>Ga0210044_10001591_pt1 | contig 34751 bp, 23 predicted proteins | sample CryGey13umfilter_2_FD_183959 | JGI IMG/M metagenome (GOLD analysis project Ga0210044, IMG submission 183959) | Groundwater microbial communities from aquifer in Utah, USA - Crystal Geyser 4/9/14 3 um filter (SPAdes) (version 2) | ecosystem: Environmental > Aquatic > Deep subsurface >...
CTCTCCCGGGCCTGGCAGGGTCGGGCGCGGTGCCAGCTGTCTCACTTCTGCGCCAACTACGGCTGTGAGGTGGGGGCCAAGTCGTCGGTGCTCGCCGCGCTGCTGCCCAAGGCCGTCGCCACCGGCAACTGTCAGGTCCGCCCGCTGTGCATGGCGCACACGGTGGAGCTCGACCGCGCGGGCCGGGCCGTGGCCGTGCGCTATCTGGATCCGGCGGGGAACGAGCAGCGGCTGGGGGCCGCGGTGGTGGTGGTCGCCTGCACGCCGATGGAGTCCACGCGGCTGCTGTTGCACTCCAACGTCCCCGACGAGAGCGGGCAGCTGGGGCGCAACCTGATGTTCCTCACCCTGGGCACGGGCACCGCGGTGTTCAAGCGCTCCGAGCCCCGCATCGCGGGCATCGACTGGCGGCAACCCTTCGTCAATCGGTCGTTTCAGGACCTGTACTTCGTCGACGGGGACAACAGCAACCGGCGCAAGGGCGGGACCGCGACCTTCCTCTTTCCCCACGCCAACCCGATCTACACCGCCGAGCGGTTCGCCACCCTGGGCAGCAAGCTGACCTGGGGCAGGGCGCTGAAGGCCGCGCTTCGACGGCACTACCGCGACATTCGCGAGCTGGAGTTCGAGGTCTTCACCGAGACGTTGCCCACCGCCGGCTCGCGCGTGACCCTCGACCCGACGGTCAAGGACCGGCGGGGCCTGGCCGTGGCGCGCTTCACCGAGGAGCACCACGCCCTCGATGTCCAGACCAGCCGGACCCTGGTCGCCAGGGGCCTCGACGTGCTGCGGGCCATGGGCGGCGAGGAGGTCACGGCCACCCGCGTGGGGAGCCGGTCGTACTACCTGCAGTCCGGCACCTGCCGCTTCGGCGACGATCCGAAGCTGTCGGTGCTGGATCGAGACTGCCGGTTCCATGCAGTGCCGAATCTGTTCGTCACCGACGGCAGCTTCATGCCCACCAGCGGTGGGGTGTCCCATACGCTGACGATTCAGGCCAACGCGCTCAGGGTGGGCGAGCGCATCGTGGCCCTCGGCCGGAGCCATCAGCTGTTCCGGCGCGGGGGGACAAGAGGAACCAGCCGATGACAATCAGGCCCACCGTGGCGCTGGCCCTGCTGTGCATGTGTCTGACGGGATGCAAGAAATCCCCCGACGAAGGGGGCGAGGTCCGGATCAAGAGCATCAAGCGCATCGACACCCCGGACACCCCGGCCCGGCCCAAACGGCCGCGCCAGCGGCCGCCGCGCCGCTACTCGGAGCAGGTGACCCACGACCCCTCGTCGGTGCTGGGCGGTGAGCAGGGGCTGGACCACGTGGGGGTGGCGGTCAAGGACCTGAACGAGGCGGGCCAGATCTACACCAGGCTCGGGTTCGGCAACCCGCAGGAGGGCACGCTGCCCAACGGTCTGCGAAACATCAACTTCTACTTCGGAGACACCACCTATCTCGAGCTGGTGACCTACTACGACAAGGCCAAGAACCCGTGGGTCGCCTCCTTCGTCGACCGCCATGAGAAGGGCGCCATGTTCCTCATGCTCTGCGTCTTCTCCTACACCCACACCGCCAACTTCCTGCGGGCCCGACACCTGGAGGTGGAGAACCCGCTGCCGGGGCGTATCGAGTCCCACCGGGCGAAAAAGGCGGCGGCCCAGCCCGGGCGGAAGAAGGCGCCGATGTGGCTCAACTTCTTCCTCAAGGGCAAGACCTTGCCCGGGAACGTGACGTTCATCGCCTACAACCGAGGTCTGCGCAACTTCACGCTGGGCAAGCTGAAGGACGAGAAGATCCGTCGCAAGTCCTTCACGCACCCCAACACGGTGCTGGGCCTGCGCTCGGCCTGGATCGCGGTGGACAACCTGGCGCAGGGGCGCAAGGCGTTCGAGGCCATCGGGCTCAAGGCCGGGCGGCGCTTCGACGACACGCGGATCGACGCCCGGGGCGTGGCGATCGCCGCCGGCCAGGGCACCCTGCGGCTGCTGCAGCCCAGGGTCAAGGGCCGCGGACCGGTCGCTGCGTTTCTCAAGCGTCGGGGCCAGGGCATCATCGGCCTGGGCTTCGAGGTGGAGAACGTCAAGACCGCTGGTGCGCTGATCGAGGAGCGGCTGAAGACTCCGGTGAAGCTGTACGACGGTCTGCTGGGCAAGAGCGTCCTGGTCCCGGCAGACCAGGCGCTGGACGTGTACCTCGAGTTCGCCCAGCGCCCCTGATCAGTAGACGAAGATCTCGGCGGTCTGGCTCACCTGGGCGCCGCTCACGCCGCCCAGCACCAGCACCATCCCCGATCGCAGGAGCGTGGTGCTGTGCCCCGCCCGTGCCTCCTTCAGGTTCCCCAGCAGACGCACCTGAGCGGCGCCGCCGTCGAAGAACGAGATCTGCTCCACGGTGCTGGACGGCTCGCCGAACCGGTTGCCGGTGAACCCGCCCACCACCAGCACCCGACCGTCGTCCAGCTGGGTGGCCGAGTGCCCCCAGCGCTCGCCCTTGGAGAGGTGGATCGACAGGGTGGTGATGGTCTTGTGCGGCGGGTCGAGGCGTTCGATGGAGCTCTCCACCACGGCAGCGTCGGAGTGCAGTCCGCCCACGAACAGGATCGTCCCGTCCTCGAGCAGGGTGGCGGTGTGGTATGCGCGAGGGACCTCCATCCGCGTCGTGTCGCTCCACGACGGTGCATCGGGCGGCAGGATCTCGATCGTGTCCAGCAGCTGTCCCGAGGCGTCGATGCCTCCCGCCGCCACCAGCGTCCCGTCCGGCAGGGCTGTCAGAGTGAAGGCCCGCCGGCCGCGCCTGAGCGCCGGGCGGACGTCCACCTGCCCCTGGGTGTACAGCTCCGACGGCAGGTTCATCCCCGCGGTGTTTTCGCCCCCCACCAGCAGGGCGCCGTTGCCCACGGACACAGCCATCTGCCACTGCCGGGGCTTGAGGGCGGCGTCGCGCACGAAGCGGTTGTCCTCCGGGCTGTAGATCTCCACCCGGTCCAGCAGGGTCGCGCCGTCGGTGCCCCCCGCCACCAGCACGTTGCCGCTCGCGAGCAGCATCGCCGTGTGACCCACCCGGGGGCTGACCATGCAGCCCATGGTCCCCGGCGCGCAGCCGGACTTGCTGGCCACCTGCACCAGCAGGGAGTTGCCGTCGATGCGCTCCATGCTGGTGGTGGGCGTGGGCAGCGACTCGTTGCGCTCCGGACGCCAGGGGCGGCTGATGCCGCCACAGACCATCACCGAACCGTCGGAAAGCAGCGTGGCGGTGTGGAACGCGCGGGGGGTGATCAGCTGCTTGACGGGGGTGTAGGAGAAGGCGCCGGCGTCCTTGTCGATCAACCCGACGAACAACGAGATCGAGAGGTCGCCCTCGGGGACGGTGAGCGGTCCGGTTCGTCCACGGCTGATGGGATTGCCCTCGAACCCCAGCCCCTCCACCGTGATCCGACGGTCGTCTCCCACCGGCACCTGCTCCAGCGTGCCGCTGCCGTTCTTCACCGGGAACTCGGTGGGGCCCACGAGCAGCGAGGGCCCATCGACGCGGACCCGGATCGTCTTGGCGTCGAGGAACGGGTCCTGTGCCGGCTGCCACGACTTCACCACCTTCAGCGTCACGTCGCCGGCGTCCACCTTGCAGCTCGCCAGCACGACGCCCAGCAGCAGGACACACAGCCGGCTCACCATCGCACCTCCAGGTCCGAGGTCTTCGTCCGCAGCGTCAGCGGCAGCACGATGGCGGCGGTGACCACGACACCCGCCGTGGCCAGGGTGTACCACCGCAGGTACCACGGTGGGGGCGGGGGGGGGATCGGCTGCTTGGCCTGCTTTGGCTTCTTGATGCGCTTCGGGGGCGGCCCGGGCAGCGGAAAGCGGACCTCGAGCATCCGCCGCAGCTGTCCACCCAGCGCCGTGGTCTGGCGCTGGCTCCGGTCGGCGTCGGTGACGGATACCAGCCGCGACTCGACGGTGGTGTAGGCCCCGCGCTCGGCGAGGAACATCGATCCCTGCACCAGGCTCTGCTCTCCCGCCTCCTGCACCGTGAGCACCATCGCCGCGGTGGCTCCCGCGAGCCGGGCCAGGCGCTCGACGTCGTCCGGTGGGGGGACCGGCTGCTGCGGCAGGTTGTGTTCCGCCTCCGTGAATGCGGTGCGCACCCGCGGCGAGTAGTGCGCGTCGAGGGCGAAGCTGGAGTCCAGCTGATGGACCTCGACGAACTCCTGACGCGCCAGATCGGGCCGCGCCTGCTGCTCGAGGTACACCACACCCAGCAGCAGGTGGACCTGGGCCAGGATCCGGGCGTCGTAGTAGCGCACGAAGCTCTGGGCCAGCAGATCCCGGGCCGCGGTCAGCCGGCTCAGGGCCAGCGCCTGGTCCAGCGCCACCATGGCCTGACGCCCCTCCTCGATGATCTGCGCCGACTTCGACCGGATCGCGGCCTGGTTGTCGGCCTGCTGCATCAGGGGCACCAGCCCCTGCATCAGCACGATGCGGTAGTGGCGGGAGGTCAGCAGCTGATCCTCCACGTTCTGCAGTAGCTTGCCGCTGGCGCGGGAGCCCTTGACGATGAGCAGCACCTGGGGTGCGGTGCGCTCCGTGCTGACAGGCACGGGATCTCCGTGGGCGGAGCGCAGCCCCGACAGACAACACAGCAGCAGGATGGCGGTTCGGCTCACGTGTCGCTGGGCGGTGCTACTTGTGGCAGGCGGCCACGGTGGTCTTGTCCTTGCAGAAGAAGGTCCCCGCTGTCCCGGCTTCCGTGAGCGGGAGGCTGACGTCCGGGTTCGACCCCGAGTCCAGCCCGGGCTCGTAGCGCGGGACGCCGGTACCACAGACGTACAGCCGCAGCGTCGGGTAGTTCTCGGCGTTGGTGTGCAGCACCAGCACCGCGTGGTCCTCGCCGAGCTTGGTCGGCAAGTAGCGCGCGGACACCAGCCCGAACTCGCCCGGTGGGATCTCCATCTTCTCGACGTCGACGCTGGTGTCGAAGGTGAAGCTGCACTTCTCGTCCCCCAGCACCTCCACGCTCTGGATCACGAGCTTCTCGTTGCCGGTGGAGCAGTTGGTGATGACGAACGACAGCCTGTAGGCCGGTGCGCTGGGAGCCACGGTGAACCCAAACCCCTGCTGGAAGTTCTGGTCGAAGCAGACCTGGGGCTTGGAGCAGCCGTAGTCCTTGTAGTTCTGGATCTGCTCCTGGCAGTCCAGCAGGTCGGTGTCGTTGGGATCCAGGATTCCCGCACACGGCTTGCCCGTCGCGGCGGAGGTCACTCCCAGTCCTCCCGCTGGACAGGCCTTTTTTTCGTCGTCGGAACACCCACCAACGACGAACAACCCCACGGACAACAAGACGATGCTGGTGCGCATGGCTAACCTCTCTATCGGTCTGGACCGGATTAATCGTCACCCACGGTGATGCTGTGCTTCTCTAATAACATATAAAGGTACTTGCGGTCGATCTTCGCCTCACGGGCGGCCCGGGCGATCTTGTTCGAGTTGCGGGGGAGCAGCCGTTTGAGGTACTCGCGCTCGAAGCGCTCGATCAGCGCCTCCTTGGCCTCCTTGAACGGCTTCATGTAGTCCGCGGTGAGCCGGAACTCGGTATCCATCGAAGGATGTCCCGGTAGATCCGTCGGAAACGCCGTGGGATCCAGGGAATCGAACCCCTCGAGGTACGAGGCGCGCTCCAGCAGGTTCCTCAGCTCACGCACGTTGCCCGGGAAGTGGTACGCCGTCAGCCGCTCGCGAAACCCACGGGGCAGGGTGTCCCACGATCTGTCCGCCTCGAGGAATCGATTGGCCAGCAGGGCGAGGTCCTCCGGACGCTCCCTGAGGCAGGGGAGGGGGATGGTGACGATGGACAGCCGAAAGAACAGATCCTCCCGGAACCGGCCCTCGGCCACCTCCACCCGGAGATCCTTCTTCGTCGCGGCCACCACCCGCAGGTCCAGCTTGATCGGCTTGGACGATCCGACGCGCCGGATCTCGCGCTCGTCCAGCGCACGCAGCAGCTTGGGCTGCACCTCCAGCGGGAGGTCGTCCAGCTCGTCGATGAACAACGTGCCGCCCTTGCACATCTCCAGCGCGCCGCGACGCTGGTGAATCGCGCCGGTGAAGGAGCCCTTCTCGTGCCCGAATAGCTCGCTCTCGATCAACGTCTGGGAGATGGCGCCGCAGTCGATGGTCACGAATGGCTTGTCCGACCGACCGCTGCGCTCGTGGATTGCCCGGGCCACGGCGCCCTTGCCCGTGCCGGTCTCGCCCAGGATCATCACCGTGGCGTCGGTGGGGGCCACCCGCTCGAGCAGGGCGAAGATCTTGCGCATCGGCGCCGAGTCGCCCACCAGCTGGCCGAAGGAGGAGCTGCCCGAGGGCTGAATCCCCACCTCCTCGTTGACCGGCTTGAGGCGCAGGTAGACCTCACCCGCGCGCAGCTCCATCCCCGGGCGGACGAAGGCCTCCAGCACCCGCGCGCCCTCGAGATAGGTTCCGTTGGTGCTGCCGAGATCCTTGAGCAGCAGACCCTCGGGGTGCTGGATCAGGGTGAAGTGGTTGCGGGACACGGTGGCGTCCACGATCACCACGTCGTTCTCGGGCCCCTTGCCGACGCGGGTCTCCTCGGGCTGCAGGTCCCAGCTTCGTCCGACCTCGGGCCCTCGCAGCAGCTCCAGCTGGTAGCGCTGGACCGACAGGGCCGGCTGCGGTAGCGAGGTGACGAGACGGGTGCCTTCCTTGAGGGTTGTCAACGCTACTTGCCCTGGATCTTGGCCAGCGCCAGCCGAGCGGCGTCGTACGTGGGGTTGGCGGCGATGGCAGCCTGAAACGATCGGATGGCCTGGCGCTTGTCACCCGTCTCGGCGTAGATCTGCCCCAGGTTGTAGTGCGCCTCGGCGAACCGGGGATTGTACTTCACCGCAGCGAGAAACGACTGCACGCTCTCCTCGCGCCTTCGCATGTTGTACAGCACCGTGCCCCGGTAGTAGTGCGCCAGCGCGTTGTCGGGGTCCACCTTGAGCGCCTCGTCCAGCTGTTCCAGCGCCTTGGAGTACATCTGCAGCCGGGCATAGGCGAAGCCCAGCGCGATGCGCGCCCGGGCGTGCTGCGGGTTGAGCTTCAACGTGTCGAGATACTCTCGCACCTCGAGCTGGGTCTTGTTCAGGCGGTAGTACACGTCTCCCATCTTGTAGTGCCCCTCGGGCCCCAGCGTGGGGTCCGAGGTGATGGCCGCCTGGTATGCCGTCAGCGCGCGCTGGTAGTCTCCGCGCGCGTGGTACGCCTCCGCCATTCGATACTGGGCCCCGGCGTTGCGTGCATCGGAGGCCACCGCCGCTTCGTAGTGCGCGATGGCTTCGGTGATCTTTCCCTCGGCGTACAACACCTCGCCCAGGCTGAAGTGCGCCTCGGCGTTCTTGGGGTCGATGCGCAGCGCCTCCCGGTACTGCTTCACGGCCTCCTCGGACTTGCCCTTGCCGGCGAGCAGCTTGCCCAGCACCAGGCGCGACATGGAGTCTTGTGGGTTGGCCTGAACCGCGGCCTCCAGCTCGCGGATCGCTCGTTCACCTTCCCCCTTCTGGGCCAGCGCCAGGCCCATCACCCGTCGAGCGTGGGTGTCGCCGGGGCGCAGGTCCAGCGCCCGGGTCAGCTCCACCTTGGCCTCGTAGATCTTGCCCTTGCGCAGCAGGGCCTCACCCAGCAGCCGATGGGCGTCGGCCATGCCCGGGTTGATCACGATCACGTTCTGGACCAGTTTGATCGCATCATCCACCTGGCCGACCTTCATCGACACCACGGCCAGGTTGTAGGACGCCATGGCGTAGCGCGGATCCTGTTGGACGGCGGCGCGAAAGGCCTTGATCATGCTGGCGGTCTGCCCCAGCTTGCCCAGGGCCACGCCCAGGTTGTTGTACGCCCGGGGGTTGCGCTTGCTGTCACGGATCGCCGTCTGGTAGGCCTTCACCGCCTCCGCATGGCGTCGAAGCAAGAACAGGCAGACGCCGCGGTTGAAGTGGACCACCGGGTCCTTCGGCCGCAGCTTGAGCGCCGCGTCGTACTCCTGGATCGCCGCGGCCTCGTCTCCGCCGAAGTGCAGCAGATTACCCAGGTTGACGTGGGCGTCCACGAGCCTGGGGTCCTTCTTCAATGCGTCGCGATACAGCTCCTCGGCCTTGTCGCGGTTCATCGACTGGGCGTAGGCCTCCCCCAGATGGAACGCCACCAGGGAAGAGTCGGGCTGGATCTGCGCCGCCTCCTTGAACGCGTAGACCGCGCGGTCGGGGAGGCCCATCCTGCGATACGTGATGCCGAGGTTCATCCAGCCCATGAACAGCTTCGGTGCCAGATCGGTGACCTTGAGGAAGTGCTTCATCGCCTGGTCCAGGCGACCCCGGTCATAGAGCACGACCCCCAGCTCCAGATGGGTCGCGGCGTCGGTGGGCCTCATCTTCACCACGCGCAGGAAGGCCGGCAGCGCGGCGTCGTGGTCACCCAGGCGCAGGGCCACGCCGGCGTACTTGCGCAGCAGATCCATGTCGTCGGGCTGGGTCTTGAGCTGCTGTAGCAGCTGGCGCCGATCCGCCAGGAGCTCGGGGCGCGAGCGCGAGCCCACGGTCATCAACAGGCTCCCCGCGGCGCTCTCCACGTCCTCGGTGCTCTGCTCCGGCGCCGCCTTCTCCATCGCCTCGCGGGCGAGCTTGCCGCTGATGCCCTTGACCTTGCTCCACGGCACCTTGCCGCGTCGTGGCGGCCGCTTCCCCTGAGCCAGGACGGCCGGTGAGACCAGCGCCAGGCAGGTGAGCAGCGTCACCAGGTGGACGAATGCCGTCGAGGGACGGGCGTGACTAGTCGATCCAGAGGCCACTGTCATAGTTCCCGGTCTGGGCCACAAAACGCTCACGCAGGCGCCACCACTTCTTCTCGCGGCCACGCGCCTGCTTGCGCATCTTGTCGACCTTGGTCTTCATCGCGGCGAATTCGTCCCGATACTTGTTGTACTGCTCCTGGAAGTTGCGCATGTCGAAGCCCTTGCCGCCCAGCAGGTCCTCGCGGTTGATCACCTGGGCCTTGGCCAGCTCCACGGTGGCCCGCGCCATGAGAATGCCAAACCGGTGCAGGTCGATGTTCTCCTTGGCCCAATCCTCCAGGCTCTCCAGGTGGGATAGCCACGCCTCCGCCACCTCCACTCCGAGGCGGTTTCCTCGCTTCTCCGCCACCTCCACGGTCTTCTGTGCGTCCTTGATCCGGCGCTTGACGGAGAGCGCGGTGTCCTTGGCCTCGTCCAGCTTGTCCAGCGCGACGACGATCTCGTTCTCGGCGTCGAACACCCAGAGCAGGCCCTGGCGCGACATGTCCTTGAGGTAGCTCTCCTTCACCGTGTAGCTCAGGCTGCCACCGCAGCCCACCGCCAGCGCCGCCAGCGCCGCCAGCGCGAGCACGGTACAGGACGATACGAGTCGCTTCATCACAGGCCTCCGCGGGTTGCGCCCGGAATGAGCCGGGGGTCGCCAGCCTCGAAATCCTGGGCGCCACGGACCTTGCGTGCCTCGGCCGCCGAGGCCTTGGCGTGTCCGTACTGACCCAGCAGCTTGGCCAGGTTCAGTCGCGCGTGGCTGGCGTTGGGGTCGCGCTTGAGCGCCTTCTCGAACAGCCCCATGGCATCCTGGTGGTCGCCCAGGCGGTACGTGGCGACGCCCAGCAGGTTGAGCAACGCGGCGGTCTCCTTGACCTCGGCCCCCTTGGCCGCCACCATCCGCGCCATGTAGGGGTTGTTGCTCTTGAGGTACAGCTCGGCCAGCCGGGTGACGGTGGGGAGGTCCGAGGATTTCTTGGCCAGGGAGCGCTCGTACTTGGCGGCCTCCTTCGGCTTCTCCCAGTTGACCGACGGGATGCTCTGATTTCCCTGCGGGTCCCCCGACGGGGCCTTGCCCGCCAGGCAGTCCTTGGCGGCGTCGGACACCACCTTCAGCTTGTTGGCCGTGGCGGCGCACTGACTCAGCGCCTGCTGCGCCTCCTTGGCCAGCGGCGCCGCGTTGGATTCCATGGCGCCCTTCACCTGCTGCACCACGTCGGGGGGGAGCCCCTGTGGCAGGGCGAGGCTGCGCAGGGCGTCAGCCGCCGCGGCGTCCACTGAGCTGAGTCGACCGAGAGCCGCCACGCTCCAGATCGCGCTCCCCAGGCCCACGACGGCCTTGTACGCGTCCCGGGTCTGGGTCATGAACGTCAGCTTCTGCTGCAGCGTGGCGCCCAGCTGGCTCAGATCGCTGGAGAGCTGGATCTGCTCGAAGGCCTTGAACCCGATCTCTCCCAGGTAGAACTGCGCCGCCGCCGCGGCCTCCTTGTCCGCCGGGCCGCCGCCGTGACCGGCGGATACGGCCTGGGCCAGGTAGGACTGGGCCTCCGCCAGGTTGTTCTGCTTGAACAGGGCGTAGCCCAGGATGTACAGCATCTGGGCCGAGGATGCGCCGCCCGTCATGGCTTTCTGCAGCAGCGACACTACGGTGGCGCCGTCGCCGGCCTGGACGTACAACTGGGCCACCGTCACCGCCATCTCGGCCTTGATCTGGGCGTCCCCGCCCATGCGCAGGTAGCTGTTGAGCGACTCCTCCGCCTTCTGCCGCTGGCCCAGGCCGGCGCGGATCGTCCCCGCGGCCCGGAACATCTCCGCCGCCTCGTTGCCGCTCTTGCGGCGGGCCGCCGCCTCGAGGTACTGAGCGCCCACGGCGAACTGGAACGATGTGACGGCCTGTTTGCCCAGGGTGGCCAGCACGTTGGGCAGCTGGTCAGAGGTGGGGCAGGCCCGGATCAGCTTCTCGCCCACCTCGAACAGGCGGTCGAAGTCGCCGGTGGACTTGGCCGTGATGAAGGCGTTGGTCAGCGCCTTGCATTCCAGGTCGGTGCCCTTGAACTTCTCGGCGATGGCCTCCAGCTGCTTGGACCCGTCCGACATGTCGCCGTCGTCGGCGGCCTCCATCGTCGCCGAGTCGAGCAGCTTGTTCTCCGCCCCCTTCACGATCGCGGTCACCTCGTTCTTGAACTCGGTGTCGCCCAGGTTGGCCATGGCGGCAAAATCCTTGCCGGCGGAGATCATGCCCTCGTAGTCCTCGGAGTTGCGGTAGGCATCCAGCACCAGGTGCGCCGCCACCGTGGCCTCCTTGCCCGTGGGGAACTGCTTGACCAGCGCGGTGAACAACCGGATCGCGTCATCGAACTCGCCGGCGTCGTAGAACGTGCGGCCGATGTTGAACTTCACCTGCAGGATCTTCTCGTCGCGAGGGTAGAGCCGGATGTATTCCCGGCCGGCGCGGCGCAGCCCGGCGCGGGCCTGGGCCACGTTGAGGCGGGAGAGCTCTTGTTCGCCCTTGAGCGCCTCGAAGAACGCCACCACCGCGGTGTACAGCGAGTCGTGCTGCTCCTTGCCCGGCTGCTTCTTGGCCGCCCACTCGTACTGGGTCCCGGCCTCGAGATAGCGCTTGGCGGCGTAGTTCGCCTCGGCCAGGTTGGTCCGCACCAGCGTCGCGTTCTTGCTCTTGCCGAAGAAGGACAGGTAGGCATCATACGCCGTGGTGGCCTCGAGGAACTTCTCCTCGTCCTTCTTCTCCGTTGCCAGATCGTGCAGGCGTGTCGCCATGTCGCGCGCGTACTTCTCGAAGGTGTCCAGCAGCTTGGCCCGTTCCTGCGGGGTCAGCGTGTGGTTGTGGTAGCGCCGCCGGATGACCCCCACCACCGCGGCCACGTCCTGGGCCCCGTGGGTGTAGATCTTGCCGTTGGTCACCGCCTCGTACAGGCGGTGGGCGTACTCCAGCGAATCCTCGGTGTCGCCGGTGAGGGACAGGATCTCGCGATACACGGTGGAGGTGGCGAGCCAGTTCTGCTTGATGTAGTAGCGATTGCCCAGCTTCTCCAGGGCGGCGAGGAACGTGGTCTTGGAGTCGGCGCGAGACTTGAAGTACTCCAGCGCGCCCTTGTACTTGTGCACCTCGGTGTAGGGGTAGACCGAGTCCACCAGCGCCTCACGGCGCAGATCGATGCGGTTGCCCGTCGTGGGATCCGATGTGCCGCCGGCCAGCACCGACCACTTGCGGGCGCCCTGGACCGATCCTTCGAAGCTCTTGAGCGCGCCCTTGAAGTCAGCGCGGTTGATCTTGCACCAGGCCAGCTTGTAGCGCGCCATGGCGTGGACCTTGGACTCGGGGGAATCGATGACCATGTTGTAGTACTTCTCGGCCTGGTCCAGATCCGCCTTGTCGAAGTTGTAGTCCCCGAGGATCAGCAGGCCCTCCAGGCGATAGGCGCTCTTGGGGTGCTTGTCTGCCAGCTCGAGGTAGGTCTTGATCATGTTCTCGTAGTCCCCGAGCTCGCGCATCTCGTGGGCCATGAAGAACCGGACCTTGTCCGCGTCCGGGTAGTCGGGATACAGGGCCAGCAGACGCCGGTAGGTGGCGATGGCCTGGTTCTTCAGCAGGCGGGTCTGCACCGACACCACGCCCCCCGACTTGTCCTTCGCGGTCTCGTAGGCGATGTGGTAGTGGTACTTGGCCTGCTCGATGTACAGCTCGGCCGTCCGCATGTAAAGGTCGGGGAGGTAGCGCGCCCCGCGGGCGCGGGAGACCAGCGTCTTCGTCGTCCGGATCGCGAAGCGCACCTTTGCCACGTCGCGCTTCAACCGGTCGACGCGGTCCTCCACCAGGATCTTGCGTCCCGCGCTCCCACAGCCGAGCAGGTTGGCCACCATCGCCGTGGCCACGATGTTCACGATGGTTCTGTTGGCCCAGATAGGCATTATTCCACGCATCGGTCCTCGATGTTGAACTTGTAGTGTGGGAGCTCGTCGGTCCAGTACTCGCCCCCGAAACGGTAGTACACGCGCGCCGACGAGATGGGAACCTTGGCCGCCTTCTTGCGCAGCATGTTGATCGATGTCTCGCTCACGCGCTGGAAGATGGCCTGTCCCACCTCATACTCGAGCAGGTTGACCTGCTCCTCGGCCTGCAGCATCTCCTCCGCCACCTCGGCCGTGGATTGCTCCAGCGACCGCTTGAGATCCTCGCGCACCTGCTTCATCTTCTGCGAGTACAGTCGGCGCAGGTGGCGGTACAGCCCGACGCCCTTCCACTCGTCATCCTCGTCGTACTTGCCCAGCTTGGTGCGCTCGGTCTTGAGCAGCCGCAGGAACAGGAACAGCTTGCGCGACTGCACCCGGCGCAGCGCCGATTCCCGCACGCGGTCGATCTCCACCAGCGGGACGCCGGCCCGGATGTCGCGCAGCGCCTTGCCATACACCATGCGGAACTGGCGCGCCGCCAGCTTCGAGGCGCGGAAGTGGCAGAAGCGACGGTAGATCAGCGCGCGCAGGATGTACTTCTCCGGGGCGAACAGGTTGCGGAAGACGGGGGCGTCCAGGGCGTACAGCAGCCCCATGGCGCGGTGCGGGTTGCCCGCCTTGAACTTGGACCAGGCCCGCTCGAGCAGCACCTCCGAGCCCAGCTCCGTCCGGGGAGGGATCTTGCCCAGGATGGTGTAGGCCGCCGCGAACTGCTTCTGCTCGTAGAGCAGCCGGGCCTGAGAGTGCAGCGCCAGGCCGTGGACCTTGCGCACGCCCTCCATGCGCGCTGCCACGGCCTTGATCGCCAGCGCGCGATCCTCGAAGCGGATGGCCCGCCGATAGACCGGCATGCCGCCGATCTGGACGTTGTACGACATGGGGAGCCCGAGCGCCTCCTCGTCGGTGTTCTTGGCCCGTGAGAGCAGGACCTCCGTCTCGGCCGCGACCCGGGCCAACCCCAGCAGCGCCAGATGGATCGGCCACCCCTTGGGCAGGCGTCGGAACTGGATGTTGACCGCGTTGTCGTCGTTGATCAACGCCTTGACCGCATAGGCCAGCTTGGAGTCGGCTTCACCCCGTCGCCGCATGGCATCCAGCGCGGCGCCCAGGTCCAGCCCACCGAACAGCTCGGCGAACGAGCGGACGGCCTCCTCCCGGTCCTCGTCCTTGGCCGGGTGCAGTAGACGGATCGAGGCAGTGTACATCACGCGGAAGAAGTAGTACCCCCGCCGGTGGATCTTGGCGAAGCGCTCGGAGGACCAGGCGGCGAGCCCGCGATCGAGGTTGGTCATCCCCTGCCAGTAGTAGGCGAAGTCCTCCAGATCGTCGGGCAAGTCGCCGAAGTCGGTGTCGCCGATCAGGTCGCGGATGATCATCCCCTCGTCGAACGGCTGGGAGAGCGAGATCGTCTCCAGCGCCTTCATTGTGCGCGGGAGCAGCTCCGGGGTCCGCCGATTGTTGGCCACCTGGAAGTAGTATTCCACCGCGCCGTGGTAGAACCCGAGCTTCTCCAGCGACTGGGCCAGGTAGAACTGCGCGCTCTCGTACTTCTCGGCGCCGGCCTTGGTGCCGGCCATGTACTTCCAGCACAGCCGGGCGGTGTTGACGAAGTCGTTGCGGCCGAAGGCGTCCTTGGCCTGGGCGAAGACCTTCGCCGCCGCCGGCCCCGAGAGCGAGGGGGCTCCGGGGGGAGGGGCCTTCTTCACCGCCGAAGGCTTGCCCTTGTCGTCCGGCTTGGCGGGCTGGGCCAGCGACGCCGTTGTGTGCAGCACGATGCAGAGCACCAGAGCCCATGGGGTTGTCGTCATCCGTCTCACTTTTCGACCTCCTCCTCGTCACCGAAGCCGAAGGTCAGCCCCAGGCCCAGGCCGAGGTAGAGGTTGTTGTCCATGCTCTTGAACTCGGGGAGGAACATGTAGTCCCGGATGTCCAGCCGCACGGAGAAGTAGCGGCCGAGAAACATGCGCAGCCCGACGCCGACGTCCACGCCCGACGGGATCGCCGCGGTGAACCCGCCGAGGCAGTAACCCAGGACGAAGAAGATCTCCCCGCTGAACAGCTTGTCGTTGGTCAGCGCGTACTTGCCGTACAGCGGCTTGAAGATGAAGTTGGAGCTGAGGATCCACTTCAGCTCCCCGACCTCCGTGGGCTGGACGTCGAAGCGGTCCTTCAGCTCCTGCTTCAACCCGGTGCCGAAGTTGAAGGCCCACATGCCGCTGATGATCTCCCAGCCGATGAGCTGGGAGAAGTGGTAGGAGTAGCTCCCCTGCAGCGTCAGGCCCTTGCCGAACGCATCCATGGGCAGCGTGCCCAGGGAGAACATCAGCTCGTGGTTGCCCAGGACGTTGCGCTTCTCGATGGAGTACAGCTCCCCGCCCTGTTCCGAGACGTCGGCCCGGGCCATGGCGGAGCCCGACAGCAGCACCGCGGCCATCACGGCAGGAAGCATGCTCAGAGGTCGTCGAGTCATCAGAGGTCACTCCTGGTGGTGAAGCCGAAGTTGAGCGTCAGGCAGAGCGGGTAGTGTCCCTCTCCCCGGGAGTAGAGCAGCATCCAGCGAAAATCGATGCGCATGGAGATGCGGGGGGTGATGTACCCGCGGATCCCGAACCCCGGCGCGCCACCAAAGGCCATGCGCGGGCCCTTGCCATCGGTCTCGTCGTCGGTCTTGGTCCCGCCCACCATGCGGGCGACGATCCCCGCCAGCGAGAAGTAGAACTCGCCGTAGACCAGCGTCTTGTTCAGGAACGAGAGCTTGCCGTAGATCGGCTTGAACAGGCCGCCGACCCCGCCAAACCAGTCGATCTGGGCGAACATGGTGGTGGGGATGCCGAAGTTGTTCTCCAGCTTGTCCCGCAGCGAGGTGTGGATGTTGCGCATGTAGCCGCCAAACGCCTCGGCGGCCCACAGGTCGGTGATGTGCCAGGCGTAGCCCCCGCCGAACATCACCCCCTTGACGTAGGGGTCGATGGGCAGCACGCCGACCCCGATGTCGAGCTCGTGCTCCGTGCGGTACAGACGGTTCTGGACCGACGGGAGCTTGTCACTCTCCTCGAGCTCGACGGACTTCTTCTTGGCCAGGGCCGGATGGGAGACGAGGCCAAGGGGCAAGACCATCACGAGGAGCAGCAAGCGAAGGCGCATCATGTATCTCCTGTCGTGCGTCACAATGGGGCAAGTCGCATGAGCAGTCAGAGTGTGTCGTTGGTCACCACGTCGTACGTCGAATCCCCCAACCTCCAGCCCGACGGTGCAACGTTAACTAGAACCCCTGCACCCGGAAGACGAAGGGGTAGCGGACCTGTACCGAGCCCCCAACAGGCTGGGGAAACCGCCAGGTGCGGATCTGCGACAGGATACAGGTCGCCACGGCGGGCGACTGCATCGATGACGATACCTGCCGGGCGGACGAGACCAGGCCCGAGGTCGCGATGACCCAGTCGAACACGATTTTTCCCGACAGCCCCGGACTCTTCAGCAACTGCACCTCGTAGCAGCGCTGGATCTCGGCCATGTGCGAGTTGACCACCTTCTGGATCGCGCCGCGATCGAGGATGCCACCCGTGGCCTGGATCGCCCGGGTGGGTGCCTTCCGCACGCGGCCGCGGACCCGCGTGCCGGTGCCGGCCAGCGCCGCGACGTTGCCGATCTTCGCCCCGGCGCCCGAGAGCAGCTGACTGCCCACGCGGGTGTCCTTGCCACCGCCGCCGAGCCCTCCGGCGAGCCGTACGCCGCCCCCCGGGATCTTGCCGATCACGCCGGCGACCTTGAACCCCGACGAGGTTCCGCCTGGCACCCGAACCGCCGCGATGTTGGAGACCAGAGACTTGAGGTCGCTGCGCCCCGGCCCGGCGCTGGGCTTGAGGTTCTCCAGCGCGCTGAGCACGTTGGCGACCTGCTTCTTCTGGATCTTCTTGCGTTGCACCTCGCTCACCGGTCGCGGGGGGCCAAGCTTCTTGATCTTCTTGGTCACCTTGGGCGCGTCCTTGGTCGGCTGGGGCTTGACGGGCTCCTCCTTGGGCTGCTCGACCTTGGGTTCCTCCTTGGGCTTCTCCAGCTTGAGATCCTTGACCGCGACCTTGGCGAAGCGTTCGGCGTCGGTGGTCACCGTGAGGTCGGCCGCGGGAGCGACGAACCCCAGCATCACGAGGATCAGGAAGTGGAACACGGCGCTGGCGACGAAGATCTGCAGGTTGACCCAGTTGGGTTTGAGCGCCTGCTTCCCCGACTTGGGGAGGGTCGGCGGGCGCACGAACCGGACGAGGTAGCCGGATGATCCGCGGATCACCTGGGCGTAGTCGCCCTCGTTGAGCGTCACGGCGAACGTGTCGCCCTTGCCGCGCACCGCGAAGCGCTCGTTCATGAACGCCTTGAGCGATCGGGCCTTGCCCTTGGTCACCAGGGTGCCCTTGAAGTCAGGCTTGAAGAACAGGGAGGCGCGTCCTGATGCCTCGTCCTTGACCAGACGGAAGCGATCCAGGTCGATGTGGATCGTCTTGCCTGGGTCGGCCCGGAGCAGATCGTGGATCTGGCTGCCGTGGTAGTGGATCACCTCCACGGTGGCATAGCCCACCGTCTCGATCTTGCTCTTGAACTTCTCGCGGACGACGTTCTCCAGCAGCGAGAACGGCTCGACGAACGGCTCGTCGTCATCGTCGTCGTCGTCGTCGTCGTCGGGCGCGGAGGTGGCGTCCCAGTTCGGGGCCTCCTGTTCCGGTTCGTGGACATCCTGCTCGTCGTCCAGTTCCTCCTGCTCCTGCTGCTGCAGGGGCTGCTCCACGGCCAGCACCCTGCGGGTCGCGGCCACGTGGGCCGCCGATTCGGAGACCGGTTGCCTGGCCGGTGCTGGCCTGTGAGCCGGCGCCGGCTCCTCCGGCGGCCTGGAGAAGTCCTCGAAGCTGCCTCCCCCGGCGCTCCTGGGCATGCGAGCCGGTACGTCGGCCTTGGTCGGGATCTCCTCGTAGACCACGGGATCGAGCGACGGCAGGTGGGCCGGCTGCAGGGCGTCAGCGGCCGAGAAGCGCGGCGCGGCCCTGGCGGACAATCCTCTGGGCCCGTCGAAGGCGTGGGTCTGTTCCTGATCGAAACCGGATTGGCCCTGCACCGGCCGCATGATGCGGGGCAGGGTCGCCTCCTCCATCGCGGCGGCGTGGGGATCCGGCCCGCGGCCCTGATCGAACTCGGGCATGTCCACCCGACGGACCACCGTCGCGGCCTCGGCCTCGTCGCCCGCCTCCGCGCCGAACCCCGGGTCCTCCTCCTCCTGACCTCCGAGCAACGAGACCTTCAACCGGAACGGGCCGATGGCGATCTCGTCGAAGGACGAGATGTTGCGGGTGTTGACAGGCTTGCCATTGACGAACACCCCGTTGTGGCTGCCATGGTCGCTGACGACGACGTTTGTGCCATCGCAGTTGATCACCGCGTGCTGCTCGGACACCGACGGGTCGATCAGCTTCAGCGTGGCCGCCCGGCTGCGGCCGACGGTGATCACGCTCTGCGAGTAGCACCGTGAGCCGAGGAATCGACCATCCTTGAAGACGAAGACCTCGACAGCGCCTGCTCCAGCGGGGTTCATTTCTTGCTGGTCTCCCACCCGGAGAAGACGGTTCGAAGCACCTCGGTGCGGTAGTTCACCCGCTCCTGCACCATGCTTCTCAGCTCGGAGCGTTTGCGAGCGAAGAGGTAGATCGCGCCCGATTTCGCCGTCTGCCCCTGAACCAGTCGTCCGTCAAACTCGACGCGTCCGCCACGTCGCAGGCTGCCCGGATCCACGACGTCGCTCCCGGCCGGGGTGGGGGCCGCCGCCGGCGTGGGGTCGGGGTCGGGCTCCGGTGCGGGCGCCGGTGGCCGCCTGGGGGGTCGCCGCCGGGTCGGGTTTCTTCGGGGGTATCTTCGGCGCCGCCGAGCCAGCAGAACCGGTGCCGCGGTGTTGGCGGTCACCCGGTTCGCGGGCGGGTCCTTCGGAATCGCGAGCGCATCCAGCTCCGGCAGCACCATCAAGGCGAGCAGTAGCGCCACCATCAGGCCCAGCCCACCTGGCCGCCCGTGTCGTCTGGTCGGTCTGTCCATCATCTTACCCTCGTCCCGTCTGGTGTGTTTCCCGTCCACGTCACCATCTCGCGTATTGCCCTACTTCTTCTGGATCGCGAAGCGGACGTTGGGGTACCCCGCCATGGCCGCCGTCCGCATCACCTGGTTCAAAACCTCGAAGGGAAAGGTCTTCTCCGCCTGAAACACGACGGTGGTCTTCTCCGCGTCCTTGCTCAGGGAGCGGTAACGCTGGAGCATGTTGTACAGCGGCACGATCTTCCCACCATCGATATCTGCTCCGACAATTTTGGTCCCGGAAACCTTGGCCACGAAGGTGTCTTCGATCAGCAGCTCCGTGCGCGTCAGCTTGACCTGCACCGCCTTGGAGAAGCCCAGGGTGGAGTCCGAGCTCGGGAGGTTCAGGTTCTTGGCGATGACGAAGTCCTGCTCCTCGGCCGAGATGTTGGCCAGCAGGAAGACCAGGATGATGGAGAGCATGTCCATCATCGAGTTCAGGTTGAGCTTGGGGATCTCCGCCGCTCCGCGCTGCCTGCGTCCCATGGCGCCGTCAAACATCGCTCACTCCACTATGCTCGAGACCACCACCACCGGGAACAACGGCATCTTGCGCTTCTTGCCCGTGGTGGTGGCGACCCTCATGTAGCGGGCCGCATCCATGGTGTTGATCATGTCCTGATACTGGACCTTCTTCCCCGGGATCACCATCATCGTGTCGCTCTGCTCGTAGCGACGCTTCACCTTCTCCAGGTACTGGCTGAGCTTGTCGGTGTCGTACTTGCCGTTGCTCCTGGGGATCACCGCGTCGAGGCTCTTGAGCTCGGCCTCTCCCACGCCCCCGCTGGTCGCCGTGAGGGTGTAGCCCGCCGGCGTGATCTGCACGCTCATCGTGACCGCGGCCTTGCTCACGTCCACGTCGCTCTCCTCGTCGCTCTGGGTCGGGACGGAGACGCTCACCATGCCGATGTGGTAGAACGCGGCACACAGCAGCAGCAACGGGATCATCGTCACAAACAGATTCATCAGCGGAATCAGATCGAGATCCTCGATCTTGTTCTTGTGCAGCTTCATACCTAGGCTGCCTTGGCCTGCTTCCCCGACGCCCGTTTGGCCGCCAGCGAGTTGAGCAGCGCCACCGACGACTCCTCGACCGTCTCGATGATTCGTGTGCCTCGGCGGTTGATCCAGTAGTGGGCGATGAGGAACGGGATGGAGATGATCAGCCCGAACGCCGTGGTGTACATGGCGACCGAGATGCCCTTCGCCAGGTGCTCCTGTCGTGCCTGAGCCGACTTGCCGGCGACGCCCTTGAACGCCATGATCAGGCCGAAGATCGTTCCCAGCAGCCCGAGCAGGGTGGCGACGTTTGCGGCCATGGCGATGTAGTCGATGTTCCGCTGCACCCTGGGGAGGGTACGGAGCATCTCCTCCTCCATCGACCGCTGGATCTCCTTGTCGCTCTTGTTGGCCTTGAGCAAGCCAGCCTTGATCACACGGCTCAGCGGGTGGTTCGGCTTGCCGTTGCAAACCTCCACGGCGCGGGCGTAGTTGTGCGATGAGACGAAGAACACCACCTTCTTGAGGAACGTATCCGCGTCGATGCGATACCGAAACCACAGCGCCACGACTCGTTCGATGATGAAGCCAAGGCCAAGGATGGACCAGCCAAAGAGGACCCACATGACCTCGCCACCCTCGGTCAAGAAATCGAACATGCAACCCGCTCCTTTCCCAAAGAGCAAAACCGGTTTGTGTTGTCGATCAGCCTCGACAAACTAGCACATGTAACGAGTTACAGTCCAGCGGCACATGGCTGTGGGTGGAGGTAGGTGGTGCCAGCACGGTGCTCCCCTCCGCGCTACTAGCGCATGAGCGTGGTCTCGACATGCGAGGCGAGGTTGAGCAGGATAGATGAATTGGCATCGAGATCCTTGGCCTCCGTGTGGACCCGTTCCACCGCCAGCTTGAAGGCATCCCCGGCCTTGATGTCGAGCAGATCCAGCACGCATGCGCCCATATTGTGGCACCCGTCGTCCTGCAGAAAGCACTGCACCTTGTCTTTCACCGATGCGTCAGTGCTCTTGACCTCCACCAACACGAAGTCCCCGTTTCCCGCCTTCCAGTTGATCTTCAGATCCGAGCTGCCCACCGGGCTCGACGACTCGGGGTCCGGTTTGCTCAGCTCCATCAGGTCGATGGGGCGCGAGGTGATGTCGAAGGATGGGAAGTAGCCCGCGGCGTCCTGTCCCGTGACCACCGCCTTGATCGAGGTGGATGCGAACAGCGGATCCGCCACGTCCTGTGCGCTGAAACTGCCGCCGGCCTGCTTCGTCAACGCGACCTTGCCGCTCCCCACCTCCAGCTCCACCTGATCCACGTCCAGCGAGGCCAGCTCGCACGGATCCGGCGCCGGCTTGTTGCACACCTTGTATGGTGCGCCAGTGAGCAACACGCAGCTGACGTCGCACATCACCGACGCCGGGGTGCGGGACTTCATCTCGGCGGAGCTGATGTCGGAGAACCCGGCGACGATGGAGCGCTTGGTCGTGCTGCTCTCGCCGGAGTAGGTCACCTCGTGGATCACGTTGACCCGGCCCCGGTGCGTGGAGGTCGTGGAGTAGGATTTGGTCGCGGGTGGGTCCTCCTCCCAGCAGTTCTCCTCGCTGGCGGCTGGATCGGAACAGGCGCCGGCGAGGACCACCAGCGCGATGACCCATGCCGTCCAGCGGGGCAGGCGGGGGGATCTGACGAGTGTGCGAGTCTTGCTACTGGGCGATATCCAGGATGAATTCTTCATCGGTGAACGAGATCTCCGGTGTCCTTGGTGTGCGATCTTCCGGCGGGCCCTTGACGTATCGCAGGCGCTGGCTCGCGATGCGGAAGATGCCGTAGCCGCTCTTGGCGCGCTGCGGCGCCTCGGCGAAGTAGATGTCCACGGTGTTGTTGCCGTTGGTCTTGAGCACGCGGTCCATGCCCGTCTCCATCAGCGTGATGTTGCGGACGGTGAAGCGGACGCAGTTGCGATTGGCGGCGCTGATGTTGATCTTCTCCACCAGGGCCTTGGGCGGGTAGGTCTTGGGCCCGCTCACGAACACGGTGATGAACTTGGAGACGCTGTCGTCGGTGCAGCCGCCCCCGGACTTGCTCCGGCAGGAGGTGAGCGTGTAGCCCTCCTTGCTGGTCTTGGTGATGTCCACCGCTGGACCGAAGTTGCCGCCGGCGTCCATGTCGCCGTAGTCGCGCCACGAGAGAGTGAAGCAGGGCGTGGAGCTCTGGCACACGCCGGCGTCCGAGTTCGCGGGGTCGAACTTGAGCCAGCCCACACCGGGAGTGGTCTGCGGCGCGACGTTCTTGATCTGCACCCCGGTGATGGCCGAGGGCTGCTCATAGCTCAGCACCTGCTTCAGTCCCTCGTCCACCTCCTCGTAGCGATAGGCCAGGTCCAGCTGGTCCTGCGAGTCGTTGGAGCGCGGGTCGGTGTGGCCGCGCACCTCGTCCCGGTTCACCATCCCGTCCAGGTCGGAGTCCTGCAGCGGGTCCACGGCCATGTAGTTGGTGCCCACCAGGAACTCGATGCGGTCGGGGATCCCGTCCGCGTCGGTGTCGAACAGCGAGTCGTCGGTGCCCAGCAGCCGCTCCTCGCAGCGATTGAGCTCGTCGTGGTCCTTGTCCTCGGTGTAGCGCGTCCAGGTCTTGCTCTGGCCCGGGCTGCAGGGGTCGTCGTCCGTCTCCACACCCGTCAACAGGTCGATGCACTCCACCGGCTTGTCCGCCACCAGCGGGTCCAGCGCGAGCTTGGTCTCCACCGAGTCTTTCAGCCCGTCGCCGTCGGTGTCCTCGTCGCTGATACAGGTCCCGAGCTTGGTCTCGGTCTCGTCCACCAGCCCGTCTGCATCGGTGTCGGGGTAGATCCCCTCCGACTGCGCCAGCACGTTGCGGTTGAACACCACCAGCTCCTTGAAAACCAGGGCGTCGCTGGAGGAGTAGAGCGCGCGGCCGATGTCCATGAAGCCCTGGGGGATGGCCCCGGCCTGGACGAACTTGGTGAAGCCGCCCGACGCGGCGTACGCCATCTGACTCAGCAGGCGGGTGGTCCGGGCATCCTCCGCCGCCTGGTCCCCGGCGCAGGGCGCGGGTGGATAGTACGGATCGGTGGCGCTGCGGGTCTCCTTGTCCGGCAGGTAGGTCGTGTGGAACTGGAACTGGCCCGCCCCGTTCTTGATCGCGAAGGTGTACAGCTCGCGCACGTCCTTGACCAGCAGCGTCTCTTCACACGATTGGGTGTTGCCTCCCGTCGAGAACAGGCAGACCGGGGCGCTGTTGCACGCACTGGGGCTGGTGGGAGGGAGCACGCCGAACGAGAAGGTGTCCGGAACGCTGGGGGGGATGCTCTTCACCGGCGGCACGGTGGGGGGTGACGCGGGCTGGCCCACCACGCACAGCCAGTTGCCCAACTGGTCGGTCAGCGTTGGGTCGCAGTACTCGTCGCTGGCGCAGCCGCCGGGGCACTTGGCCTCGCACTCCCGGCCGTTGCTGGCGCAGACGGAGCAGTTCCACGGAACGGTGGCGCTCTGGGTGCAGTCCGTGGGGCAGGTGACCTGGCACTCACACTCGATCCATGGGCACCCCTCCCACTTGCCCCCCGCCAGCTCCTCCTCCTTGTCGCGGCATCCGCAGCGCTGGATCGCGGGGATCGGCGCGCCGCCGGAGAACAGGATCAGGACGTAGGTCGTGCGGGCGATCTCCCCCGGATCCGCGGCGAGGATGTCACCGCTGATGATGCTGTTGGCCAGGCTCACCGCGGCCCGGATGTCTCGGCAGTGTCCCGCGCGGCAGGCGCTGACGTCGGTGGATCCGCCCCCGGCCTTGATCTGAGCCACGGCCGAGGAGAGCTTCGAGAAATCGCGAGTGAAGCCGATGGGCTTCTGACCGGTGGAGTCGGTGAGCAGGTTCTTGGCCTTGGAGCCGAAGATCGTGATGCCGAAGTTGTAGTTGGGGTTCTTGCCCCACAGGCCGATCATGTCCTCGATCGCCTTGCCCCGCATGCCGTTGGGGTCGTTGGGCGTGGACCGCAGGGCGTTGCTCACGTCGATCATGAACAGGATCTTGATCGGGAAGTCACTCTGATGCAGGTCGTCGGTGCACACCGTACCTGTCACGGCCAGCTTGTTCGCCTGATACGGCGTCGTCTTCCACTGGTACAGGCCCACGTCGGTGCAGCCCTGAAGCACGGCCGGCAGGACAAGCGCAAACAGCGTGGGGAGCACAACGGCTCCCACCCGGAAGATCGGGTGGTGTCTCATCTTTGCCTCCATGGAGCCTGTCTATACTACCACACCGCTGGCTCGGTACAGGGAGGAAGTGTTGCGAGATGCAGGCCAGGTTCATCCGATCCGGGTCCACCTTGATCCTTGGCCATTCGGTCAGACGCATCGAGGAGTGCAACCTGTGAGTTTGCAGGGGGGGGACACGATGCGACACCACGGCCCCGCTCGTGCGCCGTCACTCGCGCTCCGACGAGGGGCTTGCGACTGCCCCGGGTATCTGGGTATGCTGTCAGTGTTTCAACCAGACAAAAGTGGTGACTGTGACTGCCGAGCCTACGATCTTCGGGCGCTACCAGCTGCTGGAGCGGATTGCCAAGGGTGGCATGGCGGAGGTGTTCCGGGCGAAGTTGGTCGCCGCCGCCGGTACCGAGAAGGTACTCTGCATCAAGCGGATTCTGCCCAGACATTCCAGCAACCACGAGTTCATCTCGCTGTTCGTCAAGGAGGCCAAGATCTCGCTCTCACTGACCCACGGCAACATCACCCAGGTCTTTGATTTCGGCGAGGTGGAGGGGGTCTACTACCTGGCGATGGAGTACATCTCGGGTCAGGACCTGAACACCGTGCTTCGGCGGGTCCGCGAGGTGGACGCCCTGCTCGACCTGCCGGCCGCGCTGTTTCTCGTGGCCGAGGTGTGCAAGGGCCTGCACTACGCCCACAGCTTCACCGATCCAGCCGGCAAGCGCGTTCCCGTGGTCCATCGAGACGTGACGCCTCATAACATCCTCATCGCATACAGCGGGGAGGTGAAGCTCACGGACTTTGGGATCGCGCTGGCGGCGACCAAGGTCTCCGACGAACAGGTGGTGCGGGGCAAGGCCTGCTACCTGTCCCCCGAGCAGGCCGATGGCAGCCCGGGCACCGTGCGCAGCGACATCTTCTCCCTGGGAACCGTGCTGTACGAGGTGCTCACCGGGATCCGCCCGTTCGAGGCCGACTCCGAGAAGGAGACGTTGGATCGAGTGCGGGCCGCCGAGGTCGATCCCCCGAGCCAGCACAACCCGGAGCTGGACTCGGAGCTGGACCGCGTGGTGCTCAAGGCCATGGCGCGCAACCCCGACGAACGGTATGCACAGCCCTCCGAGCTGCAGGTCGCGCTGACCCAGATCCTGCACCGGCGTTGTTCCGACTACACGGGCCAGCGGCTGGCGGACACCGTGCGCGATCTGTTCGCCTGGGAGATCGCCAACGCCGAGAGCGGAGAGAGCCGCGACAGCGTGCGGGACCGTCTGCTGTTCCAGCTCTCCCGGGCCGGCGTGAAGGTGGACGCGACGAGCACCACGACCCAGGAGTTGCTGGAGCTCGGTACGGTGGCGATCTCCGGTGCGACACCGGAACCGCGACCACGCCCCAAACGGTGGTTCGCCTTTCTGGGCACAGGGGCGCTGGTGGCGCTGTTGCTGGGGGCCGGCCTCGCCTGGTGGCCGCGGGAGGCTGGCAACACGGTGAAGCAGCGGGCGGACGCGGGGAATCACCGAATACGCCCCGTGCAGGACAACACCGAGCATCTACGGACTCCGTCCATGCGGCAGCCGGAGGACGACGTGGTGACCCCCCCGGCGCCGAACCAGCGGCCGGTGGTGCGCAAGGTCGCCTTCCTCAACTGCAATAGTTGGCCGTGGTCGGTTGTTTATCTCAATGGCCGTCGACTGCAGGGCAACACGCCACTGTATCGTGTGCGGGTGGCCGCCGGTCGTCACCAGATCCGTTTTGTGAACCCCGAGTTGGGGCTCTCAAAGGAAGTGAGCGTCACCGTCGATCCAGGCAATACCAAGACGGTGGCGGTCTCGCTCCACCAGTGAGGTGGGGATTGCAGATTTTCTCTCGTATCATGTCGGCTGTTCTGGCCCTGGCCCTGATCCTGTTGCCCGTCATCCTCGCGGTCCAGGGGTGTGAGGAGAAGACCGAGGCTCCCGACTCGGGGATTGTCCGGCCTGACGTATCGGTATCCCGCACGTGTGGAGACGTCGGTGTCTACAACTGGTCCGCGACCTCGCAGCAGGTGGCGGCGGTGGGAGACGCCGGAGAGCTCGCCACCCTGTTTGGTGTGTGGGGTGCGTCGGAGAAGGCGGTGTGGGCCGTGGGCAACCACGGCATGGTGATGTTCTACGATGGCAAGCAGTGGACCCGGCAGAAGACCCCCACCACCGAGACGTTGACCTCGGTGTGGGGTGTGACCGAGAAGGATGTGTGGGCGGTGGGTTTCGCTGGGACGGTGATCCACTTCGACGGGACCCAGTGGCAGGACCACTCGCCGCCGCTGCTGGTGTTCCATACCGCCGACGGAGGTCCGCCCACGGGCGACGCGGGGGCCTTGATCCGGCGCAACCTGTGGGGCGTCTGGGCCACGGGTCAGACGGCGACCACCGCACTCTACGCCGTGGGAGACAACGGCACCGTGATCTATTTCGACGGCGCGCTCAAGCTCTGGTCGGACAAGATCCCGGTCACGGCAAACGGCAACGCGGTCAAGATCCAGGATCAGCTCAACGCCGTGTGGGGTACGGGGGCCAACTCGATCTACATCGTGGGCAACTTTGGAACGGTGCTGGAGGGGTCGAAGGCCGGCCTCACGCTGCAGTTGACGGGGACGACCAAGGACCTCAACGGAGTGTGGGGCCGGGGCGGGGGCAACGTCTACGCCGTGGGAACAAACGGGACGATCCTGCACCGCTCTGGCGGGTGGCAGGAGATCACCGGCGCCCCGAAGCAGGTGCTGCGCGGCATCTGGGGCCCCTCCAACAACAGCTCCATCACCTACATCATCGGCTGGGATGGGACGCTGCTGCGGATGACGGGCAACGGGACGCAGTTTGATCCCTACTACTGCATCATCCCCGGCCGTCGCCTGGAGGGGATCTGGGGCACGCTGGTCCCGATCACGATGTTCGACGCAGGGACCACACAGCCACCCGTGGGCGACGCCGGCCCCCCCGACCTCTCGCTGGTGGACACCGGCATTCCACAGGTGCCGCTGATGTGGGTCGTCGGCGCCTCGGGGATGGTGGTGGTCGGTCCGTAGCGCTCGCGACACAACCGCGCCTGACCCGCGACACCCGCGACACATCTGTGGCGATACATCCACGGCGATATCCGCGGAGAGCCACTTGCGGGAGCCGCCAGCCAGGCCGGCTTCCTTCGCACAGCTCACCCATGCGTCTGTTCCGGCGCGGCATGCTGCCCCGACGTCGAGAGTGCCCGGTGTCTCATCCGCGCTCCCGCGAGTGGATCGCCGCCCATGGTCGGGGCGCGGGCGCGGTTGTGTCGCCCCTGCGGAGCCGTCGCGGCCAACACACGACGGCTCGTGCGAATGGAGGAACCATGCATGGTGGCCCCAAATGCATCACATCGGATGCAAACCGGGGGGACCATGCGACATGGTCACTCCAAATGCATCATATCGGATGCAAACCGGGGGGACCATGCGACATGGTCGCTCCAAATGCATCATATCGGATGCAAACCGGGGGGACCATGCGACATGGTCACTCCAAATGCATCACAGTCAGTGGCTCCCTTACTTGCCCGCTCCCGTCGCTGCCTTGCCCCTGGCCGGCCCCTTACCTTTGCCCGCCGCCGTCTTGGCCCTGGGCGCCTTCCCCTTGGCCGGCTCCGCCAGCACCACGTCTGACTCGACGTAGCGCTTGAGCTTGTTCAGCGCCGCGCGGAACGACGGGTACTGCTCGGGCGTCACCACCGGGCAGGTCCGGCGGACGCGCTGCCGGTACCGAAGCTGCTTCCTGCCGTCGGTCTCCTGCTGTTCCCACTTGCCGTGGATTGCGGTGCAGGGGTGGGTCTCGGCCAGCTCCGGGGGCTGGGCATGGATCGAAAGCGCGTCGGGCAGCGTGATCGTGACGTTGGCCGTGACGAGATCGGGCGGGCCGAGGTACAGCGGGTGGCGTCGTTCCGTCCACTGCGCCATGGCGGCGGCAGCTCCGAGGAGCTGCGGCGGGCGAAGCCGGATCTGTCCCTCCTCGCTGCGCGCTGCCTGGGGACAGCTCGCCTTCAGCCGGACGGCCAGCGGTTTGAGGATCGTCTGGTGACCGGTGATCCGCACGTCGGTCAGACTGCAGTCGGGGTAGAGCTGATGCACCATCGACTGCGCATACTGACGCAGGATCTGATCGTTCTGCAGCGGTCGGCGGAGCTGCCCTGCCAGCACGCCTTTGCCCTGCATCACCATCACCGCGGTGGCCGAGCCCTGGGCGTCGAGCTCGAGGTTGATCTCCAGCGAGTACCAGTTGTTCTCGGGGAGCTGGTACGGGATCGGCACCAGCCGGTAGCCCTCGGGGAACAGGATCAGCGCCAGCGTGCCCTGGTCGTCGGGACGCAGGACCTCGATGTCCAGGTTCTCCGCCGTGGCGTCGAGAAAGCGCCCCCGGGGCACGCCGCTCTGGGGCGGGACATAGGCCACCGCGTGGTTGAACTGCTGTGACGGGACTCCGGGCAGCACCCGGCCCGCGCCATGCGTCCGCACCAGCGCCAGGTTGGCCTTGATCCCCATCGCTCGCAGCATGGCGATGATCAACACCGACTTGTCCTTGCAATCGCCGTATCCGCGGGCCAGCACGGTTGACGCCGTGTGCGGCTTGACCCCGGCGATGAAGGTCTCGTAGTCCTGCTGGTAGCGGATGCTGGTGAGGGCGAAGTGATACACCGCGTCGATCCGCTGTGGCACGGTCTTGTTCGCCCGTGTCAGCTGCTCCAGCGTCTGCCGCAGGTTCGGATCCATGGCGAAGACGTCGGTGGTGAGGCTGTTGCCCCACTCCGAGAAGTAGTCCCAGGACGGAACGGTGCTGACCGAGACGGTGCGCAGTAGATCCCGGGCCGGGAGCGAGCGAGGCTCGGGCCGCAGCGGCGGTACGTCACGTGCGGCGAACCGATGCACGGCCAGCCCGTGACGCGCCGTCTCCTGGTGCGACACGTCACCCTGGATGTGGATGTTGAGCTTGCGGTCGGGTGGCAGGGCCAGGATCCACTCGCCGTACAGGGCCTGCTCGAGGTTGTGCTGGAACAGCCAGTTGGTGGCCAGGTGTTGCCGCAGGTATCCGGATGGCCGCTGGATGTGCCGATACTGCAGCACCACCATCGCCCCCTCCTCCAGCGTGGGGTAGCGCACCTTGCGTCCATGCATCGAGGTCACCTCTCGACGCTGCCCGTTGCGGTTGATGGAGAACGCCTCCAGCACCTTCACCAGCCCCGACCGCGGCAGGCTTGCCTCACCCATGGCGTCGCGCCCCGAGCGGTCCACGGCCCGACGAATGGTGGTCACCACGCGCTTGAGGGTCCCGTCGGGCATCAGCCGCGCGACCTCGTGGTCCATGAGCCAGATGATGGAAGATCCCTCCACCGGTCGAACCCTCGATCCACGGGCCAGCGCCTCGGCGATCTGTTTCTCCGACGGGGTGAACTCCAGCAGCACCGGGTCACGGTCCGGTCTGAGGTGGGTCACGCGATCCCACAGCTTCACGTTGTCGGGGTTGTGCTCCAGACTGATGTCCCACTGGGCGATGGCTTGGGCCACCTCGCCCCGCTCGTAGAGGATCTCGCCCTTGACCTGGTAGGGCGTGGGCCAGCTCGGGATCTGCGTGATGCAACGCTCCAGGGCCTGGAGCGCGGCGGGGATCTGGCCACACGATCGCAGTGCCCGGGCCAGCTGAAGCATGGGATAGCCCCGGCCGGCTCGCAGCTGGGTCGTCCCGCGGTGGATCGCGATGGCGTCAGAGCAACGTCCTTGCCGCAACAGGGCGGCTGCAAGCTGGCCCCGCAGACCTTCGCTGGCCGGGGAAAGGTTCACCGCTTGCTGCAGCCAGCGAATCTGCTCCAGCGGGCGCGACAGGTTGCCGTTGCAGCGCGCGAGGACCAGCACGGGCCAGACCCAGTCGGGGTGCTCTCGACGCAGGCGATTGCCAAGCTGACAGCGGTCCAGGTTCCAGGCCTTGATCTCGTACAGCTGGTCCAGCCGTCGGGCCACCATCAGATCGCTTCCCGGCGAGCCGTCGGCAGCGCGTCGCAGCGCGTCGAACGCCTTGTCGTGCTGGCCTCGCGTGCGGAACAGGTCGGCGCCGGCGATCCAGAACGCGGCGGAGAAGGGGGCCTTGATCTGCTGGCCCACCCGCAGCAGCTGCGACGCCTGTTGCAGTTGCCCCTCGGCCTGATGCAGCCGGGCCGCTGCAAGCAGCGCCACCGGGTCGGCCGGGTTGAGCATCAGATGGCGATCGATGGTCTCGATCGCTGTCGGCCAGAGACCGGCGGCGCTCAGCGCCAGGGCGCGCGCCACTGTCGGTTCGGCCGCGGTCGAGTCGTTCGCGCTTCGCTCCGCATTCTTGGGAGGCTTCGGTGTGTTGCGCACCGATTCGGGCAGGACCATCGACAGGTTGAAGGCAAGGGGCACCCGACCGTCGCGCCGGTAGGGCTGCGGCGTGGAGACCACGGGCAGGTCCACCCGGTCGCCCTGCTTCGAGGCGAACCAGGTGCCCACCCGCCACTGGCCCTTCCCGGCACAGGACTTCACCAGCAGCTTGTTGAACCCCGCGTGCACCTCCACCGGGATGCGGAACTGCCGGTGACGCCCGCGTCGGATCTCGCGGTTCGACAGAACGTTGCGATCGTTGACCCAGACCTTGATCGGAGCGGAGGTGGTGATCTCCAGCACCAGCTCCAGGTCGGCGGAACTCTTGACATAGGTCACGAGGTAGGCCGTGTTCCAGTGCACGGGGTAGAACAGCTCCTCGAGCTCCAGCGCGGGCTCCGGGCCGTCCTGGTCCACGGACCGCCACCGGACCTTGCCACGGCTGCCCACGTAGGTGCGGTCGAGCTCGATCTTCAGCTCCGGTGGGTAGGCCACGTCAAACCCCTTGCCATCCTCGTTGTCGAACCCACCAATCCCGCGCCAGCTTCGGATCAGGCCACGCTGCTCGACCGATGTGTGGGCCTCCCGCGTCTGACCCAGCTGCAGCTGAACCTGGACCAGGAAGCTCAGGGCCTCGGCGCGATTCTGGTGGTCGGGGTGACTGGCTACCAGCGCAAGAAGCACCCGCTCCAGGGCCAGCAGGTCGTCCCGGCCGAGATAGTCCAGCGGGATCCGATCCAGATGCTCCGCCGTCCGCTGATCCCGACCGTCGGCCAGGGCAGCCAGGCGATGGTTGAAGGCCTGCCGGGCGTCTCCTGCCAGGAGCGCTGTCTCGGCGAGCACGGCGTGGGCCGCACCGAGGTCTGGATCGAGATCCAATGCCTGTTGCGCCAGCGCGTCCGCTCGACGCGGATCCCCCTGCGCCAGCCGCTGCCGTGCGGCGGATATCAGGCCCTGCCTCGCCTTTGGAATCGGGGACTTGACGTGAAACTGAGGCCCGTGATGACAGGCCAGCGGGACGACAAACACGGTGAGCAGCGCCAGACGATTCACGAAGGGTCCTCCAGGACAAGTTGGGCCTACAAAAGTGCAATCAAACCATGTGAGTTGGGCCCAGAATAGGCTCTTGCATTGTGGAACATCACCCACTATCCTATCCTATAACCCAGTTCGTAGTACTAGACGTGGAGATTTCGCATGCAGCGCGCCTGGTTTGTTGCTCTCTGTACGGCTGTCGTCCTGGTGTTGGGGGTCGGATGTGATGACGACAGCACGCCTCCAACCGACAGCAAGACCACCACAGAGGCCGCCGTGGACACATTCGTGTACCCGGACCAGGCCGAACCAGACCAGTTCATCTGGCCGGATCAGGGTCAGGACAGCATCATCTGGCCGGACACCTACATTGGCACACCCTTCGGATGTCAGTCCGACTCCGATTGCTTTGGCCAGAAATGCTGTGCGACGCCATGGGGGGTGAAGCTCTGCGCGGCGACCTGCACCAAGTAGCACCCTCTCAATTGCGGCGGTCCAGCTGTTCCAATTGCAATTCCCTTAAGCACTGCCGCAATCCTGCCGATACCTCTCCGTATGGGCAATGCGAATCTCAACCGGAAGGTGGCGGCTGTGGATTCTAGACCGCGAGTTCTGCTTGTGGATGACGAGCCCCTGATCCTCTCGTCGTATGGTCGAACGCTGCGAACGTTGAACGTCGAGGTGCTGTTGGCGGACGGTCCGATGGAGGGACTGCAGTTGATGGAGGACGGATCGGTGGACGTAGTCATCGCCGACTATCGTATGCCGGCGATGAACGGGGACGAGTTCCTGGAGCGGGTGCGCGCGCTCCACCCCGACACGGTGCGGATGTTGAATACGGCGTATGCTGATGTGGACGTGGTGGAGGAGGTGGTTCGCCGGGGCGGCATCTTCCGCTTCCTGACCAAGCCCTGCGACGCGGAGAAGCTCAGAGCAGCCGTGACCGAGGCGCTGGAGCATCATCACAACCTGTGTGAGAGCAAGCGGCGCTCCGAGCAGCTCCAGCTCAACTTGCAGAGCTTCCGCATGATCTTCCACAGCGCGCTGGACCCGATGGTGGTGTCGGATCTCGACGGGAATCTCGTGGAGGTCAACGACGCATTCCTCGGCAGCTTGGGCTTCAAGACCCGGGAGCAGGCGCTGATGGCGCGGTCCACCATCATGGAGCACTGGGATCAGGAGGAACGCTGGCCGCAGATCCTCGCCACCGTGCACGAGACCGGGCACTGGTCGGAGGAGGTGCAGCAGAAGACGGATGAGCGGTACTGCCTGCTCTCGATCTCGATGGTCAAGGACGACGACGGCAAGCCCTTCGCCCTGGTCGCGGTGGAGAAGGATGTCACGGCGCATCGCCGACTGGAGCAGGAGTCGCGGGCGGCTCAGTACGAGGTGATCCTGTCGCTGGCGAAGCTGGCAGAGTACCGCGACCCGGAGACCTTCGCCCATCTGGAACGCATGCGACGCTACAGCCGGATCCTGGCCGCGCGGCTGGCCAAGAACCCGAAGTACGGCGCCGTCATCGACGACGCATACGTCGAGGCGATCTTCGCCTCCAGTCCGCTTCACGACGTGGGCAAGGTGGGAATTCCCGATTCGGTGCTGCTCAAGCCCGGGAAGCTCACCGCCGAGGAGTGGAAGGTGATGCAGCTCCACACCCGCATCGGGGCCCAGATCATGTCGGTGGCGGGGAGCAGTCTGTCGGAGAAGACCTACCTCGCCATGGCCCACATCATCGCCATGCAGCACCACGAGAAGGTCGACGGCTCGGGCTATCCCACCGGGCTCAAGGGGGATCAGATCGATCTGTCGGCGCGCATCGTGGCGCTGGCGGATGCCTACGATGCCATCACGTCCAAGCGCGTGTACAAGGATGCCTTCCCCCATGAGGAGGCGCGCAAGCGGGTCCTCGAGTCATGTGGAAGCCATTTCGACCCGGATGTGGTGGAGGCGTTCCTCGACTGCGAGTTGCAGTTCACCGAGGTTCGAAGCCAGTTCGTCGATCCCCCGTCTCTGGCGGAGTCGGACGTCGATCCCGAGCAGACCTCCTCTATGCTGGCCCGGATCCAACGTCTGCTCGCCACCGTGGCCAGCGCCTGATCTGACCTGCGGGCAGGTCCGCGTTTTGAGCTATAGTAAAGGCGCAAGGAGCTTCCCCTCGATGCGGACCCCCCCGATGTCGATCTCGATCTGTCCAGTTTGCCCCCCCGATGTTCGACCACCAGTCCGGACATGGAGCCTGCTGCTGGTGGCCGCGCTCGTCGGCTGCACCAGACCACCGGTTCCGAACAATCCGCCGGCCGAGCGTGGCACCGTCGATGTGGAGGTCGTGCCGGCCGTGGATCGGTTGCTGCGTACCGGATTCGACCAGTACGAGGCCCGGGATCTGGCCCTGGCGCGACGGACGCTGGCCAAGGTGCTGGTGACCCAGCCCCAGCACCTCGAGGCGCGGGTCGCGTTGGCGTTGGTGGCCGAGGCCTCGCATGACGCGACGGCGGCGGCCACGGCCTGGACCGAGGTGGAGCGGATCCTGGTGTACCGCGGGAAGCTGCTCCCGTTCGTGCTGCAGCCGACGCTCTACGCCGCCGCGCGATACTACGTCGAGGCGGACAACATGGATCGCGCCCAGCTGTTCATCGACGAGCTGTGGCGCAGGTTCCCCACCGGGAAGTGGAGCGCCCAGGCGCAGCTGATGCTGGCCGAGACCGAGTTCTCCCGCGGCCGCTGGACCGCGGCGATGCAGGCGTGCCAGGCGCTCGGCCGGCTGCGGCCCGGTCATGCGACAGTGAGCAAGTGTAACCAGCTGAGGGTCGCGGCGATTCGCATGCTCCAGGTGGGACCGGATCCCACGCCGGGGGCGCGGCAGTGGGTCTGGGACCATCCGTTGCCCCAGGGCAACCCGCTGAACGACGTCTGGGTCGGCAGCGACGGGACGATGGTCGCCGTGGGCCAGGCCGGGACGATCCTCGTCGGCACCCGAGGGCGGCCGCCGGTACTGGTCCCGACCGCCGTGCGCTGGTCGCTCAACGCGGTGTGGGGCACCAGCGCCGGGAGCGTCTACGTCGTGGGCGACGCCGGCGTGGTGCTGCACGGTGACGGCAAGCGGTGGCAGGTGGTCCGTCGCGCGGAACCCGAGGCGGAGGATCTATATGGCGTGTTCAGCGCGGCGCCGGGGCAGATGGTGGCGGTGGGCC
>Ga0210044_10001595_pt1 | contig 34698 bp, 32 predicted proteins | sample CryGey13umfilter_2_FD_183959 | JGI IMG/M metagenome (GOLD analysis project Ga0210044, IMG submission 183959) | Groundwater microbial communities from aquifer in Utah, USA - Crystal Geyser 4/9/14 3 um filter (SPAdes) (version 2) | ecosystem: Environmental > Aquatic > Deep subsurface >...
ATCAATTGCGGGAAATATCTACCCGATTTTTGTCTCAAATATCATTGCCTGTGTTGTTTTTGTAACGACGGGATTCCTCATGATTGGACTTACTCTCACCGGAAATCTTTCGATGGAAATGGGAGAAGTCGCGGTAACAAAGCAAATTAATCAAGTCGCACTCACCGTGACCGAATTTGTTCGCCGCATTCCCGGACTTGACTTTGCATTTGTGATTCTTGCCGGATATGGATTGTATCGATTGATAAAAGCACAAAAAGATTCAAAGAAGAAATCGTCAAGTGAAAAAATACCTCCCTGCTGCCAAAAATAAAATTGATATAATATTTCAATGATCGCAACTGCCGATTATCTCACTTTTAAGTGCATATTGAATAAATCAATTATCCCATCATGACATATTCCTTCGTAGACATAGAAACCACCGGAACCAGCGCGCGTCATGATCGGGTAATTGAGATTGGAATCTTGAGAGTAGAAAACGATATGATTGTTAAAAAATACAATCAACTTATAAATCCAGAGACACATGTTTCACCTTTTATCACTCAGATCACGGGGATAACTCCTGATGATCTCGAAGATGCTCCCACATTTGAGATTGTGAAAGATGAAGTTTATGAACTTTTACAAAATACCGTTTTTGTTGCTCACAATGTTCGATTTGATCATGGATTTTTGAAAAATGAATTCAAACGTTTTGATATGAAGCTTTCCATGAAACAACTCTGTACCGTCCAGTTGTCAAGACGACTTTATTCACAGTTCAAGCAACATAATTTAAACTCAATTATTGCTCGCTTTGGATTCGACTGTAATAATAGACATCGCGCATTCGACGATGCAGAGGTACTTTGGGATTTTTATCAAAAAATATTATCAGAATTTTCAGAAAACGTTATCAATGGAATGATTTCATCGAGCAGATAATTCACTGTTATAGCTTAATAATATTTGTATAATACTTTATGGAACAAAAACAAATTTTGACTTTGGGGGGTGGAATTTTAGCTACAATAATCTTTTTATATGCCTCATTTATGCTTACCAGTAAGCCCCAAATTGAATATTTTCCAGAATTAACATCGATCTCAAAAGACGATCACGTGAAATGGACTACGGATGGAGATAACACATTCGTAGAGTACAGCGATTACCAATGTCCAGCGTGTGGGGCGTATACAGCGCTTCTCAAAGAGCTAGAATCTGACTCGGACTTTGCAGACTCCATAATGAGTAAGACGAAATTTGTCTATCGTGACTTTCCTTTGGACAGTATTCACGTGAATGCAAGAATGGCTGCGCAAGGTGCTGAAGCTGCAGGCAATCAAGGTAAATATTTCCTCATGCATGACCAATTATTTACAAATCAACAAGAGTGGTCAGAAAGCGATAATCCATTAGAGTTGTTCAAAGAATATGCAAAAGAAATTGGTCTAGATATTGATCAATTTAAAGCTGATTTTTCATCAAAAGAAACAAAGGATAAAGTGCAAGCTGATTATACTTCAGGTCTTGGATTTGGAGTTAAAGGAACACCAACTTTTTATATGAACGGTAAGAAGCTAGAAACCCCAAACTCGGCTGAAAAGTTTAAAGAACTTTTAAAATCTGAGGTCCAAGCAAAAATATAGAACCTTATGTATGTCACCATTTATGGACGAAAAATTCATTTTAAAAAATTAGGAAAAGGACTACCAATCATATTTATTCATGGTTGGGGAGGAGACCTTTATAGTCTTCATAAATTGGCAAAAATTGCTTCTAGCCAATACACATGCTATCTTCTTGATCTCCCAGGATTTGGCAAAAGTGACCAACCGCCTCCTCACTGGGGGATTGAAGGTTATGCTAGACTTATTGAGGATTTTATAAAAATTGAAAATATTAATAAACCTGACTATTTTGGGCATTCTTTTGGAGGAGAAATTGGGATATATATTGCCAGTCGTTGTCCTGATAGAATAAATCGATTAATTCTCTGCGGATCAGCATTTAAAAGAAGTAATAAAATTTCGAAAATGGCAAAGATGGTTCAAAAACTTCCACTCTCGCTTCAAACTTTCGTAGATATGGTAAAGCCAATCTTGAAAACACCTTATTATCGTATTTTTCATCGCGAGTCAGATATCCTAAATTTTACACATCTTGAAAAAAATTTACGTAAAATTCTAACCCAAGATATGACCATGGAAGTGTTTAGGATCAAAGCTGAAACACTTATTTTATGGGGCGAGGAAGATACATATACGCCGGTTCTTTGGGCTTATGAACTAGAAAAAAATATTGCAAACTCAAAACTTTATGTTTTTCCAGGCTTTGGCCACGCCTTGCCACTTCTTAAACCGGATCTAGTTTGGGAAAAAATCAAGACATTTTTAAGTGCCTAAACTGCATCACAATGCCGTATAATGTTTAAAGATGATATTATTAATACTTATAAATTACCTCTGGATTTTGATCAAGGGTATTCACTTGATTTATGTTTTTCAAATCAAAGAATATCGCTTTGATCGGATTATCTCAATGTATCGCGAATCCGGTTGGCTGAATACACTCTATGATGCAAATGTGAAAAGACCAGCCCTGACTTTGCGCAACATCTTGAATGTTGGCCTGTTAATATCATTTCTCCTAATATCTTTTTTATATATATTTGAAAGCCGTTTAGCTTATCAGTTTGCATTCTACTCATTGATCATTTCGCCTTTTCTAGCACTATTTATTGTTTCAATAATTGTCAGTATCACAAGCATTCCGTCAGGAATTGTTCGAAAATTATTGATAATGAGGGCTCGAATAAAAATTAAAAAAACTAATGCAATCTTTATAGGGGTTACAGGATCGTTTGGCAAAACCTCAGTCAAAGAATATCTATATCATATTTTGTCAACAAAATACAAGGTTGCAAAAACAGATAATAATATGAATACTGATGTCGGCATCGCAAAATGCATCAATAATAATCTTACCAAAGATACTGAGATTATGATTATTGAGGCAGGGGCATACAAAGCGGGCGAAATCAAATCAGCAGTTGGATATATTCCCTTTTCGGCTGGAATCTTGACTGGTCTTGGAAATCAACATCTTGACCTTTACGGGAGTAGGGAGGCTCTTATAAAAGAGGAGTCATCTCTACTTTACAGTGTTTTAAAAACAAATCAAGTATATATCAACTCAACTGTACCAAATATTGAAAGTTTGTTAAATGACTTGCCAGGTTGTCAGAAGTATGGACATGCAGATGCTGATATTTCAGCTAAAGAAGTAATGGTTACTCCACTTGGAACTACTGCAAAAGTAGAGATCGGCAATCTCGAGTTTAACCTTAAAACAAATCTTCTCGGGAAGCACGCTATTTTAAATTTACTTCCATGTATTGGCCTCGCGCATGATCTTGGCATGAATTTTGACGAAATATTTACCGCAGTAAATTCTATCTCTCAAATTCCAGGAAAACTATCGCTCCATAAAGGAGCACATGGCGCAACGTTCATCCATGACGGAGCCACCTCAAATGTTGATGGTTTTCTATCTGCAATTGATGTTTTAAAAATTTTTCCGTCTGAAAATCAAATAATCATTACTCAGGGGATAATCGAATTGGGAGTAGAAAAAAGTGCATCTTATAGTAAAATATCCCATCAACTAAAAGATACAAAAATTAAACTTTTTACAACAGATCAATCATTTGATAAGAAAAATAAAAGTAATCAGATAATTACATTAAACGACGTCTCAAGTTTGATAGATTTAGTTCTTAAAAAAATTAATAAAGACTCTGTAGTTCTTATTGAAGGTAAATTTGCAGATACTGATCTTAGCAGGCTACTGAAACAAGTCAACAGTGGGGGAGAGAGTTAATATAAATTTATGATTATCACTGATTTTGCGCCAAATATCACCAAAAGAGATGCTATTCTTGCATTAAAATTACTTTTTCAACCATTGAGGTGGAGAAGAGGGAAGTCAAAGCAATACATTAAACGACGTCTTAAATCTCGTTTTTTTGGATCTGATTCTCAAATTTCAACGTTCTTGACCGGTCGGGCAGCGCTGTATCAGTATTTAAAAAATCTGAATCTAAATGTGGGAGACGAAATTTTAGTACAAGGCTTCACGTGTGAAGCTGTGGTCTTGCCTATCCTGAAGCTGAATTTAAAACCGATATATGTCGATATCAATTCAGATGACTACTCAATGAATATTAATGATTTGAAAAAAAAATACTCAAATCGTTCAAAAGTTATAGTTCTCCAACACACCTTTGGGATATCGCCTAAATATCAAACCGAAATTACACTATTTGCAAAAAAACATAAAATCGAGATAATTCATGATGTTGCCCATGGTTTTGATCCCGAAAAATTTCATATGAAAAAATATGAAGGAACTATTTTGATGTCGTTTGGCCGTTCCAAAGCCTTTTCAAGCGTTTTTGGCGGAGCAATTATTTCACAAAATAAAAAAACTACAACAAAAATGCGTGATATGGAGCGCCAACTCACTTTACCTTCATACTGGTTTATTTTTAAAATTCTCATCTACCAACCTCAGGCATATTTAATTAAATTAACCTATAATATATGGATTGGAAAAATAATTCATGCATTTCTAAACTACTTTGGCTTGATATTAAAGGAAATTACAACGAGAGAGAAAAAAGGAGAATTTGATATTACATTTCTTCATTCTTTTCCAAATGTTTGCGCACTACTGCTACTCCAACAACTTGACACATTTAACGACGTCGTCGATCGAAGAACTGCAGCCGTGGATTATTACAACAATAATATTGTAAATAATTCAATAAAATATTCCGGTCCCTTATCCAGATATCCATTGGTAGTTGGGGATCAAAAAAAAACGTTAAATCGTTCTAGCTCAAAAGGCGTTCTTCTCGGATCGTGGTATACTCAACCCGTGGCTCCAAAAGAGCTTGACCTTGAACAAGTCGGATATATTCGCGGATCTTGTCCTGTTGCTGAAAAAATTAATAATAAAATAATCAATTTACCTACCAATATTACTTTAGATGAGGTAAAAAAAGTGACAGCCGTTATAAACGATGAACTCAATCATCAATGATAATCAAGCCAATTTTAGATAAATCAATTTGGAATGAATTTTTTGAGCGTGTTGGCGAGCCAAGTTTTCATCACTCATGGGAGTGGGGTCAATTTCAGATTCTTTGTGGTCAAGAGATCGAAAGAATTGGGCTTTATGAAAATGAAAAATTACTTGCAATTGCCCTTGTCGTGAAAGTAAGATCAAAACGCGGACAGTATCTTTTTGTCCCACACGGTCCTCTATTTAATATCCATGAAAAAAAGTTAGCCCAGCATATTGACCTTAATCAAATCAATGATATAAAACACCAACTTAATGAATTGCTCAAGTATCTGAAGTCAGTTGCCATACGTGAAAAGTTCTGGTTCATTAGAATAGCGCCTATTTTAGATCGCAATGATAAACACTTGAAACTTTTCAAGAGTTTAGGTTTTAAAACTTCCCCAATCTATGTTCATGCCGAAACTATGTGGGTTTTAGACGTCACACAATCTGAAGATCAAATTCTGTCCGTTATGCGAAAAAATACTCGATATGCGATCAGACTTGCAAAACGCCAAAATATTTCCGTGACATCAGATTCAGATAAATCAGCAGTCAATGATTTTCTTACTCTTTATCATCAAACAGCAGTTCGTGAAAATTTCACACCTTACTCAGATAAGTACATTTTTAATGAATTTAACTCTTTTTCAGAGGTTAATAACGTAAAGATATTTATTTCAGGTTTTCATAACAGTCCAAAAAATTCCATACCCCCAAAATTCGCCCAGGAAGGGGCCCCTAAAAAATTAGCCGCATCTATTATCGTTTTTTCAAAAGCCAGCGGATACTATCATCAGGGTGCATCGATTCATACCAAATATCCAGCAGCATATCTTCTACAAATGAATGCCATCTTAGAAGCAAAACGCCGCGGGTGTAAATATTATAGCTTTCATGGAATTTATGACTCTGGTCGGACTCCTCGCGCCTGGGAAGGTTTGAGTTTATTCAAACGTGGCTTTGGCGGATTTGAAGTCAAGTATCTTTTTACCCAAGATTATATCGTCTCACCGCTTTATTATTTTAGCTATATTACTGATAAAATCCTGTCTCTCTGGCGCGGGATATAATCAACCCATAACATTATCATCTTGATAAACCAACACTCTTTTTATTCCTGTTATAAAATTAATGAAAGATCTCGGTAATATTATCGACTGTAAATCATAAGCGTCTGACTATTCATCTTCCTCATTTTCGACTTCTGTTTGTTGAGATGTCGTGTCGTATCTCGTAGTGGTATGACCATACACTACTCAACAGCGTCCAACTCCCTAAACACTTACACGAACTATAAAGAAAAGGGGAGTATTAAGGAGAAAATAAATGCTAGAGTTTTGCAAAAGTAATAAATTAGAGATAGGGAAGTGAAAAATAAATACTTGATTTTTCAGCACAAAAGAGCATATTTAGTCGAGAAATACAATTATAAAAAATAATTAATAACTACAAAAATGAAATTAATTATAAAACCCAAAAACCGCACTACTCCGTACCAAATTAAGATAGACGTCGTAAAAGATACATTTTACGACGTCTCATATACTCTCTCTTTCGAGCATAAATACATGTTTTTTATGATTCAGTTAACTTGTACCAGATGCTGAAAGAAGTACACACATTCACTAGATAAATATTTCGAATACTTTCTAACAAGTTTCAAATAGAAAGTCCAACCTTGAGTAAATACAACCACTCTTATAAAGAGCTTTTTTTAAGAGGATATTGTCAATATTCCTATATCAACTCATCAAAACAGCAATGAATAATTAACATTGCTAATATTATACATTTAGACTTATATGGAGCCTTTTCAAAAGAGAACAACCCACGAAAAAAGATAATGTTATCCACAAATACATATTAACTATATCAAAATACATTATCAGTTAATCAATAATTAACTATACCCTATAGTTAATTAAGTGAATTAATTATTATAGGTTATTCGATATATTCACGTTCGTATATTTTATACTCCCCTCTCCTCTACTTTCTGGTAAGTATTGAAACTTTCAGTGTAGGATAAATAATAGTATTATTTACCAGGAAATAGTTAAAAGCACTATCACAATAACGAAGACGAATACAGAGACGTGCTCCCGGATTACATTTGGAAAAAGCCTTTCTGCTATATAATTGTAAATAATTCCCGAAAGTGCGTAATACCCTGCTGTAAAAGCCAAAGCTGCAATATTTATGCTCATTGGAATAAATGACAGCAAAAGTGCAAATTCGGTCAATGGGACTGATAAAACAAGACAAAAAGTAATGAATTTCTTTCCAACAGTTTCTGGGAGCTCCACAGACCAAAATAACTGAAAGGATAAAATAAAACAGATTAATCCTAGGAGAAAGCTATTAATAAAAAAGCTCAATCTAAATGACAAAATTACCATCGTAAAAATAAAAATCACTAATGATTGAAACAAAAAATTTATTGAAAATGCAGCTCTGTAAAGATGCAAACTTCTATCAACCCCAATATTGAAAATATTAGTAGTTAGTAAGACGCCATAGTATCCAAGTGAAAAAAGTACGAGAAATGGAAGTCTTGTCAGCCAACGAACAGGCAACATTGAATAAAATAGGTATAGTGCTATTGAAAATAAAATAGGCATTATAAAAAGTGCAATCCACTCTACCCCATCGATCCCCTCAAATACAGCAATATACGTTGTTAAATAAGCGACTAATAATAGAATTAAAACAAACAACTGCCATGTTTGAGAAAATGGGAAAAAAGTACTAGTGAGCATAGCAGCAGACATAGCCCCAGTCATTGCAACAATACGAACTCGTTTAGGAATATAGTTTATGAATTTAAATGCTCTTTTTTTTAATAAAATTGAAAAATTCATTTTCAATAAGATGTTGTTGAAAAATTGCATAATATGTATTTTAAAACTCATAAACTTTATTATACAATCCCTTCGATCATGTTGCGAGTTCCCTATTGACAATCTCGATAATTCACTTATACTCACTTATCATGGAAACCGTTGACGAATTTGAACATTTAGCAATAGAAGCTGCCGCAAATGCAGATTGGCTCGAGGCTATAAAACAAAATAAGCGGATTATAAAAATTGAAAAAGATAATTTATTTGCCCATCTTCGTCTTGGCTTTGCCCTAATGCAACAAAATAATCTTGTAGCGGCTAAAAAAGCTTATCAGGTCGTTTTGAAACTTCAGCCAAAAAATAATATAGCTGAGGAACATCTAGAAAAAATATCAATTCTCTCTGAAAAAAATAAAAAAAGAAACAATACAACCTTTAAGTTCAACCCAGACCTTTTCATCGACATTCCAGGCAAGACCAGAACAGTCCATCTCGTTAATCTTGGCCACAAAGAAGACTTAGCTGGAATCAGTATCGGAGAAGAAGTAATCATGAAGGAGAAAAGAAGAAAACTTGAGGTTAGGACTCAAAATGACGAATATATTGGTTTTCTACCTGATGACATCTCAAAAAGACTTACATACTTCATAAATGAAAAAAGCTTGTACTCAGCTCATATTAAAGAGGTCGGACTTTTAGATGTTGCAATATTTATTAGAGAATTATCCAAAGGTCAAAAAGTCCGATTATATCCATCCTTCCCTTCAAATCCACATGTAATGCTCTCAGACATTCAACAAATTGAATCAGCTGAAGAGCCTGATGACCTTGATAAAGATGATGATGAAGATGAGCTTGTTGAGGGAGGACTAGCTCTTGACGATGAGAAATGGCAGGAATATCAAGAAGGACGAGACTTAGAGCGCATTGTCGAACTTGAAGATGACGAAGAAGAAGAGGAGTAATGTGTCACTTTATCTTTAAAAAAGATAATACTACCTTTCATCCGCTCTAAAGAAATCAGTTTTGCTATCTCGTCAGGTAAGTGATAATCACCCATTGATCTCCACGCAAATCCCAAAGATAATAAAGCTATAAATATAAAACTCAGTAGTAATTCCATAATTTAATTTTTAATTGCTATTTATCCTCCAATCATCCTCCACTTCCCCTAGAACAAAAAGTATATCATACACATCTGTTTTACCATTAATTAAGGGGCAGTTAAAATATGCCCCAATATCTTTTGCCGTGCTTGACGGTTTTTCCTTTGAGTAAATCACACTGCAACGATCTCTTTTCTCAATATCGTATGAGATGTCACTTACTTTAATTCCATTACCTTCTAAAATCGAACTAATACCCTCTGCAGTACGATAATCTTTCGGATACCTGACTTGGACACTTTCATGATCGTTCCGATATCTTGTTTGATACAGGAGTCCAATGCTATTTTTTATATACTCATCCTCGTGAAATATAACATCGTTGAGAACGTCGTCGCGCGCTTTTTGATATGAGATTAGTTTGAATTCATTATCGGTATTATTCATTAAAGAGATTGCGATATAAATCCTGTCTATAACAGAGGCATTGCTCGAACTGAATAATATTTCTTTGATCGATGGTTTTCCTCCTTTTTCATCCCAATTTTCATAATAAATGTCATCTGATGATTTATTAAAAGCAAAGTGAACAAATGTCGTTGTAGTTGATGCAAAAGTTTTTCTAATCAATTCTTCATCCTTTTCCAATCGTGCAAGTTTGCCGATTGATCCAACTGGATACTTGCCATAGCCTCCGGGAACATTTACCTGAACATCGGGATTAAATGGGATCACGTAATTTTGACTATAACGTGCATCAAGAGAGTAATATTTTGTTTCAGGACCATACAATATGAAGTTTATCCTATCTGGTTTTTGTATAAAAAGTGATGAGAAAATCAAATTTACCACTTTATAAATTACATAAAAAATCAGTGCGATTAATAAAAGTGCATAGATTATATTCCTTCGATATGAGTATTTGCTCATTTCTCTACTCTACCATAATAGAGTACTACAAGACAATCAAGAAGTTAATTTATCTTCACAATCAACACAGTATGCAGCTTCAGGCAAGAGCTCTAATCTTTTTTCTGGAATATCTCTACTGCAACGAGCACATATGCCGTACTTTTTAGAATTGATTCTGCTAATCGCTCTTTCAATATCATTAAGTCTTTTTGACAGAGTTGAAAGTTCAACTTCGATCAACTGATGAGCTTCTTGTTCTCGAACATCAGTATCGACTGATGCATTATCAATTACATGATCAGGATCTTGAAACGGATCACCCATCTTCAACTTTTCCATCTGACCTTTTATCTTAGCCATTTCTTCTTTGAACTGAAATTCAATTTTTTTTATATTCATATTTTTGTGTCACTTGCTTTCTTAAAAGTCTTAAGATAAATATTTTTAACAAACTGAAGCAAGTGTTCCCTGAAATAATAAACAACGTACCCACTTGTTGTCAACACCAAGATTAAAGATACCCAGAAGTCAATATACAATCCCCCAACAACAGTCCGAAATGCATAGATATTATCTAAAACTACTGTTATTAAACTGACTATTAGTACTCCAATGATCAAACTAAATCCAGGATAATACAACTGTCTTCGAATTTGCATAACTATTTGATATGCAAAATAAGCTCCTACAAAATACAAAATCGCCTCGTAAAAAGCGGTTAAGTGACGAACGCCATCAAGATTTGGATAAGCTAAAGAGAGGAAAAAATTAGTTTGCGAGCCAATTTCTGAACCTGAAAAAAAAGCTCCAAGCTTTCCAATTCCTACAGTAAGCAAAATTGGAGGAATCATGTAATCAATAAATTTCATGAATGAAAATTTTTTATTTACTGAAAAAAGATAGATAAAAATTATAAATCCTACTAAAGAAGACAGAAAATGAATCCCTGGATATCCATTTAGTAAAATATACCTTAGAATATTAAAACCGAAATCATCAAAATTCATCAGGACATATGCGACTCTACCAAAAACTAATGATCCAAAAAGTCCTACAAACAATGCGTCAAATATCTGATCTTCTTTGAAAGAAGTTAATGAAATATTTTTCCAAAGAAAAAATGATCCCCAAAAGAATGCTAAAACATAAAAAACGCCTAATGTATGGATCTTTATAAAGCCAATATCAAGTAGTACTGGTAACATATATTTCTCAAAAACTAATTAACAAATGACGTTTATTTTTAGCTTAACTGACTTCCGCCAATCTCTAGTATAATTGAATTTTAATCATAATCAATGAAACAGCAAATCAATATAAATAAACCACTAAAGATCGGTTTTGACTTAGATGGTGTACTTCTTTACAATCCAGCACGTGTTTTTCGGCCAATAACTTTGGCAGTTAAATACCTAATCAATCCTGAAAAAGTGTGCAAAACCCATTTTTATTATCCAAAAACTACTTTAGAACAACTCATTTGGAGACTAGTTCATCTCTCAAGTTTTAAAATGGCAAAAGGATTGGATGAAATAAAGCAATTAGTTGAAGATGGAAAAATTGAAGCATATATCGTAACTAGTAGATACGACTGCCTAAAAGGAGATTTTACTTGGTGGATTAAACGAATGAATGCAAAAAGATACTTTAAAGGTGTATTTCATAATAAAAACAACATGCAACCTCATTTATTCAAGGTTAAAAAGCTGAAGGAATTGAAGCTTGATTATTTTGTTGAAGATAACTGGGATATTGTTTCCAACATTACAAAGCAGACAAACACAACTGGACTCTGGATAACTAATAATTTAGACAAAGGAATTTCCTATCCTCATAAATTCATGTCACTTAAAGACGCGGTAAATTTCATTAAACAATTAAAACATTAATACGAAATATTAATGAAGCATAAAAAAAGTAATTTTAATTGGTTTGTCCTGCCCTCAATACTAGTTTTTGCAGTAATACTTCGACTGGTTCCTATTATGTGGGACTCGGGTTTTCATTTTCATCCCGATGAGAGAATGCTTATTATGGTCGCAGATCGAATAAATTTCTGGTCAAATCTCGATCCAGACTTTTTCAACTACGGAAGTCTCCCAGTTTATCTACTTACAGGCGTTAGTCAATTCCTAGATTGGGCTTTAGGATGGAATATCACAACATATGATGGGATGTTGGTTGTTGGGAGACTTCTTTCAACAATCTGTGACCTTTTTGTAATTTTTATCATCTATCATTTAGCGTTATTAATTTTTAAAAAAAAGTCTCTGGCATTATGGTCATCCTTTTTTTATTCATTAGCCTTTTTCCCTATTCAAAATAGTCACTTTTTTATTGTTGATACTTTCCTAACTCTATTTGTAACATTGCTCGCTTATTTACTTTTACTATTTAATAAATCTCGAAGCGAATCTATCGAGTTTACTCGAGATTACTTCAAGCGCATATTTTTCATATCAATAACATTTGCGGCGGCTCTTACAACAAAAATAACTGCAATTATTTTTATGCCTATCATTATATTAGCTCTAGTAATTCCAAAGAAAATTTCAAAAAAAACTTTTTTTAGCTCGAATTATTACGGCCAAAGTTTAATTTCGATATTATTATTCGCAGTTCTCGCCACGCTTTTTTCATATCTTTTTATGCCCTACGCATTTATTAAATACCAGCAATTTATTAACGAAGTTTTACAACAAATTAAAATGAATTCCGATCCATACATCTTTCCTTACACTCTTCAATACGTTGGTACTCTACCCTATTTTTATTATCTTAAAAATATATTCATTTGGGGTTTAGGGCCTATTATAAGTTTATTTTTCTTGATTGGAATTGTCAATTTTGTTAAATCATTAAAATTTCGTAACCCGCCTGTTGGACGGGCAGGTTTGTCATTCATAATTTTTTTTCTTTTCTATTTTTTTTATTTTGTAATTATTGGAAAATCATCTGTCAAATTTATGCGGTACATGCTTCCTTTATATCCATTTTTTACCATCATGGCAGGGTACGGCGTCTGTGTTGTTTACAATTTTATAGCTCATGTCATTTTGAGCAAGCATATCCTGAGTAATATCAAAAAGGCTAGAAAATTCATTATATTTTCTGGGACAATTGTGCTTTCAACTATTCTTTGGACTTTGATGTTTCTTAATATTTACACAACTCCAAATACCCGTATTCAAGCAAGTGACTGGATTCATCAATTCATTCCCCCAGGATCGACTCTCGGGGTCGAACATTGGGATGATCGTGTACCAATTTATTACGGCGAAAGATTTCGATATGAGGAATTGACTTTATACGATATACCAGATGATGATTTAAAATGGAAAGTTATAAATGAAAAACTTAAACTGATCGACTATATCGTCATCGCTTCAAATAGGTTGTATACTCCCCTTCAGCGCTTGGATAACTGTAATAAAACTTATCCCCGCTGTTATCCAAAGACATCGAAATATTACCAAAAACTTTTTAATAATAAACTTGGTTTTACAAAAATTGCTGAATTTACTTCATACCCTAGATGGGAAATTGGTCCGCCTACTGGTGGTTTGAAATTTGAAATTAATGATTCATCTTCTGACGAATCATTTACAGTCTATGATCATCCGAAAATTATGATCTATAAAAATACCACTCGTTAAATAAGCCCAATGAAAATTAAATTAACACTATTTCTAATACTTTCAACTTTCCTGGCATTATTTGTCAATTCTCAAATCGTTACACATCAATATAGTTCAACCCTGCCTTATCTTTGGGTAATTGCTCAATTATTATTTGTGATTTCGTTAACCAGTAATAATATCTTCTTTTCCATAAAATCATTTATTCATAAATTGATTACAAAGAAAGAGGTGTTAATTGTTTTACTTCTCGTTGCTGGAGTATTGCTAATCAGAGGGCTGCTACTAAGTGACCAAAGAATTCATAGAGACGAGTTCATTTCGGGTAAATTTTCTGCTCAATATAACACTTTTGACAATTTAAATTTCTTTGCTGGTTATCCACCAAACAAGGGATGGGTATCTCAGTTTCCGTCTATGTACTTTTTCCTTCAAAGTAAATTTTTTGAAGTTTTTGGAGTTGATGTCATGACTTTGAAATACTCAATATTTCCATATATAGCAATATTGTCATTACTTTTATATCTATTTACAAGAAATATTGCAAATAGGCAAACGGCTTTTTTTGTGCTGATAGCACATGCCTTTCTTGCTGTAAGTATTTATTTTGACACATTCGGTTTACATTTCATAAGTAGTACAACGTCATTCATGCTCTTTTTATACATCCTTGAGTGTTTTATTTCAAAACCAGACAACTTAAGAGCTGGATTACTAGGATTGGCTACAGGATATAATTATCTTTTTTACCTATCCTCTTATTTTGTTTTTCCACTAGTAATAATTATTTTTTTAGTATTAATTATTTACAAAAGAAGTATTTCTTGGGTTAAGTACTTATTAATATTAACCGCTGGTTTTTATCTTATAGTGGGACCATTCCTTATGTTCAATTTTTTTGAACAATGGTATATAACCGAGCGTTTTAAACAAGTAAATTCTTTATCTATTCCAGCACAAATCCTAAGCGATCCAGGTGCTGCTCTGTCACTTGTTTCTGCGCGCACATCTGACTCGGTGCGCGCACTAATTACCAATGATATCGGCGGCTCAGGAGACTATGATTTTGGTCATTTGGCGCTATTTAATCGATTTACTCTTCTACTTTTCGTCCTAGGATTTATTGGTCTTTGGCGATTTGTCAAACAACAAATAATAAAATCAGTGATAACTGTAGTGATTCTTGGGACATTCTTTGGTGCAATGGTTATGACCGATCCTCCATTTGCCTATCATCGTTTTACAATATCATTTCCTCTCGTTTCCATATGTATTGGATTATTTTTTAATGCAATTTATAATTTTTTTAAAAATATTAAAATACTGCAGTTTGTCTTGATTTCATTATTACTTTTAATTTATTCTTACGGAAATATCCAATATGTCCAAAAGGCATATGCTCAAGATATCCAAAATCATCAAGAAGACCTTCAAGATCTAAAGCTTATTAAATATTTAGATAAAAACTATTCTGATCGAAAGCTCTATGTAGCAGCCTTTCCAGGATACGCACTTGATTACATTTATTATTTTGTTAAGCCAGATCAAAAAATTGTTGTAGACTATCACGTCAATGTTTTACACGACTTCAAATACGATGAAAAATACGTTTATGTGATCGTATTCCCAGATCAGTTTGATGAAGTTTTTTTGGAAAAAGATCCAAATGGAAGGATTATTAATTCAGGTTTTAAAAAATACAGTATTTTTGCTAATTAATGAGAGTTCAGCTACTGAAATAATTGTACTTTATAATTTCGTACACCGCTTTTATACCGTCATGCCAACGAATCTTCTTCCCTTGGTCATATGTTCTTCCAGAGTATGAGACTCCAACTTCGTAGATTCGGATTCCTTTTATTTTTGCAATTCTTGCTGTAATCTCAGGTTCAAATCCAAAACGTGAGCTACTCAATTTTGGAGCAATCATACGGATTAAATCACCTCGAAATACCTTATAGCCAGTTTCCATGTCGGTTAGATTTAGATTTGTCGCAATATTTGATAGAAAGGTAAGAATATTATTACCAATAGAGTGCCAGAAATATAAAACTCTATGAGGTGCGTGACTTATAAACCTACTTCCATAAACAACGTCCGCTTTGCCTTCAGTAAATGGTTGTAGAAGCAGTGGATAATCTTCTGGTAAATATTCCAAATCAGCGTCTTGGACTAATACAATATCACCTTTTGAAGCCATAAATCCTTTTCGAAGCGATGCGCTTTTACCAATATTCGATTTATTTATTAATAATTTAAGAGAGATTTTTTTGTTTTTTGCAAATTCTCCAATAATGCTACACGTATCGTCAGTTGAACCATCATCTATGACTATTATTTCCTTTTTATATTTACCGATTTTTTGGTCGATAACACTCTTAAGAGTGGTGATGATGAAGTCTTGTTCATTAAAGGTGGGAATAATGATTGAAATTAATCTCATATCGTTACATAAATTTTTTCAGCAAACCTAAAGCTCCTTGCTTCCAAGGTACACGATGTGAAACTCCACTCTGACCTTCAAACTTTGAGATGTTTGATAAATACCATTTATAATTATTTAAAAGTGCCTGCTTATTTGAAAATCTTGGTCTAAAATCAAGCTGTTTCTTTGCTTTTTCTATTGAGACGAATGAGTCCTTTGAAGCAGTTCTGTAAACCCAAGCATAAAGAGGTGAAATTTTCAGATAATCAAGGATCGTAAGGATTCCAATGACAATGTTTGCAGGCGTTCTAATAACTTTTTTTCCAAAACCTGACTCATCAAGCACGACTTGGTAATCTTCGCCCATAGTCGTGAATTCTTGAGCTCCAATATTGAAAACGTCGTTTACAAGCCTCTTGTCTTTCGTCATGCAACTATATATCGCATCACATAGATCCTCAACATCAAGAAGTTGATATCTGTTCTTCCCATTTCCAATCATTGGAAAGTTATGCCCAGTTCTTGCCCAATCATAAAGTAAGGCAAATACTCCGAGTCGTTCCGGCCCTACAAATGATTTTGGTCGCAAAATACTCACAATAAGCCCTTTTTTACGAGCCACAGCACAGGCTTTTTCTGCAATGATTTTAGATTCTCCATAAGCCCCAACTCCTATCAGTTTGTCATTTTCATCTAAGGGATGGTGATCTGGAACTCCGTAAACTGCAGTTGAAGAAATATGAATGAAGCGCTCGACTTTGTTATTAAGTGCTGCATCAATTACATTTTTTGAACCATCAACGTCAGTTGAATAGATATCTTCTTTTGAATAAAGAGGAAGTGCTGCCGCACAATGAATGACAATATCAGCACCCTTCATTGATTTTATGACCAATGATTTGTTTCTAATATCGCCCACTATTGAGGTTATTTCATTATTACAGTCTGGATAATCAAAAGGAACAATGTCGTATGAAATGATTTTATACCTCTTTTTGAGAAGATACCGGATGAGATTTATTCCCAAAAAACCTGAACCGCCGGTTACGAAAACTGTTTTCATGTGGTTTATTATGACGCATTAAATGCTTTAATTCAACTTGTTTGATGAATAACATGTTGATAATTAACTCTTTTTTGCAGAATTATAATATCTCTTCAGGACAGCGTTTGCCAAAACTCCTAAGGAATCAATTCTAGGAACTGATCTGTCTTGACCAAAAATTACTGACAATTCTGTACATCCGATAATTACTGCTTCTAGCTGATTTTGTGTAATATATTTATCAAGCTCAGGGTAAATATCTTTAGCAATATTTTCTTCATCTTCTCCAGCGATAACTTGTCTTATACTTTTCTCAAGCAATAACCGCATTTTATTTTTTGGGTAGATTAATTCAAAACCTTGCCCCTTCTTTTGATAAAGCCCTTCATTATAAGTTGTCATCGAAGATAGTAAGCCAACTCTATTTAATCTATTAGTTTTGATTTCTTTGTGGACTTCATCAATAAGAGAAATAAACGGGGTGATTGTAAATCGTCTAAGTTTTGGCAGAAGAATATGAGCTGTATTACAAGCAATACATAATATATCAACAGGATATAAACTTAATCGTCTGACTCTATCGATCAGCATTTCTTCAGCGATCTTCATCGACTCTGTATCACTTATAAAATCTGGCACAGGAATTGAGTCTAGTAGTATCTCTGGAAATTCATTATTATTTTTCACATTGTAATCAGTTATTGATTTATTTATGAGATAAGAATAAAATCTTGAAGACGCCTGAGGACCCATACCTCCGAGAACTCCAATTATTTTTTTTGTTTTCATGTTTCAAGATTAATTATAAAATATTTTTCATTAAAAAACCCTCCTATTTGGAGGGTCGAGTTTTTAGAAAATTAGTATTTGTCAAGAAGGTCTTTGCGGCAGTCCAAATATCGGGACTATCCCGTTTTGGGATAGTCCCGATATGGGATAGTCCTTTTTTTATAGGATATTTTTAAAGCTCTCGACGAACAACGTCCTTGACGTCTTGCAAAAGCTTTGAGATATCTTTTCCAGACTTTACTATTACGACTGGGTCACCTTTTGCCATAATTATATGAACCCGTACCTCAAAAAGTGATCCATTTTTTTCCTCGTTAAAAATCAAATTAATTTCATTTGCAACTTCAGATGTTTGAAGATGTTGAGTGACATATCTTACGAATCCATCAAAAGTAACTTGATATTTTTTTGACAAATGCTTAGTGCTGACTATAACTTTTTTCTTCCTCTTGTCTGGTCGGAGCAAATCGAGTATATCTCGAGTTGTGACAGTCCCAATGGGATGATCTTCAGTATCAATTAAAATAATGCTGCCAATTTCAAGTGTTAGAATCTTTTCAATTGCATCGCTTATCATTTGATTTTTTGACATTGTCAAGACAGTTGTTTTGGCATAATTTTTAACCGGCGTCTCTCTGAACGAGGCTTTTGACTTCTCTCCCCTATCTCCTCTATGAGGCTTGTTTGCTGGAGCCATAAGGTAAGGAATTAGATCGTAATGGCTTACTATTCCTTTCAATTTATTATTCTTATCAACCATGACTATCTTTGATGTTTTGTAGTCCTTGAAAAGTTTTTGCGCTTTTGAAACAGGGTCAAGTGGCAAAACTGTTATCACCAGTCCTTTTTGAGTATGCGCAATAGAACCGATTGTTGCTTTGGAAAGATCCATATTCTGCATATATTTCAAGATTCGGCGTGCAGAAGTTATTCCTAAAAAGATATCTTTATTATTAAAAACTGGTAAATAATGAATTTTTGATTCATTCATGAGTTGTACTATCCTACCTATTGTATCTTCTTCTTTTACATGTGGAGGATGAAATAAAGCATGCTCTACCTTGGTGCTCCCATCGTATGATGATGATTTTATTAGGGTGTAATAAGGATTAATGACGCCTTGAAATACATTTTTATCATCAAAGATAAACGCCGCATCATGGGAACTTGTAAGCTTTGAAAGGACGCTTGAAAGGGTGTCATTTGGGTGGGCTTTTATAATCCCTTCGGTTTTCAAAATCTTCTTGATATGTTTCATAGAGCAAAAGGTAAATGTATAACGACTTTCAAAACAGAGTTGCACTTGTAAAGTTCCACGATCCGATATGCATTGTTGGAGCAAGACCAATAAGTTCCCCTTCAAAGCTTGCAAGAGGCGTAAGTTTATCCTCAATTGCAAGAGTGTTGTTTAATGCTTGTGGAATACTTTGATTAAATCTCATATTTTTCACTGGCTTGATAATTGTACCATTTTCTATGAGAAATGTTCCATCGCGAGTCATTCCAGTTATGTTTAGTTGTTTAGGATTTAAGACTCGAACATACCATAATCTTGTAACTAATAATCCTCGCTTTACAGATTTGATCATTTTTTCGCGCGTTGAGATCCCAGGCTTTATATACATATGAAGTGGAATTGGGCCAAGAGTGTTTGGAGCCGGCAGTGCATGTCCAGTATTTGGCATTTTGAATCGATTTGCATTGTACGAATCATAAGCAATGTTTTTTAAAACTCCATTTTCGACTATTGTTAATTTCTTTTTTGGAACACCTTCATAGTCAAATGGCATTGGGAAAATATCCTTATGAAATGGATCATCGATCAACGTGATATTTTTTCCAAAAACTAGATTCCCTATCTTGTTTGAAAAAGCACTTGCTCCTTCGTGATAAATACGGGCATTTGGACCGTACCATTGAAGAAATGCCAGCATCTCAGATACTGCTTGAGGCTCAAATATCACCTCGTACTCACCAGGTTCGATCTCAGATGGATCCGAACTTTCTATAGTTTTACTTACAGCAGTTTTAGCAATATATTCTGCATCAATATTATCATTCCTTTTTGAGACATTTGACGCAAAACCACTCGAACTCTCCCCCATAACAATTGTTGAAAGATTACATGAAGAGCTTTGATTATATGCCCAAACTCCATGTGAATTGGCAACTGCTAGATGATCGGCGCCGTTTGAGTATGCACCTGATGCAATCAGCGAGGCATCTTTGGCTTTTTTTATCACCGTATAAACTGATTTTGCCATCCCGTGCTCTGTTGCAAATTCTATTGATTGGTCAACCTCTGGGATTGGCATCGGCTTAGGCAGACTCACAAAATGTTCATCTGGTTTTTGAAGTTGTGATAAAAAAGTGGCCTTTTCAACAACCTTTTCAAGAGAAGCTGTATCAAATGAGTTTGTTGTTGCAACTCCAATCCGTTTATTATCAATAATACGCAAAGAAACTCCAATATTTCTCCAAGCAACGTTTTGATGAATTTGATTATTTGCAAAACGGGTTAAAGAATTTTCTGAGATCGAAAGCAGAACTTCAGTTTCCTGTGATTTTGATAATAAAAGAACCTTATCGGCGATTTTTTTGAGTTTTTTTTCAGTGACCATTATTATAAATAGATTATTTTGAATTAACTATCTTCTCGTAAATCATAACATCTTTATTTTGAAAAATTAGTTTGTAATTATCATTTCGCCAAAGTTGGAGATATGATCGAACGAAGTCGTCATCATATTTCAAAAGAAAGAAGTATTTAGCCTCAATTTTATCAATATCAATCAAAGTAGGATCTGAAATCAAATTTTGTCGCTCAGTACTGTCAATCCTCCAGTTTTCGAGAACATTTGCAAATGATATGTACTCCGACTTGTGAGTCAGAGCTGGGATATAAGATCTTTTTTTTGCATTTGCAGGCAGTGAAAATACTGTTCCTTCGTCTTGTTTCTTTAGAAAGGCTGATGCTTCGACTTCAGATTGACGAATTATATTTTTATGTCTAATTAAGTACTGATACTGGGATACAGCTGATGGAAGAGTTAAAAATATTACTAAAATTGCTGTAATTTTTAATAATAAATACTTACTGTTTAATAACTCAAATAATAGTTGAGCCGACAAAATCCCAAATATAATTGTTACATAGGCATAAAATTGAATCGTATTAAACCAATCACCAGTCTGAATAAATAAGACCGAAATTAGTGTAGTAACAATGGAAGTAATCAATAAGGTCAATTCAAACCTATCAATTTTCCGAGTTAATATTTGCTTAAGTAAGTAAATTAGACCGAGGATTCTTGTTCCGGCATAATAAGTCATGAATAGAAAAGTTGAGTAAAGCTCAATTATCAGAAGTCGCGGAGAATAGCCATGTTCTTGGAGGTAATACCTTGCTAAAATCAAGTTGTCTAGCTTCAACATTCTTGGCTCTTCGACAACATGATGGACTATTGAAAACGGAGCAAAAATGAATATGTTTTGACTGGATAAAGCTACAGAAAAAGGATCAAGAAATATTAAAACTCCGAAAATTGCACCAAGAAAATAGATAAATGAATGTTGAATAAATGGTTTCCAATCCTTGCCACGACATAAAATAAATCTGAAAATTTCATCAAATCCAATAAACAATGATATAACAATAGCCCCATAAAATTTTGTCCCAAAAGCTAGAAAAATAATTATAGACAATTTAATTACATCTCCCAATTTCAACGACTTCTTTTTAAGAATTATTAATACAAAAAGTAATAATATTATTGAAAATGCATAGTGGAGACTTCTGAGATAGGTCATGCCACTCATGAGCGGCACCATTACGTCGTTATTTGCTATGAAACTTCCTGCACGAATAAAAGACGTCCATTCGGCAAGAGTTGATCCAAAATAAATAAAAAATAATATTAGGCCAACAAAGAGCGGTGATTTATTAATTTTTTTTGCAAAATAAGTTCCAACGAATAGCAATAAAATCATGTAGATTATTGGCGTTAACTGATAAAAAACTGTCACAATTGGAATGCCAGTGAGAGATATCAAATACATCAGTAAATTTGGTAAATAATGGTATCCCTGCATCACACCACCGGCAAAAAATGGTGTTTGGAAAGGAAATGTTTTAAAAGATATAGCAGATATTCCAATGTGCATTAATGAATCTCCAGAATTAGTTCCCACTATCAACCCGCACTGGTCCTTGAAACAACCATCGATTCCATACAAAACTGAAATAAGAAGATTTAAAGTAGAGCCAATAATGATCAAAACGATTAGTGCAGGATTTTTTTTAAGATAATTAATTATTTCTTTAAAAAATTTCATATCCATTTGACAACACCAATTTTTACATTTTTAAAACGTGCTGGGCTTGCACCATGCCCGGTATGCATAATCTGACTTGGCTGACCTTTGCCACAATTTGGAGTTCCCCAAATAGTCCACTCATCTTTTCCGCAGATCGCGTCACAACTATTCCAGAATTTTGGAGTAATCCCCTGGTAAGTAGGATTTTTCAACATCCGTCCGATTTTACCGTTTTTCACTTCCCAACCGATCTCTGTCCCAAACTGAAAATTGTACCTCTTATCATCAATACTCCACGATCTATTCGTAGACATAAAAATTCCATATTTTGTATCTGCGATTAGTTCTTCAAGACTACCTTCGCCAGGCTCAAGATTAATATTTGTCATTCTGATCATTGGCATCTTATCCCAAGACTCAGCGCGAACTGTACCATTTGAAGGTTTATTATATTTTGGATTCAACTTGTTTAATAATCCAACTGTATCTCTAGAAGTAATATAATCTTCAAAAATACCTTTTTTCACGAGAAAAGTTCGTTGCGCTGGAACTCCTTCATCATCGTATTTGAATGATCCCAATCCCCCCTGAAGTGTGGCATCTGCTGTAAGATTCACTATTTCAGAACCGTATTTGAAATTAAATAATTTCTCTGGTGTTAAAAAGCTCGTGCCTGCGTATGATGCTTCAAACCCTAATGCTCGATCAAGCTCTACTGCATGACCACAACTTTCATGAATCTGAAGCGCAAGCTGATTACTATCAAGAATGAGATCAAACTCACCTGTCGGACAAGTATCAGCAGTCAATAGTTCAACGGCTTGATTGGCAATTTCCTCAGCATGTTTTTCAAGTTCCAGTTCTCGAACTAACTCAAATCCACGTGTTTGATTTTGACCTCGAAATGAGTTAGGATATGAGCGATTTTGAAATTCTGAGCCGTGGACTGCTGACGCATCAATTCCAGCGCCAGTCCACAAGATTTCTTGTGAAATTAATGAACCGATACTTGAGGCGAAGTATTTTTTTTGTCGATGCGCCTGATAGGAAGTTTGGGAAATTGCAATTTTTTTACTCACCCTTTGGGCCTTATCTGCGCGAAGTAAAAGCGCAATTTTCTCTTCCATTGGAACTTTGAAAGGATCTTCCGAATATGGAGTAGCGTATGAATCAATAATTGGTTTTAGATCATCGAGAGTGACATTAGTTGTTTTATAAGTAGTAGAAGCCGCAACCAAAGCTAATGCTTTTTTAATGGTTATATCAATACCATCTGTTGAAAAATCATTTGATGCAGCAAATCCCCAAACACCGCTTTTCAGAATTCTAACATTGTAGCCAAGCGAGTCTCCAGAGGTGAGCGCCTCCACAACTCCATCTTTTGTAGCAATTTCTTCGGTAGTCTCATCAACAATTCGTACATCTGCGTAATCAACTGAAGAAGGGATTTTCGAGAGGATTTTTTGGACATCGTCTAACATCATAGGATATTGTAATCTATGAAGATGTTATTTCAAACAACAATTATTAGTTCACAAATGTCAGCGCCACACCTTTTTTACCGGCACGACCCGTTCGGCCAATTCGATGAATATAATCTTCATAGGTTTCTGGAGGATCAAAGTTTATGACATGGGTAATGTCATCAATATCAATTCCGCGAGATACTACGTCTGTAGCAAGAAGTATCTTTACATGATCTTTTTTCAGTTTATCCAAGGCACGAGTTCTCTGTGCTTGACTACGATTTCCGTGAATTGACTCGACGGCAAATCCTCGATCGCGAAGCTCGCGTTCAAGTTTATTTACACCAAATTTTGTTCGACCAAAAATCAATACTTTTTTAAATTCTTCCAAATTTAACATATCGTGCAAAACTTCAAGTTTATTTCTCCCTCTCAAGTTAACAACATCCTGGTCAACATTTTGTGATGTCGCACTAGTTTTTACTGAAACTGTTACATGATTATTTAAAAATGCCTGCATAATGACTTTTGTTGACTCAGGAAGTGTTGCTGAGAAAAATAATGATTGACGCTTTTGAGGAAGAAATGCAATAATTTTTTTGATGTCATTGATGAATCCCATGTCAAGCATTCTATCAACCTCGTCAAGAACTACATTTTGATAATCTGCTAAATTTAATCTTCGACGTTCTTGTAAATCTTGAATCCTACCCGGAGTACCGATTACGAATTGAGGTCTTCTAGAAAGCTGTCTAGACTGCATGCTTAGTGATGCTCCACCGATACAAAGCGTTGAGTGAATTCCAATTCCCAAGCTAAACATTTTCAGTTCATCTTGAATTTGCGCCGCAAGTTCTCGAGTTGGGGTTATGATTAATACTTTTTGAAATCTGTCATTTGAAATTTTTGTGATAAGTGGAAGTAAAAATGCGGCAGTCTTTCCGGTTCCTGTATCTGCAACTCCAACTAGGTCGCGCCCTTCAAGAATTGGAGAGATCGATTGATCTTGGATAGCTGTTGGATACTCAAATCCTCTGGCAATCACATTTTTCTGTACAGTTTTACTAAGCTCAAAGTCAACAAATTTATGTGTTGGAATATAAGCATTTACTTCAATATTTTCGGCCTTTTTTACAAACATACGAGGATCAAGAGCACGTGCTCTTCCACGACCGCCTCCAAACCTTCTCCCGCCACCATTTGATCTCTGGCCTCCGAACGATCTACTTGAATTTCTAGATCTGTTAAAACTGCTCGAGCCATAAGATCTGGATCTATTTGGACTGCTTGATCTATTTCCATTACTTTTATAACCACCTGAAGAGGACCTTCTATAATTTTGCATAAGTATAAATTAATCGCCTTAAGTAGGAGACGATATTAGGAATGGAGATACTCAAGAAGTGTCTCAACTAAACCGACTCACATCAGATACAATTCTGATTAAACAATTTAAAGCTAACTACGAACAAGTATAGCATACATAAAACTATTGTCAATGAGAAACTATAGGTTATTTTCTAAATACTTTCGTCCATGACCTACAGTTGTATTTATCAATCTCCCCTTTTTGCAAAACGGGCACTCAGACTGATCGTATGCTTTTGCCGGAATTGTTCCAAGAGCTTTAAACCTCACTCCCATCATTTCCTCATTAACATCGCTTGGGTTTCGATTTACCATGACACCAACTGCGACTACATTTCCTCCTGAATTTTTCACTGTTTCAACAACTTTTTTTACTGATCCTCCAGTCGTTGTAAGATCTTCAATAACTAAAACATTTTTTCCAACAATCAATTTATCATACCCTCGAGTAAAAACCTGATTTCTATTCTCATCCTTTTCGGTATATACTCCTAGAACTTCTGTCCCTTTTAATTTTGATAAATGATAAGCGGTCCATTGAGAAAGAATTATTCCACCAAGAGCTGGCGCTGCAACAACGTCAATCTTGAGATCTTTGAAATTTTCTGCAAACATTAGTCCAACATTTGATGACTCTTGCGTATGGGGATAAAGAGCATCTTTATTAATGTAAACCTCTCCATGTTTTTCGGAAGTGTAAACAAAATGATCGTCAGTAATGACAGCATTTACCTTTTTTAGAATCTTAATAATATCCATAATTTGATTTGATAATTTAATATAATTTAAACATGAATTTATCTATATAGATTTATCTCATCTCTCAATTTCCGAACTTCATATTCCGGGTTTTCTGAAAATATGATATCACGACTTGAGTTAATAATAATTCCCTTTTTCTTTGAATTTAAACCTGCCAAAACGGTTTTTTTTACATCTCCGCCTTGTGCTCCAATCCCAGGAACAAGAAGCGTCATGTCGCCAATAATCTCACGCACTATAGCAATTTCCAACGTGTATGTCGCGCCAAGAACTAAAAGAATATTTGCATGTTTTTTAAATAAAATCGCGGCTTTTTTGGCAATAATTTTATACAATTCTATCCCATCAATCCTCAGATCTTGAAATTCTCCGCCTCCTGGATTTGAAGTCTTGCAAAGAATAATACTTCCTTTTTCTTTGATATCCAGAAACGGCTGGATCGCTTCGAAACCTAGATAAGGATGCAGTGTAATGGCGTCAACTTCCAAATAATTATAAGCAAAATTTATATAGCCCTGATTTGTGTTGCCAATATCTCCTCTTTTAGCATCAAGAATTACTGGTATTTGAGGACAGTTATCATGAAGATAATCTAAGGTTAATTTCAGTTGTTCAATCCCAACAGTACCTTTTGCCTCGTAAAATGCTGTGTTTGGTTTGTATGCACAAACATAATTGAAAGTTTGATTAATAATAAATTTATTAAACTCAAACTGAGGATTTTCTAAGTTATTAAACTTATGGGGGATTTTGTCAATATCGGAATCTAGACCAACACAAAGAAGAGATTCGTTATTATTAATAATTGCATCAAGTTTTTTTAGAAATGTCATGATTTAAAATATTATACAAAGTTTAATGATAAAAAATTACTCTTCATCAATACTCAAGAGTTAAGATTCCTTCTATATCGTCAATCACAAAGTCTGGATCGCACTCGATAATTCGATCTCCGTGAAAGCCATAAGTCACACCAACAGTTTTAGTACCAGCATTTTTTCCAGCTAGAACATCATAAGGACTATCCCCTACCATGATAGCTTCGTCGGCATCCAGCCCAAGAAAGTCTAATGCTTTATAAAGTGATTCAGGATCTGGCTTAACGTTTTTTACATCCTCACGAGCAACGAAAAAATCAAGCAATTCGTATAATTTTGATGACTTCAATGTCTGCAAGGCGCTTACCTTTGCGCGAGTAGTTATTGCAGCAATGAGAATATTATTTGATTTCAGCGCCATCAATGTTGACAAACTATTTTTGAAGGGAAACGAAAGGGTTGGATTTTGAAGTTGAAATTCTTTGTGAGAGTCAATCAAATGATTAACGTCTTGCAGAAGACTATAATCTCTATAGCACTCCTCAAGCGGTTTACCAATGGAATGACTCATCTCGCTTCGTGTCACTTTTTCAAGTCCGTGAAAATGTAAACTATGCTCAAATGCTTTATAAATATATTCGGTCGTATCGAGAAGTGTTCCGTCAACGTCAAAAAGAATTGCCCTTATCATAATCCCATAATTAACTTCTCTGTTTTTTCTGCAATCTTTTTAACTGATGAATCTGAGTAAAATGCGATATGTGGCGTGATGACAACATTTTTAAATTTCAATAATGGGTTATCTTTTGAGAATTTTTTTTCACCTTCGATGACATCAAGCCCAATCCAACGAAATTTTTCAATATGTTTAATCAAATCTTTGGTGTCAATAAGTTCCCCCCGAGCTGTATTTATGAGAACAACTCCGTCTTTCATTTTTGAAATAATCACATCGTCAATCATATGATGAGTACTATCAAGAAGTGGCGCGTGAAGCGTGATAACATCAGACTGCGCGGCCAACTCCTCAAGTCCAACATACTCATATTCTAATTCCTTTTTTGCTTCTTCATTTTTATAAACGTCATGTGCGACCACTTTCATCCCAAATACATTGGCGATTTTAATGACTTCAAGACCAATATGGCCTGTACCAACAACCCCCAAAGTCTTTCCTTTTAGTGAAAATCCTAGATGGCCTTTGAATGTAAATTTACCAGAATTAATTTCACTTTGGGTCGAAATTATATTTCTGCTTCCAGATAAAAGGAGTGCAAATACATGCTCAGCGATATTGAAGGATCCATAATCCGCGATATTTTTGACAATAATGTCGTGCTCTTTACAATAATCCAAGTCTATATGATCCGTTCCAACAGTTCGAGTTATTAACATTTTCAACGAAGGAAACTGAGAAAGATTTTTTTGAGAGGCAATAGATGCGGATTTGATACTTATGATTTCAGTGTCACGAAAATCGTCAGTATTCGTAATGTTTTGAAGTGATCCAGTTTTTTTAACACCTAACAAATATTTACTCAGATGCTCGTCAACGTCAAAGTGAATAGTTCTCATTTGAATCAGTATATCATGGTAGTTTTTCAGCACTCAATAATCCACGCGTCAAAATAACTTCTTTTATAGTTTTATCTGTTTTAACAGCTTCCTTGACACAATTTGAGACGATGTCATAGCCCAAAATTGGGGTGAGTAAGGTCGCATAAGCTGTGGATTTTTCAAGATTTTCTCTACATCGCTTTTCATCAACTTCCAATACATCAATACAGCTGGTCCTGAATTGTTTAATTCCAGTTATTAGTAATTTCAAAGAATTGATAAGTGAGTCCGCAACAGTCGGAAACATGACAGCAAGTTGTAAATCTGACGTCTCATTTGCCATCTGAACGGCTAGATTTTTCCCCGATACATGATAATAAATTTGATTCATCATCTCAGGAATTACTGGATTGACCTTTCCAGGCATGATCGACGAACCAGGCTGAAGTGGTTTCAATTTGTATTCGCCAATACTCCCACGGGGGCCACTTGCAAGAAATCTTATGTCGTGTGCTATTTTTGAAAGATCTCCGGCAAGAAGTGTGACAATATTTGAAAGATTTGCAAAATCAGATGTTGTAGAAGTAAATGAAAATAGGTTTTTAGCCTGCTTAAAAGGTATTTTTGTAATTAATCTAAGTTCTTGCAATACAGTTGCAATAAATTTTGGAGGCGTATTTATCTTATTTCCGATCGCGGTTCCGCCAAGATGAGTATCGTGAAGAAATGGGGAAAATGTATTTAATCGAAGAAGATCTCGCTCAATAGTCGCCGACCATGCAGCAATTTCCTGCCCTGCCGTCATCATGACAGCATCCTGCATATGAGTTCGGGCAAGTTTATTTACGTTAATGTATTTCTTAGATTTTCTATTAAAAGCTGTGATTAATTTTGAAGTTTCAACGATCAACTGCTTAATTAATTGAATGCTTACCAAGCGAAGCGCCGTCGGATTTACATCGTTTGTCGACTGACTCATGTTGACATGATCATTTGGATGAACGTTTTTTCCAAGAATTTCTGTGGCGCGGCTGGCAATCACCTCATTTACATTCATATTGATACTGGTTCCTGCACCTCCCTGGAGCGATGAAGTGACAAATTGATCGTCAAATTTACCTTTTTTTATTTCTTTACAGACTGTAACGATCGCGCTGGAAATATATTTTGAAAGAATTTCTGATTTGTTGTTTGCGATTGCCGCAGCTTGCTTCACGTCGGCAATCGCATAAATCAACTCAAGTGAAACAACTGAAATATCAAATGGAAAGTTTTGAAGAGCTTGTTCTGTCTGTTTACCGAAATATTTTTTTGGCATTTTAAATTGTCTTTAATTGCTAAACTAATAAATTGTTTTATTTTTTAGCCGAGGAGTAATGCTCAATTTTACCAGATGCAGTACGGTGATATTTTCCAAATTCTTTAATTTGTTTTAGTTTTTCCCCGTCGATGACTGGCCCCTCAACACACATCCTCCAACCCTTTGGATCGACGCTACAGGAGCCACAAATGCCGAACCCACACTTCATATATCTTTCAAGTGATACTTCAAATGGAATATTATTTTTCCAACAGATTTGCGCAATTTTCATTTCCATTATCTCCGGTCCTACAGTGTAGACTTTATAAAATGACTGTTTGCCCACTTCCTTTTCAAAAACTTGAACGTTGAATCCTTTATATCCCGCCGACCCATCATCTGTTGATAAATGGAGCTCTGCACCAAGTTCTTTCATCCAATCTAAATATAAAAGTTCATTTTTATTTCGAGCTCCGAGAAAAACATGCACGTCTAGCTTTTTCTCACGAGCTTCTTTTGCCAAGTTAAATAGCGATGCCATTCCATAACCTCCGGCAATTAGTGCAATTGGTCCTGATTCTGGAAGAGAAAAGGTTGAGCCAAATGGGCCCCGAAATCCTAACATATCGCCCACGCTCATGCTGTGAAGTGCTTTCGTCGATTCTCCGACTGCGGCAACGGTAATCATAAACTCTCCCTTTTTTCGAGAAACTATTCCAAACGGTTTTTCATCATACCCTGGGATCCACGTCATAACAAACTGCCCAGGTGCAAAATCCATGTCATATTCGAAAACAAACGTTTTTACGCGCTCATTTTCGATGATGATGTTCTTTATAGGCAAAGCTAATGATTTTTCGTGTTTCATAGATGTGCAATCCCTTTCATTTCTTCAACTGATTTATATCCTTCCTCTTTCATAAACATGGTAATTTCATCAGTTACTTTTTTAAAAGTATCAATTCCTCGATAATATATTCCTGATCCTATCCCGACTGCCGTTGCACCGGCCATAATGTATTCGATCGCATCTTCTCCGGTATTTATCCCACCGGTCCCGATGATCGGAATTTTGACCGCCTGAAAGAGATTCCACACGGCGCGTACACCAAATGGTCGTATTGCAGGCCCAGAAATACCTCCAACGATATTTTTCAATATTGGACGTTTTTGATAAATGTCTATTACAATGCCAGACATGGTATTGATGGCAGTTATCCCATCCGCACCAGCAGCCTCAGCCGCTTTTCCAACCTCGGTAATATCAGAATGTTCGCCTGATAATTTGGCAAAAATTGGAAGATCGCCAACTTCGCCTTTTACAGCTTTTATGAGATCCTCAGTCATCTTCGGGTCCAGTGCAAACATTTTTCCAAAATCGTCTTCGGTGTTTGGGCAAGATAAATTTACTTCGATTCCAGCAACTCCAGTTTCCGCCATTTTCAAAGCTATCGTTTTAAAATTTTTGATCGTATCAGCAAACATGCTTCCAATAAGTGGAATAGACAATGTTTTTACGGCTTTTTCAATCTTTTCGATTGATCCATCAATTCCGGGATTTGAAAGCCCGACAGCATTTTGAATACCTTTTTCCCAGACAATAACTGTAGGATTTGCATGACCACTTCTTTCAACTGAACCAATAGACTTTAATGTGACTGCGCCAGCGCCATTCTCTTCGCAAAATCTAAGAGATGCAGAACTTACTCCCATAATACCCGAGGCAAGAATGGTGGGATTTTTGAGTGGGATTCCGGCGAGGTTTATTGAGAGATCGAGCATAAGAACATTATATCATTTCAAAGCTTCTGTAATCTCATTATCTCCACGTCTTTTTTCAGGAGGAATAAATTCAAGCCCCAAAAAAGAATATAGCAACTCTTCATTTGCGAATTTCATAACTTCTCCACTTTCAAGATTTTTAAGGCCATACTCATTTAGTGAATATCCTTTTTTTAATGCATGCTCTCTCAATTTAATATTATGCGCTTTGCTGCCTGTGAAATACTGAAGCATTGTGCCGTAACCATCCTCATCATGAACTCTGAGGTCGACTCGGATATTTTCATCAATTAGAATAGAGGCTTTTGCGTCGCCAGCCGCTTCAACCGACCGAACGCCTGGATATTTTAGAAAGTGCTCTATGATTTTCAGATAGGGATAGTCCCGTTTCGGGACTATCCCTTTTTTATAGGACGTTTCAACAACTGCGGCGATATCGATATCCCCTATCGTTTTTTCCTTTCTTCGAAGAGAACCTAAGGTGTCAATTCTTTTAATGATTGGACTGAGTTTTTTTAAATATAAAACGATTTCATCTGCTATTTTTTCTGCATTTTTGAATGGTATTCTCTCCTCTCTTTTATCTTTTCGCTTAAATAACTCAATTCCTTCGATGATATCACTTTGAGATTTTTCACCAAATCCAGGCAACTCTGCGATCCGCCCATCATCTGCGATTTTGCATAAATCATTTATTAAAGTTTGATCATTTACTAGTCCAAACTTAAGTACTAATTTGAAAGCTTTCTTGGGACCCATTCCAGGAATTTTCATCAAAGTAAAAACAGTAGAGGGAATCATGGCGAGAATTTCTTCAAAGCGCTCTGATCTCCCACTCCGAAAATACTCATCCAGTTTTGAACCAATACCAGGCCCAATTCCTGGTACTTTTTGAAGCCTACCGATCTTCCAGACTTCATACAAATTTTCAGGCATTTGCTCGACAATATCAGCAGCTTTTTGGTATGCAATTATTTTAAAACGATTATTTTTTTCTGACTCAGATCCCTCAAGCAGTAGATACACTGTTGCAACATTTCGAAGAAGTTGAGAAATTGATTTGTTTGAAAACTTTTCGCTCATATTATTCTATTCTACTAGATACTATAATTTGCCCACTTTCTAATATTTTAAATCCACGAATTGGGAGCGAGTCGCTTGCTGTGTAAAACTGAGTTTCAGCAGGAGAAAAATCCGAGACAGTACCTTCATACTTTGCCATCTGAGCGTCATCGACTCCAAGTTTGTTTTTTAGCATATCAATAACCATACTAGACAATTCCTGAAACTTCCTCAGTTTGGTATCCATCTCCTCGCGACTCGATATATCGCATCCGGGTTTGACTGAACTGACGTGTAGTAACAATGCATTTTTTTCATCAATTATTTGCTTAACTCTTTTGTGAAAAACATGCTCTATCAAAATATTTTCTTCAGGGCTATGTTTCCATCTTTTCATGTATTTTTCCGTATACCTATTCAGCCTCGCGATATATAGCTCATTGATAATAGCATACTGTTTCTGGATTATTGCTTCACCAAATCGCTTAAATGCAATCGCACTAAGCATGACGTGCTCACGGGTGAATTTATAGATTTCTGGGTCATCTGCTATAAATGAATTTTCTCTGAAGCTCCCAGCATACACGAGCTCCCAGAAGATACGCTCATCATCACCTCGGAGAGAACCTCCTTCATTTCCCATGACTGCTTGGAAAGATTCTTCGACAGTACGACTACTATCAGAAAATGCGCTCAAAGGCCGCTGCAGTGAATATTGTGTGAGTAGAGTTCGTGTAATTTGATCGGTATACGGACTGATCATGTCAGATATATCTGCCCAGTAAGCAATTTCAGAAAGATCTACAATACGCTCTCGTGTCTGCTGGGAAGACTGATCTTGAGTGTCAAACAACGGATTTTCATCATTTGCCAAACTATGTAAAATCTCTAAGTGCTCTTCTTCAAAACTCGGATCAAGCCCATAGAATGACCCTGGAATGGCATTGTGATGCTTCGATTTTGCTCTGTCCAACACATATATGAGCTGGCTCGGTGAAAGTGTAAAGACGTCGAGTTGGTCGTTAATAAATGAATTATACAGCTCCCCTCCTGAAAGTGGGATCTGCTTGCCGTTTTCAATCGTATATCCCTTTGAATTGTCTTGATTAAACGTCTTATCAAACTGTTCTGGCTCGTCATGCCGAAGCATCATGATCGCGGAAGATGACATAATTCGTCTGGCTTGATCCAGAGAAATTCCCGTAGAATCAGCGATATCTTGTGCAAGCGCAAGAGCTATAACAGCAGCTGCAATACCGTGTCCCCTCTTTTCACTAATAGATGTTGTCCTATCCTGATCTCTGAGATATTTTTTCGAATCTACATTGCACAATGCCGTCATCTGCTGATCGAGATCGTGAAGATAATGAAATAGGGAAAATGCCACGATATCCTCTTGAAAACCAAGCGCACAAGTATCAAACTTCCCTTTTTGTAGCATCATTCTGAGCGCCCACTCTGCGGCTTTTTCCACATGCCGTGAATGATGGTGTCCATGATGAGCGAGCTCAGGATCATCCATAGCTCTTCTTAGTTTGTTCCCAAATGCTGAATTTTCTTTGTGTAAAAGAAAAGATCGGAGAGTATTAGCGAAGGCTTCTCCATAATCCACTTGGTCATAGTTGCCGTTTGAAGTTTTAATATCAATGGCAGTCGGTATATCTGGAGGAAATAAAGGTAGATTCAGCTCTTGCATGTGTTATTATAGCTTATAATACTTTTATGTGTGCGCGTGTGGAGTTTATGATATATAATACGCACAATATGAGCCCTGAAGCACAACATAGATACAAAATATATACACAAATGATGCCTGGGTCTGTCATGCGTCTTGATACTATACACCCTGTCCCAAAATCACCGATAGGATTCGACGAAATACTCACAACAATGGGTTCTCATGGGTTTAATAATTTAAAACAATTTGTTTCTCGATTAGGACTCGATTCTCAAGATTGGCTCATGATCGACCCCGATCCCAACTGTATGCCTTTTACTTTACTTATGGGCAAACATGGCGGCGATGTGCAAACACTTGGTGAAGCTTCATCCACAATTCTTACAAGAACAAATGTGAACGGTGTTTTGCAAGTACAATTTGCGTCTGCCCTGCTGGACTTAACCGGGAACTGGAGAGTAGTCACAGCACACTATGACGGTTTAGATGGTCTTCAAGGAGCAGACATATCAGTATCAAAAAACGATCTCCCGATCCCAACTAATCTTGCAGATCTTTCACAATATGCTTTTCAAACTCTCGATCTATCTCAAAATGATTCATATGTGCTAAATGCTGCAGGTGTCATTACACCACGTATGATGATTAAAACAGGCGACCCACAACATCCACATGCAGTGCGTTTTGTAAGGAAAAACGCCACGACTATGGA
>Ga0210044_10001596_pt1 | contig 34684 bp, 21 predicted proteins | sample CryGey13umfilter_2_FD_183959 | JGI IMG/M metagenome (GOLD analysis project Ga0210044, IMG submission 183959) | Groundwater microbial communities from aquifer in Utah, USA - Crystal Geyser 4/9/14 3 um filter (SPAdes) (version 2) | ecosystem: Environmental > Aquatic > Deep subsurface >...
GCCTTGGCCTCCGCGCCCGCCAGCCGGCGTCGCGTCCGTTCATCAGCGGTGGCGGCAACAGCCTCGAACCGCAGCTTGATCTCTGCTTCACGCTTGGCATCCATGCTGCTTTCGACCACGCGCCTGCCCTGGATGCAAGCCTCCCCGGCGGACGCCGCTCGCCCGCCGATTCATACCTCAGGTTCGCCGATCCATTTCGTCCAGCAAGGCTGGTTCGTCCACAATTTTTCCCCAGACGGGGATAGCATCGGTCTCGGCGCGCCAAGGGCTGTGGACGGCCATGGCGGGTCGGATCACTTTATTTATCTACAGGACCTTAGCACCACGAAGTAGCTATCGCCGTCGACCACGGAGCGGCGTCCGTCCGGGCTGTAGGGGCTGCTCACGAGGCCCAGCTGCTGGTCCCCGAGCCCCGAAAGCGACACGGGGTCGGCGCCTTCACCGGGGATACAGCACCCCGTTCCGGTGAGTGTCGGCGCCAGGAGGCCAAAGACCGCCTGTTGCGTGTGCGCTGCGTTCGTCGGGTCCTTCCGTGCGGGAGCGTACCCCACACCACCCGTCGACGCTCCACCTCGGGCCTGCATTACACACGGTGACCGCGCCTTGGTTCAAAGCTTCGTCGTGCCCTAGGTTTCTACCACCTGAAACCTGGGAGAGGTCATGACCGTGCAGCGCGTAGCAGAGATCGAGGACCGCTGGTCGCAGGACCAGCTCGTGGCCGGAGCGGGGCTCTCGTCCTGGCTTCGCATCCTCTCGGACAACCAGTGGCGTGTAGACGCCGCTTACCTGCACCGGGCGGCGTGGATCACCGGGCTCGCGGCGCCGACCTCCGCGATCGGCGCGGTAGAGCGGGCCATGTGGGGCAAGCGCGTCGCTGAGTACCAGGTGGATCCTACGCCGATCTTCTTGTTGGGGCACTGGCGCAGCGGCACCACGCACCTGCACAACCTGTTCGGGCGCGACCCCGCCCACACCTACAGCACCGTCTACCAGGCCGTCTTCCCCGAGATCTTCCTGAGCACGGGCAAGCTCGGGCCCAAGCTGCTCAAGAACGCGCTGACGGAGACGCGCACCTACGACGCGGTCAAGCAGGGCTGGCACGAGGCCGCCGAGGACGAGATCGCGCTCATGAAGCTCACGGGCGGGCTCTCCTTCTACACGGCGCTGCTCTTCCCCGACCGCGCACAAGAGTACGAGCGCTACATCGACTTCCACGGCGCCACCGACGAGGAGCGCCAGCGATTCAAGGACGCCCTGCTGCTGTTCATCAAGAAGATCATGCTGGCGACTGGCGGAAAGCGCGTCGTGGTCAAGTCTTGTGCTCACAGCGCGCGCATCCCCATGCTGCTTGAGCTCTTCCCGAATGCGCGCTTCGTGCACGTACACCGCCACCCCGCCCGCGTCTTCGCGTCGATGATGCACATGCGCGCCAAGGTGGACTGGGAGAACTTCATGCACCGCCCCACGGTCGACTTCATCGCGGACCGCCGTGAGCACACCGCGCTCATCGGCGAGCGGCTCTTCTCCCGCCTGGTTCAGGATCGCGCCATCATCCCCCCCGAGAACCTGGTCGAGATCGGCTATGACGAGCTCTGCGGCCACGAGCTGGACGTCATCGGCGGCATCTACAAGCGCTTCGGCATGGACTGGGACAGCTACGAGCCCGTGCTCGCCGACTACCTCAAGGGCGTGGGCGAGTACAAGGTCAACAAGCTCAACATCGACGACGAGCTGCTGGACTTCGTCCGCGACCGCTGGAGCATCATGTACGACACGTATGGGTACGGGCGGACGGAGTAGGCACCCCTAGACCTCCAACCCCAGCCACTTGGCCCGCGCGCGCAGCTCGTTCGGGCTCATGCCGAGCTTCCACGCGGCGGCGGCCGTGGACGCCTCGGTGGCGAGGGCATCCAAGAGCTCGAGGGTGCGGCGCTGGCGCTCTTGGTCGCGGAGCTCGGCCGCTTGGCGCTCCCATTGGCTCCAGCCGCGGAGCTCACCGGCGCCGAGGGTGGTGGGGCGGCCGGTGCGGGCGGCGTGGCGGACGGCGCGCAGCCAGCGGCGTCGGGTGCGGGTGAGCTGCGGGCCGTCGTTAACCACCAGGCCGGTGACGAGCTGGCGCTGGTGACGTCGCAGGGTCTGGCGCTTTTTGCCCGTGTGAACCTGGTATCCGAAGCGGTGCGCGACGCGGAGGCAGACCTGGAGCGCGCCGCGCACATGGCGCGGGTAATCGACGGGGAAGCTGACGGTGATGTCGTCGGCGTAGCGCGTGTAGGTGCCGCGAAAGCGGCTGACGCGTGCGTTGAGGTCGGCGTCGAACAGGTAGTTCACGCGGTTGCAGAGGGCGGGGCTGGTGGGCGCGCCCTGCGGGAGGCCGCCGTCCACCGTGGTGAGCTTGGTGAGCACGTCGGCGGCTTGGGGGTCCCAGCCGAGGCCGCGAAAGTAGCGGTGAACGCGCTCGGAGGAGGTGCTCGGGAAGAAGTCGACGAGGTCGAGCTTGATAACGACCGCCTGCCAGCTGTGGGCGGCGGCGTTGTGTACCGGGCCGCGGCCGCGCTCGTAGGCCATAGCGGCTGGGTGGACGCGCAGCGGGCGAAGGAGGCGCGCGTGAACGCGGCGCTGGAGCGCCATGGTGCGGTCGTCGGGGATGTGCAGCGTGCGGGTGCCGCCGCTGCGCTTGGGGATGTGCACGACGCGGTAGCTCGGCTGCAGGGCGAGCAGCTCGTCGGCCGGCGTGCTGAGCCACTGGGCGAGATCGTCGAGGTTGCGCCGCGCGACCAGACCCGTTGGGCGAAGCCGCGCTCTCACCGTCAGTGAGGCGGCGATCAGGGCGATGAGGGCGACGATAGCGAGGAAGAAGCTCATAAAGTGATGGGGTGCGGGCCCGAAGGCCCGCTGCTCCGCCTAGGTAGGGTCTACCGAAGGAAGACATCTACCTAGCTGGCCACTTGGACCACCAGTAGACGCCGCTTGGCTGACGAAACATCAGCCTGTGCCACCCAAAGCACCGCCGGAGCGCTCAAAGTCTACCGCTGGTTGGGCGTGGAGGACAAGCGCTGGAGTCGCTTCGCGCGCGCCTCCCAGATCGGGCCGTAGCAGGGCCGGTCGACGTAGCGACCCGCGCCGCGCTCGGCGCGCAGCTCGCCGTCGCGCCAGACGATACGACCGCGTGAGATCGTGATGGCAGCGTTGCCTCGGAGCTCCATGCCCTCGTAGAGGTTGAAGTCGAGGGCCTGGTGGTGGGTCTTCGCCGACACGGTGCGGCTGAGCGCAGGGTCCCACACGACGAGGTCCGCGTCCGCGCCCACCTGAATCACGCCCTTGCGCGGGGCGAGGTTGAAGATACGCGCCGCGTTCGTGGACGTGGCCGCGACGAACTCCGATGGGGTGAGGCGCCCGGTGTTCACGCCGTGGTGCCACAAGACGCTCATGCGGTCCTCGACGCCGCCGGTGCCGTTGGGGATCTTGCGGAAATCGCCGATTCCAGCACGCTTCTGGTCGGTGCAGAAGGCGCAGTGGTCGGTGGCGGTGGTCTGGAGCACGCCCGCTTGCAGGCCGCTCCACAGCGCCTCTTGGTGGTGCTTCGCGCGAAAGGGCGGGCTCATGACGTGGTGCGCCGCGAGGTCCCAGTCGGGGTTCTGGTACACGGACTCGTCGAGCACCAGGTGCTGCGCGAGCACCTCGCCGAAGACCTGCTGGCCCGCCGAGCGCGCGCGCGCGATCACCTCCAAGGCGTCGGAGCACGAGTTGTGGACGACGTAGAGCGGCACGCCGAGCACCTCCGCGATGCGGACTGCGCGGTTGGCGGCCTCTGCCTCGACGGCGGGCGGGCGGGAGCGCGGGTGGCCGGCGGGGCCGGTGAGACCGCTGTCGAAGACGGACTGCTGGAGCGTCTCCACGAGCTCGCCGTTCTCGGCGTGCACCGTGCAGAGCGCGCCGAGGTCAGCGGCGGCGCGGAAGCTCGCGACCAGGGCCGCGTCGTCGCACATGATCGTGCTCTTGTAGGCCATGTAGTGCTTGAAGCTGTTCACGCCGTGGTCGCGGCAGAGCACGCCCATCGCCTCGCGCACCGTGTCGTCCCACCAGGTGATCGCGACGTGGAAGGAGTAGTCACAAGCGGCCTTTTGCGCCCACCCGCGCCAGCGATGGTAGGCCGCTACGGGGTCTTCGCCGAGCTCGGGGATCGCGAAGTCGAGGATCGTGGTCGTGCCGCCCGCCGCCGCCGCTGAGGTGCCCGTGTAGAAGTCCTCGATGGCGACCGTGCCCATGACGGGCAGCTCCATGTGCGTGTGCGGGTCGACGCCGCCGGGGAGCACATAGGCGCCCGCGGCGTCGAGGATCTCGGCGCCGGCGGGGGCGTCGAGGTTTGGGCCGACGGCGGCGATGGTTTGGCCGACGATGAGCACGTCGTAGCGCGCCTCAGCCTCGGCGGAGACGACGGTGCCGCCGCGAATCAGGATGGACATGGAGCCTCCGTGCGCCGGTCGCGCAGTGACGCGGGCAGTGTAGATCGTTCGCGCCACGGGAACCGCTGGCAGCGTCGGGTGTCGAGGAAACAGAGAGCGGCTCTCGCTCCCGGAGGCGCACGCCCGGTGCTCTGGTCTCTCGCGCTCTGCTTGGCGCTGCTCGCGCTGCCCTTCCTGTTCATGGTCGCAGCGACCGTGACGCAGGGGCGCTTGCTCGCGCGGTGGCGGGCGTCGAGCGTGCCGCTGGAGGTGGGCGCTGGCGCCTTCGTGCGCGACGCGGTGCTCCGCCAGGGGCTCCTGGTTCAGGTCGGGCTGCAGCCGCCGGAGCTCGGGGGAGGGGATGGCTATTGGTCGGGGCCCTGCGTGATCGCGCTCGCCCCCGATACCTCGGCGGATCGCACGCCGATCGGCTGGGCGATCGCCGCGCACGAGCTCGGCCACGCCAGCGTCGCCGCGAGCCAGCCGAGCTGGCAGCGCTGGGGGCCGCGCGTGCGCACCCTCGGCGACTGGAGCGGGCGCGCCTTCCTGGCGCTGGCGGCGGTCGGGTGGCTGTGCCGCTGGGAGACGGGCTGGGCGCTCGCTGGCGGCGCGGCGCTGCTCGCGGCGGTCTTCGCCTCGGTGGTCGCGTGGGACGAGGCGCGCGCGAGCGTTCGGGGCTTCGAGCACGCCACAGGTGACCCCCGATTAGGGCAGGCCGAAGTCGTAAAGCGCGCGCTCGGAGCGGGCCTCAGCGTCTACGTCGCGGGGGCGCTCGGTCGCTGGGTCGTGCTCGCGCTCTGGCCGCTCACCCACGGGGCGCTGCTCGCTGAGACGCCGTCGCTGAGCGGCTCTCCAGGGGTGCTGCTCGCTGCCGCGCTCGCGCTGCCCTTCTTGGTGCTTCGGGGTGCGCAGGTCGTGGCGCAGGTCGCCGTGCCGCGGCCGCCCCGCAGCGTGTTTCGCTTGCTCTCGGCGGCGGACGAGGAGGCGCGCTGGAGCTTCCTAGCGGGGGTCGCGACCGCTGTGTGTGTGGTGGCGGTCGCTCGCCCGAGCGGTGGTGGCCTGGAGACGTGGCTCGCGGCGCTGGCGCTGTTGCCGGCGGCAGGGCCGGTGGCGGCGCTCGGACAGCTCCCGCTCGTCTTGCCGCTGGCGCTGCTGCTCCGCTGGCGTCGCGCGCCGCAGGGGGACCCGCGCTTGGAGCGATGGCGCCGCGAGGACAGGTCCGCGAGCGCGCCCGTGCTGGAGGCGCTCGTCGACGAGGCCCAGGCGCCGCGCTGGTCGGCGCTGCTGCACTTGAGCTTTGTGCCGTTCTTGGCGGTCGCCTTCGCGCACATGCTCGCTGGGTGAGCCTCCGTTAGGCCGCTCCCGTGGTGACGGAGGGAGCATGTTCGCGGCGATTCCATACTTCGGGCTGACGACGACGCACTGGCAGCCCTTCGGCTTGGATGTGCCGCTCGACCCCTGGGCGATCCTCGTCGCCCTCGGCTTCATCGTGGGCATGGAGATGACGCGCTACCGAGCGATTCGCCAGGGTTTGGACGTGCGCGACGCGGTCGACGGCGTGCTCGCCATCGTGGGCTCCGGCTTCGTCATGGGGCACGTCGTCACCGTGCTCGCTTACCACCCGGAGCGCCTCGCGACGGACGGGATCTGGTCGCTGCTGCGCTTGTGGGAGGGCTTCTCCTCCTTCGGCGGCTTCCTCGGCGCGGTCCTCGGCGCGGTTGTGTTCTTTAAATACATTCGGCCGCGCCCCTTCTGGCTCCACGCCGACTTGGTCGCCTACGGCTTCCCCTTTGGCTGGATCTTCGGGCGCATGGGCTGCGCCAGCGTGCACGACCACATCGGCAGCCTCACCACCTTCCCGCTCGGCATGGAGTTCCCGAAGGGCTACCGCGTCGAGGGCTTCGACGTCGCCGGCGTCCGCCACGAGCTTGGCCTCTACGAGGCGCTGATCTTCTTGGTCTTCGCAGCGGCGTGGCTCTGGCTCGGCCGCCAGCAGCGCAAGCCGGGCTTCTTCGTGGGCTGGCTCGCGGTGATGTACGCGCCGATCCGCTTTGGCCTCGACTTCCTGCGCAATGACGACCTGCCGATTCGCTTTCAGGACGCGCGCTACTACCACCTCACGCCCGCGCAGTGGGGCTGCTTCGTCATGCTCGCGCTCGGGGTGTGGGTGCTCGCCACCACGCAGCGTGGCCCAACCGCCGAGCCCGCTCAGTGAGCCAGGACGCTGCGGGCGAGTCGGTCACCGGCTGGCTGCGCCTCGGCTGCGGCGCGGTCACGGCGGCGCTCTTGCCGCTGTGGATCGTGCTCGTCGCGCTCAGCTTGCACCGCGCGCCGGACGGCTACGAACTCAGCGGCGTCTTCGCCGCGCTGGCCAGCGGCACCGGCGCCCTCGCGATCATCACCTTCGGCGCTGTCATCGTGCTCGGGCTCACCTGGGCGGGGTCGTATGCCCTCGCGCGCCGACCCAGGGCTCTGACGCCCAGCGGGGTCGAGTCCGACCTCCCCGCGGACTCGTGGCGCGACCCCGCGCCGGAAGAGCGCGATGGCGACGTCGAGGAGCGCGACTCCGAGGCACAGACGCGCTAAGCCTCAGCTCTTCATCTGGAGGGCTCGGTGTTCCGAACGATCCTGATCGCCAACCGCGGTGAGGTGGCCGCCCGCATCGCGCGGACCGCCCGCCGCATGGGCATCCGCACCGTCGTCGTCGCGTCGGCGGCCGACCGCGACCAAGCGTGGCTGACCGAGGTCGACCGCGTGGTCGCCGTGGGCGGCGCCCGCGCCACCGACTCCTACCTCCGGCAAGAGGCGCTGCTAGAGGTGGCCCTGCACGAGGGCTGCGCGGCGGTGCACCCCGGCTGGGGCTTCTTGGCCGAGAACGACGCCTTTGCGGTGCGCTGCGCCGCGGCGGGCATCACCTTCATCGGCCCGAGCCCCGAGCACCTGCGCACGATGGGCGACAAGTCGCTCGCGCGCGCCACCATGGCCGCCCTCGGCATGCCGGTCATCCCCGGCTCCAAGCGCGCGCTGCGCACCCCGGAAGAGGCGCTGCAGCTCGCGGACGAGCTCGGCTACCCGGTGCTGCTCAAGGCCGTCTCCGGTGGCGGCGGACGAGGCATGCGCGGCGCCGACAGCCCCGCCGAGCTGCGCGAGGCCTTCGCCACCGCTTCTGCCGAGGCGCTCTCCGCTTTCGGCGACGGTCGCTTGTACCTGGAGCGCCGCATCGTCGGCGGCCGCCACGTCGAGGTGCAGGTCATCGCCGACCGCTTCGGCCGCTGCGTCCACCTCGGCGAGCGCGAGTGCTCCATTCAGCGCCGGCACCAAAAGGTGCTGGAGGAGGCGCCGAGCCCCGGCTTGTCGCCCTCCGAGCGCGACCGCATCCTGCCGCTCGTCGCCGACGTCGTCGCGCGGTCGGGCTACGTCAACGCGGGCACGGTGGAGATGCTGCTGGACGCCGACGGAAAGCTCTGGTTCATGGAGATGAACACGCGCCTTCAGGTCGAGCACCCCGTGAGCGAGGAGACGACCGGCGTCGATCTGGTCGAGTGGCAGCTGCGGGTGGCGGCCAATGAGCACCTGCCCGAGTGGGACGGAGTTCGACGCGGACACGCCATCGAGTGCCGCATTAACGCCGAAGATCCCGATGATGGCTTCCGCCCGTCGCCGGGTGTGGTGCACACGCTGGAGCTGCCGAGCGGCGAGGGCCTGCGCGTCGACACGCACCTGCGCCAAGGCGACCGCATCTCGCCCCACTACGACAGCATGGTGGCCAAGCTCATCGCCCACGGCGCGGACCGCCCGCAGGCGATCGAGCGCATGCGCGCCGCCCTCGCTCGCACCCGCGTCGAGGGTGTTCGCACCAACATCGCGCTCCACCAGCGCATCCTGACCTGGGACGCCTTCACCAGCGGCCAGTACGACACCACCAGCCTCGAGCGCGAGCTGGTGGGAGGAGCCTGAGATGGCCAAGATCCTGCTCCAACCGATCGGCGCTGAGCTTGAGACCCTGCTGGGCCCCGAGGAGCTCCAGCGCAACGCCACCCACATGGCCAACCTCGACGCCGCCCTGCAGGAGAAGATCGACCTCACCCGCTCGGGGTGGGGCCCCAAGTACGCCGAGCGCGTCCACCAGAAGGACAAGCTCACCGCTTGGGAGCGCGTCGCTTCCTTGGTCGACGACGCGGACGCGGTCTTTGAGATCGGCACGCTCGTCAACTGGGGGCGAGCGTTTAAGGGCAGCAACCGCGACGCCCCCGGCGCCGGCGTCATCACCGCCTTCGCCAAGGTGTGCGACCGCTGGGTCGTGGTCATCGCCAATGACAACACCGTCGCTTCTGGAGCTTGGTGGCCAAAGACCCCGGAGAAGATCGAGCGCGCTCAAGAGGTCGCGATTCGTTTGCGGCTGCCGGTCATCTACCTGGTCGACTGCTCCGGCTTGTTCCTGCCCGAGCAGTCGCGGTCCTTCGCCGGGGCCACCGGGGCGGGCCACATCTTCAAGAAGAACGCCGAGCTCGCCGACAATGGCGTCCCGCAGATCGCGGGCGTGTTCGGCGACTGCATCGCTGGCGGCGGCTATATGCCGATCATCAGCGACCGCGTCGTCATGACCGAGAGCGCGTACATGGTCATCGCGGGCGCGGCGCTCATTCGCGGCGCCAAGTCGCAGAAGCTCACCAGCCTCGACATCGGCGGCCCCGAGGTCCACGTTCACCAGTCGGCCTGCGCCGACGTGCGCGTGCCTGACGACGCCACCGCGCTGGAGCTCCTGCGCGCCGAGGTGAGCAAGCTCCCGAGCACGGCCATCGACTTCTACCGCCACGGCGCGCTGCCAGCGCCCCCGCGCTACCCCGCCGCGGACCTCTCCTCGCTCTTCCCGCCGGACTTCCGCCAGGGCTACGACATCGAGCAGGTCATCGCGCGCTTGGTCGATCACTCGCTCTTTCACGAGGTCTTCGCGGGCGTGGGCAACGAGGTCATCACCGGCCTCGCGCGCATCTCGGGGCTTTGGGTGGGCATCATCGGCAACCGTCAGGGCATCATCGAGGAACAAGGCCGTAAGCGGCCGGGCGGGGCGCTGTACCGCGAGGGCATCGCGCGCGTCAGCCAGTTCAGCCGCGCCTGCGACCACGACGGCGTCCCGATCCTGTGGCTGCAGGACGTGTCGGGCTTCGACATCGGCGTCGAGGCGGAGCGCCTCGGCCTGCTCGGGTACGGCTCGAACCTCATCTACACCAACTCCACGAACCGCGTGCCGATGTTCACGGTGCTGCTGCGCAAGGCGTCCGGCGCTGGCTACTACGCCATGGCCGGGCTGCCCTACGACCCGGTGCTGCAGCTCTCCACGCCCATCACGCGGCAGTCGGTGATGGAGGGGCGCACCCTCGCCATCGCGACCTACAACTCCAAGCTCGACGACGACTTCTGCATCGCCACCACGGATCCCGACGAGCGCGTCGCCATCGAGGCCGGCATGGCCGAGGTCGCAGCGCGCATCGAGGCGGACATGGACCCGGTGGGCGCCGCGTCGCGCATGGACACGGATCAAATCGTGCCCGTCGCCGAGCTGCGCGCTTGGCTGGAGTGTCTGGTGGAGAGCGCTTGGCAAGCCTCGGGCTACCGGCGCACCAAGAACCCGCGCATCTGGGGCATGCACGATCTGGAGGTCCTGTGTTCAAGGCGCTGACGAGCGAAGGGGGCCTGCAGGCCCCGACGGTGGGCACCTGGTGGCCCGAGCTCCGCCGCGGCGCCCCGGTGCGGCCCGGCGACCTGCTCGGCGTGATCGAGCAGGCGGGCTTGCGCGTCGCGGTTCAGGCGCCCAAGGGCGCCGAGGGCGTGGCCGCTCAGCTGGCGGCCGCGGGCGCGTGGGTCGAGTACGGCTCGCACCTGCTCCAGCTCGCGGCCGGGCTGACCGATCTCTCGGGGGCGAGCGGGAACGCGACTGAGCAAGACAGCGCGCTGCCACCCGGCGTGCGCGTCATCGCCGCCAACACCGACGGCACCGTGTACCTGCGTCCCGAGCCGGGGGCGCCGCCCTATGTCGTCGAAGGCCAAGTCGTTGCCGAGCGCGCGACCGTCGCGCTCATCGAGGTGATGAAGACCTTCTCGCCGGTTCGCGCGCCGTTCTCAGGTGTCGTCGTGCGCGTGCTCGTCGACGAGGCGGAGTCGGTGACCGATGGCCAGGCGCTGGTTTGGATTGGCCCCAACGCGTAGACCAACGCAAGACGTGGTCGACGGGTATGGGAAACATCGCGGCCCGTGATACGGTGCGCGGATGCAGGAGGGTACCTTGAGAGGACTCGTGACGGCCATCGTCGCCCTTGTGGCGGCAGCCCCCAGTGCACAGGCTCAGAGCGCTTGCGCAGCTGCGTACACTACGGACCAGCTCCTCAACGACATGATGGCGGTCGAAGGCGGGCTTCGTGAGAACGATACCGCCGCCGTCGCCAAGTCGGGCACCAACCTGGAGACGGGGATCGGCTGCTTGCAGGAGCTGCTGCCCGCGGTCATGGTGGGGCGCACCTACCGCGCGATCGCGGCGGGAAAGCTGGCCAGTGAAGAAGAGGGCGCCGCGCGCGGCTGGTTCGCCACCTCGGTGGAGATCGACAGCACCTTCGAGTACGGCCTCGAGGACATCCCCGCCGAACACCGCGTTCGCGAGGTCTACGCCGACCTCAAGATCGCCTACGTGCCCGATCCCATCACGGTCGAAGGGCGCGTGCTCGGCGCGGGCACCTACTACGTGGACGGCCGCAAGATCAGCACGCCGACCGCGGTGGACGGGCGCCCCCACTTGCTCCAGATCGACCGCGACGGCGTCATCTCGTCCACGGTCATCAAGGGCATTCGCTTCCCCGAGGACCTGCTCGTCGATCCTGCGGCGGCGGTCGCCGGTGGCGGAAAGGACAAGGGCAAGAAGGACAAGGCCAAGGACCCAAAGCAGGCCACGCCGCTGCCCACCAACCCGTCCGGCGTGATGATGGCGGGCCGTACGCGCCCCGGCGAGAAGACGCCGCTGCTAGTCACGGGCGTCGCCACGATGATCGGCTCCGGCGCTGTGTTTGCGTACACCTACAAGACGCGCGCCCAGTTCTTCGCCTGCACCTCGGACCCCATCTGCGTCTCCGACAACGCCAAGCTCACGAACAACCTCAACCTGCTCGGCGCGGGCGTGGGGGCCCTCGGCTTGGCCACCTTCACCTGGGGCGCGATGGTCGACGACGGCGGCCGCTTTATGCCGACGTTCCACGTCCGGTTCTAGCGCGCCTTGCAGGTGAAGAAGCCTGCCACGCACGACAGGGTCACGGTCTCGCCAGCGCGCACCTGCACCACCACGCCGTCCACGGGGGCGGCGGGGCGACCCGGGAAGCGCGCCTCGACCGTGTAGTCGCCGGCGGGGAGCTCGCCCGGCTCGAAGTGCGCGCCGCCGTGTACGAGCCACACCGCCTCGGCTTGCCCGGTGACGGCGAAGCGCCCCGGCTGCGCGACCGGGGGCTGCGCGGCTGCGGGCTCGACGACCGGCTCAACCACGGGCTCGGGCGCGACTGGCGCGGTGATCTTGGGCGCCGCCGGTTCGCGACGTGGGGGCGGGGGTGTGACGGGCGCTGCGGGCGCCGGCTCCACGACGACGGGCGCTTGTGGCGTCTCTGGCGGGGCCTCCGGCGCGACGACGGGCGCGACGACGGGCGCGACGACCGCAGCGCTGCTGACCATATACCAAGCGACCGCGCCGCCGCCCGCCATCGACACGAGGGCGACCCCGCCGACGAGCAGCCCGACGAGCGCGACCCACGAGCGCGTGGACACGCCGCTGAGCGAGGCGGCGAGCGGCTCGTCGCTGGGCGCGATGGTGGTGGTCGCGACGGGGAGCGACTCCGCGCCCCACGCGGGCGCGACCGGGAGCGCCGCTTCTTCGGTGCCGGGCTCGAAGGGCATGGTCTCGAGCGAGGCGCTGGCCGTCGCGCGCTTGGGAGGCGGCGCTGGCGGGATGGGGGTGAGCAGATCGCTGAGCGCCATCGTCTCGGAGGAGCGGTCGATGGCGCGGCGCTTGGCGCTGTTGCCGTCCCACGCCGCGAGGAGCTCGTCACAGTCGCGCAGGCGCGCGTCGAGGTCGACGGTGAGGGCGCCCTCGATGGCGGTCCACATGCGCTCGGGGAGGTCGGGGCGCAGCGCACGGGGGTCAGCGAAGTGCCCGGCGCGCACCATCGAGAAGAGCGTGATGAAGTCTTCGTGCTGGAAGGGCAGCGTGCCGGTGGTGAGCTGGTAGAGCGTGGCGCCGAGCGCCCAGACGTCCGCGCGCTGGTCCACCTGCCGCGAGGCGAGGGTCTGCTCGGGGGCCATATACGCCGGGCTGCCAAGCAGCGCGCCCGTGCGGGTGTGCGTGGCGTCGGCCGTGGTGTCGAGCGCCTTCACCAGGCCGAAGTCGGCGACCTTGGGGATGAGCTCATCGCCGCCGCCGGCCACGAGGATGTTCGCGGGCTTGAGGTCGCGGTGAATCTGGCCGGCGCGGTGGGCAGCGCGCACGCCGCGCAGGATCGGGCGCACGAGCGCGTCGAGGGTGTCGGCGGGCAGCGGGTGGTGCTGCTTGAGGTACTCCGCCAGCGTGGGGCCTTCGACGTACTCCATCACCAGCCCGGGCTGGCCCTGAAAGTCGAGGATGTCGGTGACCGCGACGATGTTGGGGTGCCGGAGCGTCGCTTGGACGCGCCCCTCTTGCAGCAGCCGGTCTTGTAGGCGCGAGCCGGAGTGGTCCAGCAGCTTGAGTGCGTAGATCGCCTGCAATTGGACGTGGCGTACCTTGTAAACGGTCGCCATCGCCCCGGACCCAAGCGGGGTCAGGATCTCGTAGTTGCCGATGCGCTGGTGGGGGGTGAGCTCCATGCCCTACTTCTTAGCCGACCGGCGAGCCTGGTGTGCGCAGGTCACGGGGCTGTTCGCACGAGTCGAAAGCCGATCCAGTTGAGGGGATCCCACGGGCGCACGTTGAGCGCGTGGTTGGCCTGGTCTGCAAAGGTGCCGAGGTCGGCGCGAAAGTCGACCCGGTCCCACACGTTCGCGTCGCCGACGGGGGTGTTGCCCGACCCGCCGCGCAGCATGAAGTCCTCGACCGCGGGATCGCCGCTCACGTAGGGATCCACCAGCGTGTCTGCGCCGGTCGGGTAGTACGCGAAGGCGTCCCAGGTCCACTCCCACACGTTGCCGGTGAGGTCGTAGACGTCCCAGGCGTTCGCGGCGCGGCCGCCTACGGGGTGCACGGTTTGCTCCGAGTTGTCCTCCAGCCACGCGACGAGCGCGGGGTTGGTGCCGCCCGAGTAAGGGTCGGAGCGGTTGGCGCGCGCGACGTACTCCCACTCGGCCTCGGTGGGCAGGCGCCAGCCCTCGCAGGCGTAGGGGTCGTCGCCGAGCTCGCAGGTGGCGAGGCCCAAGTAGGCGTTGAGCCGGTTGGCGTAGTCCATGGCCTCGACGACGCTCACCCTCGTGACTGGGCAGCGACCGCCGCAGTCGGGGAAGGCCCAGTCCTTGTCGCTCATCCACACATACCACTGCTCGCGGGTCACCTCGGTCTGCATGACGAGCAGCTCGTGGCTGAGCGAGACGGGGTGCGCGGGGGCGGAGATCGATGGGCAGTCCGGGCCCTCGCAGCCCATGTCCAACGAGCCAGGTTGAATGCGGGCGATGTCGCAGATTGAGCCAGCGACGATCGGCAAGATGCCGTAGGCGATCTCGGTGGGGTCGCGGTCGTCGGGATCGCCTTGTGCGGGGCTGAAGCCGTCGCCGTCATGGTCGTCGCGCTCGCCGTAGCTCACGTCGCAGTCGTTCTTTTGACGGTCGCAGATCTCGGGGGCGGAGGGGTAGACCGAGGGCTGCGCGTCGTCGCAGTCGCCGCCGAGGGGCGCTGCGGCTCCGGGGCTTAGCGGCGTACAAGGCGCCTCTTCGCAGAAGCCGTCGCCGTCGTCGTCGAAGGCGAGGGTGCCCTCGTCGGCGGTGCCGTCGCAGTTGTCATCGACGCCGTTCACGACCTCGGGGGCGCCGGGGTAGATCGACGCGTTGGTGTCGTCGCAGTCGACAGCGCCGACGTAGGTGTCGCCGTCGCGGTCCACGTTGTCGAGGCCGTCATCGGCGAGCTTGGCGTCGATGTCCGCTTGGGTGATGAACACGCAGCCGACGAGCGCGAGGAGCAGCATCAGTGGTCCGCCTGTACGAAGGCCGCGGTGCCGAAGCCCAAGCCGACGACGACGAGGCTGGCGCCCGTGACCCCGAGGGCGTGGTTGGTGCGGATGAGGCCCTCGACCTCGGAGTAGGGGGCGGCGGGGTCGTTGAAGCGCCGACGGGTGGCCGCGGCGCCCGTGAGCGCGAGGGCGGCGAGGGCGGCGCTGGAGCCCGCGGCGATGCCGTAGTTGCGCGCGCGCTCGTTGGGGAGCGGGCGCCCTGGGTAGTCGGGGAGCGGCGCGCCGGGGAGCTGGAGCCAACCGGCGTGAATGCGATCGTCTACGCTGCGCTGCAGCACGAAGGGCAGGTAGGCGGGGGCTTGCTCTTGGGGCGTGCCGTCCACGAGGAGCTCGCCCTCCAGCGGGGCGCGGAGCGGTCGCTGCGCGGGGGCGGACGACGCGCCGGCGCGGTCCCACGCGGCGTTGATTGGTCCGCCGATGTCGTGCCCGAGCGTGCTCGCGGGGTCGACGGAGCGGGCGGCGGCGAACCAGGTGCTCGCGGCGGTCTCATCGCCGCTCACGAAGGCGGCGATGCCGGTGACGCGGTGCACGGCTGCGGCGTCCGCGGGCGTCAACGCCTTTGGCTGGCAGCGCACCGCGGCGTCGACCGAGGCGATGGCGGCGGTGAGCGCGTCGGTGTCGAGCGCCTCGATGGCGCTATCCGCCGCGCGAACGGCGCGTGGGACCGCGTCGTCGAGCTGACTTCCAAGGGGGCAAGCCGCTTGTGCGGCGCCCACCAGCCAGAGCATCAACCAGACCATGAGCTACTCGGTGACCGTCGCGCAGGAGAAGTTGTCGCTCAGATCGGCGTCGGCCACGCCTAGCGCGGTGACGTACATGCAGGAGTACCACTCGTCCGGCGACATCGGCGCTTGGTTGTACTCAAACATCCAGTAGTAGCTCTCGCCCGCGGCGAGCGTCGGCACGACCTGGGTGAGTTCGGAGGACGCGGGCTGAAGGTCGCCGAAGGCCACGGTCCCGGGCTGGTCGCGCTCGAAGTACAGGACCAGATCGGTCAGGTCGTCCGGGCCGTCGTTGAACAGCTCGCCCTCGACGCCCGAGTCGCCGGGGCCGAAGACGGTGAGGCCGTAGAAGCCGACGCGCAGGTTGGCGCTCGCGTCGCCCGGAAGGTCGAGGGCGACGGGGCCCGCGGTGTTGTTGGCGGGGTTCGTGTCGCCGGTGAGGCCGTCACGGTCGACCGAGACCCAGCTCGCGATGGAGGCAGGGCGAGCGCCAGCGAAGGTGGCCGGCAGGGTGAGGGTGCGCGTCTGGCCGGGCGCGAGGCCCGCGTGCCAGAGCGCGAGGTCGGAGCTCGCTCCCGACGGGGCGGAGGCTTCGTCGACGACCAGATCCAAGGCGAAGGCCGAGGAGTGGCCTCCGTTGTTGACGAGGTCAACCTCATAGCGCAGGTTGGCGCCGCCCATCCACGCGCTGCGCACCTCGGTGATCGCGAGGTCGGGGGCGGGGAGCGGGGTGTCGGCCGCTTGCACCGTGAGCGTGGCGGTGACGGGCGCGGCGGTGCCGCAGGTCGCGGTGATGGTGCTCTGTCCCGGGGAGACCGCGGTGACCGCGCCAGCGGCCCCGGCGGTGGCGATGGCGGTGTCTGAGCTCGCCCAGGTGCAGGTGGCTGCGAGGTCGCCAGCGAGCTCGCCGGTGAGCGTGGCCTGGGCCTCGAACTGCGCGGTCTGCCCGACGAGGATGGTGGTCGCGCTGGGCGCGACGCTGAGACCCGTGAGCGCGAGCCCGGAGGTGTACACCTTCGGCGCGGCCTGGGTAGTGAAGCCGTTCGCTGTGGCGCTCACCAGCACGTCGCCCGCGCCGGTCGCCGTGAGCAGGCCGTTGGCGTCGATCTGCGCATCGCCGCTCAGGACGGTCCAGGTGACGCCGCTGGTGACCGTCTGCGAGCTGTGATCGCTCTGCTCGGAGCGGGCCCGAAGCTGGAGCGTGGTGCCGCTCTCTACGAGGGCTTGGAAGGGGTAAATGACCAGGTTGGCTGGGGTGGGCGCCTGCGTGTCGGTCTCCGTGCCGGTGTCGGTGTCGCTCGCGGTGCCCGGGTCGGTGTCGTCGGCGACGGGCTCGCCCTTACACGCCGCGACGAGGAGGAGACTGAGGATGAGCGAGGGGTGAGTGAGCTGCATGGGCGCCTCCAAGTTCGAGCGGTGCATCGCGCGCTCGCACGGGTCTAACACCCGCCGCGGCCGATGGGTGGCGTGCTGACACGCCGAGGATGCGGGTGGCCGGGGGAGCGTGTTGACGGCTAGAGTGCGCGCATGAACCTCATCGGCATCCTCGCCCTACCGCTGCTCCTGACCGCCGCGTTCGTGACGGGCGTCGTCGCCTGGATCCTGACGGCTTATGCGCGCTTTCGCTGGTGGCATTGGCGCGCTGGGCTTCAGGCGCTGCCGCTCACCGGCGTCGCGCTGCTGCGCTACATCGCGCGCGAGACCTGGGCGGTCGCCGCCATCGTCGCCTACCGCCCGCTCGCCCTGCGCGAGCTGCCGCCGCCCGCCCAGCGCAAGGGCGGCGTCGTGCTCTTCGTGCACGGCTTCACGCAGGACGCCACCAACTGGCGCCGCATGCGCGCCGCGCTGCATCAACTCGGTCGTCCCACCGTCGCTGTGACGCTTGGCCGCCCCTTTCAGCCGCTCGATGGCTATGTGCCGGCGCTCGTGACCGCCCTGCGCGCGCAAGCGGCGAACGGCCCGGTGGACATCGTCGCGCACTCGATGGGCGGCCTCATCCTGCGCATGGCCCTGCGCGACAACCCCGAGCTGCGCGGCGGCGTGCGCCGCGTCGTCACCCTCGGCAGCCCCCACGCGGGCACCGGCTCCGCCGACGGCGTGCCGCTGTTTCCCGACGTCCGCGCCATGCGCCGCGGCTCCGACGCGCTCGTGCGCTTGCCGGACCTCGCGACGCTCGTGCCCCACGCGCCCGTCACCACCGTCGCCGCCCACCACGACCTGGTGGTCTACCCGAGCAGCACCAGCCACCTGACCGGAGCGCGCTGCGTCGACCTCCCAGGCATCGGACACACGGGCTTGCTCGTCCACGACGAGGTGATCGCCATCGTGACCGAGGCGCTGCAGCGCGCGCACGTCGTCATGGCGGAGCCGTTCGCGGATCCCTGCGCCGCGGCCTAGTCCGAACCGAAGCGGGGCGTCATCGACGTGCTCCATTAGGGTTCCAGGTCGCAGTCCAGGGGACCTTGGGCAGGTTCGAGGTGCAGTCGAGGAGGACAACCTTCGTGTCGATTGCGCGAAGGGACTTCCGCAGCTTCTGTTGAAGGTCCGCGGGATCCGGCAGGTTCTTGAACAGCTTGCTGCGGTTCGTAGGACGCTCGCAATGGAATGCGACCCGTAGGCTTGTTACCTGCAGGAAACTTACGAAAATGTCCTTCTCCTGCGGTGCGTTGGCGTTCTTCGCGCCGGCAAACACGCCGGCCAGCGTGTCGCGCGCCTTCTTCGTGACGATCGCCACGAGGTCCTTTGACGGCACTGGGGCCTCCGTCGTGAAGTCCTTCACCTCCACCAGCCAGCCCGTGGTGCCGGCCACGGCGATGAAGTCCACGGCGGCGCTCTCCGCGCACCCCTGGAAGTGCTGCCGATACCAGCTTGAGTCGTCGTATTGAATGACCAGACAGCTGTCGTCGAAGGCCCAATCGATGTTCGATTCGTGGAACGCTGTCGCCATTGTCAGTCCAGCGCCATGAAACGATCCGATTGGTCCAGACTCTCGTCGAGAGACACGATGTCGCCCGAGTCGTCGATGGTCCTCCCCTGTTCGACGTCGACACCGTCTGGGCCTTGGTGAAGCCCGAAGTACCGGGTGTTTACGCGCTTCCTCCTCTTGGCTTGCTGAATCTCCAGCTCGCGCATCAAGAACAGGCTGTGCGTGGCCACAAACACCTGAACCCCCCCCGAGGCGAGGTCGAGGAGGAGCGGAGCGAGACGCTTGATGAGCTGTGGGTTGAGGTTGGCCTCCGGCTCGTCCCAGAACAGGAAGCCCTTGTCGTCGAGACTACCGTTCGCAATCAGCCGCGCCACCATAGTGAGCTTGCGGTAGCCCTCGGCGACGAGATCCGCTTCGACCTTAGCGTTCGGCCTGGTCATCTGGACAAAGAACCTGTCCCCTTCCAGAATCGCCCTGCAGCCGATGGCCCTCTCCAATGGCTCTAACAGCCCGGAGATCTCCTTCTTCTTGGGACCCCTCGCGATGGGCGCGCCGAGGAGCACGCAGGTGTCACGCCACACCTCGTCAAACGGGATGGCTTGAGTCTCGTAGAGGCTCACGAAGCCGGGATAGACAGAGAGCAGCTCGCGGGTTGAAAGGAAGGCCGGAGCCTGCGGCAGCCACGCCGAAGGCAGAACCTCGGTCTTCACGGCACGATCGCTCTGCGTCGAGAAAGCGATGGTCAGCTTGCCGTCGCCGCCGAAATTTGCCGTAACTTCTGCCCGCTTCTGCCCTTGCACCCGGCGGGCCAGACGGCCGACCTTCCCTCGGTCCGGGCGGAACACGCCGACGAGCTTTGTGCCGAGTCTCTGGTCCATGCCGGCCTTGGTCGGCCGCTCTCCCGCCGGCTCATTGGGCGCCGGAACCAAGCTGGACACTACGCTGTATGCCAACTTCAGGAGATGGGTCTTTCCGCTGCTGTTCTCACCGTGGATCACGTTGAGCGCACCGAAATCGAATGTGGCGTCCGCGAATACGGTGAAGTCCTTCACGCGGAGTTTCTTTAGCATCACGACTCTCCGAACAGCTCAAGCTGGGACACGGTGTCGAGGGTCGTCTAGGATACAACGAGGTCGTTGTGGGCGCGCGTTCCCAGCCCAGCCGCGACTCTCGTAACGGGTGTACGGCCGGCCGTAGCGCACGTCAACCACCATCCGGCCATTCCCCGCGAGCATACGGCTGCGGAGCGGGTCGTGCCGCGTGGAAAGACGCCGGGGCCGTCCTGTCGCCGAGCGGCAGTCTACAGGCTGGTGGGGCCCGCAAACAACGCGCTGCGGTCCCGACTCGCCCTACCCCCGCGCCCCCAAGATCTCCGCGAGCGCGCCGTCGGCGTCGCGCTGCCAGCGCCGGGCGTCGACGCGCACGACCGTCCAGCCGCGGGCGGCGAGGAGCGCGGGGCGGTGGCGGTGGAGCTCGTCGGTGGGGGCGTGCTCGGTGCCGTCGTCGGTGAGGACCGCGACGTCATAGCGGGTCTCGTCGTCGCGCACGCGCAGGGCGAGGGGGACGCGGAAGCCGCCGCTGCCCACGTCGAGATCGTAGGCGACGCCTGCTTTGTCCAGGCGCAAGCCGATCTGTGCGGCGAGGGAGGGCGTGTGAATGGCGAGGGTGGAGGCGGTCGCGCGCTCGCGCACGAGGCTGCCGTGTCGCACGCGCTCCAGCGTCTTGCCCGCTTGCAGCCGGCGCCCGTGGGTGAGGTCCCAGACAAACTCCAAGAAGGCCTTGAGCAGCTTGGGGCCCTCGTGGCGCGTGCCCGCGACCGAGAGCATGCTCGGCTCGAAGGAGGCAACGACGACACAGCGCTGCTTGGCGCGCGAGATGGCGACGTTGAGCCGGCGCTCTCCGCCGATCTGGCCGAGGGGTCCGAAGCGCGCGGGCACGTAGACCTGGCCCTTGAGCGGCCCGGTCTTGCGCTCGACGGGCGCGTGGCCGAGGGAGAACAGGATGACGTCGCGCTCGTCGCCTTGCACGTTCTCTAGGCTCTTCACGAAGGGGCGGCGGTCGAGCTCGTCATCGCCGGTGGCGGTGGTCCACGCTGCGGCGAAGGCCTCGTCCGCGTCCACGCGGCGGTCGATGGCGTCGAAGACCAAGCGGCGCTGCTGGATGTTGAAGGTGACCACGCCGATCGACGGAGGCCCAGGCTCCTGCAGCAGCTCAGCGATGAGGGCGACCACGCGCTCGGCCTCGATCGGGTTGCCGCCGCGGTCGTAGGCGCCGTCGGCGACGTGCTCCCAGCGCAGGGCAGGGGGCGCGGTGCTGGTGGCGACGGAGGGCACGGTGCGCAGGTCGCCGCCGTACATGGCGAAGTTGGAGAAGGCGATGAGCTCCTCATACACGCAGCGGTAGTGCCACTGAAGCGCGTCGTGGGCGCAGCGCTCGCGGGCCAAGACGAGCAGCGACTCGGCGCTGAGCGCGTCCGCTTCGACGGTCTCGGCGGTGCCGACCGCGTCGTCGTCGTCGGACGCGCGCAGCTCGAAGAAGGAGGTGGGCGGCATCTGCTTGTCGTCGCCGGCGATGACCGCGCTCCGCCCGCGAATGAGCGTCGGGAAGCCCTTCTCCACCGTGCACTGGGAGGCCTCGTCCATGACGATGCGGTCGAACACGGGCTCGCCGGGGAAGAGCACGGCCATGGTCTCGGGGGAGAGCAGCCAGACGGGCAGCAGCTCCATGAGGCCGTCCGTCGCAAACTGGCGCACAAAGCCACGTAATGAGAGCACGTTTCGCCGCTTGCTCGCCTCGCGGAGGAGCTGCTCGCGCGCCTTTTGCACGGGGGTGCGGCGCTCGCCCTTGTCGGGGCGCAGCTCGGTGAGGAGCGGCACGCGGTCGAGGTCCCGCACGATGCGGGCGACGTGGTCCTCGCCGCGCTCGTGCACGAGCTTGGCGAGCAGCGCCTCGGCCTCGGCGACCTCGCCGTGGGGGGTGGCGCGGTCGAGCTGGCGCGCGGCGGGGTGGCCGCGCTCGACGGCGTGGATGCTGGTGAGCGCCCAGCCGGCCATGAAGGCGTCGACCCAGTCGGCCTCGGCGGCGGCGCCGTGATCGGCGAGGCGCTGGACGAGCTCGCGGGCGTCGGGGTGGAGCGCCTGCGCGGCGTCAAGGTTGCGGTCGGAGCCCACCACGCGGCTCGCGTCCAAGGACCACGCCTCGTAGCTGCGCGCGAGGATCGCGGTGTCGGTGCGGTCGGAGAGCCAGGGCAGCGCTGGGGCGGCGGCGCGGCAGGCGGCGGAGTGCGCCTCCAGCGCCTCACACAGCGTCAGGCGCTCCGCCAAGCGAGCGTCCCACTGCTCGATCCCATTACGACCGGGCGAAGGCCAGGCTTCGACCGAACGAAGCGGGCCCTCGCTCTCCACCAGTGCGCGGGTCGCGCCGAAGGTGTCGAGGAGCGCTGAGGCGACGGCGACGGCCGCGTCGGTGGTGGGCAGGACAGGGTCGAGGCGCAGCGCGGCAAGCAGCTCGTCGAGGGCGAGCCAGGCGCGGGCGCCGGCGGCGCGCTTGTGAACGCGGGCGACGAGGGCGGCGTCCACCGAGGTGCCGAGCGCGGCGGGCCACTGGGCGGTGAGCGCCGCTTGCAGCGCTTGGCGCGCTTTGCCCCATGGGCAGGAGAGGTAGCGCAGCGGCGAGCTGCCCCAGCCCTGAATCACCGCGAGGGCGCCCTCCACGGGGGGGCTCAGCTCGAAGGTCGCGCGCTTGGGGATCTCGGCGGCCCAGGCCTCGGGGGAGGCCCAGGCTGCGCGCAGCTCAGCGACGAGGGCACGCAGACCGGGGTCGTCGCCGCGGCTCAGCCAGGCGGCGAAGGCCTCGCGAGCGAAGCGATCGGCGCGGTGGGGCTGGGTGGCGGCGGCCTCGCGCAGGGCGGCGCAGGCGGCGAACAGCGCGGCGCGGCGCACCTGCTGCTGGGCGCAGCGCGCGTCGAGGGCCTCGCTGGTGCGGAGCGCGTCGCGGAGCCGATCCTCGGCGCTGGCGAGGGCGTCGGGCGCGGCGCTCGCGAGGCTGGGGCGGGTGAAGCCGCTCGGCGCGCGCCAGGGCGAGGTGGCGACGTGCAGATCGGCGTGGCGGGCCTCGCGGCCGAGGCGCTCGGCGAGGGCGCGCACGCGCTGGAAGGGCAAGCGCAGCAGGCTCGGGGGCAGCTCGGCGAGCGGCGGCGTGTCGATGGACGCGGCGATGAGGTGCAGCTGGCCGAGGGTGGGCTGCTCGTCGCCGAGCGCCAGCGCGAGGGCCTCGCGTCGCTCGCGGAGCGCGCTCAGCACGCCGCTGTGGTCGTCCGCCAGCCGCTCGCTGCGCACCGCGTCGTGGTCGCGCTGCAGTCCCTCGCTCAGGCGCTTTACGACTTGATCGTAGAGCCCTCGCCGGTCGTCGTGAACGTGGTGGACCAGGGCGAGGAGGTGCCGAAGCCCGACCTGCTCCAAGCGCTGGGCGACGACGTCGAGGGCGGCGCGCTTCTCGCACACGACCGCCACGCTCTGCCCGCGCGCGAGGGCGTCCGCGACCAGGTTGACGATGACCTGCGACTTGCCGGTGCCGGGCGGGCCGTCGACCACGAGCACGCGCTCGGTGCGGGCGCGGGCGATGACGGCGAGCTGGGTGGGATCGGAGGGCACCACGGGCACGATCGGCGCGGTCGACGCCTCGCTTTGGCCCGCGACGCTGAGGGTGGCGCGCAGCTCAGCCGGCAGCAGCAGCCCCGCCGCGCCCAACCGGGCGGCGAGGTCCACCGACGGGTCGCTCACCGAGGCGAGCAGCGCGTTGTAGTCGCTGATCACGTCGGAGGAGGACTGCGGGAAGAAGCCTAGGGCGGCGACGCGCTCGATGACCAGCCGCCCGTTTGCCCAGGTCTCGAAGGCCTCGTCGCGCGGCTTGAGCTCGCCGAGGGCCTCGCCTTCGGGGCGGGCGAGGAAGCCGTGCTCGGAGAGCAGGACCCGGAGCGCCTCGACGCCCTCGCACGCCGCTTGGTCGAGCTGCTCGGCGAGGGTGTCGGGGAAGGCGACGCCCTTCTTGCCGAAGAGCAAGCGAATGAGCGCCTGGTTGGCGAGGGGCTCGTCCTCGCGCGGCTTGAGGGCGAAGCCGCGCCCGCGGGAGCGCTCCAGGTCGCAGGGGTAGAGCACGAGCGGGCCGCGCACGAGGTAGCCCTGAAAGACGCCGGTGAGGAAGGGCGCGCCGACGTAGAGGTCGCGGGCGCCGGTCTGCTCCAAGCGCAGCAGCGCCTCGCGCTCCAGGGCGACGAGGTCCTGCGCGACGGCCTCAGCGCCCTCGTGGACGCCGATCTCGGAGCCGTCGACGAGGCGCGCGCTCTGGCGCTCCTGCACGAGGGCGAGCGTGCGCTCGGCGTGACCGACGGACATGGACTCGAGGCCGAACAGGTCAAAGCTGCGGCCGCGCACGCAGGCCCGCAGACGGATCGAGGGGCTGCGGCCATCGCCGGAGACGAGCTGATCGCGGAGGCGGGTGAGGGCTTGGGTGAGCTGAGCGCGGCCAGGCTGCTCGGGGAGGGGCACGCTCGGGTGCTCCTCGGCGTCCAAGCGCGCGCGGGTCTCTTCGGTGAGGCCGAGCTCTATGGTGCGCGTCAGCTCGGCCTGTGCGAGGTCCGGGGTCGCGATGAGCCCCATGGCGACGACGCGCTCGGCGATGAGCGCGCGGCTCGCGTCGGTGGCCTCGCGGTCGCCGAGCAGGCGGGCCATGCGCTGCACCGTGCTGTGGCCGCCGCGTCGCCGCACGATGCCCTGCAAGAAGACCTGAAGCGCCGCCTCGGCCTCGTCGGCGCGCGCCGGCATCGGGATGACCCGCGTGACGGTGCTGAGATCGGGTGATTCAAAGCCGAGGACGGTGAGCACCGGCGTGAGGAGCGCGCGAAAGAGCGTGCCGCAGCGCAGCGCGTCGCCGACCGCGCAGATCATCTCGACCTCGGAGGTCTCCACCTTTCCGTCGGCGGCGAGCACGTGCACGAGGATCTGAAAGAGCGAGCGCTGGGCGGACGGACCGGCGGCGATGACGACGGAGCCGGTGTCGGCGAAGGCCTCGAGCGCGTTGTCCCAGACCAGGTAGCGCTGCCAGTCGGGCACGAGCGAGGCGAAGACGCCCTCGATGGCGAGCGCCTCCTCCTCGGCGAGGGCGCCGTCGGCGAGCGCGACGAGCGCGGCGGCGGCGAGGGCGCACTCGTGCAGCTCGGGGATGGGCTCCAGCGTGAGCGCGCCGTCCACCAGCCCGTCGGTCGAAGCATGGCCGAGGACCACGGCGATCTCGTTGTCGACGTCAGCGAGGGCGCGGGTCCCGACCCCAACGCCGGTGAGCGCCGCGTACTCGGCCGTCTCGCTGTACAACCACAGCGCCCACGCGCGCAGGCCATGCTCCGGGTGGGTGTTGCCGGCGTTTGCGTCGGCGGCGGTGGCCTCGGCGATGAGCGCCTTGCACTGCTCCAAGTAGGCGGTGGTGTCGAAGCTCAGCTCGCCGGAGGACAAGCCGGTGGTCGCCGCCATCTCCGTGCGGAGCGCCGCGTGCAGGTCCTGGCAGGCGAGCAAGCCGAAGCGGTCGGCGGTGATCTCGCGGCCCATGGCGAGGGCGCTCGCGCGCCGCACCGCGTGCTCGGGCGCGCCGCCCTGGTTGAGCACCGCGTTCACGACGGGGCCGAGGTGCACGTCGGGCGAGTCGACGCCGTGGGCGAGGTAGTGGCCGAGCTCGTGCCCGAAGACCGACACGGTGCCGGCCTGGTCCAGCAGCGACAGCAGGCGCCCCCGGATCTCCAGCAGCACCGGGCTGTCGATGAGGTGAATCGCGGCGTTCTCCGCCCCTGCTGCTTGGTAGAGCTCAAGTGGCACCTGAACCCCAAGCACCTCGGCGGCGGACCTCGCGGCGCTCCAGGCGTCCGGGGCCATGCCGTCGGTGAGCTTGAGCGAGCGCGTCATGAGCTGGCGCTTCACCCGCCCTGCGTCGGGGCGACCGCGCTGCTCGACGCTGTGGATGAGGTCCTGTAGCCAGGCGTCGGCGCGCATCGCGGCGGCGGCGGTGCGCTCACCGGCGAAGCGGACCGCTTCGACGTCGAGGGTGGTGATGGGGCGCGGCGCGCGCAGCTCGTCGGACATGGGGAAGACCTCACCTGGGCGCGGGAGGTCTAGCCGTTGAAGGCCCTCGTAGCTATATTTCGCGTGCGCGGACCATCGCGTCCACAGGGGCGACGCGCCGGTGCTGCTGCGCTTTCACGGGAACGGCGAGATCGTCGGGGACTACGACGACTTCTTCGCTCCGGAGCTGCTCGCGGCGGGGCTCGACGCCCACACCGACGAGATCGTCGAGGCGGTGGCTCGCTTCGCGAAGCGGGTCACGGGCGCCTAGAGCAGCGGCGAGCGCTTCCCAAAGCTAGGCGGACGCTCGCCGAAGTTCGCGCGCAGCGCCTCGCGGAAGTTGCGCCCAGCGAGCACCAGCATCTGCAAGCGGCGCTCGCGGGCGAGGCCGTTTGCTTCGCTGTCCGCCCAGTTCTGCTGAAGCAGATCCTTGGCCGCAGCCACCGCGTCGGGGGAGCGGGCCGCGAGCTCCTCGACCAAGCGCTCAGCCGCCGCGAGCGGGTCGTTGTGGACCTGCGTCACCAGCCCGATGGCCAGCGCCTCTTGGCCGCTCACCACCCGTCCCGTGTAGGTCAGCAGCTTGGCCTGGTCGATGCCCACGAGCTCGCGCAGGGCAACGGTGCCCGACATATCCGGGACTAAGCCCCACTTCGCCTCCAGCACCGACAGCTCGCAGTCTGGCGTTGAGAGCCGAAAGTCGGCGGCGAGCGCGACCTGCAAGCCGCCGCCGTAGCACCGCCCGTGCAGCACCGCGATGACCGGCACCGGCACCCTCCGCCACGCCCAGCACGCCTCCTGAAACAGGTTGGTCTTGCCAGGGCTGAGCTTGGCGAAGGCCTGCACGATGCGGCCCGGCTGCTTGGTGAACCGCGGGAAGTCGAGGCCACTGCAAAAGGACGCACCCTCGCCACGCAGGATGACAGCGCGGAGCGTGCGATCCGACGCGAGCGCCCGCGCCGTGCTCACCAGCTCGGAGAGCATCGGCCAGTCGATCGCGTTGTGGCGCGCGCCGTTGCTGAGCACGACATGGGCCACAGCGCCGCGACGCTCCACGGCGACGCGGGGGAGGTGAGCGCTCGGCGCTGCGTTCGTCATCCTTCGATCCTTAGACTCGGGGGACTCGGGGGGACAGGAGGCAACCCGTAACACTTAGCCCAGGCGGGCGTGCCCGTGACATTCGACGACGAGGTGTGAAGGCTCCAAGGCCCTCGGAACACAGAGCAGTCTCCCGCTCTTCGAGGCGTCATGTCCCCGCTCCTCGCCCTCTTGCTCCTGACCGGCTGCCCAAGCGCTCCGCTCGACACGTCGCCCGTCGACACCGACACGTCGCCGCTGCCGGTCGCCGTCGGAGCCGCTCAACCGATGGTGGAGCACAACTGCGCGGATGAGCTGGACGAGGACCGCGATGGGCTCGTGGACTGCGACGACCCGGACTGCGCATGGGGCTGCTGGACGCCGCCGCCCGAGGACTGCGGGAACCGGGTCGATGACGACGGGGATGGGCTCGTGGACTGCGACGACCCCGAGTGTGCGCTCGTTTGGGCGTGCTCGCCGCCGTACGTCCCCGAGGACTGCTACGACGGCGTCGACAACGACGGGAACGGGCTCGTGGACTGCGACGACTGGCAGTGCAGCTGGGCGCGATTCTGCGCTGAGGTCGACTGGTGGGCCTGTGAAAACGGGTTCGACGACGATGGCGATGGGCTCGTGGACTGCGCCGACCCCGACTGCAAGACGTGGTCTTTCTGTTCCGAGGACTACTGGTGCTGGGACGGCGTCGACAACGACCTCGACGGCCTCGTGGACTGCGCGGACAGCGACTGCGCGGACAACGGGCCCTGCCTGGAGCGCTTCGGCTGCTTCGACGGCGTCGACAACGATCTCGATGGCGTCCTCGACTGCGACGACAGCGACTGCGCCGTGCTCCCAGAGTGCCTACACGAGCTCGACTGTCGCGACCGCATCGACAACGACAGAGACGGCCTCATCGACTGCGAGGACCCGGAGTGCATTGGCTCGCGGGAGTGCACCATCGACCGGGAGTGGGGGCATTGTACGGACGGCCGGGACAACGACGATGACACGCTCGTTGACCTCGACGATCCCGACTGTTGGTGGGCGGCGATTCATCCCGAAGACTGCGAGGACGGCGTCGACAACGACGCGAACGGGCTCACCGACTGCGAGGACGCCGACTGCACCTACGACGCTGCATGTAGGGAGGCCCCCTGTGACGACGGTGTCGACAACAACACCAACGGGCTCATCGACTGCGATGACCCAAGCTGCTCGGGCTACCACTTCTGCAACGAACACGGCTCTGTGTGCGGCGACGGCCTCGACAACGACGGCGATGGACTCATCGACTGCGCGGAGCCAGACTGCCAAGCGTTGACGCTGTGTGGCGAAGGCGGAGCATGCGCCGACGGCCTCGACAACGACGGAAATGGGCGAACCGACTGCGCGGACCTCGCCTGTCGTTGGGATCCCGCGTGCCGCGAACACGCTTGCAGCGACGGCCTCGACAATGACCTCGACGGCGCCATCGACCACGATGACTACGACTGTGGTTCCCTCCGCGAATACTGGCCCCAACAGTGCTACGACGGCGTCGACAACGACGGCGATGGCCTCGTCGACGCCGCCGACCAGAACTGCGGCCTGCCGTGGCTGGTCGCGCTGGGCTTCGAGGACTGCGGCAACCACGTCGACGACGACAGCGACGGGCTCATCGACTGCGCTGACGGTGACTGCCACTCCACGCCCGCCTGCGTCGAACAGCAGTGCGATGACGCCTTCGATAACGATGGGGACGGGCTGATCGACTGCTTCGACGAGGCCTGTCACCTGACGCGCTACTGCCCGCCGCCCACGTGCCCAGGGCTACCCGGCTGCGAAGAGCGCTGCGACGACGGCCTCGACAACGACGCCGACGGCCTCATCGACTGCGAGGACGCCGAGTGCGCCGATCGCGCGCCCTGCGCCGAGCTCTGTGGCAACCACCTCGACGACGACCGCGACGGCCTCACGGACTGCTGGGACGACGACTGCTGGGGGCCCGCCTGCGTCGGCGCCACGCGAGCGCGGGTCACGTCGGCGAACCTTCAGGGCGAGCGGGTGGTGACGTCGCGCTTGCTTTCGCGGGTGCTGCGCGCGACCGACGTCACGGGATCGCTCCAGGTCACCGACGGGTGGGGAGGTCTCGCCGAGACCTGCGCGTGGCAGGCCAGCGCCGTGCTCATCGGTGAGCAACACACGAGCTGGGCATCCTACGGTATTGGCGCGCCGATCTACTTGCCCAGCGGAGCCAACGCCCTCGCGCACCGCACGGGCCAGACGATGGACCCCGCGTGTGCCGACCTTGGCTGGGGCTTCTTGCCCAGGGCCTTCCGCCCCACCGATCGCGGCATGGCTGTTGTCCGACCCGTGGTGGCGAACGTGGGGTCGTCCGCTGGTAGCTACGTCGCGCACAAGGCCGTCGGACAGCACGCGGCGATCCCGTGGTACGACGGCGCGCCGCTCTCGCGGACCGTTCGCGACGTGGACAACTGGTATGGGTCGTACGCGCATACAATCAACAACTCGTCCACCACCGCCTGGGACAACCCAGTCGGTCCCGGCGCGTTCTACTACCAAGTGCCGCAGTAGACGCTACTCGTCGTCTTTGCGGCGCTTGAGGCGGTCGATCAGGCGCTCGGAGCGGTCGCCGGGGCCATCGCCGGCGACGCCGTCGGGCGCGGCGGCGGGGGGCGGCGGGGGCAGACCCGCGGCGCTGCGGCGGCGCAGGCGCTCGGCGAGGGAGTCGCGGTCGACGGCGGGGATGGACGACGCGGCGGCGCCTTCGGGGGCCTCGGGGCGGCGGCGCAGGCGGGCGCGCAGATCGTCGGAGCCGGTGGCTGGGCTGGGCGGGGCGCTGTCGCTCTCGGGGGCGCGCGGCCGACGCAGACGCGCGCGCAGGTCGTCGGGGCTGCTCTCGCCGGTGGCGGAGGCGTCCAGGCGGCGGGGGCGACGAAGCTCGCCGGCTTCGCCCTCGGGCATGCGGGGGCGGCGGAGCTCGCGGGTGGGCTCGGCGCCGTCGCCCTCTGGGGAGCGTGGACGGCGGAGGCGGGCGCGAAGATCATCGGAAGAACCTTCCGGATCGAGGCGGCGAGGGCGGCGGAGCTCGCCGGCTTCGCCTTCGGGCATACGCGGGCGACGGAGCTCGCGCGTGGGCTCGGCGCCGTCGCCTTCGGGGGCCCGTGGACGGCGGAGGCGAGCGCGCAGGTCGTCGGGGTTCTCCCCCGCGCTGGGGGCTGCGCCGACGTCGACCTGGCGGGGGCGACGGAGCTCGCGCGCCGGCGACACGTCGCCCGCCGTGCGCGCGCTGAGCCGCTCGCGCAGCGACAGACCTTCGCGAGGGCCGCTGGGTGAAGGCGCGGCAGCGCTAGCGGAGACGTCGGCGGTGGGGATGACGTCAGCGCTTGGGACGACATCGGCGGTGGGGGTGACGTCAGCGCTCGGGGCGACGGCGGCGGTCGGGGCGACGTCGGCGGTTGGGGCCACGGCGGGCTCTTCGCCGCGCACCGCGCGAAGTCGGTTGCGCAGCGCGTCCATGCGGGCGTCGCGCGAGGCCGTGTCGTCGCCAGGCGTCGGCGGGCGGCGAAGTCGGTCGCGGAGCGAGCCGCGATCGGGCGACCCACCGGCTGCGGGCTCGGCGGCAGCTGGCGAGGTGGTGCCTGCGTCGCCGTGGCGCGCGGCGAGGCGCTCGCGCAGTGACTGCGGGGGTGTCGGCGGAGGGCTCGCGTCACTGTGCGCTGCGGCTTCCGCGTCGGCTTTGGCTTTGGCCTCCGCGTCGGCCTTGGCTTTGGCCGCTGCGTCGGCGACGGCCTTTGCCTGGGCTTCCACCTCGGCCTTGGCTGCGGCCTCGGCGTCCGCTTTCGCCTTGGCCTCGGCGTCCGCTTTCGCCTTGGCCTCGGCGTCAGCGATGGCCTTCGCTTCGGCTTCGGCCTTGGCGATCGCTTCGGCTTCGGCCTTGGCGATGGCGTCGGCTTCGGCCTTCGCAGCCGCTTCGGCCTCGGCGATGGCGCAGGCCTCGGCCTCTGCCTTGGCTATTTCCTCTGCTTCTGCTTTTGCCTTGGCTTCGGCTTCGGCCTTTGCGCGGGCCTCGGCTTCGGCCTTTGCGCGGGCCTCGGCCTCGGCCTTTGCGCGGGCTTCGGCTTCGGCCTTTGCGCGGGCTTCGGCTTCGGCCTTTGCGCGGGCTTCGGCTTCGGCCTTTGCGCGGGCTTCGGCTTCGGCCTTTGCCTTGGCTTCGGCTTCCGCTTGGGCGCGAGCCGCGGCGACCTGAATCGCCTCGTTGAGCATCGCGACGCGCTCTTCGACCGAGCGCCCCGCCTTGAGCGTGCGCAGCGCGCCCGCTTCGGCGGCTTCGGCCGCAGCGCGCACCGAGCTCACGTCCTTGTGCGCGTCCGTGGGCGCCGCAGCGGCTGTGTCGTCGGCCGCGCCCGCGACGCGCTCAGCGGCTCGCAGCGCGCGCTGCACGCCCGCGGCTACCTGAGGATCGCTGCCGTAGGGCATGGACGCGATGATCGCCTGCTCGATGGCCGACGCGATCGCCTCGGCGATGAGGCGCGCCTCGTCGACCTTGGCGCTCGCGCGGTCGCGCGCTTCGGCCATGGCGGCGCGCGCCTCTTCTTCGCGGCGACGGCGCTCTTCGTCAAAGCGGCGGCGACGCTCCTCTTCTTCGAGGCGGCGGCGCTCCTCTTCTTCGGCGCGACGGCGCGCTTCTTCCTCGGCGCGACGGCGCGCTTCTTCCTCGCGGCGGCGGCGCTCCTCTTCTTCGGCGCGGCGACGCTCCTCGTCGGCGATGCGGGCGCGCTCGCGAGCGAGGTCCGCTTCGCGGGCTGCCTCGGCCGTCTTCTCGCCTGCGAGCTCGGCCGCTTGTTTGGCCCGCTCGAGCGCGGCGCGCGCCGTCTGCAGGTGCGGCTCGGCGTCGTCGGGGGAGTGCGCCTCGGCGACGGCCTTGGCCGCGAGGCCGGCTTTGCCCGCCTCTTGTGCGGCGGTGCTGGCGGCGGCGACGGCGTCGGTGCGCGCTTGGAGCGCGGCCTTGTCCGTGGTGTCGGCGGTGGCTTGGCGGGCGCGGGCGACGTGCTGCTGCGCGCGCTCGGCGGCCTCGTACACGCGACGGGAGAGCACCTCGGCCTCGCTGAGCATGCGGGCGAGGGCCTCGGCGGCGGAGGCGGCGGCGCGACAGAGCGTGAGCGCCTGCTGAATCGCTTCGCTCGCGAGCGTGGCGGAGTCGACGGCCTTCTTGCGGGCGACGCGGGCCATGTTGGCGCGCTTGGTGGCGGGGTCGGAGGTGAGCGCCTCGGTGGCTTGGCGCGCGAAGAGCTCGCCCGCGGACGCGTGGCGGTCGGCTTCGGCGGCGTGGCGCTCTGCGGCGGTGACGAGCGCCATGGCCTCGTCGATGTTCGCGGCGACGATCTCCTCGCGGCCCTCGGCGATGGCCTCTTGGGCGCTGGTGGTCGCGGAGCGGCCCTCTTCGCAGGCGGTCTTGGCGGCGGCGATGGCGAAGATGAGCGCGCGGCTCTCGGCGTCGCGGGCCTCTTGCTGGGCCTGAACGGCGCGCTTGAGGTCGGTGAGGAGCGCGGGCGCCCGTGACGCCGCGCGGGTGGCGCGCTCAGCGCAGGCTACCGCTTGATGCGCGCCGTCGTGAGCGCGCGCGCTGGTGGTCGCCTCGGTGGAGATGTCTCGGGCGTTGCTCGCCTCGAACGCGGCGAGGGAGGTCTCGGCGGCGAGCTCGCGCAGCTTGGCGAGGGCGGCGGTGGCTTGCGGCGGGTCGTAGCCTTCGACGGTGCTCTGCGCGTCAGCGAGCAGCTCAGCGCAGGAGCGGGCGGCGTCCGTAGCGGCGGTGCTCGCCTCGCGAGCGGAGGCCCGCGCGGCCTCGATCGCCTCTTCCTCGCGGCGCCGCGCGGCCCCTTGCTCGGCCCGCGCGGCCTCGATGGCCTGGGTGGCTGCGCGCTTCGCGGAGCGGGCGGCCTCGTCGGCGCGCTGGCTCGCGGTGCGCGCGTAGGTGAGGCCGGCCTCGGCCTCGTCGGCGGTCTGCGCGCCGAGTACGCCTTGAACGCTGCGTCGAAGCTCGCGCAGCGCGGCGCGCGTGGCCTCGGCGGCCTCGATGGTCGCTGTGCGCGACGCGATGGAGGCGTCGTCCGACACAGCGTCTGTCGCCGTGATCGCGGCGGACTCGGCCTGCTCGGCGCGCTGAAGCGCGTCTTCTCCGGTGGCGGCGAGCTGACGGGCCTCGTCCTGAGCGCGCGCGAGCTGCTCTGCGGCCGATGCCGCCGCGCGCGAGGCGCGGATGGCCTCATCGAGCTGCTGGCGAAGGGTGGCCGCGAGCGCCTGCGCCTGCGCGAGCGCGTGCTCGGCCTCGGCGCGCAGGGCGACGGCCTGCTCCACGTCGGTGCAGTCTTGGCTGCGATCGGCGGCGGAGGAGGCGGCGGCGCTCTGCACGCGCAGCGCGTTGAGGCTCTGCGACGCTGCGTCGCGCAGCGCGCTCACCGCGTCGGGGCCCTCGCTGAGCTCCTCTTGGGCCTGGAACCAAGCGTCGTCGCCCGAGGTGACCAGCGAGCGGGCCTCTTCGGCGGCGAGCTGTCCGCCGTGCGCTGCCTCGCGAAGGGCGAGGGCGAGCGCCTCGGCCTCGCGTTGGGCGCGCTGCTTGGCTTCGTCGGCGGCAGCCCGCACCAAGGCGGTGGCCTCGCGCTCGGCGTGCATGGCGGCTTGGTTGGCGCGACCGGCGATGGGCTCGGCGGCGGCGGCGAGCGAGGCCGCGTCGGCGGCGGTGCGAGCGGTGTCGAGCTGCGCGACGAGCGCGTGCAGCTCGTTCTCGGCGCCGTGCGCGTCGCTCACCGCCTGCTCGATGGCGGCGAGGGCACCGGCAGAGGCCTCGCTCGTCGCTTGATGCTCGTGCAGCGCCGTGGAGGCGCGCTCGCGCTGGGCGACGGCGTTCGTGAGCGCGCGGTGCACGCCCTCGGTCGCGTGGTTCAAGCGCTCGCGGGCTGCGCGCAGGCCCTCGCGCTCCTCGGCTTGAAGCTGGGCGAGGGTCTCCACGTCGACCTGCCCGCGCAGCGCTGTGTCGCCGAGCTGGAGCGCGAGGTGTTCGAGCGCGGACACGGCCGTATAGATGGCGTCGAGGTCTTCGCCCTCGGGGAGCGCTGGAGCGGCTTGCGCGGCGTCCCGCAGCTCGTTGGCTTGCGCGCGAATGAGCTGCGCGATCGCGGTGACGCGCGGAAGCTCGGCTGCGGCGGCATCCGCCGCCTCGGCGCGCTCCCCGGCGACGGCGACGGACTGGGCGATGCCTTCGAGGGCGGCGGTGCCGCGGGCGGCGAGCGCTGCCGCGCGCTCGCGGTGCTCATCCGCTGCGCGCTGCAGGTGTGCGGCGATCTCCTCGCGCGCCTCGATGGGCGCTAGCTCGACGGCGGCGCTGAAGGCGTCCACCTGGGGTGCGAGCGCAGCGATGTCGGCGTCGCTGATCGACGAGCGGTCGCCGCTGAGCGCGTCGATGAGGCGGGCGCCCTGATCGATGAGCGGCGCGAACCGGGCGGCGATGGCCTCGGTGAGGGCCTCGGGGGCGTCGCTCAGCACGGCTTCGTGCTCGCGCTGCGTGTGCTCCTGGGCGGCTTGGGTCGTGGCGAGCAGCGCGGTGACGCGCTCGGAGCGCTGCGCGTGGGCGGCGCGCTCGGCGAGCTGGGCGTCGCGGTCGTGCCGCGCGGTGGCGAGCGCGCGCTGGGGGAGCGCCGCGAGCGCGGTGCTGCTGCGCACGAGCGCGTCGCGGGGGCCGTCGAGCTGGTCGAGGGCGGTGGCGGCCACGGTCGCATCGAGCGCGCGCTGCGCGTCGGCGAGGTGCTGGTCGCACACCTGCCACGCCGCTTGCAGGGCGCTCGCGACCTCGGGGAGCTCGGTGAGCTCTGCGAGCAAAGCGTCGCGCTCTGCGGTGAGCGCCGCCGTGGCGCGGGTCAGGCCGTCGACCTGCTCCGTGGCCTGCTCCACCGCGTGGCTGAGCGCGGCGGCGAGGTCGGCGCGGGCGTCGCGCTCGGCGATGAGGTCGTCGATGTGCTGCCGAAGCTCGGGCTTCGCGCGCTGAAGTCGCGCGTCCGCTTGCGAGAGCGCCTCGATGAGCGGCGCGACCGAGCTCGCGTCGGTGGCCTCGAGCGCCGCTTGAGCGCTGGCGCTCGCGAGCGCGCTCACCTCGTCATGCTCGCCCCGGAGCCCAGCGAGGGCCTCGGCGGGGGGG
>Ga0210044_10001597_pt1 | contig 34683 bp, 36 predicted proteins | sample CryGey13umfilter_2_FD_183959 | JGI IMG/M metagenome (GOLD analysis project Ga0210044, IMG submission 183959) | Groundwater microbial communities from aquifer in Utah, USA - Crystal Geyser 4/9/14 3 um filter (SPAdes) (version 2) | ecosystem: Environmental > Aquatic > Deep subsurface >...
GACTACCCCGGCTACGCCTCTAGCCCCGTGCTGCTCCTGCACACCCGCCACGACAGCCTCGTGCCGTCGTGGAACAGCCAGCGGCTCGCCGGCTGGGCCGGCTCGAAGCTCCAGCGCCTGGTGCTGTTCGAGCAGGGCGACCACAACGACATCCAGTGGACCAACAGCGCGGCGTACCTCGCCGCGCTGACCGAGTTCATCGGCGTCCTGCAGTGTGGCAAGCGCAACTAACCGAGGCAGTGCCCTCACGCCCGTGGTATCCTGAACCCAGGAGCTGGCATGTACCTGTTGCGATTTTTGTTCTGGGGCTGTGTGACCGTTTCGGTTCTCGGGGTTGCTTGCAGCGCCGACGTCACCGTGACCGGGGATGGCGGGCGCCTGGATCGCGGACTCTCCGACAGCGCGGATGCCGGCGAAACCTGCCTGGACGGCAAGAAAAACCAGGACGAGACCGACACGGACTGCGGCGGCGCCATCTGTGCGTCCTGTCTCGAGGGGAAGGCGTGCACCGTCGACAGCGACTGCACGAGCCAGGCCTGCGTCGGCAACATCTGCCGCCTGTGCAAGGACCAGGCGGGGAGCTGCCTGGGCAACCTGGTCCGGGTGTGCAACAGCGACCAGGCCTCCTGGACCACGGTGGCGACCTGCGATCCCGTGGCGGGCGAGGTCTGCAACGCCGTGACCCAGACGTGTGATCCAATCAAGCCCATCGGCAGCGCCGACGCCACTGGCACGTACTACCTCTACACCATGTTCACCAAGGGGAGCAGTGAGTTCAAGGGTGGCTACGACGTCGACTCCTTCGTCAGCGGTGTCGGTGACTCCGAGGAGAACCTGATCTACGTCAACCGCAGCAACGAGCTCGACGTATACAAGGTGGAGCTCATCGACAGCGACCAGGACGGCAAGCTCGAGCCCAACCAGCACCCCGACAACGTCGACGCAACGGGCCCCATCGAGGGGCGCAAACTGACCTTCGTCAAGACCTATACCAGCGTGAAGCTCGGCCAGCCCAGCAGGGGAGAGATCTACGCCGAGAGCGACCGCATCTACTTCCTGAGCGCTGACACGAGCAACACCAGCAACATCTACGAGTTCATCTTCCAGTCGGAGACGACGAACCTCCTCGTCGCCGGCAATCCGAAGATACCCCTGGCGGTGCTCGGCTTCGACCCGCTCTCCAAGCGCTGGTACGGGGGCTGGAACAGCACGACCCGCCGAGTCTATGGCTACTATGCGGACGGTGGGGGCTGGGCCGCCGAGTTCGACTACCCCAACCTGGCCGGCACGCACATGGACGGGCTGGAGGTCGTCATCGACCCCAAGACCAAGACCTCCTACCTCTACGTCTCCGACATGACGAGCGACTTCCTGGCCCAGTACTACCAGGACGCCTCGGGCGCGTGGGTCCAGAAGAACGTCTTCAAGTACATGGAGACAGCGTCTCAGGCCGTGGAGGGGATGGGGTTCGGCGCGTTCCAGCACTTCTGGATCACGTCCGGCAACGCGCTGTACGAGGTCGGCGGCGGTGATCTGCAGAAGTTCGTCGGTCCTGACTGACCCTACCGCTCGGGAAATGCCCGGGCCAGCAGCAGGTACAGCGTGAAGGAGATCCCGAACCCGACGAACCAGGCGTAGGCGTAGAGCTGGGTCCACAGCGGAGCCACCGTGGCGAGCTTGATCGTGTGCAGGAAGCCAGGGATGTTGGGCAGCACGCCCAGCCCCAGCGCGACTATGGCCCGGACGTTGAACCCCCCGGAGAAGGAGTAGGGTCCCGGCCGATACAGGCCCCGGAGATCGAGCTCCATGCGACGGATGATGTAGTAGTCCGCGATGAGGATGCCGGCGATGGGGCCGAGCAGCGCCGAGTAGCCGATGAGCCAGGTGAAGATGTAGCCCGAGGGATCGCCCACGAGCTTCCACGGCATCATCACGATCCCGATCAGCCCGGTGATCATCCCCCCCGCCCGGAACGAGAGCCGGTTGGGCGCGAGGTTGGTGAAGGCGTTGGCCGGCGCCACCACGTTGGCCGCGAGGTTGGTGGTCAGGGTGGCGATGACCAGGCCGATCATCGAGGCCACCACCACCGGCACCGAGGAGAAGCGGCCGAGCAGGTCCACCGGGTTCCAGATCTCCTGGCCGAAGATCACCACCGTGGCCGACGTGACGGCGACGCCGATGAACGCGAACAGCGGCATGGTGGTGTTGAGCCCCAGCACCTGGCCCACGACCTGGTCGCGCTGGGAGCGGGCGAAGCGGGTGAAGTCGGGGATGTTCAGCGAGAGCGTGGCCCAGAAGCCCACCATCCCGGTGAGCGCCGGGAAGAAGAACCCCAGCAGCTGCCGCGTGGAGTCGAAGCGGTCGGGCTTGGACAGCATGGGGCCCAGGCCGCCGGCGCGGATCCAGGCCCAGGCCAGCAGCCCGAGGCCGATGGCCAGCAGAAACGGCGCGCCGAGCTTCTCCAGGAAGCGGATCGATTCGATCCCGCGCCAGATGATCACCATGTTCAGCAGCCAGAACAGGCCGAAGCCGATCCAGGCCCCGAGGCTCATCGTGCCAATGAAGCCGAGGTCGACCACGGGCAGCGCCCGCCACCATCTGAAGCCCGCCGCCATCATCTGGTGCGTCGCCGCTCCGCCGATCCACGTCTGGATCCCGAACCAGCCGCAAGCCACGATGCCCCGCAGCAGCGAGGGGATGTTGGCCCCCAGCAGACCGAAGGCGGCCCGGGTCAGCACCGGGAACGGCACGCCGTAGCGCGTGCCGGCGTGCGCCACCAGCAGCATCGGCACCAGCACGATGGCGTTGCCGAGGAAGATCGTGAGGATCGCCTCCCACCAGTTCATGCCGCCCTGGATCAGCGACGAGGCCAGCATGTAGGTCGGGATGCAAACGCTCATCCCGACCCACAGCGCCGCGATGTCCCACTTGCCCCACTTGCGCCCGGCGGCCGGCACCGGGGCGATGTCCGCGTTGTACAGCGGACTGTCGGCGATCTCCTCGACTGGCACCTCCCGGATCTCGGCGTGCATTCGCCCTCCTCAGGCGGCGCTCCCGGCAGCAGGACCTATCGCGCCTGGAGCCTGGCCTTCACGTAGCGTCGGATCAGGGTGTTGGTCGAGCTGTCGTGCTCGGGCTGGGCCGGCGTCGGGCCCTCCAGCTCGGGGATGATGCGCTGGGCGAGGACCTTGCCCAGCTGGACGCCCCACTGGTCGAACGAGTCGATGTTCCAGATCGCGCCCTGGGTGAAGACGCTGTGCTCGTAGAGCGCGACGAGCGTTCCCAGCGCCCGCGGGGTCAACTGCTCCAGCAGCAGCGTGCTCGACGGACGGTTCCCCTCGAAGCTGCGGTGCGGCACCAGCCACTCGGCCATGCCCTCGGCGCGGAGCTCCTGCGGCGTCTTGCCGAAGGCCAGCGCCTCGGCCTGGGCGAACACGTTGGCCATCAGCAGGTCGTGGTGGCGGCCGAGCGGGCTGAGCGGCCGAATGAAGCCGATGAAGTCGCAGGGCACGAGCTTGGTCCCCTGGTGGATCAGCTGGTAGAACGAGTGCTGGCCGTTGGTGCCCGGCTCACCCCAGTAGACCGGGCCGGTCTGGCACGGGACAGGGCTCCCGTGGAGCGTGACCTGCTTGCCGTTGCTCTCCATCGTCAGCTGCTGCAGGTAGGCCGGAAACCGCTTCAGGTACTGCTCGTACGGCAGCACGGCGACGGTCTGCGCCCCGAAGAAGCTATTGTACCACAGGCCCAGCAGCCCCATCAGCACCGGCAGGTTGCGCTCGAAGGGGGCGGTGCGGAAGTGCTCGTCCATCTGATGGAAGCCGTCGAGCATCGCGCGGAAGTTGTCGGGCCCGATGGCGATCATCGTCGACAGCCCGATGGCCGATGTCATGGAGTACCGCCCGCCGACCCAGTCCCAGAACTCGAACATGTTCGCGGTGTCGATGCCGAACCGGGCCACCTCGTCGGCGTTGGTCGAGACCGCGACGAAGTGCCTCGCGACAGCGGCCGGATCCTTCAGGGCTGCGAGCACCCAGTCCCGGGCCGTGTGCGCGTTGGTCATCGTCTCCAGCGTGGTGAAGGTCTTGGAGGCGATGATGAACAGCGTCTCCCGTGGGTCCAGATCGTGGGTCGCCTCCACGAAGTCGGTGCCGTCGATGTTGGACACGAAGCGGAAGGTCAGGTCGCGCTGGCTGTGGTGCCGCAGCGCCTCGTGGGCCATCACCGGCCCCAGGTCCGATCCCCCGATGCCGACATTGATCACGTTGCGGATCGGCTTGCCGCTGTGGCCCACCCACTCTCCGCGGCGCACGCGGGTCGCGAACTCGGCCATCCTGTCCAGCACGGCGTGGACCCGCGGCACGACGTCCTCGCCCTCCACGACGATGGACTGCCCCCGGGGCGCCCGCAGCGCCACGTGCAGCACCGCCCGCTGCTCGGTGACGTTGATCTTCTCGCCGCGGAACATGGCGTCGATGCGCTCCCGCAGGCCCGATTCCCGCGCCAGCTGCAGCAGCAGCCCGAGCGTCTCGTCGGTGATGCGGTGCTTGGAGTAATCGAAGTAGATCCCGACGGCCTCGGCCGTCAGGCGTTCGCCGCGGGACGGATCCTCGGCGAACAGCTGCCGCAAATGCAGCTTCTGGACCGTCGGGTAGTGGGCCTCGAGGGCCTGCCAGGCCGGGAGCTGGTCAAGGGGCGTGGTGTTTGTTTCCATGCTGGTGCAGTCCTTTCAAGCGCGTCACTCGGTGGGGCGACTCGAGAGGGTATCACCCACGGGTCGGTCTACGCGATCACCATCGCCGCCGTGGCCGAGACATCCTCCTCGCGCAGGTGGATGCGGCCGCACCGCTCGGGCCACTTGCCGTGGCGGCCGGCATAGAACGCGCGGATCCGGTCCATGTCCCGGGCCACATCGCCGCCGGGCCAGATCGTCGGACCGAACCCGCCCTCCTTGCGTCCCCAGTCGAGGACCGTGAGCACGATGGGCACCTGCGCCTGGCTGGCGATGTGATAGAAGCCCGACTTCCAGTGGTCGCGGTAGGCCCGGGTGCCCTCCACCGGGACAACGAGCATCAGGCGATCCGAACGGCCGAAGATCTCCGCCAGCTGCGATACGACCTGATGCGGTGAGCCGCGGTCGACGGGGATCCCGCCGGTCCAGCGCAGAAACGCGCCCTTCCAGCCGGCGAACAGCGTGTGCTTGCCCATCCAGCGCGGCGAGACGCCGCGGACCCAGGCGAAGGCCAGCATCGCCGGCAAGTCCCAGGCGCTGGTGTGCGGCGCGGCCACCAGCACGCAGCGGTCCATCGTGGGCAGCACGCCGATGTGCCGCCAGCCCCCGAGCCAGAGGTACAGCCTCCCCATCGTTCGTCTCATCGCGCCTCCGCCATCGGCCGTGGAACACCCATCCGCAGAGTATGGCTCATTGTCGCAGGCTCACACGTCTGATTGTTGAAACGAGGGGAACGCGTCAGAATGAAGCAGGTGAGCCAGCTGCTCGCGCTGTACGCGGCGATTTGGGCCAGCTGTGTCCGTAGCGGCTACGGCGGCAATGGCGACGGGGGTGCAGACAGCAACGAGGGTGCGGACGGACATGCGGACGGCAACGGCGTGGCCTCGAGCTGGACGCTACCGCGCGTCCTCCCGGGCGTAGCGCTCCACGTGCACGGCCAGGACCACGGCCAGCGGCCGCGCCTGGGCCAAAGAGCTGATCCGATCGATGGCGCCGCCGTCCCTGTCGAAGACCCACACCGACTGGCCGGTGAGGTGGATCTCGCACCCCAGCTGGACCAATGCCAGCACCGCCTGGCGCAGGCCGGGCCGCGCCAGCAACGCCAGGGTACCCTCCTCGTGACCGGCGTCCGGTGCGATCAACACCTGATCATCGAAGGCCCGGTCGCCGACCTCCGGATCCCGCTGGCGGAACAGACGTCCAAACCAGCCCCGGTTCCCGGAGTCGCGGTCGAGCCTGGCGAAGGCCTCCACGAAGGTGGGGCGCTTGACCTCGATGGAGAAGCGCTCGGGGGTGCGGTAGCTGCGCGGCGTGTGCTTCATGTCCAGCTCGAGGCCCCAGTGCCGCAGGGCGAGCTCCAGATCGCCGCCGTGGCAGCGGGCACAGCTGCGTAGCCCGGCCAGGTCCTTCAGCCCTGTGTTCTCGACCTCCGTGTCACACAGCTCGCAGCGAGACGCGGCGGTGCGATAGCCATCGCTCATGGTCCCAGTATCGAGTCCGGGCCGCAGTAGGTCACGCACCTGACCGCACCTGACCGTTGGGGAGCTACTGCACGGTGGAGCTACTGCACGGTGAAGCCCGCGGAGTGGAGCACCAGCCCGGCTTCGTCGGTGACGCGCACGGTCCAGCTTCCAGGCGTGACCTTGAACTGTGACCAGGTGACCCACTGCTTGCCGCGGACCTCGATCGGCTGGTGCCAGACCCGCCGGCCGTTCTTGAGCCAGTGGTGCGCGATCAGGTAGTTGCCCTCGCGGCTCGTGAGCCGGGTCCAGCAGTAGAGCTTGCCCGGGGAGAAGGTGGTGGCCGGGTCCACGGGCTTGCGGTCCTGCACCTGCCGGGCGAACAGCACCTCCACGGTCGGCCGGGCGGGTGGATCGCCGAGCGCCGGCCCCGTCATGGCGAGCATGAGAAAGGCCGCGGTGAGCGTGGCAATCGTCATCGTCTTCATCGTCCGTCACCTCGTGTGAGATTGAACCAGATCCGCAGCGCCCGCGCCAGGCCGGTCACAGGTGTGCGCCGCCTCACGCCCCGCACATCCCGGGCCGCTACACTGCTACGGTGCCGTCGACGTCCATCTCCTGCTGGGCCCTGCTCGTCGCACCGCTCCTGGCCGGGGGGTGCGTCACCTCCCGCGGACTGACGCCCCGGTCCGGCGCCCGGCTCGAGGCCCGGGGCAGCGGGGTCACGGCCCGGGTCAAGCGCGTGCACCTCAAGTGGGGCAACTACAAGGACCAGGGTCCGGACCAGGTGGTCATCACCGTCCGCAACGGCAGTGGACACAAGGTGCGGCTGAAGCCCCGTCGCATCCGGCTGGTGGAGCTCCGGCCGTCGGTAGCCGACGAGGTCCCACGCCAGGGCCAGGGTCCATGGGTCCCCCGGGTCAACCCCGGGGCGATGGCGGTCCAGAGCGGCGTGGCCGGTGCGCAGCTCGGCGGCTCCCTATCCGGGGGCGGCACCGGCCTCGGCAGGGTGGCGGGCGGCGTGGGCGGCGGGATGCTCGGCGCAGCGGCCGCGGTCGCGATCATGATCCCCGTCGGCGGCTACCTGCTCGTGGACCATTTGATCCGCATGACCGATCGCACCATCGCCCCCGGCAAGGAGCGTGCGCTGCGCATCTCCCTGGGCAACGTCGCGCTGGATGCACGCGAGCGCTACGCCCTGGACCTGGGCCCGGCGCTGGAGCCCCCGGCGCCGCAGATGGCGCCGCTACCGCTGGTCGACGTGACCGACGCGCACCTGGGCTACGACCCGCCATCGACGCTGCGCTGGATCTGGCTCATGCGCATGGGCGGCGGCGCGATCTGGGAGGACGCGGTCGACGACCTGGTGCAGGCCATCATCGCCGGCGCGCCGGCAGGGGCCAGCGTCTCTCGGCGCTTCGCTGGTTTTCCGGGCCGGAGCCACGACCACTTCGACGCGATGCGGGCCGTGACGCTGGATCTCACCCTGCCCCAGGCCGCGAGCATCGGCGCCGTGCGCGACGCGCTGGTGGGCCTGCTGCTGGGCCGGCCGCCGGGAGATCTGAGCGGGCTGCCGGCCTCGAAGAGCGGCAGCAGCGCCGAGCTCGTCGTCCGCTTCACCGTGGTGAAGCGGGTCATGTTCAAGCAGGACGCGCAGGGAAACCGGCTGGACGCGGACGGAAACCGGGTCACGGACAGCGGCAAGCCTCCCGTGGACAGCGGGGACACATCCCAGTGGCACCTGGTGATCATCGGCGCGGTGGTGGCGCGCTCCAACTACTGCCCCCCGGTGCACCACGCCGACGTGGTGGTCGAGGACCTGGCCGACGGCACAGCCCTCGCTCGCGCCGCCGCCACGGTGGTCGACACCTGCGACGTCGGCATCATGACCCAGGTGCCGACGGCCGACATCATCTGGGTCGTGGACGAGTCGACGAACGACAACGTGGTCACCAACGCCAACGATCTCGTCTCGCGGGCCCTCGCTGGCCACCTCGACGTTCGCATGGGTGTCACCGGCACCTGCGGCCCCGACGGCAGCGCCTGCCCCCTGGGCAAGCTGTGCTCCAAGATCTCCACCGATCCGAGCGACGACGGGGGCGTGGATCGCTTTCTGCTGCCCTCCGAGCAGTTCATCTTCTCCTCCTGCATCAAGAACCCTCCGGGCACGGCCAAGGGATACGGCCTGCTGAACGCCAGGCAGGCCGTGCTCGGACACCTGCCCCGGACAGCCGGGGACCCGGTGCGGATCCGACCCGACGCGACGCTGGTGGTGATCGTGGCCACCGAGACGATCCCCGGCACGCTGCACGATCTGATTCCTGCCACCGACTTCGGCGCGTGCACTCTCGCCGCGGCGGACCGGGCCACGGTCGACCAGGTGCTGCAGCCGCACCTCGACCTGTTTCGGGGCCTCACTGATCCCGGGGTGACCGCGACGCTCCATGTCATCGGCGGCGTGTGCGGCGGCGCCTGCGCCATCGTGGCCCACGGCTACCGGGAGCTCGCCCGGGAGCTCGGCGGTCAGGTCGGCGACATCTGCCAGCCGGACCAGGGTGACACGACCCAGGCCATCGTCGACGGCGTCGTGGCGGCCAGCGCGCCGTTCAAGCTGAAGTACGTGCCCATCAGCGCGTCGCTGGCGGTGGTGTTGAACGGCACCGAGATCCAGCGCAGTCGGACCCAGGGCTTCGACTACCGCGCCTCGGTGAACGCGATCGTCCTGGTCAACCTGCCGTACAAGAAGGGCAGCGAGGTGGTGATCGCCGGCAAGCGGTGGAAGCCGGGCGCCTGAGGTCCGCACAGGCCCAGGGACACTCTCAGGTCCCGGCCGGATGTGCCCTTGACAGTTGTGCACATATGTCCATAATTAGCTCGGAGGTACTCGAAGCTGCCCCGACCATTCTGCCGCCGACGGATCGCCGGTCGACCCGCCGCACCCATCTTCAAGCCCATCGGCATCCCGGTGGCCGAGCTCGATGAGGTGGTGATGGCGCTCGACGAGTTCGAGGCGTTGCGGCTGGCGGATCTCGACGGCCTGTACCAGGAGCAGGCGGCGGCGCAGATGAACGTCTCGCGTACGACCTTCAGCCGGATCATCGACGCGGCGCACCGGAAGATCGCGGACGCGCTGGTGCACGGCAAGGCGCTGCGCATCCAGGGCGGTCCGGTCCAGGTCGCCGGTCGACGGTGCTGCCGCCGGCACGGTGACGAAGTCCAACCCGAGCAGGAGAAGTCACGATGAACATCTGTATTCCAGTCGAGGCAGACAACGGCCTCCAGAGTCCGGTCTGCGCCCACTTCGGTTCGGCGCCGACCTTCATCATCGTCGACACCGACACCGGCGGCTGCCGCGCCATCGTCAACGGCAACCAGCATCAAGGCCACGGGATGTGCGCACCGCTGCAGTCGCTGCAGGGCGAGCCCATCGACGCGATGGTCGTCGGTGGCATCGGGATGGGGGCGCTGAACAAGCTCGGCGCGGCGAAGATCGCGGTCTACCTCTCACAGCACGCCACCGTGGACCAGGTGCTGGCCGCGTTCAAGGCGGGCAGCCTCCAGCGGATGCAGCCAGGCATGGCCTGCGCCGGCCACGGTCATGGCCATCCCTGAGGCCCGACGGCGTGGCCCCGCCCCCATCGCCACGAGCGCCATCCTCGAGAGCATCTCCGACGGTGTGTTCACCGTGGATCCCGAGTGGCGCGTGCTGTCGTTCAACCGGGCCGCGGAGCTGATCACCGGCGTCCCGCGAGAAGAGGCCATCGGCCGGCGCTGCTCGGACGTGTTCCGCGCCAGCATGTGCGAGGCTGACTGCGCGCTGCGGCACACCGTGGAGAGCGGCGCCGCGGTGGTGAACAAGGCCACGTTCATCATCAACGCGGCCGGGAAACGGATCCCGATCAGCGTCTCCACTGCGCTGCTGCGCGACGAGCACGGCGCCGTGCTGGGCGGCGCCGAGACCTTTCGCGATCTGAGCATCATCGAGGAGCTACGGACCCAGGTGCGGGGGCGGTTCCAGGTCGGCGACATCGTGAGCCGCAGCAGCGCCATGCGCCGGCTGCTGGAGGTGCTCCCGCGGATCGCGGACAGCGAGAGCACGATTTTGCTCCAGGGAGAGACCGGAACCGGCAAGGAGCTGGTGGCGCGAGCGATCCACGGGCTCAGCGGAAGGCGCGACGGCCCGTTCGTGGCCGTCAACTGCGGCGCGCTCCCCGACACGCTCCTGGAGTCAGAGCTCTTCGGCTACAGGGCCGGCGCCTTCACCGGGGCCACCCGGGACAAGCCCGGCCGCTTCGCCCTGGCGCGGGGCGGCACGCTGCTGCTGGACGAGATCGGCGAGGTGAGCCAGGCGTTGCAGGTGCGCCTGCTGCGCGTGCTGCAGGAGCGGCAGTACGAACCGCTCGGGGCCACGCGCACGGAGGCGTCCGACGTGCGAGTCATCGCGGCGACCAACCGCGATCTCGCGGCCTGTGTCGAGAGCGGGACGTTCAGACAGGATCTGTTCTATCGCATCAAGGTCATGAAGCTCGAGCTGCCGCCCCTGCGGCAGCGGCGAGAGGATATCCCGCTGCTCGTTCAGCATTTTGTCGACGCCTTCAACGCGGTGCAGAACAGGCGCGTCACCGGCGTGAGCCCCGACGTGCTGGGGGTGCTCACCGCGCACGACTATCCGGGCAACGTGCGCGAGCTGCGGAACATCATCGAGCACGCCTTCGTCCTGCTGCGCGAGGGACAGATCGAGCTCGAGCACCTGCCGGGCGAGCTCGTGCCCGTCACCTCCGCTCGCACGGGGGGCCGCAAGCTGGTGGAGACGATGAAGGCCATCGAGGCCCGCGCCATTCGAGAGGCCATCGAGCGCAACGGCGGCAACCGGCTGGCCGCCGCGCACGAGCTCGGCATGCACAAGAGCACGCTGTTCCGCAAGCTGCAGCAGTTCGGCATCGACCTGCCCGGGCCGGACGGGCGTTCACACGCCGAGGCACCAACCTCGACATGTGCCAGGAAGCCGGACTGACACAAACGGAGCGGAAAATGCCCATCTACGCCTTCGAGGATCGCCGGCCCGTGATCGCCGAATCCGCCTACGTCTCCCCCTCGGCGCAGGTCATCGGCGACGTGACCATCGGCGAACGATGCTACATCGGCCACGGCGTCATCCTGCGCGGCGACTACGGCTCCATCGTGATCGGAGACGAGACCGCCGTCGAGGAGGGGGTCATCGTTCACGCACGTCCGCAGGATCGCACGACCATCGGCCGGCGAGTCACGCTCGGCCACGGAGCCATGGTTCACAACGCCTCGATCCGCGACGGGGCGGTGATCGGGATGCGGGCGGTGGTGAGCGACTTCTCGGAGGTTGGCGCGGGAGCCATCGTCGGTGAGATGTGTCTCGTGAAGAACAGCCAGACGATCCCGCCGCGCAAGGTCGCGGTGGGCGTGCCGGCCAGGATCGTGGGCGACGTCGAGGAGCGTCATTCCATGATGACCCATGTGGCGAAGGACCTGTACGTCGAGCTGGCGCGACGCTACAGCGCGGGCGGGATGGTCGAGCTCGACCGCCTGGAGAGTCTCGCTCCCACGCCGAGGAGCGCCGGTTGAGTCGCGAGAATGCGACTCAACCGCGGGCGACGTGCTGGCCCATGGCCGCCAGTCTCCTGTAATCGCGATCCTTTGCCCATCGTCGAGGGCTCGTGGTCCCATGGCCCGGTTCCTGCTCCACAACCGGTCCATGGAGCAGCGAGCGCGATGAAGGCGGCCTTGACGGTCTGGGACGGACGCCTGTCCCCCGTGTTCGACGTGAGTCGGGAGGCGTTGATCCTGACCATCGAGAACGGAGCCGTGGCGGGTCGCTGCACCGAGAGCATCGAGACGCCGACGGCCACGCTCAAGCTCGATCGGCTCGCGGAGCTCGGGGTCGAGACGTTGATCTGCGGGGCCATCTCCGAGCCGCTGCAGCACGAGCTGACGACACGGGGCGTGGAGGTCGTCGGCTTCGTGGCGGGTGAGATCGACGAGGTCGTGGAGAGCTTTCTCGCCGGGACGCTGCCGACGGCGGCGCTCTCCATGCCGGGGTGCTGCAACAGGCAGCAGCGCTTCCGTGGCGGCCGCGGCCAGAGCCGCTGTGGCGGTGGCGGTGGGCGGGGTGGTAATGGGCGTGGGCGTGGCGGTGGCGGTGGGCGTGGGCGTGGCGGTGGGCGCCCTTGAGCAACAAACCAGAAAGGAGTACAAACATGCCAGGAAGAGACGGAATGGGCCCCATGGGCCAGGGTGCGATGACGGGGCGCGGGATGGGCGGGTGCGCGGGTGCGCAGGTGGACCTGCCGCCGGGAGCCGGGTTCGGTCGGGGTCGGGGTGGTCGGGGTCGGGGTGGCCGGGGTCGAGGCGGCCAGGGCCGAGGCTGGAGACATCAGTTCAACGCCACCGGCCTGACGGGATGGCAGCGCGCACAAAACTGGCCGGTACAGCAGGGCGGGTCTCCGCCCGATCGCTCCGACGCGCAGGAGCTGGCCGCGCTGAAGCAACAGGCCGAGGACATGGAGCGCACCCTGGCCGAGCTCAAGTCCAGGATCCAGGAGCTCGGCGAGCCCGCGTGAAAGGACGATTATGGCAAACATCGCGATCCTGTATTGCAAGCGGATCAAGGACTACTCCTGCATCGCCTGCGCCAAGTGCTACAAGGGCATGGCCGAGAAGAACGGCGCGTTCGCCCAGCACGACAGCATCGAGCTCGTGGCCATGACGGATTGCGGGGACTGTCCCGGGCTCACCGTCCCGCGGGTGAAGCTCCTGACCGAGGTGACCCAGAACCTCGGCCGCCCGATCGAGGTGATTCACCTCGGCACGTGCGTGAAGCTCGCGATGGAGACGGCCCGGTGCCCCATCGACTTCGACGAGCTGAAGGTCCGGCTGGAGACCAAGTTCGGCGTGAAGGTCATCCTCGGCACCCACAGCTACTGAGGCCGGTAGCCGTGGGCCAACGACACGCCGAGCAGCCGTTGGGGTGTCCGCATCGGCCCCGGCTCGGTGCGACGAACCACGGTACAGGAGAAGAGGACCCACATGGGAGACACGGCCGACAGCAGCGTCCCCGATCCCGGCGCCCTGCCGGGTCCGGTGCTGTTCTACAACGAGGTCGTGATCGACCACTTCATGAACCCGCGCAACGTGGGCCAGCTCGCCGACGCCGACACGGACGGCTTCGGGCTGGTGGGCGACCCCTCCTGCGGCGACCAGATGAAGCTCTGGATCGCGGTGCAAGACGGGCGCATCGCCAGCATCGCCTTCAAGTCCTTCGGCTGTCCCGGGGCCATCGCCACGAGCAGCATGCTGACCGCCCTGGCCCAGGGCAAGACGATCGAGGACGCGCGGCAGATCACTGACGACGATGTGATCGAGGCCCTGGGCGGCATCCCGGAGAAGAAGCGGCACTGCTCCCTCCTCGGCGTGTGTGCGCTGCAGGCCGCCATCGAGGACTGGGAGCGGCGGCGGCCATGATCTACCTCGATCACAACGCCACGACTCCGCTTCACCCGCGAGCCCTGGAGGCGATGTTGCCCTTCCTGCGCGAGCGCTGGGGCAACCCGTCGAGCCCGTACCGCTTTGGCAGCCAGGCCCGACAGGCGGTGGAGCACGCGCGAGCGCACATCGCGGACCGCATGGGATGCGCGCCGGAGGAGCTCGTCTTCTGCTCCAGCGGAACCGAATCGGACAACCTGGCGCTGCGGGGCGTCGCGGGCGCGCTCCGGTCACGCGGCGACCACATCGTCACCAGCGCCATCGAGCACCACGCGGTGCTGACCACCTGCGAGGCCCTGGAGCGCGAGGGCTTCCGCGTGACCCGTGTGCCGGTGACCGCGGACGGTGTCGTGGATCTCGACCTGCTCGCCGCGAGCCTGTGTGACGAGACGATCCTCGTGAGCGTGATGCATGCCAACAACGAGACCGGCGTGATCCAGCCGCTGGAGCACATCGCCGCGGTCACGCGCAAGCGCGGCATCGTGCTCCACACCGACGCGGTGCAGTCCGCTGGAAAGCTGCCGCGGCGTGTCGCCGAGCTGGGCGCGGATCTCGTCACCCTCTCGGGGCACAAGCTCCATGGACCGAAGGGAGCGGCAGCGCTGTACGTGCGCCAGGGCACGCCGCTGACGCCGATCACCACCGGAGGTGCACAGGAGCACGGCGTTCGGGCGGGCACGGAGAACGTCGCGGGCGTCGTCGGGTTTGCCGTGGCGGTGGCGCTGGCGTTCGAGGACGCCGACGCCGAAGGAGCTCGCCTGGGGGCGCTGAGGGATCGGCTCGAGTGTGAGGTTGCGTCCGCGGTGCCCGGGGTGAGGATCAACGGCCGGGCGGCGGCGCGCATCCCCAACACCTCGAGCCTGAGCTTCCAGGACATCGACGGCGAGTCCATCGTCCTCGGGCTCGACCTCCAGGGGATCTGTGTCTCCACCGGGTCGGCCTGCTCGACGGGGGACCCCGAGCCGTCCCATGTGCTGCGTGCCATGGGGCTCACACCGCGGGACGCGCAGGGGACAATCCGGCTGTCGCTCGGCCGCGAGACCGGGGAGGGGGATATCGACGCCACGGTGCGCGCGTTGACCGGGACCGTCGCGCGGTTGCGGCAGATCTCGAGCGTGAGCCGCATGACCGATGGCGGACCGCCCGGCGGCCAGCAAGGGTGAGGCGATGCTCGGTCTCGAACTGAAGCAGGTTGGCGCTGTACGTGACACGGGCGACGGGCGCTGTCTGCTCGAGCTCTTGCCCGCCTACCGCGCGGGGCTGGACGGCCTGGCGCCGGGCGCTCGTGTACAGGTGCTGTACTGGATGCACGAGCTCACCTACTCCGAACGGCGCGCGTTGCGGGTGCATCTTCGGGGCGACGAGACCATGCCCATACGCGGCGTGTTCTCGCTGCGCAGTCCCATGCGGCCGAACCCCATCGGCGTGACCGAGGTCGAGGTGGTCGAGGTGCGAGAGGGTGGCCTGGTGGTGGTTGGCCTCGATGCCCGGGACGGCTCGCCGCTGATCGACATCAAGGCGGTGTGCCGGACCTGAGCCGGGGTCTGGTGAACGCCGGGTCGATCAAGTCACCGTCACGTCCTTGCTGATCAACCAGGCGCCGAAGAGCAATATCAGCCCGGTGGCGACGATGCAGCCGCCGGCGTGGACCAGCTGGAGCGTCATGCCCCTGGATATGCCGTCCACCAGCACGAACCCGATGCCGAGGCTGAGCAGCCCGATGAAGAACGACGTGTACTGCATCGAGGTGCGCAGGTCGCGGGACAGGGCCGAGATCACGGTGCCCAGCGCGCCGACGAAGGCCGCCGACGCGGGCGCTCCGACGAGAAACGCGATCCACCACGAAGGTGACGCCCCGAACTTGTGGGCGAACGGGGCCAGCACCGCGAGGCGCCCGAAGAGCAGGCTGCTGGTCCCCACGAACAGCAGATGAAACACGAGCGGGATCGTCATCGCCCCGGCGAGCTTCCCCACCAGCAGCTGCCGCCGGGTGATGGGAGCCAGCATCAGGAACGGCATGGTGCCGCACTCCCGGTCGTGGAGCACCGAGGTCCCGGACATGATCGCGACGAACAGCGGCAGGTTCGTGAAGCTCAGGGATCCGAAGCTCGAGGTCGCGAGCTGCAGGAACGTGTCGAAGGCCACGCCGAGGCCCGCGAGCTGCCGCTTGAGGGCGGCCAGCGCCTCCGGCTGGCTGGCGATCCCGTCGATGATCAGGAACAGCGCGCCGAAGATGAGGATCCACAGCGCGTAGTTCGCGGCGAGGATGAAGATCATCCACGGTTGCCGGCGGTGCTCCAGCACCTCGGTCCGGGCGATGCGCAGGATACGTCTCATCCAGGGCCGTCACTTGTCGCGCGCTCCGCTCCGCACCCGAGTGGGGCGCCCCCGCTCCGCGCGCCGATCACTTCCTGCCAGGCCGTGAGCAGCGGCCCGGTGCGGGGTGCTTGCCGGTCCGTGAAGCGAAGCTCCCGCTTGACCTTGCCCTCGATGATCAGCACCCGGTCACAGGCCGCCTCCGCCGCGGCGAGATCGTGCGTCACCAGCACGCAGGCCAGCCCCTGGTCCGCTCTCCGACGGACCTCGGCGTACAGCGTCTTCGCGGCCAGGGGGTCGAGGTTCGCCGTGGGTTCGTCGAACAGCAGCAGCTTCGGCGACAGCAGCAGGGCGCGAATCAGCGAGAGCTTCTGCTGCATCCCGGTGGACAGCTGGCCCACGCGCTCGTCGAAGCCCGTGGTCAGCTCCAGCGCCCGGGTCAACGGTTCGGCCTTCTCGTCCACCTCGTGCGGCGAGAGCCCGAACAGGCCGCCGAAGTGCCGCAGGTTCTCCCGTCCGGTGAGCAGTGGATAGAGCCCGGGGCGCGCGGTGACCAGACCGACGCTGCCCGCGGCGGTGAGCGACAGCGTGTGGGCCTCGATGCCGCAGACCAGCACGTGTCCCGTGGTTGGACGGAGCAGGCCTGACATCAGGAGCAGGAGCGTGCTCTTTCCGCCGCCGTTGGGTCCCACCACGCCCAGCACCTCCCCGCCACGGACCGTGAGCTTCAGACCCGAGAGGACGACCCGCTCGCCGAACGAGCGGCCGGCGTCCTGCATCACCACCACGGCGTCGGCGTCGCGCCGTTTCCTGTTCTTCGCGGCGGTCATGGTCGTCAGCGTCTCGTGCAGCACCTTTCCCAGCTCGTGTCTGTTGGTCATGGTTGGCGATCTCTCGTCGTCGCTCCCCGGAGCAGGATGTCGACCATGCCGCGGACATACCTCGTGGCGGCGGGCAGCACCGACTTTCGGCTGCCCGGGAACAGCTCCACGAACAGGTACTCGCGAACGCCGCCCAGAAACGTGTGGGCCATGATCTGGGCGTCAACCCCCCGCAGGCGACCCGCCCGCGCCTCGGCCTCGAGGTAATCGGCCAGCAGTCGGACGTACATCGGGTGGACCCGGCGCACCCGCTCCTGGAGCATCCGCATCTTCGTCGGGCTGCTGAAGGCCAGCATGAAGAACGGACGGATGGCGCGCATCTTCGCGATCAGCACCATCCCCACGGAGTTGAGGTGCTCGGCCACGTCGCCCTGGCCCACCAGCGTGCCGAGGCCCTCGAGCTCCGGCGCCAGGTTCATCTGCCGCTCCAGGATGGCGAGGAACAGCGCCTCCTTCGTCTTGTAGCGGTGGAAGATCACGCTCTCCGAGATCTTCGCTCGTCGGGCCACCTCGGAGGTGGTGGCGCCCAGGCCCCGCTCCAGGAACACGGACTGCGCCGCCTCGAGTAGATCCTCGTCGGACAGCGTGATGGGTCGGCCGCGCCTCATTTTGTAGTGGGTACTCTAAAAGGCCAGCCGCCGGAGGTCAAGCGGGCTGGCGTCGACAGGCCAGTCTCATGCAGGGCGATCTGAGGCCGGTCGGTGAATGCTGTCGCTCACCGGACGCGCCCCCGGCCGCCGGGGCTCATGCCCTTGAGGAACTTGAACAGATCGCTGTCGGTGGAGAGCACGAGGGTCGTGTTGTTGGCGATGATCGACTTGTAGGCCTGCATCGTCCGCGTGAACTCGTAGAACGCCACCGACTGCGGGCTCTGGTTGTAGGCCTTGGCGTAGATCTCGGTGGCCTTGGCGTCCGCCACGCCCCGGATCTCCTCCACCTGGCGGTAGGCCTCGGACTGGATCTTGTTCAGGTCGCGCACGCGATTGCCGCGGATCCGGGCGGCCTCGCCGTTGCCCTCCGACAGGAAGCGCTCCGCGATCTGCCGCCGTTCGCTGATCATGCGCTCGTAGATCTTGGGGCGCACGCTCTGGTTGTAGTTGATGCGCTTGAAGCGGATGTCGAGCAGCTCGATGCCGAACACGCGGACCTTCTGCGCCGCCGCGGCGAAGATCTCCTTCTCCACCAGCTTGCGGCCCTTGTGGATCGGCACCAGCGCCCCCATGTTCAGCTTCCGCTCCTCCTCGGTCAGGAGCGTGTCGCGCAGCGGCACGCGGTCCTTGGTCGTGCGGATGATCTCGATCAGCTCGTGCTTGGCCACGGCGTTGCGGGTCTCGCTGCCCAGGATGTCGTCCAGGCGCGACTGCGCGCTGCGTTCATCGCGCAGCCGCAGAAAGTACTGCAGCGGATCCGTGATCCGCCAGCGGGCGAAGAGATCGACCGAGATGTAGAGCTTGTCCTTGGTCGGCATGTCTGACGGACTGCCGTCCCACTCCAGGACTCGCTTGTCGATGGGGTTGACGTCCTGGATGAAGGGCAGCTTGACCTTCAGACCGGCGGAGATGATGGGAGTCCCCACGGGCTTGCCGAACTGGGTGATGATCACCTGCTCGACCTCGCTCACCGTGTAGACCGAGCTGATCGAGACGTAGGTCCCGACGACCAGCACCACGAGGATCGCAACCAGCTTGACCTTCTTCATGGCCGCTCTCCTTTCTGCGCACCGAGATTCAGCAGCGGCAGGACGCTCCGCGCCTGTTCATCGACGATGATCTTGGCGCGGATGCCCGGCATGACCTCCTGCATCGTCTCGACGTAGATCCGGCGGCGCGTGACCTCCGGGGCCTTGCGGTACTCCGCCAACAGCGCGGTGAAGCGGGACACATCGCCCTCCGCCTCGTTGATCCGCTTGAGCCGGTAGCCGTCGGCCTCGCGGATCCGCTGGTCCTTCTTGCCCTTGGCCAGCGGAACGACCTTGTTGTAGTCGCGTCGGGCCTCGTTGATCAGCTTCTCCTTCTGCTGCTGGGCCTGGTTGACCTCGTTGAACGACTCCTGCACCGGCTGGGGCGGATTGATGTTCTTCAGCTGCACCTGGTCGATGCTGATCCCCATGGCGTACTTGGTCGAGAGCGCCTGCATCTTGGTCAACGCCTCGGTCTCGATCTCCTGCCGGCCGATGGTGATCACCTCGTCCACCGTGCGATCGCCCACGACCTCGCGCATCACGGACTCGGAGACGTAGCGCAGGGTCTCGGTGGGCTCCCGCACCTCGAACAGGAACTTGGCCGGATCCGAGATGCGGTACTGAACCACCCACTCCACCAGCGCGGCGTTCAGGTCACCCGTCACCATCTGCGTCTCCCGCTGTCCATCGTGCGAGCGGGGACTCTGGAACGGATCGGTGGCGCCCGGGGTGGTGAAGCCGAACTCCTGCTTCAGCTGCCGCTTGACGGGGACGATCGTCGCCGCGTCAGCACCCAGCGGCAGCTTGACGTGCAGGCCAGGTGGGACGTTCTTGAGGTACTTGCCGAAGCGCTGGACGACAGCGACGGAGTCGCTGGGCACGGTGTAGAACCCGGTCCAGATCACCATCCCGCCCAGAATCAGGGCCACCACCAGGACCACGGCGCGCGGGCCGTTGGGCATGACCTGCTTGAGCCGGTCCTTCGCCCGCTGAACCTGGTCCTCGAGATCGAACCCCGGTTTGCCCCGGCCACCCCTGGGCCCTGTCCCGCCGTTGTTGCCGTCTTGTTGTGGCATCGGACTCCCTTTCTTGCAGTTCGCCGCGCGGTCTCGGATCACCAGATGGACGACCGACCACCATCGCGGCACCTGGACCATAGCGCATTTGGAGCCAACCGCCATCGACCAGGGACAGTCCAGTGATTGCAGCAGCCGGGGCGCCGGAGGTCAAGGCCGACGAACGGACGCCGACTCGCTGCTGCACAGCTCGTGAGCACAGACGAGCACGGCCCTGTAGGGGCGCAGGGATATGCGGAAGACGTGCGCCCAGCTGGATCTCGACGCATTCGTCTCCTTGTGGTGGATGCGGTGGCCGGTGCTGGCGTTCAAGGGGACGTAGGGCCGACGCGGCGCCTTACGGCAGGAGCTCCGCGATCAGCGCCTCGCACTCCGTTCGGGTCATGATTCGCGGCACGGGGTAGTCCGGGTGCGCCTCGGCCAGCGCGCGCCCCGCGATGAGCGGGATGTCCGTCGCCCGCAGCTCGGCGATCCGGGTCGGGATCCCCATGCGTGCGTTCATCTGCTCCACGCGCTCGATGAAGCGGGTCGACAGCGCCTCGTCCGATTCGCCGGGCTCGCCGATCCCGCCCGCGATGGCGAGGGATGCCAGCTTCCGCTCGGCCGCCGCGCGACAGAACCGGAGCACGTGGGGCAGGATCACGGCGTTGGCCAGGCCGTGGGGCACGCCGTACAGGCCCCCCATGTTGTGGGCGATGGCGTGGACGTATCCGACGTACGCCCGGGTGAAGGCCGCGCCGGCGCGATAGGAGGCGAGCGCCATGGCGTGGCGGGCCTGCAGGTTCGAGCCGTTGCGGTACGCCTCCTCGAGGTTGTCGAAGATCAGCCGCGTGGCGCGCTCGGCGTTCTCGTCGGAGAAGGCGGTGCCGTTCAGCCCGATGTAGGCCTCGACCGCGTGGGTCAGGGCGTCCATCCCCGTGGTGCAGGTGATGTGCGGCGGCAGGCCGACCGTCAGCTCGGGGTCCAGCACCGCGATTTTGGGGATCAGCTTCAGATCGTTGATCGCGAACTTTTCGTGGGTCGCGGCGTCGGTGATCACCGCGGTGACCGTGGTCTCCGATCCCGTGCCGGCGGTGGTGGGCACGCAGAAGAAGGGCGGGATCGGCAGCACGACCCGGAACAACCCCTTCATCCGCCGCACGGAGAGGTAGGGGTTCGAGATCCGGGCCCCGATGACCTTGGCGCAGTCCATGGGCGAGCCGCCGCCGAAGGCGATGATCCCGTCGCACAGGTGCTCGCGGTAGACCCGCACGCCGGCCTCGACGTTCTCGATCGTCGGGTTGGGTTGTGGTACGACGAGATCGTCGTGGCGACGAGCTACGCGGCGGCGCACAGCGGCTGACCGCGGCGCAGTAGGCCGTGCCCGCGCAACTCCCGCTGAGCCCGGCCAGACTACCATCCCCGGCCGCCTCGCACATCGGTTACGATTGAGCATGGCGAGCGCCACGCACCCCTGGGTCGTGCTCTGGCTGCTGGTCGCGGCGGGAGGCTGCCATCTGGTGCTGCCACTGTCCGCGCCCGAGGACGCCGGGGGCGTGGACCTTTCGTCGGAGGATCTCGGCGTCGCCGACGTGGTGTACGATCAGCGGGCGCGCGAGCAGGCAACCGATCAGGTGGTGACCGATCAGGTGGTGACCGACCTGACGCAGGGGCAGGACTTGCCCGGTCCCGACGTCGGCTGTTTCGAACAGCAGGACAGTCAACGTCAACGCCTCGTCCTGCGGTGGTCAGTGTCTCGTACTCGGGGTCACCGACCTCGACTGCGATGGTTTGCTGGACACCTGCCAGGACCCATGGCCGTCGAGCTCCTGCAACGGTTTGCTGCTGGCCGAGGCGTTTGACCAGCCGGGGCTGCCCGGCTGGACCCCGGGCGGGGGCGTCAGCTGGAGCTGCGCCGTGGTGGAGCTGTCGCCAGGGGGATCGCTGGTCTCCACCAACACTTCCTGTCGGGTGCTCTCCGCCGACAGCGGCACCGTCATGACCAGCGCGACCACATCGGCCCTGACCGGCCCGGGCGCTGTCCCTGGCGCGATCCGGTTGTTTGCCACCGGCCGCGGGGCCACCGTGGACCACGTGCGCGTCTACGCCATGCCGGGCGGCTGATCCCGGCGGACCCTCATGCGCCCAGGACCTCCCGGCAGCGACGGGCCTGCTCCCGGCTCAGGGCGCGGAACCCGCTCGAGAGCTGGTCATCGTCGGCCAGTGTGGACCAGTAGTCGATGGCCGCAGCGCCGGCCGAGCGCCAGAGCGCCTCGTCGGTGAGGGTCCGGATCGGCGGGCGCAGCGCCGTGCTGCGAATCTCGCCGCGGACCGGGGCGTAGGCCATGGGCAGCATGTCGTAGACCGGCAGCAGCGCGAATCGATTCGGCCGTGGGGCCAGGCTGATGTTGTACAGGTGCAGGTCCGAGTTGCCGATCCAGCCCCCGAACGTCTCGAGCCAGCCGATCTGCCGCAACGCGGCCTCGTCCAGCAGCCGCCGCTCGACCAGCGCCCGGGCCACACGGGTCCAGCCATGCCCCTGGCCCACGAACTCCGCGTCCACCATGGCCAGGGAGATCGCGGCGCTCCTGCCCCGCTCACCCCGCCGATCGAAGCGACGACTCTCGAGGAAGCAGCGCCCGTCGATGTCGTGCAGCGTGCTCGGCGCCACCTGGATGCCGTGGTCGGCGACGCGGGCCAGGGCGTGATGCTCCGCGCGCAGCAGGTCGCGCCAGCGCAGGGCCTCGGCGGAGGTGCCCGCCGGGGAGAACTTGACGATGACGTGGCCGGCCTCCCGGTGACAGACGGCGAACTTGGGCTGCTCGCCCGCGGCGGAGGACCCCGGATCCTGGTCGTCGAGGGCGCGGCTGGCCAGGCGCGGATAGTCGAGCCCGCGATCGTCGACCACGGTCACATCCGCGCGGTTGACCCGCTGCGCCGCGGCCTGCCCCATCACGAGGTTGCCCGGCAGATCGTGCCCTCGCTCCAGCAGGTAGCGCCCGATCTGACGATCGTTCCACACGCGGGGATCGGCCGAGACGCCCCACTCGTCGGCGAGCGACCTCGCGATCTGGCGACCGATGAACCCGGCGGGCCTCAGGTCGTGAAGGAAGTAGGGCAGCGACTCGAACAGCCCGGTGCCCTCGTTCCCCAGCAGCCACGACGGGGTCATCGGTACGTTGGGCTCGACCAGGTAGGCGCCGCTGGCCAGCGCCTTCAAGGTCGCGATCTGTTCGACCAGCCCCGTCTCGTTGACCGCAAACAGCGGGACGGACAGGTCGGTCCCGAACACAGCCACCGCGCGCGCGTAGCGCGTCGTCGGACCACGACCCAGCCGCACCACCTCCGGCCCGGCCCGCCCGAGCAGCCGTGACACCGTGGACTGGCTCAGGCCGAGGCGCTGTTGCAGCTCCCGCGAGGTGATGGGTCCGGCGAGGTTGTCCAGGAGCCTGCGTAGCGGGTCCATGATTGAACAAGTCTAGTGAATAGTTGGCCGAATAGAAACAATCATCAGATTGCGTTGTAATGAAAGCCGATAATCGCCGCTTATGAATGGTTGCTGACCCGTTACTGACCGGTCAATCGGGCGCCGGGAGCCGACCGCCACCGACATCCTCGACCTTGCCCTCCCACCAGCCAATGGGCTGGCTGGCGACGAACATGTACACGATGAACGCGAACAGCGCCGGGAGCAAGACGATCAGCGCTCCCATGTGGATCGTCGGGCGCGCTCCGAGCTGAAACACCTGGGGCCAGCTCTTGACGAGCATCAGCGGGACGCGGTGGCCGACCTGGAGCTTGGGATAGAACTCCGGCAGGACATCCTCCACATAACGATCCCCACCGTACTTGATCCACAGCGACAGGATCTGCGACGCCACAGGGCCCAGGTGATGCTCCGGGCCGAGCAGCGCAGGATCGATCGCGAGGGGACCAGGCATCCGCTCAGACCATGCCGCCGCTGCTGGTCAGCGCGCCCATCTCCCGCCGGAATCAGGTGTAGGTCCAGGCTGCTCCCAGCACCGCCACGACCACCGCGACCAGCGCCAGCTCGTAGCGGTGAAACAGGGCGTAGCCCATGGCGAGCGAGACGCCGAACATCAGCATCAGACCCCCGAGCACATCCGCTATCGATCGGGTGCTGGCGGCGCGGTTGGGCAGCGTGTCACCGCCGCTCTCCGAAGGTCCCTTTGGCAGCGGAATAACCAGACCCGGGACCCACCCTATCAGCGGCTCCACCACAGGCCGTAGGTGCGGTCCAGGGGCGTCGAAGACGCCGAGCGAAGCGAGCTTGCCCTGGACGGCACCGTAGGGCTGTGGTACCCGGGAGCCAGCGCAGCCTCAAGAGGGGCCGTCCACCGTCGAGAGAGCTGTGGACGAGCACGACGCTACAATCCTCGGCTGGTTCCCGAGCAACGATCACAACACAGAGCAAACGACGCCACTCATGTACGCGGACTCGAGTCAGTATCTGAAGAGGATCCCCCTGATCAGGTCGGCCCGACCGCCGACGTCCATTCTACTCAGTCTCATGTGGTGCCTGGCAGAAAACTTGGCCAGACGCGCATTTGTATATGTAGGTGTAGTTCCTGGTGCCACCATCACCCCCCCACCACCGTATCCCCGGTCAACGCATCCTTCCCCAGCACAATCAAATCGTCGATCCGCTCCCGCATGGCCTCGACGTGGCTCACCACGACGACCAGCCGCCGCGGCGAGTCCTGGACCAGGCGCTCGATGCCGTCCAGCGCCAGGTCCAGGTGCGGCGGGTCCAGACTGCCGAAGCCCTCGTCCAGGAAGAAGGCGTCGATCCGCCCCCCGGTCCGCGTCACCCGCTCGGCCAGCGCCAGCGCCAGCGCCAGCGCGGCCAAAAACGTCTCCCCGCCCGACAGGGTCTTGACGTCCCGCCGCGCCTCGGCGCTGCTGAGATCCAGGACGTCGAACGAGCCGTCGGGCGCGAACCGATACCGCCCGCCCGTCAGCAGCTCGAAGCGCTCGGACCCCAGGCGCGTCAGCCCGGCCCGCTCCTCCTCGATCAAGAACGCGGCAAACCGGTTGGCCGCGAAGTCCTCCCGCAGCTGCCGGAAGATCGCGACCTGCGCGTGGGCCTCCTGCATCGCCTGACTCAGCTCGCCCGAGCGCTCCAGCCGCCGCTGGATCTCCTCCACCCGGCCGCGCAGACTACCATGCCTCACCCGCGCCCCGCTCAGCACCGCGTCGAAGTCTGTTGTCCCATCGAGCCCCACCTGGCGCAGAAGCCCGGCGCGGTCCCGCTCGGCGGCGGCCAGCCGCTCCACGGCCGCGGAGCGCGCCTCGCCCGCGCGCACCCGCGCCCCCTCGAGCAGCGTGCACACCCGGTCGGCGAGCCCCGACAGATCGATCGACCCCCGCTCCTCCGAGCGATACCCCAGCCGCCCGGCGACGGCCGAGAGCGCCGCGAGCAGCCGGCTCTCGTCCGCGCGGACCCGCTCCAGACCCGACCGCGCGTGCTCCAGCTCCGCCTCGCCGGATGTCTTCAGCACCCCGGCGGCCTCCACCGCCGCCGTGGCCTCATCCAGCCGCCGCCGCGCCCCGGCCAGCAGCCCGCGCAGATTGTTTTGGCGCGCTCCGCTCCGCTCTCCGGGGAGGCTCCCCCGCTCCGCGCGCAGATCCCCCTGGCCGACGAGCGCCACCACGCGTTCGGTCAGCGCATCGCGGGCAGCGCGCTGGCGCTGCAGCTCCAGCTCCAGCTCGGCGACCTCCCGCGTCAGCCGCGCGAGCGTCTCATTCGCCGAGGACGCGGCTCGCCGGGCGAGCTCCAGATCATGCGCGGCGTCCTTCGCCAGCGAGTCGGCCTCCCGCAGCGTGGCCTCGGCCTGCTGCACCGCGGCCTCCGCGGCGGTCAGCCGCGCCTCGTCCCGGGTGATGGCGCCCTCCGAGTCGCCGGACGCCTCGAGCGCCCGCACCGTCGCCTGCAGCGCCTCGCACCGCACCCGGAGCGCCGCCCGATCACCCTCCAGCTGCCCGACCTGGCCCTGCAGCTCCGCGACGCCCGCCACCGCGATGTCGTGCTCGCGCTGCGCCAGATCGAGGGCGTGGCCCGCCGCCGTCTGCTTGATCGCCGCCTCCCGCGCCCCCTCGTCGCACCGCGTGACCTCCGCGCGAGCCGCCGCCAGCGCCTCCTCGAGCCTCCGCACGGCCGCCTCGAGATCCCCGTCGCCGAGGACCTCCCGGAGCGTCCGTTCCTGCTCACGAACCTGCGCCTCCTGACGGGACGCCGCCTCCCGGGCCAGGCCGAGCTCCCCCAGCCCATCGGTCCGCGCCCCCTCGGAGGCCGCCAGCTCGACCTGCCGGGCCGCCAGCGTCGCCCCGGCGCTCTTCAGTGCGGACTCCGCGGCCTCGAGCGCGGCGCTGGCTCGCTGTCGCGCCGCCTCGGCCTCGCGGACCGCGACCGGCACACCGGCGGCCGGCAGCCGACCCACGGCCTGCTCGCACACCGGACACGGCTTGCCCACCGTGAGATCGCCGCGCAAGGTGAAGGCCATCTCGGCGTGCTGCGCCTGGTGCAGCTCGAGCTCCGTGTCCCGCAGGACCCCGGTCGCCCCGTCGCGCGCCTGCTCCGCGGCGCGCTCGGTTGTCTCGGCGTCGGCCAGCGCCACGCGGGCAGCCTCGATCTGCCGCGCCAGCTCCTCGACGCGAGCCTGGACCGTCTCGAGGACCACGCGCGCGGCGGCGTGTGCGCCTCGCTGTCGCTCGAGCTCCTGGATCTCGGCGCGCCGACCCGCCAGCGCCCGGTCATCCCCCGTTGCCGCCACCCGCGCGGTCAGGCTCGCGCGGGCCTGCTCCAGCGCCGCGCGGCATGCATCGGCCTCCACGGCGGCGGCTTCGACCCGCTGGTGCGCGGTGGCCAGCGCGGTCTGCCGGGAGCCGAGATCGTCCCGCGCCGCGACGAGCCGCGCGTCCAGCGCGGTCAGGCGGGTCTGCAGCGCGGTCGCCTGCTGCTGCTGCTCGTCGAGCACCTCCCGCGTGTGCGCCAGCTCGCGCAGGCCGGTGCGTCGGGCCTGCAGCGCGGCGCGGTCTCCGACGTCCTTCTCGGTGCTGGCGTGATCGGCCCGGCGCTGCTGCACGGCCTCGCGCGCGGCCTCGCGCGTCGCGACGGCCGTGGACGCGGCCTGCCGGGCATCGGTGACCGTACACGTCGCCGCCTCGAGGGTCTCGCGGGCCCCGGTCTGCTCCTGGATCCGCGGCGCGTGCTTGTCCGCCAGCGCGTCCAGCGCAGCCTGTCCATGGTCGAGCTGGCCCAGCAGCGCCTCGGCCCGATTGAGGGCGTCTGCCGTGCCCACCGCCTCCTCGGTGGCCCGGCGTTGCGCCTCGGCGGTCGCAAGCGCCTCCACCGCCTGCTCCAGCGTCTGGCGGGCCGTCTCGAGCCGCGTCCGGGCCGTTGCGCTGGCCTCCAGCTGGTCAGCGAGCCGCGCGGCGGGAGGAGCCTCGCCGCCGATCTGCGTCAGCCGCTCCAGCTCCTCGTCGGCCTGGCGCGCGGCGCGTCGGGCCTCGTCTCGCACCTGCGCCAGCGCCTTGATCTGCGGCGCCACCTGCTCCAGCACGGCGAGGGCCTTCGCCGCCACGCCGAGCTCCACGCCGAGCGCCTCCAGCTGGAGCCGCTCCGTCTCCAGCACGTCCACCTGCTTCTGCAGCTCGGCGACCCGCCCCTCGGCCTCGGCCTGCCGCTCCCTGGCCCGTTGCCGCATGGTGTCCAGGCGCTCGAAGCCGAAGACCTTCTTCAGCACGGCGTCGCGCTCGCCGGCGCGCGAGGTCAGGAACTCGGCGAAGCGGTTCTGGGCCAGGAGCACCGAGCGCGTGAACGCCGCGAAGTCCAGCCCCAGCAGCTCCTCGACGCGCCTGTTGACCGGCGTGTCCCCGCTCACGATCTCCAACGGCTTCCGGCTCAGATCGGCGTCCGGGTGACGGAGCAGCGTGTGCTTCGCCGCGCCGCTGCGCCGGATGACCCGGATCACGCGCCACACGTCGGCGTCCACCTCGAACGCCAGCTCCACCCGGCACAGCTCCTTGCGCTGGTTGATCAGCGCCTTGCGGTCGCGCTCGAAGACGGGCGTCTTGCCGTACAGCGCGAAGGCGATGGCGTCGAGGATCGACGACTTTCCGCTGCCGATGGGGCCCACGATGGCCACCAGCCGTCGGTCGGTCCAGCTGAACACCTCCCGTCCGTGGTACGAGCGGAAACCCTCGACGACCAGCTCCAGCGGGCGCATCAGCCCACCTCGTCGTAGATCTGTCGGAAGGCGGCGAGCAGCTCCGCGCCGGGCTGCTTCTCGTACTCGGCGAGGAAGTAGGCCTCGTACAGCCTGTCCCACGGCATGTCCTGCCGCAGCAGCGCCTCGGGGACTTCATCTCGGTCGTAATGCGGGAGGACCTTCACCAGGTACGGGAACACGTCGCGGGCCCGGTCGGCCAGCGTATCGTCCGGACCGTCCGTCTCCACCGTCAGATCCACGAACGCCCGCTTCAGCTCCTCGCGCCCCCCGAGCTCCGCCAGCGTGCCCTGCGCGCGCATCAGCCTGCGACCGGCGGTCAGCGGTCGGCTGCGCACCTCCACCGGCAGACCCGGCTGTGCGTCCACCAGCAGCACGCGCTTCGGCTCGCCGGCCTCGCCGAAGTCGAGCTCCAGGGTGGAGCCGGCGTAGTACGCCGGGGCCGCGGCGCCGGAGACGGGCTGCGGTGCGTGGACGTGCCCCAGGGCCACATACTGCGGGCCGGGCGGGATGGCGTGCTCACTGGCGGCGTAGCTCTCACCCATGTGCAGCAGCCGCTCACCCCTTGAAGCGCCTTCCCCCCCCAGCCGCACACCGCTCACGACGAAATGGGCCATCAACAGCGCGACGGTGCTCGCGTCGCGCTCGCGCTCGAGGTGGTCGTTGTATGCCTTGCACAGCAGCGCCACGCGCTCGGCGTACTGCGTGTACCAGCCGTCGGTCTGCTGCATGAAGTCGACGACCTTGCCCTCGCGCAGAAACGGAAAACAGGCCACCAGCGCGCGCTCCGTCCCCGCGCAGAGGTCCAGCACGCCGCCCTCGGCCGGCCGCTTGATCTCCCCCACCAGATGGATGTTCCACGGCGCCACCAGCGAGGCCAGCAGCTCGAACAGCTCGGCCGAGTCGTGGTTGCCGGCGATGGCCACCACCGGGCGCGCGTCGCTGGCGAGCCGGCGCAGGGTGTCCATCACCAGCCTCAGCGCCTCCACCGGCGGGAACGGCCGGTCGAACAGATCGCCCGCCACCAGCACCAGGTCCACCCGCTCCGCGTCAGCGATGTGCACGATCTCGTCGAGCACCGCGGCGTGGTCGTCCATCCGGTCGAAGCGGCTGAGCTTCTTGCCCACGTGCCAGTCGGCGGTGTGCAGGATGCGCATGCGTCACAGCCCCTCGAACGGATCCCGATCGTCGAGGACCTCCTCCTGGCGCGTGGCCCAGGGCGGGAAGGGGAAGGTCACCACCAGGGGCACGGGGATCGACGGCTGGCTCAGCACCATCGTGCCGGGCTTGAGCAGCCGCGCCCGGGCGCGGGTTGCCGGCAGCATCCAGCCGTACTCCGCGCGCTGGGCCTCGGCCGCGTCCAGCCGGCCGGCCACGCGGATCGAGGCGTTCTCCATCACCTCCGACGCCACGCGCGAGGCCGTCTGCTGCGCCCCCACCAGCAGCACGCCCAGCGACCGGCCGCGCTGGGCGATGTCGATCAGCATGTCCTTCAGCGGGCTCTGCCCCTCCCGCGGCGCGTACTTGTTCAGCTCGTCGAGCACGATCACCGACAGCGGCAGCCGCTGGCCGCTGATCTCCTTGGCCTCGAAGGTCTCGGCCAGCAGGGCCCCGACCACGAAGCGCTGGGCCAGCTCGTGCAGCGACTGGATCGCGACCACCGTGACCTGGGCCCGGGTGCGGTCGATGCGCCGGCTCTCCCCGGCGCGCACCAGGTGCCCCAGCCGCAGGACGGCGGCCTGCATCCGACGCAGAAAGGCGCTGACCGTCCCGCCCTGGACGCGGCCGCTCCACTTGCGGTCCGGCTCGCCCTCGACGGGATCCAGCCGCAGCTCCAGCGCCGCGAGCAGCGTCCCGAGGTCGTGAATCACGAGCTCCTCGCCCCTGGACTGGACCAGCTCGCCCGGTCGATGACCGCCGGCGGGCGGGTCCCGGAGCACGACGGCGCCGGGCTGGCCCGCCACGTCCACGGCGCAGCGCCCGAGCTGCGACCGCACCCGTTCCTCGATGAAGTTGAGCTGGTTGCGGACATCGCTGGCGTCGGTGAACAGGAAGCGCAGCAGCCCCTCGTCGATGAACTCCCGCAGCGTCCAGCAGAAGGCGTGGACGCCCTCCATCCGGCTGCCGGTGTTGGGGATCAGCCGGTCACCGCTTCGGGGCCGCGGCGGGGCCCAGAACGCGACCTGGGGGAACGGCACGGGCTCCACCCCGAGGGCGGCCCAGTCGGCGGCCCACTGCGGGTTGTCCTTGAAGTGGTTGTTCTTGCGGTCCAGCCACAGCAGGTCCTCGCCCTTGACGTTGAACACCAGCACCCGCAGGTTGCTCGCGCCCTGGCCCACGAGCTCCGGTCGCCCGGTGAGCATGCGCAGGAAGAACAGCGCGAACGACGTCTTGGTCGCCACGCCGCTGACGCCGGAGATCGACATGTGGCCGCCCTTGCGGCCGTCGAAGAAGTCCAGGTCCACGTGCACCGGCAGCCCGTCCCGGCCGATGCCGATGGGCAGCGGGCGCTCCATCTCGTCGGCGTACAGCGCCCGGGCGCGCTCGGGGCCGGCGGCGCGCAGCACCAGCCCGCCGGGGTCGGGGGCGACCCAGATCTCGGGCAGCACACGGGTCACCGCGACTGTGGCGGAGCGCACCTTGGCCCCGGGCAGGGTGCCCTCCTCGGCGATGCGGTGCGTGTCGGACTCGAAGCTCGCGCCCTCGTACGCCGCCCGGGACTCGGTGACGATGCCGTAGGTGCACAGCTCCTCGCGCCCCGGCACGTCGCTCCGGACCACCACGAGATCATCCAGCTGGAGGTAGGCCTCCTCGTCGATGGCGACGGAAAACTCCTGGGTCGTGGTGTGCTCCAGGCCGAGGACGCGTCCAACACGTTGTTCGCTCATGTCACATCTCCAGGCCGGCGACGGCGCTGCGCAGCGAGCGGTAGACCAGCGCCGCGTCTCCCAGCAGGCGGCGCAGGTGCTTCTCCAGGGCTCCGATGGGCACCAGGTTCTGGGGCGCCCGGGGATCGATGTGCTGGGCCGAGGCGAAGCGCGGCAGCAGCAGGGCCGAGACGTCGGCCAGCTCCCGGGCCTGCCCGAGCGGCAGCGTCGCCGTGCACTCGCAGCGGGCCACGCCGGACCACGAGTGGCCGCCGACGACCCGCGCCAGCCGCAGGTACCAGGAGTAGCGCGGGTAGCGCGCGCCGAAGCAGAACAGCGGCGTGCGCTGGCCGGGCGCCAGCTGCCCCATGACGTGCGCCTGCGCGGCCTCGAGGTACGGGGCCAGCTGACGCTTGATGAACCCCACCACGGCGTGCGGCGCCAGCGGCTGGATCGGCCCGTCCGAGATCACGAACAGCCCCTCGTCGGCCAGGGCCGTGGACAGCTCGCCCTCGATCTGGCGCATGCGGGTCTGCAGCTGCTGGATCAGCGCCGGCGTCTCCCGCGAGGGGAAGGACTCGCTGTGGTACACCAGCCCGCTTACCGCCGGGAGCTCCACGCGCAGGCCGTCGCCCAGGATCGCCAGCCGCCGCACATCCGCGTCGCGGATCTGCGAGCAGCGCTGGGCCGAGTCCCAGATCACGCTGCCGGCGGCGCAGGAGCCGCAGATCCCCGGCACCGGTCCGGTCTGTGGGTTGTCGGCCGTCAGCCGCGCATCGACGCGCCGCACGCCGTCGACGAAGGCCACCCGCGCGGGCAGCTCGCCGCGGCCGTCCAGCGGGCGCCAGTCGATGGTCTCGACCTCCGTGTCCACCGAGTCCGGCGTCAGGTCCTGGGCCAGGTCCACCGGGCCTCCGTACTCCGGAGCCCAGCTCTCGACGTGGACGCGCACTGAATTCCCCCTTGGCCCGGACGGTGGTGGATGTGGCTCAATCATACGTGATCCCCGGTCCGCACATCAATCGTTCACTCGGCCGTCCGTTCAGCCGTCAATTCAGCACCCGCCACTGGACCCACGCCTCTGCCGCGCCGAGGGTCAGCGCCACGTCGGGCCCGAGCCGCACGATCCGCACCGGCTCCTCGCCGACGAAGGTGCCGTTGGAGCTCGCCGTGTCCACGGCGTACAGCGCACCGTCGAGCAGGATCACGAGCAGGTGCACCCGCGAGACGGTGGCCTGCGAACCGTCTCCGATGATCGAGGTCGCGCAGCGCAGGTAGCGGCCGACGAGCACGCCGCGGCTGGCGGCCGCCGCGCCCAGCCGGATGACCTCCCGCCCGCTGCCCAGGACATCATGGTCTGGAGCAGCTGTGTCGGCAAGGGGTCGTGCGGCGGTCCGTTCGGCACGTTCCAGCGTGACCCTCGAGCTGAACATCGACGAGCACGGACACGTCACCGGGGCGCAGGTCGTTCGAAAGCTCCACCCCGCGCTGGACGAGGCGGCGATGCAGGCCGCCCGGAAGACGCGTTTCGCACCGGCCATGAAGGACCACTCGCCGGTCGCCGCGCAGCTCCGCTTCACCTTCACCTTCGTGCTCGAGTAGGTACGAAACTGGAGCCGATCGGCTTCTCTCGATCTTCGAGCTCACCCGTGCGCGGCGAGCCACACCTCGGCCTTCGCCTTCACCTTCGACCTGGGTCCGCAGAGCTTCCTGACGAGCTGCCGCAGCGCGGCGAACTGCTGCGCGACGAACTCGCGGTCGTCATCGCAGAAGCAGAGGTCGCACCGAACGCCTGGGCGCCATATCTCAACGGCTTCAGCTTCGGACCCTCATTCGATGGGCGAACTCGGCGCTCCGTGTGGGTCCGCCGACCTGCAGGACCCATCTTTCGATCGCAGAATCGCTTGCCGGCTCTTCGCCGACGGCTCCTTGACTCGCATTCTGTAGTGCCGTTCGCAGCTGCTCCAATGCTGCATCCTCAGTTTCGTCACGATCCATGCGCCAGTGACCGAGCCCAGCAATCAAGACCCGCCCGTCCGTGCGCACCCAGATCTCCCGAGCGCTGAGGCCAACATGGAAGATGCCCTTGTCGCGCGCATGGCTGAGCGCCCGCGTCACATCTCGAATGATTCGGGCAGCGCTGCCCGGTGGCATTGGCTCTCCCGCCTGAGCCTGCCGCTCGAGCAACGTTGCCAGTGTGTGTCCCGGCACGCTTTCGGTGAGCTGTATCGGCTCGCCATCCTCGAGATCTTCGGCGGCAAGAGTCATCACGATCCCCGGATGCTCCAGTTCAGCCGCCAAACGCGTCGCCTCGCGGAAGGCTTGTCGATCAGATGAAGTCGCGTTGGCAACATCCACGCCGCTCCTCTCGTGTTCGAAACACGGGCTGAAGATTGTACTCCGTCGCGCTCGTCGGGTACAGCCACAGCGCGAACGGGAGATGCCCGAGTATCCGCAGTCGGTGCTCGCCGGCCAGCGCTCCTGCTCCAAAAGTCGCGCATCCCACAGTCCTGGCGTGGCCCGGCGAGACTACCATCGCCGGCTGCCTTCCACATCGGCTACGATTGAGCATGGCGTACACCACGCACCTCCCGGTTCTGCTCTGGCTGCTGTTCGCGGCGGGAGGCTGCCATCTGGTGCTGCCGCTGTCCGCGCCGGAGGACGCCGGGGTCGTGGACCTTTCGCCGAAGGATCTCGGCGGCGCCGACGTGGTGCGCGATCAGCGGGCGCGCGAGCAGGCGCTGACCGATCTGGCGCTGCTCGACCTGACGCGGCAGGACCTACCCCGTCCCGACATCGTCTCCTGTTTCGAGCAACAGGACATCAACGTCAACGCCTCGTCCTGCAGTGGTCAGTGTCTCGTGCTCGGGGTCACCGACCTCGACTGCGATGGTCTGCTGGACAACGGCCAGGACCCGTGGCCGTCGAGCTCCTGCAACCGTTTGCTGCTGGCCGAGGCGTTCGACCAGCCGGGCCTGCCCGGCTGGACCCCGAGCGCGGGTGTCAGCTGGAGCTGCGCGGCCGTGGAGCTTCCGTCAGGGACATCGCTGGTCTCCACCACCGCTGTTCCCGCGACGGACGTGCACTACCTGACGGAGATGAAGTTCACCCTCGTCGGCCCGGACTCGGGCTCCTGGCACGTGGGACTGGACTCCGCGCAGGTCGTGAGACCGGGGGCGCGGTGGATCAGCAGCGGATCTGCGGGCTGTGGAAGAGCTCGAGCGGCATGAACACGCCCATCGCCCGGATTGCCATCGAGCAGCTTGGAACCGCGGCCGCTGCCACCAACTGGGACCAGAAGTACCCCACGGTCCCGGCCCAGGACGGCACGACCCATCTGTTGCAGGTCTGGACCACCGCCACGTCGCATACCTGTCGCGTGCTGTCCGCCGACGGCAGCACCGTCGAGACCATCGCCACGACATCAGCCGTGAATAGCCCGGTCTCTGTCCCTGGCGCCATCCGGTTGTTTGCCACCGGCCACGTGGCCACCGTGGACCACGTGCGCGTCTACGTCAGCCCGGGCGGCTGATCGCGGCAGACCCTCATGCTCCCAGAACCTCCCGGAAGCGCCGGGCCTGCTCCCGGCTCAGGGCGCAGAAATTGCTCGAGAGCTGCTCATCGCCAGCCAGGGTGGACCGTAGTCGATGGCCGCGGCGCCGGCCGAGCGCCAGAGCGCCTCGTCGGTGATGGTCCGGATCGGCGGGCGCAGCACCGTACCGCGCATCTCGCCGCGGACCGGGGCGTACCGCGGATCCGAAGTTCCTTCTTGGTTCTCGAATATGGGGCTGCGAGTCCAGCCAAAGGCATCCTTGGCCCGCAGGACACGGCCAACCTTGACCTTGCTCGGACGGTCACACGCGAGCTGGATCAACCCGTCCTGACCCTGTCGAGCAGAGTTCGGGCAGCAATTGCTACCGCTTCTCGGTC
>Ga0210044_10001598_pt1 | contig 34660 bp, 30 predicted proteins | sample CryGey13umfilter_2_FD_183959 | JGI IMG/M metagenome (GOLD analysis project Ga0210044, IMG submission 183959) | Groundwater microbial communities from aquifer in Utah, USA - Crystal Geyser 4/9/14 3 um filter (SPAdes) (version 2) | ecosystem: Environmental > Aquatic > Deep subsurface >...
TATCTATCTTTCATCGGGATTTCTCCAATTGCAATAAGGTATGGTTTAACTTCCGGGGAATTAGCAAAATATTTTTTAGGTGAAGGTCTTATTAATAATTCTTCTCACTTGAATCTAAAAATAATGGAATTGAGATATTGGAATAGGAAAAAATATTTTGACTCTTACTATGGCAATAATTGGCAAAAGACTTCACCAAATATTCCCAACTTAAATACTGCAATTGTATATCCCGGTACTTGTTTGATAGAAGGAACCAATATTTCAGAAGGAAGAGGTACATATTTCCCTTTTCTGCAAATTGGAGCCCCATTTATTAATTCCGATAGCTTAATTATAGAGTTAAATAGATTAAATATAAAAGGAGTTAATTATACACCAATTTCATTTATTCCTTTATCTATTCCGGAAATGGCGACTGAACCTAAATATAAAAATGAAAAGTGTTACGGAATATTTATCAATATTACCGATAGATATGAATTCAATTCTGTAAATTTTGGAATAAAATTAATTAGTACAATTTATAAACTATATAAAAAAGAATTTGAATTTAATGAGGTTCATTTTAATAATTTGATTGGCAATAACATAACAATAAAACAAATTAAAGACGGAATTGAACCGGATGTTATAATTCAATCGTGGCATAATGATTTGAACAATTTTAATAATAAACGACAAAAATATTTACTTTACTAAAAAGGAAAAGACATGAAGAAATTTTTGATATTAATATTCTTATCAATTACAATAATTGGGTGTAGTTCTAATAAAGAAAAACCTAAAACTGATACAAATAAATTTGCATTTGATACTACCGCTATAAATACAACGATGGTTGATAATCCAAATAGATCAGTTGAGCTAAATTATAATTTAGAGAAAGGTAAAACTTATAAATACAGATTAACTACAATCACAAAAAGTGTTCAAACTATAAAAACAGATACAACAATAGTTCAAGATGTTATACAGAAACTAACTTATTTAACTAATCTAAAAACTGTTGATGTAGATAAAAACGGAATAATGGAAATTGAATTCACTTTTTCAAATATAAAATTAGATGCTCAGGCAAACGGAAATTATTTTATTTATGAATCAGGTGTTACAAAAGATTCTTCTGAAATTTTAAAGTATGCAGATTATGAGGCAATGATTGAGAATCCTTTTACTACAAGAATAGATAAAAAAGGAAACTTATTAGAAATTTTTAGAACTGACAGAATGTTAAATAAATTATTAGAAATACAAGGATATAAAGATTCTTTAAATACAGCGCAGATAAACGAATTAAAGATCAATCTAGAAGAAGGTGTCATAAAACCTTTGATCTTTCAAATATTCAGACAGTTACCTGCTCAACAAGTAGCAAAAGATTCAACTTGGGAATTCCCTAAACCTGCTTCAAGATTCATGGTTTTTGTAATGCAAAATACAAATACCTTTAAAGTAAGCTCATTATCAAAGCTTGATAGTGATGAACTATTATTAATTGAAGACGGTATGAAAACAAATATTACAGGCGATAATAAGTATACTGAAAATAATGCCTCTTATTTATTTAAGAAACCTACCACAGAAGCAAACGGTAAAATGTATTTTAATTTAACCAAAGGTTATGTTCAAAAAGGAAAAAGATATACTAAACTAAATTTATATTTTACTATGGAAGCAAAAAATGGTAAACTAATTCAAAAAGGTAGTAAAGATTCCGTAATTGAGAATACTTATATAGTTGAGTTAATGTAAAAAAAATAATGATTTGTCATTCACTTGAAAAAGGGAATGGCTTATCAATTTGGAAATCACTTTACTGCTTTAGTTACAACTACTTTTATTCCCTCTGAACTTATAACAACCACCTTCTCCCCTTTTTCTATATAAGTTCCTACAGAAACAACATCAACTCTTTTTCCTTCAATCTCTGCAACACCTGAAGGTCTGAGAGTAGTTAATGCTATGCCTTCTTTTCCGACAATTTTTGAAATTTTACTTGCGGAGACAAATCCTTTGTTGGTATGTTCGGAATCAGAGAGAATTAACTTGTTGAAAGTTGTAGTTTTTGGTAAAAATTTTGCAAGAATAAAAATTAGAATAAGTGCCCCAACTAATGCCGATGAAAGTTGAATAACTGCAACTGTAATTATATTATTATCAACATATGGAAGGTTGGATTCAGTTAAAGCAAGAAATAGCGAGACCAATATCATAATTACTCCTGATATCCCTGCAATACCAAAACCTGGAATTACAAAAATTTCTAATAATACTAACACCAAACCAACTCCAAATAATAGAATATCTATTATAGATGCTAATTCTAAAATATAAGATGAACCAAAAAATAAAACTAAAGCTATTATACCTGCAGTTCCGGGGACACCCCAACCAGGAGTTTTTACTTCGGCAAAAAGACCTAAGAATCCAATCATAATTAATATTGATGATACAATTGCATTATTTAAGAACTTTACAAGATCTTCAGCCCAGTTAGAATCTTCATCAAGTATTTCAGCACCTTCTAAATTAAAAGCTGCAAGTACTGATTCCATATCTGATAATGTAGTATCTGCAATTCCATATTTTAAAGCTTCTTTTGTTGTTAAAGTTATAAGCTGTGTGCTATCGACCAAACCTTCTACAACTATTTTTTCATCCACCATTCCTTGAGCAATATCAACTCTCCTTCCATTTTTCTCAGCAATAGCTCTCATTTCAGATCGCATAAATGATTGATATTTTTCACCAACTTTATTTCCTGCCTGATCCACAACAGTTGCCGCACCAATTGAACCACCAGTGACCATAACTATTTTATCACAAGATAATGCAATTAATGCACCTGCTGATATTGCACGGTGATTTACAAAAGCAATTGTTAAAATATTTGTTGATAAAATTGCATCTTTAATTTGTATAGCTGCATCTACTCTCCCACCCAAAGTATTTACATTAAAAATTATAGCTTTGGCTTTAGATTTTTCCGCTTCGTTTATTATTCTTGTTAAATATGGAGCAAGTCCTAAATTTATGTCAGTTTCAATATGAGCTATAAAAACTTTATTACTTTGCGCTAAATAAAAATCTGAATAAAGAAATAATAAAAGTAAAACTAGAAAACTCTTTTTCAATTTTATCTCCTATAATTTTTAAATACAATATTATATAATAAATATAAGCTTCTTTTGAGATATTTAGTAGATAAAAAAATGTGTAGATGTTCTGAAATTAAATTTATAAATCCCCAATTGATAAATTAATGATGTTGCTCAGGTGTAACTAAGCAACACCAAAAAAGATAATAACTCTTTAACGAAATAGAGACTTTATTTTCTTAATAAAAATATGTCATCTTTCAGCTTTGCGTAACATCAGTAATTAAAACTATTTTATTATTTGTGAAATTGCAGAGCGTTCAAATTTCATTTTTACTTTATTACCAACATCAAGTAAAACGGTTTTTTCATCCAGTCCTTCAATTACTCCGTGAATTCCACAACTTGTTACAACTTTACTTCCTTTTTCTATTGCTTCAAGCATCTTCTGTCTTTCTTTTGCTTTTTTCTGCTGTGGTCTAATGATCATAAAATAAAATATGACAAATATTGCACCAAACATAATTATTGTGCTCATCATATTTCCGCCACCATCTCCACCTTGTGGAGCCATTGCTATTAGTAGTTCCAATTTATTCCTCCGAATTATTTAATTCATTTATTGATATTTTATTTATTATTTCATCTTTCCAGATTTTAAATTGACCGTTTAATATTTTTTTTCTAGCTGTCTTTACTAAATTTAAATAAAAATAAAGATTATGTATAGATGCCAGCTCTAAAGCTAAGATTTCTTTTGCAATAAACAGATGTCTTAAATATGCTCTTGAATAGTTACTGCAAGTATAACATTCACACTTTTCATCTATTTTATTAAAATCATTTTTATAAGAATTATTACGCATAGAAAGAGTTCCGTTTGAAGTAAAAAGATACGCATTTCTTGCATTCCTTGTAGGCATAACACAATCAAACATGTCAATTCCTCTTTCAATAGCTTCAAGGATATTTTCGGGACGACCAACGCCCATTAAATATCTTGGCTTATTTCCAGGCATAAAATCAGTTGTAAAATTAACTAATTCATACATTTTATCCATGGGTTCACCAACGGCAAGTCCGCCTATTGCATATCCGTTAAAATCCAAGTTAACAATATCTTTTGCTGATTTTTCTCTAAGATCTTTATAAACACTGCCTTGAATTATACCAAAAAGATTTTGATCAAATCCATATAAAGGTTTAGATTTATCAAACGCTTGTTTATTTAGTAAAGCCCAATCAGAAGTTAGTTCCTGTGATTTTTTTGCATAATCATATTCACATGGATATGGTGTACATTCGTCAAGAACCATCATAATATCAGAACCGATGCTTCTTTCTATCTCAATTACTTTTTCCGGAGTAAAAAAATGCTTTGAACCATCCAGATGAGATCTGAATTCAACTCCATCAGGTTTAATTTTTCTAAATTCACTTAAACTAAATACCTGATAACCACCGCTGTCTGTTAGAATTGGTTTATTCCAATTCATAAATTTGTGGAGACCACCTGCTTGTTCCAGAACATCAGTTCCAGGGCGCAAATAAAGATGATAAGTATTTGAAAGAACTATTTGAGCTTTAATTTCGTGTTCTAAAAATTTTTGGTTTACTGCTTTCACTGTACCTAATGTACCGACAGGCATAAAAATTGGGGTTTCAATTACACCGTGAGCCGTTTTTAAATTACATACTCTAGCTTTTGAATTCTTATCAGTTGAAATTAATTCAGTTTCTAACAAATGGTTTCGCTAATTATGCTGTAATAAATTTAATCTATAAATTTAATCTATAAATTTAATCTATAAATTTAATGTAAAATATTCTAAACTACCATTAAGTAAATGATATAAAAAACAATATAGCTTAAATATTTATGAAGAAATATATAAGAATTTGTTAATTTGTAACACTTATTAATAAAAGAGAAAAGCCAATTATGGAAATAAACAAAGTAGATATCTCAGAGAAATTAAAATTATTTAATGATTACTGGTCGCCCAAAATAGTAGGTGAGCTAAATGGACAATATGTAAAACTTGCAAAGATAAAAGGTGAATTTATCCGGCACAAACACGATAATGAAGATGAGATGTTCTATGTGCTGAAAGGTAAACTTAATATGGAATTTAGAGATAAAATTATTGAAATAAATAAAGGTGAATTTATAATTGTCCCAAAAGGTGTTGAACATAAACCTTTTGCAAATGAAGAAGTTGAATTGATGCTTATAGAACCAACAACAACTTTGAATACCGGCAATATAAATAATGAATTAACTAAAGAAAATTTGGAAAAGATTTAATAATACAACATATCAAAAACTCAAGTGTGTAAAACAAACTTATTCAGTCGAGTCAAATGGAAATGAATCTGTTTCTTTTGAAGAATGTGATTAGTGATGAAATATTTATTTATCCCAAAAAATTCATTGGAAATGAATTTTTTGCCGAAGGCCGCTCATAAAATGTTTTTATAAAAACATTTTATATAGCGGGGTTAACCCCGACAATTTGTAAGAAAAACATATTACTCAAATAACGAATTCCGAGATTTTTATATAACTAAGTATATGATCTTTATTTACTTACAAATTGTCGGCCCAGAGGGCAGATTTTCCAATGGAAAATCTGGGTTTATTATATTATTAATTTTTCTAATATCAGGTTGTAGCAATAACACACATGTGCAAGAACCAAAAGATATAACAAAATTAGAATAGAATTTGGATACAAAAGAAGATGAGAATTTATTCCCAATTGAAAAAGCATATATTAAATGCGGAAATTGGTATAAAGGGATTATAGCATATAATATTGAAGTTTTTTGGGATAAAGACAGAAACAAAAAAAATTACCATAAATTTTTAGTTAATCACTTCTTTAACTATCAACTTAATTACATCCACCCTTAAGTGATCTGCTTTAACAATTAAAACTTCAAAATTATCAATATCAAACTTTTCCATTGGTTCAGGAATCTTTCCAACTTTAGCCAAAATATATCCACCAATTGTTTCGTAATCTCCTTCTGGAATTTTCAATTTATATTTTTCATTAATATAATCTACTTCTACTTTTCCACTGATTAAAAATGTCCCTTCACCAATTTTTCTACAGATATCATCATCCACATCATATTCATCTTTAATCTCACCAAAAAGTTCTTCTATTAGATCTTCCATTGTCACAATGCCAGCAGTACCACCAAACTCATCAACAACAACTGCAAAAGACATTTGTTTTGACAAAAATTCATTTAACATTTCAAAACTATTTTTAGTTTCCGGTACAAAAGCGACTTCCCTAATTATACTTTTTAAATTATCAGGTTTATTGAAAATATCATAAGCCAGAATAATTCCTTTAATATTATCAAGATTTTCTTCGTACACAGGAAGTTTGGAATAACCTGATTCAATAAATGTTGTAATTATTTCGTCAAAAGTAGAATTTATTTCAACACCTGCAATTTCAGTTCTAGGCTGCATTGCTTCATATACCCTTTGTTCAGATAGATCAAAGACTTTCCCTATAATATCACTTTGTTTTTGGTCTATCACTCCGGCGATTTTACTTTCATTTATTAAATATTCAAAATTTTCTTTATTAAAAAGATTCTGAAGTCTTTTTTCTGATCTGACCGCCCTCTTGGTAAAGAAAGAAGAAATTTTTGATAACAATACTACTAATGGATGTATAAAATAAGAGATAATTCTAAGTGGTGTAGTACATAAAAATATTACACTGTCCGCCATTTCACTTGCAATATATTTAGGCAGGAGTTCACCAAATATTAATAATACAAAAGTTGATATCAGTAAAATATTAAGCTCACTAAGACCAAATATTTCATACAGAAATATTGCTGACATTGAAGCATAAGCTACATTTATTACATTTGTTCCTATTAAAACAGTAGAAAAAAAGTATTGAGGATTTTTAGAAAAAAATTGTGTATTCTTTGTTGAAAGATTTTTTTGGTTGGCACGAATTTCAATCTTTACCTTATTTGCAACAACATAGGCAATTTCGGAACCTGAAAAGAATCCTGACAATAATATTAAAATTACAAGTATAATTAGTTCTAAAATCATATATAAATAATATAAATTGTTGTAATAATATATAGTATAAAATTGATACCAATATGTGCATCAGTGAAAATTATTGCTGCAGTGTTCTCTCCTTTTTTGTCTATAAAAACAAGGTACATATATCTAATAATACCATAAGTTACAAAAGGCAGTGTAAAAATTAAATTATCTGTTCCAAATACAGAAACTGTTCTATCAGAAACTGTGTACAAAGCATAACAAACCAAAACAGCAGTAGCAGCTATGCTTGCTATCTGTTCAGTAAAGCCTTTTGTGTATTGTGTTAGAACTTTTCTACTTACTTTTTCTTCGTCTTCCAAATTAATATTTAGTTCTGCTCTTCGTTTCATTATAGCTAAAAATAAAGATATGAACATTGTTGTTAAAATTAACCAACTTGATATTTCAACATTAATAATTACTGCACCGGCAATTACTCTTAAAATAAAACCAGCTGCAATACTAAAAATATCTAATATTACAATATGCTTAAAGGAGAATGAATAAATTAAATTCAGAGCTAAATATGACAGCAATAAAAGGATAAAAGAAATATTTACTTTAAAAGATAAAATACCAGCAATTGCAATCAGTAAAATTGCTAAAATAATTGCGTTTGAGGTTTTGATTTTTCCTGTAGCTAAGGGTCTGTGTTTTTTCTCATGGTGTTGTCTATCTGATTCAATATCAATTATATCATTAATAATATAGACTATACTTGAGACAAGACAAAAGAGGAGAAATCCAAATGAAGCATCTTTAAATGAAGAAACATTAAATAATTGTTTAGAGAAAATAAGGGGAACTAAAACAAATAAGTTTTTAATCCATTGAGGAATTCTTAATAATTTTAAACAACTTTTAATCATTAGAAGATTGATACTTCTTCATAAGTTCCAAAAACTTCTTTTAATTCACCAATCATTTCACCTAAGGTCACATAATTCTGTGCAGCTTCAACAAAAACCGGCATTAAATTCTTTTCATCTATAGCAGCGGATTTAATATCTTTCAAACTTTGATTAACAGCATCTTGATTTCTGCTTTGTTTCAATTCACCCAATCTTTTCATTTGTTTGGCCTGTACTTCAGGAGAAATTGTAAGTATGGGTATCTCAATATTTTCATTTTCTTCAATAAATTCATTTACACCTACAATAAATTTTTCTTTATCTTCAACAGCTCTTTGATATTTATATGCTGCATCAGCAATTTCTTTTTGAAAATATCCCGCTTCTATTGCCGGTATTACTCCACCTATCGAATCAATTTCCTCAAATATTTCATTAGCACCATTTACCATTTTGTCTGTCAATGCCTCAATAAAATAACTACCACCGAGTGGATCAACAGTATTTATCACTCCGGTCTCATAAGCAATTAATTGCTGAGTTCTTAATGCAATTTTAACAGCTTTTTCACTAGGCAGTGCTAATGTCTCATCCATAGAATTGGTATGCAGTGATTGAGTACCACCTAAAACACCTGCTAAAGCTTGAAATGCAGTTCTTACAATATTGTTTTCAGGTTGTTGGGCGGTTAAAGTGCACCCTGCTGTTTGAGTGTGAAATCTTAACCACCATGAACGAGGATTTTTTGCACCATATTTTTCTTTCATTCTTTTAGCATAAATTTTCCTTGCAGCTCTATATTTTGCAATCTCTTCAAAAAAATCTAAATGTGAATTGAAGAAAAAAGAAAGTCTTGGAGCAAAATTATCAATATCCATACCTCTGTCAAGACAAGCTTCAATATATGCAAATCCATCAGCAAGAGTATATGCTAATTCTTGTACTGAAGTTGAACCTGCTTCACGAATATGATAACCGCTGATAGAAACCGGATTCCACATTGGAACTTCATGAGTACAGTATTCTATCATATCCGTTATGATGCGCATTGAAGGATGAGGAGGATATATATATTCTTTTTGTGCAATATATTCTTTAAGAATATCATTCTGTAATGTTCCCTGTAATTTACTAAATGGTATTCCATTTTTCTTTGCAACAGATAGATAAAAAGCAAAAATCATTGCTGCAGGAGAATTTATAGTCATTGAAGTTGACACTTTATCCAAAGGAATTTTATCAAACAGAATTTCCATATCCTGAAGTGATGAAACGGAAACACCACATATACCAACTTCACCTTCACTTAATTCAGCATCGGCATCCCAGCCCATTAAAGTAGGCAGATCAAAAGCTACGGAAAGACCTGTTTGTCCTTTATCTAATAAATAATGAAATCTTGAATTTGTATCTTCAGGTGAACCAAATCCGGCAAATTGTCTCATAGTCCATATCTTTCCACGATATCCGGTATGATGAATTCCACGAGTATATGGGTACTCTCCTGGGAATCCTATTTCACTTAAATAATTAATATTTTCAATATCATCGGGACCATAAAAACCTTCAATATCTTCTCCACTTACAGTGGTAAATTTCATTCCTGTAGTTTTAGATGTTTTTACGATATCATCATATTTTTTTCTATTACTTTTATATAAATCGTCTGTCATATTTTTTCCTAATTATAAATTCTTTTTAAATATAGAAAATTAAATGATTATTGTTTAATTAACTTTCCCAAATCTTTTATTTAGTTCATCCAAAGAAAATTTTATTAAAGTCGGTCTTCCCTTTGGACAAATATAAGGTTTAGATGATGAGAATAAATGGTTTATTAATGAACGCATTTCTTTTTCTGAAAGTACAGTATTGTCTTTAATCGAAGCTGCGTCTGAATAACAAATAGACAAAATTTCTTCATCTATTTTTTTATGTTTGGTTACTTCTAATAAAATGTTTAGCATATCAATCAATATTTTTTCTTCTTTACCATGTTTCACATCATCTGGGACACCTCTAATTTCAATATTGTTCGCTCTTAAAAATGAAACTGAAAATCCTAGATTTATTATCATAGTTAAAATATCTTTTAACATATCATACTTTGTTTTATCTAAGGATAAAACTCTTGGGAAGAGTAACTGCTGAGAAAATGGCAAACCAGTCTTTAATTGATGGTAAGCTTTTTCAAACAATATTCTTCTATGTGCTGCATTTTGATCAATAACAATCAACCCGCTTTTAATTTGTGACAAAATGAATTTATCGTGCAGTTGGAAAATAAATGAAGTACCTTGGGTTTCTTTTTCTTCATCATCATAATTTACACTATGTAGAATTTCTTTTTGTATTGGTTGAGAAAATGGGCCGTCCGTTAATTCAATTTGAGAAGTTACAAGTGAATCATTGTCAATATTTCCAAAAAGTTTATCTAGATAATCATCTGAATAGTTTGATTTTTTAAAATTATTTTGAGTGTTAGAGTTAAGTTCAAAATTGTTTTTTATGTTTTTATTTTCAACCGTAGTTTGCTGAAAATCCATAACAGTTTCTGCTTCAATTTCGTTATAAACTAAATTCTGAACTCCCAAACTTTTTCTTATTATAGCTAAGAGTAAATTATATATACTTTTTTCATCATCGAATTTAACTTCCATTTTTGAAGGATGAATATTAACATCAATTTTTTGTGGATCAATTTGTAAAAAAAGGATAAAAAAAGGATAGTCTCCTTTCTGCAAGATTGATTCATAGGCTGTAAAAACTGCGTGATTTATTTGTCTGTTAATAACAAATCTATTATTAATAAAAATGTACTGATCTCCCTTACAATTATTTAACATAGCAGGTTTACCAATATATCCGTGTATAGAAAAAATATCTGTACTTTCTTCCACTTTTATTAAAGCATCAGATATATTATCAGCAAAAATTTGTGTTATTCTTTTGTCTAAATCACCTGAACTAAAATCAAACAACAAATCATTATCGTTATATAATTTAAATGATATGTTATTATTGCTAAGTGCAATTTTTTTAAATGTATCACTTATATGTCTAAATTCGGTTTGATTTGTTTTTAAAAACTTTCTTCTGGCAGGCACATTATAAAAAAGGTTTTTAACTATCACAGATGTACCTTTTACAAAGGAACCTTTTTTTGTAGTGATTTCTCCTTTATCGTTAACAGTTACTTGTGTTCCAAGTTCTTCTTCTTTTGTTTGCGTTTTTAATTCTAATTGACTCACTGATGCAATAGAGCTTAATGCTTCACCGCGAAATCCAAGAGTTTCTAATGAATTTAAATCTTCAAAATTAAATATTTTGCTGGTTGCATGTTTTTGAATGGATAAAACAGCATCCTCTTCATTCATACCGGAACCATCATCGCTAATTTGAATTAGAACTTTACCTGCATTCTTTATAAACACATCAATATTTATTGCACCGGAATCGATAGCATTTTCCATTAATTCTTTTACTACGGATTCAGGCCTATGAACAACTTCCCCTGCGGCAATTTTATTTACAATATTTTCAGATAAAATCTTTATTGATGACATTATTTTCTTTTGTACCAAAATATTTCGAATTGTTCTCTTTTTACTTTCCTCACTGTTTCCCAATCATTCTGATTATATTTAGGAAAATACACTTGACCTTTAGCTTCAAAATCTAACCTTGAAATTATCATTTCATCTACTAAATTAATTGCTTGTGAATATATTTGTCCACCCCCAATTACAAAAACTTTTTCGTATTTTTTATTTAAGCAATAATTAAAAGCATCGTCTAAATTATTGAATATTTTCAAATCATTAAATGGATAATTCAGTGCTCTATTTTTTGAGATGACTATATTTTCTCTTTTGGGTAATGGTTTGCCAAGTGAATCAAATGATTTTCTACCCATAATAATGGGACTTCCCAAGGTTGTTTCTTTAAAATGTTTAAACTCTTCACTAATATGCCAAGGAAGTTCTCCATTATTTTTACCGATTACACCATTTTTAGCAACTGCTGAAATAATAATTTTTCTCAAACGGCGACCTCAAATTTTATCTTATCCTGATGTTTATACCCTTCTAATTTGAAATCTTCAAAGACTAAATCATTAATAGGCTTCTTCTTGATAATTAATTTTGGTAACTCTAATGGTTCTCTTTTTATCTGTTCTTTTAATCCACGGCTATGGTCAAATTTTTCATTTGGTGATCCCTCCTCAGCATAATAAATATGTGCATCTACTATTGAATGTGCAAAATAACCTAAATCCAAATCTACTTCTTGAGCAATTATTTGTGTTAAAAGAGAATATGCGGCAAGATTGAAAGGAATTCCAAGAGCAATATCACCGGAACGCTGTGTCAGATGACAATTTAATTTTCCATTTGTAACATTAAATGTATAAGTGTAATGACAAGGTGGTAGTTTACTAGAAATTGCATTCCCTGGCTCCCACGCAGAAACAACTAATCTTCTACTGTTTGGGTTTTTTCTTATTTCATCAATTACAAATTGAATTTGATCAATTTCCCTTACTTCCCATTCTCCATTTTTATTTTTAATAGCACTTGGAAAATGTCTCCAATAATTGCCGTAAGCTGTATCCAAATTCCCATTTTCATCAGCCCAAGCATCCCAGATTTTAGTCTTCTTAGTTAAGTTCCTTATATGATCTTCACCTGAAAGATACCATAACATTTCATGTAGAAGAGATTTCCAATACATTTGTTTTGTAGTAAGTAATGGAAAACCTTTAGAAATATCTACCTTATAAAAAGCACCAAAATATGATATCGTATCAATACCAGTACGATTTTTTTTTAATATTCCTTCTTTTAGTACTAATTTAACTAAATCTAAATATTGCTTCATATTTCTATTATTTTTTCAGTTTTAATCATATCTGCAATTTAATAAAATAATATTGATTTCTCTCTCAGGAAATTGCCTGTACTATTATTTTGCAGGCATTTTCCACTTCTTTTTCAAAATTTAATTTATAATTGTCAATCGTAGAAAATTTATTTAATTGAATAATTTGCATATTACCATTCAACTCTAGAATTAAATTATCATCTATTTGTCCGCAGCATAAAAAGACTTTTTTATTTAGGCTTTTTCCAATTTGTAAAATAGCACTTACTCCCTTGCCTATCAAAGTAGTTTCATCAAATTTACCCTCACCTGTGATAATAATGTCTGCTTGCTCCATTTTTTTTATTAATGACTTATCATTTATCATTGAATCAAATGCAGATATTATATTAGAATTAAAAAATATAGATAATCCGGCAGCTAAACCTCCACCTGCACCATAATTAGATTTTGCTAAATCATATAATTCATTATTTCTTAATACATTATAGATCCTAGCAAAGGCTATTTCTAATAACTCAATCTCTTCTTTTGTAGCACCTTTTTGACTAGCAAATAAGTTTGTTGCTCCTTTTTCCCCCAATAAAGGATTTGAAACATCAACAATGCATTCAATTTCAAATTCTAATTTGGGTTTGCTCCAAATTATATTATTAGTTTTGGAGAAATTTTTTGGAATGATTTTTAAATCATTATTATAGATATCATATAAATTCATACCAAATATTGAACAAACTCCTAGTCCTAAATCATTAGTTCCAGTTCCTCCAATACCTAGGACTACTTTATTTACATCAATTTCACCAGCTAATATTGAATTATTTATCATATTAAGTAATTCACCCAAACCTTTTGAACTTAAATATAAAGGATGTCGTTTTTCAAGAGGAATTATTTCCAAACCTAAAACCTTAGCAGATTCTATATATATTATTTTATTTTTTCTATCATATTTAATATTACAATTGAATTTTGAATTATTGTAAGGAGTTGAAATTAAATAAATTAAATCTTTTAACTCAATGTTAAAACTCAAAGTATTTAAATACCCATCTCCCCCGTCACTGATTGGAAATTTTAAAACCTCTAAATCATCGTTTTTTAAGTATTTTTCAAATAACTCAATAACTTTTACAGAATCAGCACATTCTTTGAAGCTATTGGGAGCAAGTAATATCTTTGTTTTATTCATATGTAATATTATAAATTTAGTAGAGTTTTTATCTTATCAATAATCATTTCTGCATTTATACCACCATCTCCTGAAAAATCACATAATTTCGGATCTCCAGGACAAATATTTGAACAATAATTATCTTTTGGTAAAATGATATGTGATTCATTACCATTAGGTCCCCACAATTTAGGTGAGCAAGCTATAAGAGGACAAAACAAAGAAAGAGTTTTTATTTTTAATCCTGCACAAATGTGCATCGGACCTGTACTTGAAGAAATTAGTAAATCAAGAGCAGCAAAATTAATTATACTTTCTCTCAATTTGTTATTTGTATTTATAAAGTAAATATTTTCAATTTCTTTTAATTCAACAGAAGGTTTAGTGTCAGTAATTACTATTTTGATATTTTCTATCTTAATCAAAATATTTATTAGTTTTATATATTCAGATAAAGATAAATTTGGTGCTGAATTTCCACTAGTTGTATTTATACCAACTAAATATTCACCGGATTTACAAATTGATCTTTTAATTTCACCACTTTTACTAATTTCAGTCTCAGTTAAAAAGATTTCTTCATTTAAATCAATTGATTCAATACCATTCTTTCTAACATGATCTAAACAATAATCACTTTCATGTCTTAAAGGAACATATTTATTTCTATAAACGCTCTTTGCATTAGTAATAAATTGATAAAATTTATTACCTACCCCTATTCTCTTTTTAATACCACACCAAAACAAAAGCCAATTTATTCTTTCAGTTGGAATTAAAGACATAGAATGAGTAAAATTCATTTTCCTTATAAGTAAAGCTAATTTTAGGAAAGACAAATTTTCTTCATCTGATATAATTATTTTATCCACAAAGGGATTATTTAAATATAAATCTTTAGTATATTTTTTAACTAAAACAGCGACATAACTTTCAGGATATTGTCTCTTTATAGACCTTGGCAAAGGAGTTGATAAAACTACATCACCAATTCTGTCTGTTCTTGTAATTAGTATTCTGGGATTTATCATAAAGGAAAATTCTTTTATATTTGTTACTTTTAAATATGAATAAAATTGCTATAGTTACTACCGGCCACCCACCATTTGATGACAGAATATATTGGAAATTTGCGAAATCACTCTCCATAAATAATTCTGTTGCTGTATTCTGTTCAACTCTAGAAATTGATACTATATCATCAAATATTAAAATATTAGGATTTAATAGCAATCTTAATAATAGTATTAATAAACACAAGAAATTATTTGATTATTTATTAGAATTTGAACCTGATATAATAATTTGTTCTGAAATCTCAGCAATAATTTCTGCATATCGCTTTAAGCTAAACAGAAAAAATAAATGTAAGATTATTTCTGATATTACAGAATGGTACCCTGAGAATATTGTTTCAAAACTTTCAGGATTCACTAAAATTTTTAAATATTTATTGATATATACAGCTAATATTGTTTTAACAAATCTTACTAATGCACTAATAATTGGCGAACAAGGGAAAAAAAGTAGATATCAAATTATTGCGCCATTTAAAAAGAAAGTTATTATAGGTTATTATCCTATATTAGAATATTTTAAATACAAAGAGAAAAAAATAGAATTAGATAATTTTAATCTTGGCTATGCGGGTGTAATAAATTTTAAAAGGGGTATTTTAACATTGCTAGATGTTTTTGTAGATATTCAAATAAAATACCCTCTAAAGGATATCAAATTAATAATTGCTGGAAAGTTTGATAATCTTGAGGAAGAAAGAGCATTCCTAAGAAGAATAAAAGATGAAAAATTAAGTAATATTGAATTCTTAGAATGGACTGACTATAATAATATCTCAGACCATTTATCAAAAATGGATGTTTGCTTTGATTTAAGAGAACTTACATTCATATACAATAATTCACTTCCAATTAAGTTTTTTGAATATTTAGCATCCGGGAAGCCGGTAATTTACTCTGCAGTTAAACCACTAAAAAAATTAGGTGTAGATAAATTTGGATTTTTAGTAGATCCGACTAATAAAGAACAAATAATTAGTGTTGTTGAAAAATATATGACTGACAAAGAATTATATATGAAGCATTCTAAAAACGCCAGAGGATATATTGAAAAGGGGAATAATTGGGAGGAAGAATCAAAAAAATTGATAAATTTTATTAATTTTTTTTGTATTAAATAATATTTTTTTGTCTATAAAGATTTTTTAACTCTTTATCAACATTTTCAAAACCATGATATTTAATTACCCATTCTTTTCCCTTTTTACCAATTTCATCCCTTATGGTTTTATCCTCAATTAGCTCATTTATTTTTTTATATAATTCTTCTTTATTATTTGCAACTACAAATGGATTTTCCGGGAGCCAATCCTGATATTTTTTACTCATATTTGTGATAGTAGGAATTTCTATTGCAAGCGTTTCCAAACCCGCTTTGCCATAGCCGGTACCGCCCATAGCACCTCCTACCTGGTCAATACAAATATCACAACTGCTTTTTATATTTAGTAGCTCATTTCTTTTCATATTTTCTATTAAAAGAAATTCAATATTTTTTTCTATTTTAATTTTATTAATTACTTCGATTATTATATCGGTGCCTTTATATTTCCTATTTGTCGGACTATGGATTATTTTAATTTTTTCATTTTGATTACAATTTTTTTTTGGTAATTCACTTATATCATAAGGATAGAATAAATAATGTAGATCTTTTTTCAATTCAAGGTGATCAAATTCTGAAGTAATATTTAAGTCTGATATTTTATCTAACTCTTTAATTACACCTCTTATTCTTAAATCGCTTCCATAATAGCAGCAGACGATTTTCTTTCCCTCATTTTTCCATTTAACTGCTTGTTTAGCATTTCTATAAAAACCAAGCCCTGTATCAAAATGAATAATATCAAAATCATCTAAATTATATTGTATTATAATTTTATCTACAGTTTTTGTTTTAAGTTTATCATTAATTTGAAAATAAAAATTTTCTAAAAAATTCTTTGGTTTGAAATAAATATCATCCTTTTTAGAAGTTTCAACATAATCTACTTTTTTCTTACGCCAAGCATTAGCAAGAGAAAAATTTGGTAAAGGAAAATCTAGACAAATATCCTCAGGAAATTCTCTTACATTTTTGTGGAGTGTTATTATTCTGGATAGATCTCCGACTGAATTATGCATTTTATAAAAATCATAAGGTACCCCAGCATAATTCATTGGAGCGATATGTAAAATTTTCAGCATTACAATTTTTTAATAAAAGTATCCCTAAAAATTCCCCTTGCACCAAAATTTTCTTTAAATCTTGCCAATCCCCAATTTGGATCCATATTAACTGTAAAAATTCCAAAATCTAAAAATTTAGATCCTTCCTTTTGGTACTGATTCATAATTTCATAAAATAGAAGATTTACTGCTCGATACTCTTGATATTTTTCTAAATGGCTAATATAAAATGCAAGTACAACTTTTGAGTTTGCACTAAAGTTGCAAACCCCAGCAATTATTTTTTTTTCTTTAAAAGCTCCCCAAAGCCTAATATCATTTGGGAATAAACTTTTTAACTTTTTCAATTCTTCTATACTATGAGTTGGTTCAACATTATGACGCATACCTAAATTCATTTTAAGAATTTCATAATAAGCTTCAAAGTCTTCGCACTCTCTGATTTCAATACCTAGTTTCATTGATTTTTTTGTAGCTGTTCTTGCTGTAGCTCTAAAAGTATTTAGTAATTCACCTTCACCAATATCCAGTTGCACTACACTTGAAATTTCTCTTTTTTTATATTCAAATCCATTTTTGATTAAAGCAAAATCCAAATAGTTAGAATATTTAGATTGATATATCATTGGTGTATGAGTTAATTCAATTATATTATAGCTATTATTTTTACAGAAAGAAATTAATGATTCAACAAGAGCAAATGATTCTTCCAAATTTAGATTTGATTTATGAACAAACCCACCATAAGAAGCTCCGGCGTGTGAAGATAAAATTTTAATTCCATCTCTTTCTATTTTTGCAGCTGAGAAGATAGAGAATAATTTATCTTTTTTAAAAATTGCTAGTGAAGCATCAGTAAATCTTTTTTGGGGATGGTAGGATAAAAATTTTCTTGTATGAAATAAAGTTCCGTTATCAGATTGTTGTACAAATTCATCCCATTGTTTTTCAGTTATTTTTGATTGATTAAATGGTAAGATTTCCAACATATTATAAAATTTTTCTTTTAAAATTTATATCGAAGAGAAAATAGATTTGCATTCCCCAAACCTTGCTGGAAAGGAACATATGCAAAATCAAAAGTGAGATTATTCCACATTAGTCCAAATCCATAAGTAAAACTTCTTGTATCATAACCGCTTTGATAACCCATTCTTAATGAAACTAAATTTTTGTATGTAGCTTCTCCACCAATATTAATATGATTAAGATCAGATTTTGTGAATCTTTGGAATTCTCCACCAAAGATAAAATTAAGCTCGTATTCGGGTACATCAATAACATAACTTAAACCAGCTGCTACTTCTCTAGGTAAAGTTGTGCCTTCATTTATCAAAGTTTCCATAGAACCTAAATTTTTTATAACTAAAGATGCTCTTAAATTATGGATATGAGTTTGATAATCTATCCCAAAGTCCCAAGCACTACCCTTTGCTTCATTTATAAAAAATTGTTCATATAAATATTTATATGTTAGTCCAAATTTTATACCATTATATATTTCAAATCCAGTAGAAATACTACCAGAGAAAAATTTTGCATCAAATTTAGCTTGAGCTTCACCAGGTTTTGTTCTTACTTCAATATCGTTTACTGATGTAATGTTAACTCCTACACCTATTCTTAGCCCTAGTATTCTTGTTGTTGCACCTATCACATCACTGTTAATATCCTGAATCCAATTATTGTGCATAACTATTAACTCTTTATCTTCATTATAAGCTAATTTTGCTGGGTTATAAAATTGAGATGTAACACCATTTGAAAACACAGAGCCTGCGTTTCCCATTGCTATATTTCTGGAGTCAAATCCTATTTTTAAAAATGCAAGACCGATCTCGCCGGCTGTTTGAGCATTTAAGGTTATCGCAGTTAAAAATAATATGAATATAGTTAAGATATAATGTTTTTTCATTTTTATAATTTAATGTTCAATAAATAAAAGATAAATTTCAAATAAATAAAAAATTCAAAATAATAATTTCAATACAATTTATTTAGTTAAATTAAAACCTAACCGATACTCCCACAATATGCCTATCTTCCGGTGAATATCTTTCAATAACATAAGCATAATCAACACTAAGTAAAATGTTACGAACAACTCTTGTAAAAGATACTCCAAATGAGGGCAGTACTGGAAAATCTGAATTACTAAAGTTATACTGATCTAAACCTAAACGCAAAGTAAAATTATTTGTAAGATAGTGTTCTACACCAATTCTAAAAAAATTTGTGCCTGCATTACTATTTTCAAATTCAGCTGCTATCAATGTATTATATTTTTTATAAAAATAACTTACACCAATTATTTTCATCAAAGGAAAACTATCCTCAGTTTGGCTCCCAATTTGTTTTAGGATTGGCACGGTATCCCATTTGTATTTACTATTTAAGTCCTTAATAACAAAAGAGAATGTTATATCTTCATCAAAAGAATAAACTCCTCCAAAATCAAAACCAAGCCCTGATGAAGTTAAATCTCTAAATAAATTATAATGATAAAATTTAACTGATAGCCCAAAGGCTAGTTTTTTTGTGAATTCTTTTGCAAAAGAAAAGAAAAATTGATTTTCTGTTGTAGAAAATATATTTAGATTATTTCCTTGATCATCTCTTTCAATAATATCCCCTACACCGGAATTTATCAACCCAAAACTAATTCCGGCCATAAGTCCATCTTCTTTAGTTTTAGTTGTGTCAGCTTTTTTACTTGGGAGTGAGAATCTTTTTGTAAAATTTAAAAAATTCAATTTCCTATCCAATGATAAAATCCCATAAGAAGCTTGAAACGAATTTTCTTTTTGAAAAACAGATAAAGCAGGATTATAATAAGAAATGAGATTACCGGATTTCACAGCTGACATAACATTACCCATCCCCATTCCTCTAGCACCAAAACCCATTCTGCTGAAAGCACCGGGTTGTGAAGAAATATCACTAAACTCTGGCTGAGCAACAAGAGTAGTAATAATTAAAAACGATATGATTAAAATTTTCTTCAATTATTTTTTTTATTTAATAACAACAAATTTTCCGTATTGAGTGCTTCCACCAGCATCAATTCTATAAAAATAAACTCCATTTGGTACAATGTTTCCATTTGCATCTTTTCCATCCCAAAAATCTATAACACCGCCACTATCAACATTGTGAATTGGATTACCACGAGTTACATTCTGTATAACTGTTGCGACATAATTCATACCAAAATTAAATATTCGGATTGTTACAGGAATACTCTTACCTCCAGTACTATATTTTATTTTTAGTCTGTCAATACTTGGTATAAATGGATTTGGAAAAGCATAACTTTCCTCTGTGCTTAATAATGGAGGAGATGCTATAAATATTTTCCAATTCCCTAGCCACATTCCTCCTGTTTCAGAAAGTCTTGCTAAACCTTCATTGCTGCCTAACCAAATATTATTATTTCTTGAACCAGCAGAAAAAAACACATTAGTTGCAAGTGTTAATTTTGAATTAGAATCTTGAATAAAAGAAGGAGTAATCCAAGTTGCTCCTAAATTATTTGAACGAAAAGCACCATTATCTGAAACTGCAATTACATCGGTTCCTTTAAATCCAAAATTATGAGTTCTTTCTCCATTTAAGAAGATAGACCAGTTATCACCAAAATCGGATGATAAACTAACACCATAAAATTCTCCACTCTGATTTGCAACCCAGGTTGAAGCCCAAATTGTATTATTGATAGGATTAAATCCAAGAGAAGGAACGAAATTACCTGAAATTGGATTTGTCTGATTTTGGTGATTTACTTTTTTCCAGCTTATTCCATTATCAGTAGATTTATTTATGCCGTTTGCTGTTCCTACAAAAAGTGTGGAATCATTTGGAGTAATTACTGAGAAAGCAACATGATTTAAATTTCCCTGTGAACAAAAACTACCTGCTTCAACAGATAAACAAAAATTTAATGTATCAGCGGGTTTAATTTCATTTAAAAAATCCGGTGGTAGTACTACTCTTTCCCAAGTTGTACCATAATTTGTACTTTTCCTTAATCCTCCAGCCCAAGAAGTTATCCAAACTGTACCTGGTGTAAATGAAATATCAAATGTTACATTTTGTTGTGGTACTGTAACAGGTAAGGCGTGTAAAGTATTATTACCGTAAATAATTGTTGTATCGCTATTTTTATCAATTGGTTGGGATAAGGTTGACCAAGTAACACCATTATCAAAAGTAAATTTTAACCCTGATCCGACATCTACAGATTCATCATTAATAATTTCATTATGAGCAGTTGCAACCCAGACAACACCGTTGTTATAACCAATTGCTGAGATATCTTCTTTTCCAAATTCAGAAGTACCTGTAAAACTTTTCCAATTATTTCCGTTATCAAATGATACACTTAACCCATTTCCTGTCCCAACCCAAATTGTATCACCAATCACAATTAAATCAGTTACACCATTACCGGTAGGATTTTCATCAGTAACTTTTGATAAACTTTTCTTTGAAGAAAGATCAAAACTATTAGGAATTACTTGTGAGAATAATAATCCGTTAAAAAGAACAACTAATATTATGTATTTATAAATCAATTTCATTTAACTTCTACATTGTGAGCTATTACATTACTAAGATGCCCTGCTTTATCTTGGGCAGTAAAATCAAATCTCCAACTTCCCGTTAAAACTGTATTTGGGAAAGTTAAAAACACTGTGAATCTTCCATCACCTGCACTTACATCTCCGTTTGAAGATAAATTTCCATCATCAAACATTGGGAATTTAGAGATACCCTGACTGTTTACAACTTTAGTTCCGTTAGGCATAAATAATTCATAATAAACATTGCTGATATCTTGAAATCCATCAGGATCATTAACCATTACAGAAAAAGTAAATTGAACATCTCTTTGAACAGTATCTTGTTGAATTAAATTACTAATTACAGAAGGCAAATTTGATTTTCCGTTGTCAAAAGTAAAATTTTGTGAAGCAATAATTTTCTCTGATCCACTACTTAACAAAACTTTATATTCAACATTGTATGTGCCATTATCTAAATTATTATTAAGTAAATATTTATTGGAATATGTTAAGTCACCTGAAACAGAATCGCCATTATTTGTAACATTTCCATTATCTAAGAGATAAATACTCTGATCATTAATTTTGTCATTAAAAGGTGAATAAATATTTATCGATACTTTTTCTAATCCATTTATAGATAAGAATTTAATTGAAAAAGCAATAGTAGGATCTGATGAGTTAAATACCACTAAGTTTATAGTTCTTACAGAAGAAATTTGAATTTCATTTACATGAGGTGAAAAAACAGAATTAAAATCTTTTTCACATCCAATAAACAACAATAAACAAATTGATATTAATGCTAATGATTTCAATAATATTTTTTTTATCATATTACTTTTTTTTATCAGAATTAACCCCCAAATGAAATTATAAAGGGAGTTGGTGAAAAAGACAATAGTAAAATAATGAAACTAATATAACCCAACAACTTTCTTTTAAAATCTAATGCAGTATTATCAGGTACCGGTGGATGTTTTAATTTTATAAAGAAATATAATACTAGTGCCCAAAAAAGCCAGCCTGACCAACCAAATGTTACTCCAAAATCAAAGACACCCTCTAATATACCAAGTGTTCCTAAAATAAAAAGTATTGCAAATGATATAACAGCAACTTTAAAATGGGTCTCTTTTCCATACATTGTATAACTTATATGTCCTCCATCGAGCTGACCGACAGGAATCATATTCATTGCTGTTACAAATAAGCCGAACCAACCTACACACAAATAGGGATAATGATAAATTTCGCTCATTGGTGGAAAAAATATTGAAGTATCAACAAAAATATTTTTGAAAAAAGAAAAAAGGAAAGTATTTCCGAATGCAAGCTCAAGCTGACCTTTTCCAAAATCTTGTGAAAAATAATCAGGGTGAATGCTAAGTATATATTCTTTACCCGGGATATGTGTGAATCCCCAGAATAAAATAATTAAGCACGCAATAAACCCAGCTATTGGTCCGGCAACTCCAATATCAAACATTGCTTTTCTAGTTTCTATCGGTGATCTTGTTTTTATTACCGCTCCCATTGTACCAAAATTTAAAAAACCAGCAATTGAAGGAAATGGAATAAAAAATGGAAGTGTCGCATCAACCTTATGAATTTTAGCAGCAAAATAATGTCCAAATTCATGACAAGATAAAATAAATAACATTGATAATGAATATGGTAAACCTTTTGCTAAAAAAGAAATCTCGTATGGCCCCGGGGTTCCACTAATCCACTCAGCCCCAGCTATGGTGGTAGTAAGGAATGTTAAAATAAATAGACCAATGTGCAGTAAATAATTATTTTTTTTTGTTTTATTCATTTTTATTTAAGCAAGATTAGAATTGTAATACAAAATTATAAATCCATATTAAAGCCAAGAGCAAAATAATTTTCGTTAATATCAAACAATTGTCCGTGTACACTTTTACCTGAGTAATAATTTAATTCGATTCGAAATCCTTTTTCATCATACTTACCAAATTTAATCCCGGTAGAAATAATATTGTTACCGGTATATTTATCAATTTTTGATAATTTAAAATCATAAGCAATAAAAGGTGTAAAAACATCAGCAGGAAAATTTGTAAAATATTTATCAAACCCAAATTGATATATCCCTTTACTTATGTTTGAAGGTAAAGTATGAAATAAATAAGTTACACCTAAATATACCCGAAAACTATTTTTTTTATAGAACGGTATCAGCTCAAAAAATTCACGACTGTAAACAAAAGGGATCCTTCCATTTCTCCACAAATTACTCTGTTGATTAAAACTTCCATCAACTAAATGTGTGCTAATGTGTGCAAATCTAAATCTAAATCCATATTGATTTTCTTCACTAAAATATCTTTGTGCATAATTTAAACCGAAATAAAAATCAGTTGTCTCAACAGGAAATTTAAAATTACTTTCGCTTCTCAATCTGGTGTAAGTAAAAAGATCAACACCAAAAGATGAAATTTTATTATCACTTTTTATTTTAATTATATCCGCTGATGTGCCAATATCTAGCCTAATGTTACTTTCAGAAATTAAATAAGAAAATCCTGCTTTTGGCTCTAAAAAATTTGCCGTAAATGGTTGAATATTAATTCCGCTTGGGAACCATTCAATATTAGACTGAGGAAAAGTTTGAAAAGAAATAAAAATTAAAAGTAGAGAGAAAAATTTACACATTATTTATTTTCCGTTTGAATACCTAAGTTTTTTTAATTTTTGTTTTACAAATTTATTATAGCTGTATTTAAATTTTGATGTTAAACTGGAAATTGCATATAAATTTGTTGGGAAGAAAAATGATGGCTCAAAATAACAATTGACAGTACAGCCTTGACAAAACTCAAATCTTCCTTCCATTTTCTTAAAATCTAATATCTTCTGAGAATTTCTAATTTCTTTTATTGGCCTGTCAATTTTAATTTTATCGTTTTCAAAATGATAACAAGGTAAAATTATTTCATTGTAAGGAGAAATTACAATTACACGAGAAACAGCTTTGCATTTTGGATCATTTATATTGTTACCACCATCTCTTCTAAGTTTCATAAAACCTTGATTGAGATAAATGTCCATTTTCCCTGTACAATATTCATTAATAAAATTAATTGCTTCTTCATTCAATCCAGGATTTCCGAAATACGAAAAAACCGGGTTTACGATCAGCATCAGATCTTTTTCTTTTGCTAGTTGATGCATCCTGGGTAATTTTTTATATGTTTCATTTGTAACAGTAAAAAGAATATCAGGATATTCTCCTAAAGATTTAGCAATATCAATACTTTTTAAAACAAAATTATAGCAGTCAACTTTCCTAATTTTATTATGTTCTTCTTCATCGGGTGAATCTAAAGAGAAGTGTAATAGATCAACATTCCCGGCAAGTTTTTCTGCAAATTTAGGATATAGCAATCCATTAGAAGTAATGCTTGTCTGTATTCTAAATCTTTTTGCGTATTCCACCATTAAATGAATATCTTTATGCAGGAGTGGTTCACCTCCGGTAAGATCCAAAAATTTTACACCTAGTTTAGAAACTTGTTGAATATTATCTTTAAATGTTTCTAAATCAGCATAAGGAGTATTTGAAAAATTCTCGTGTACACCAAAATGACAAAACTCACAAAAAGCATTGCATCTATAAGTAACATAATAATTGCAAAGCAAAAGCATTAATATTCTCTCCCCTTCCATTTTACTTTTCTATTAGAGGCAACTAAAAAAGGAAGTGCCAAGATATATATAATAAAATAGATTTCAGTAGTAATAAAGTATTTCATATTTTTTAATATACCAAGCCGATGATGTACATGAAATAAAATAAGAAAATCAAAAAATATTTTAAGGCTTAACAAAAATAATGAAAGCGTGGAATAAAAAAATGGTAATAATAACATTATTAAATAAGTTAAGTAACCACTTATCAAAATCATAAATCCGCTTAATGGAACGCCAAGTCCACCTACCGCCCATCTTTTCTTTTGTCTATATAATGATTTTATATTTTCACAAGGCATAGATGTAACTAAAGTTTCTTTATCCATTGGATAAATAATTTTATACTTACCAAGTTTGCTAATTGCCATAAGTAAATTAAAATCTTCTGTCACACTAAAAGGAAGAGATTCATAACCACCTACTTCCAAGTATGCTTTTTTTAGATAGGACATATTATTTCCAATGCAGCTTATCGGTTTACCCAAATTTATTGTGCTAGATGCTATCATTAAAAGATAAATAAAATCTATACTTTGCATACCGGTAAAATTACTATCAGCAATTTGAGTAGTAAATCCATTTACCATAGCAATATTTTCTTTGTAATAAGAAGCTGTTTTGAATACCCACGAAGGTTTTACAATACAATCGGCATCAGTTGTAAAAATAATTTTACCTTTAGCAGTATTTATTCCACATGATAAAGCATTTGTCTTACCTTTTAATTTACTGCTTTCCTCTTTGCTGATTATTTTTGTGAATATGTGTTTATCTTTAATAAATTCATCAATTATTTCACCGGTTTTATCTGTTGATCTGTCGTCAACTATAATTATATCTAATTTTCCTTCCGGATAAATTAGTTTATCCAATGATTCTAAACATTTTAGTATATTTTTTTCTTCATTTCTTGCAGCCACTATAACTGTAGCTGTGAGTAATTTTTCTTCCTTGATTTGTGAAAATTTCTTTACTACACCAATCAAAAAGATAGATGACTGTATAAAATAAAGTACTATTAATATTATAAATATTATTTCAAACAATTTTCTGACTCACCGAATTTGTAATTATTTTTCTTAACTTCATCAACTAATAATCTTACAGAATCTATAAATATGTTTTTAGTTTTATTACTATCGTGCATAACCACAATCGAATTATTCCTAAGATATTTTGTAATAGATTTTTTTACAGTTTTATAATTTCCCTTATAATCCCAAGTGAGCAATGACCACATAACATTTACTAATTTAACTTCATTCATTATTTTTGTTGTTGCTAAAGTAATCCTTCCGTGAGGAGGCCTAAAATATTTAATCTGGTAATCGAACAACTCAGAAAGCAAAATATTTGTATTTCTTATTTCTTCAATAATTTCATTTTTACTAACTTCATTTATTCTCTTGTGGCTGAAAGTATGATTACCCACAGTATGCCCATCATCGATAATTCTTTGACATAAATCAGGATATTTTTTAACATTTTCACCTAAACAAAAAAATAATGCCTTAATATTGCTAACTTTTAAGAGTTCTAATAATTTTTCAGTTGTTTCCGGATTTGGTCCATCATCAAAAGTAAGTAATATTTCATTATTTTTTGTGTTCCACAAAAAATTTGAGTAAATAAGTTTGATAACTTTTGGAGGATCGTAAAGATATTTCACATTAATTTTATTTGTTTATCTAAATATCGTAAAAATATAATTGATATTTAGCATTGAATTTAGGAAGTTGTTCACTATTTTAAAAATAAACTACAACTTTTATTGAAACATTTACCAGAACATCAAAAAGGTATTATTGCAATTATAATTGCAGCAATTCTATGGAGTACAGGTGGTATATTTATAAAACTCACTTCGCTTACTCCAATGCAAATATCATTTTTCAGATGTGCATTTGCAGCGCTCATATTTTTAGTAGTATTTAATAAAGAACTTTTAAAAGCTAATATATTTACTTTTATTAATGCCGGACTTTATGCTGCCGTACTTATTTTATATGTTATAGCTACAAAGACAACAACAGCCGCTAATGCAGTTTTTCTACAATATACTGCCCCAATTTATGTACTGATTTTTGAGCCAATGATAAATAAGACAAAATATGAAAAGATAAACATCATTACCATTATTATTTGTATTCTTGGTATGACTCTATTTTTCACAGACAAACTTTCTTCAGGAAGTATTTACGGAAATATTTTTGCACTTCTTTCAGGAGTTGCATTTGCAGCATTCTTGCTTGGAATGAGAAAAAATAAGAAAGAACATCAATTTGTATCAATATTTTATGGAAATATTATAGTCGTTTTGATAACATTATATTCAATTTTCCAAATTGAATCTCTTTCATTTTCTAATTTTATAATGGTTTCCTATCTTGGAATTTTCCAAGTAGGTATAGCATATATAGTTTTTGCTTATGGTCTAAAGAGAGTTTTAGCTGTTGAAGCTTCACTTATTTCAATGATAGAGCCTGTCTTAAATCCCGTTTGGGTATTAATTGGTTATGGTGAGCTCCCATCTGTTACAGCAATTTTTGGTGGAGTAATAATATTATTAACAGTTTCTATAAGAGCAGTTATTCAGCAATCTGCAGTGATGAAAGCAAGATTTAAAAATTATTTATAATTCTAGATAGAAAAAAAAGACTCTTCATTTCTTAAATTTTGAAATGAAGAATCTCTAATTGTAATATTGTTAATTGTACATTATCAATGGTCTAGTTCTTTATATTCACCTGCTGTTTTAGTAAAAATAAAAATAGCAAGTATACCCAAAATAGTATGAGCAGCAAGTGTATACATTATATACTCAGGATGTCCAGCATTTTCAAAAGTACCCATAACACCGGTATAAATTCCGCTTAATGTTGCACCTATAAATGTTGCAAGAAAATTAGCTCCCATATAAAGACCAGCTTTTTCTTTGGGCGCTATCCACATAATATACTCCTGTATTCTAGGCGAAGATATCATTTCACCAACAGCAAATAGAAATACACCTAAAAAAACAAGATTATTTATTGATGTTACTGAAAAGCCAAGTATAACAAAACCTAAAGCAGCGACAAATAATCCGACTAAAAAAGAAGGAATTGCTTTATACTTTTCAAAAGTTTTTGAAATTAATATTTGGAAAACAATAATTATATAACCAGTGTGAGCAATTGCTTCTGCATTAATTTTCCAAACTCCGTCAACATTACTTGAAATAATACTAGCTATCCCACCTCCTAAAACAGATTTAACAGATAAATATAATTGTGCCGTATTCAAATAATCGTTTATATAAACTGCTAAAACATTAAAGAATGCCCAAAATGGCAGCCAGAAAAACACACCTAACAGGACAATAAAAATCATAAATTTTTTATCGGAAAGAACATTTTTTAGATCTATAAATTTTTGTTTGAGAGTTACCCCTTCAATTTCTCTTGGTGGTTCTTTATAAAAGAAAAGTGTTATTAAAAACATAATTCCAACTGCAATTGCTGCAGTAATAAAAACATAATCCCAAGACCATCCTCTTAATTTTCCCATAATAATAGGACCGAAAGAAGCTCCAATATTTACCATTTGATAGAATATTCCGAAGCCTAATGTCTTATTTGTAGAATCAGTTGTTACTCTTACTGTTGCAGAAATAAGTGGTTTAAAAATACCGGCAGCAAAACCTATTGATAACATTGTGATTGCTATTCCGGAAAATGATTTAGTTATAATCAAAAGTAAAATTGAAGGTAGATACGCCAAATAAGCAATGATGAGCATTTTCTTAAATCCATACTTATCAGCTAAAGTACCTGAAAAAAGTGGTGTTAAATATGATAATGCTAAAAATATACTTTGAATGATGCCAAGGTCACCTTTGGAATAACCCAATTGTTGCAAATAAATTCCAAAGCCCATATAAATTCCATAATAGGCAAATCTTTCTAATACTTCTATAGAGTTAGCTATCCAAAATACGCGTGGGAACTTGGTTCTTTCTTTCATATTAAATCCTCTGATTAGTTAAATGAAAATTATTAATCTCCAGCAACAAAAGAAGTAATCTTCCATTTGCCTTTTTCTTTTTGCAAGATAACTCTGTAATCTATAGGACTTCTGACAAAATCTTTTTGAATGAATCCATACACACTATCAACTGTCATCACTTTTTTCCAATTATTGTTCTCATCTTCAAAGTCTACAAGCATTAAAATTTCATAATTAATTTTTTTAATTATTTTTGATTTTTTGGATGGATTTTCATGTATTTCAACATCTTTATTTATTGCTGCAACAAAACTGAAGGGATCATAATCTTCGGGCCAAATACCAAATAAATATGGCATAGCAAACATATTTTTATTATTGTCTATAAATGTTCCACCCATAGTAAAAACTTTTTTTAACTCTTTCCAAAAACTTGTATTGGGATCTTCCATCTGCCACATATCCCAAAATTCTTGAATGCCTCCGTTTCCACCAAAAGAATTTAAAATATTTGTATCTAATATTGATACTAAAAAGTTAGTGTCTTTTTTTTCTATGGCATTAAAGATTTCATTTTTAAATTTTATAAGAGAAATGTCTTTTGAGCTTTGGTCTATTGGTATAACTTTAGGTGTTTTCTTTATTTGTGGGTAAATAGTAAAAGTTAAATAAATGAATATAATTACTATTAAATAAAATTTATTTTTCATATAATGTAACATAGTGTATACTAAATTAAGGAGAAAGTCTTACAAACTTCCAATCTTTTTTCTTTTTTTCATATTTAATTCTATCGTGTAATCGCATTTCCCTTCCCTGCCAAAATTCAAAAGTAGAAGGAAGCAATACATATCCTCCCCAATATGATGGCATAGGAATATCTTTATTCTTAAACAGTTCTTTAGCTTTTAAATATTTATCTGATAAATATTCTCTGTTAGGAATTGTTTCACTTTGTTTTGATGCCCAAGCACCTAGCTTACTTTCTGTTGGCCTGGTTTTAAAATATTTTTGAGATTCCTTCTTAGTTATCTTTTTAACTTTTCCATTAATTCTTACCTGTCTTTCAAATTCTTTCCAGAAAAATAATAATGATGCGTTTGGATTTTCTTTTAAATCTTTAGCTTTCTCGCTTAAATAATTTGTAAAAAAAATAAATCCTTTCTTATCCAACCCCTTTAGCAGCACTGTCCTAGAAGATGGAATACCTTTACTATTTACTGTTGACAAAACCATAGCATTCGCATGCTGTATATTAGCATTTATTACATCATCCATCCATTTAATAAATTGAGCAAATGGGTTTAAATCAATTTCAGATTCATTAAGTTGTTTAGTGTAAATTTCCCCTTTTAGATCTTTTAATTTATTTTTGTTCATTTAATAGAAAGTTATATAATAGTTAATGAAAAATATAACTTAATATTAGTAATTAAAAAATATTTTTATAATTACACTAGTAAATTATCTTAATTAATTTTTGTTTGTAGATTGCGAGCGTAACTCAGTTGGTAGAGTGCCAGCTTCCCAAGCTGAATGTCGCGGGTTCGAGACCCGTCGCTCGCTCTTATATTAAATTATTTCTAAATATTTTGATAGTTCAAAAAAATGTTACATATTTGAACTTCAAATTTTTGGGAGCTTAGCTCAGTTGGTTCAGAGCACCTGCCTTACAAGCAGGGGGTCACAGGTTCGACTCCTGTAGCTCCCACAAAACCTCAATTTTTTATGGATAAATATTATATTGGTCAAACAAAAGATCTAACTGACAGATTAAACAGATTAGTTTAGAACATCCCGACTCAGTCGGGAGGGTCATCCCGATTCAAATCGGGATAGCTCCCACAAAACCTCAATTTTTTATGGATAAATATTATATTGGTCAAACAAAAGATCTAACTGACAGATTAAACAGATTAGTTTAGAACATCCCGACTCAGTCGGGAGGGTCATCCCGATTCAAATCGGGATAGCTCCCACAAAACCTCAATTTTTTATGGATAAATATTTCGTTTATATTATCCGATCTACTTTAGATAAACCCAGATTTTCCATTGGAAAATCTGCCCTTTGGGCCGACAATTTGTAAGTAAATAAAGATCATATACTTAGCTATATAAAAATCTCGGAATTCGTTATTTGAGTAATATGTTTTTCTTACAAATTGCCAGGGGTTAACCCCGCTATATAAAATGTTTTTATAAAACATTTTATGAGCGGCCTTCGGCAAAAAATTCATTTCCAATGAATTTTTTGAGATAAATATTATATTGGTCAAACAAAAGATTTAACTGACAGATTAAACAGGCACAATTCAAACAGATCAAAATCTACTATGAATAAGGGAGAATGGGAAATTGTTATTCCAATTAAACTCAATTCTAGATCTGAAGCTGTTGTATTGGAGAAGAAACTTATTAAAAAGTTGAAGAATATCCATGATTAAAAATCGAAATTAAAAATAATGAAATATGACTTTTTTAATTATTTTAGAATAATATGATTGTTCATCTTTGGAGTTAAAAAGGTGTGACTAATTATATGACGGAATCGTAAATTTAAATTTACTACCCTTTCCAATTTCACTTTCTACAAAGATTTCTCCACCTTGTTTCTCAATCATTTCTTTGCAGAGTAATAAACCAAGCCCTGTCCCCTCTTCATTAGCTGTTCCCTTTGTAGTTATATTTTCATCAATCTTAAATAACTTTTTTAAGTTATTATCTGCTATTCCAACTCCATTATCTTCTATATATATTTCAATAAAATTATTTACCAATTTTGATACGATAGTTATTTCTCCGCCTTTGTTAGTAAACTTTATTGCGTTAGATATTATATTTCTTACAGCTGTTTGAACCATATTCTTATCTGCTCTAACTAAACTTTTCGGATCAATTGAAGAAGTAAGTTTGATTTCTTTATTATTAGCTGTTTGCTTAAGTAAATCTATAGTAGGCGTTAAATACTCCATTAGGTTAAATACTTCCTTATTAACTACTAATTTATCTGTCTGAATTCGAGACCAAGTTAGCAGATCTTCTAAAAGTGTATAAGCGCTTTTACTTATTAAATCAATATTGTTTATAAAGAACATCCTTTCTTCTTCTGAAAGAGTTTCATATTCAGTTGATAATATTTGTGAATAGCCTAGAAGTCCTTGAAATGGACTCTTAAGATCGTGAGCAATTATTGAAAAGAATTTATCTTTAGCTTTATTAGCTTCTCTTAATTCTTCAGAATATTTGTTTAATTGCACAGAACTTTGTTTCCTTTCAATTACCTGAGCAATTTGGTTTGAAACAAATGTTAATAATTGTTTCTCATCTTCACCATAAGCATTTTCATCATCATAATCCTGAACACCAAGGACACCAATAGTTTTACTGCTTATTTTTAATGGAACACCAAGCCATATTTTGGCAGGTTGTCCAATCATTTCCACTTCACCATTGGCTCTTAACTCCATATCTTTATTGGAATCTATTAATTGCGCTTCCCCTTTTCGTAATACATATTCAGTCAGTCCTCTTTTAAGTTTCCTTTCTGTCTGTGGAGGATCGAATTCATCAACAAAATATGGGAAAGATATTTGTTCAGTTATATCATTGTATAGAGATATATAAATATTCTTAACAGGCAACAGTTCAGATAATATTTCATGGATTTTTTTATATAGAGTTGACATATCTGAGGCTATAAATGTCAATTCAGAAATTTTGAATATAGCTTTTTGTTTTAACTCTTCTATTTTCCTATCAGTTATATCCCTCCAGACAGTATGCAGTATTTTTTCGTTCTTACTAGGTGAAACATCAGTAAGCAAAACTTCAACAGGAAAAACTTCTCCATCTGCTTTTTTATGTGCCCATTCAAAACAGTGACTTCCTCTTTCATAAGCTATATGCATCATTTCTTCTGCTTTATCAAATGAAGGTTTTCCATCTGGCTGAATTTCAGGTGATAATTCTGATGGATGTGTGTTCAATAGTTCTTCTTTACTATTATATCTAAGCATGCTTACAGTAGCCTGATTACAGTCGACAAATTTTTCGTTTTTAATTATAAGAATCGCATCTTCGGATTTATCAAATAAATCTTTATATTTTTTTTCCGACTCTTTTAAAAGTATTTCATTTTGTTTTTGTTCTGTAGTATCAATAACTATAGCAAAGTATACATCTTTTCCGTCAAAAATGGTTTGTTGTAAATGTACTTCAACATTATATGTAGAATCATCTTTTCTTTTAAGCAGGGTATTAAATTTAATTTTCTTTTCTTGAGCTGATTTTAGAGGGAGTAATAGTTCATCAAATTTTTCTTTTGTAAATTCAGAATTAATATCTAAAAGTGTAAGGTTAATAAGTTCTTCATATGAATATCCTGTATTATTTTTAGCACCTTTATTTACATAGACAAATTTATATGTGTCAGAATCAAAAATATAAATTTCGTCCAATGACTCAGCAAATATTTTTTTGAATCCTTCAAGTCTTGTATCCTTTTTCTTTTGATCTGTTATATCTATACCCATACCTATAAAATATTTAAACTTTTTATTTTCAAACTTTGGGGAGCCATGCCACTTAACTAAGATCAAGCTTCCATCTTTTTTAATAACATGATTTTCATTTATGGTATGTTCATGTATATCAGATAATTTCTGAAAAATTTTTTGTAACTCCTCTCTTTCAGATTCAGGCACAAAAACAGTTAAATAATCCTTGTCAATAACTTCACTTTCTGAATAACCAAGTGCATTAAGCATTGAATTGTTCATCATCATTACTTTGCCATCTGCTTTAATTACTGTAAAAAATGCCGGAGATGAATGAATTAGTGTATTATTAAAATCCCTCTGACTTTTTAATTCTTCAATTAATTTTATATTTTCTTCTAACTTTTGAAGTAGTTTCTGGTTATGCTCGGTTAGATTCAATTCTTTGTTTAATAATTTATCTTTCATAATAAATAGTATTAATTAGGGGAAATTAGATAAGTTAAATAACCTCCTAAAATTGAATTATTATTTTTCAT
>Ga0210044_10001600_pt1 | contig 34645 bp, 21 predicted proteins | sample CryGey13umfilter_2_FD_183959 | JGI IMG/M metagenome (GOLD analysis project Ga0210044, IMG submission 183959) | Groundwater microbial communities from aquifer in Utah, USA - Crystal Geyser 4/9/14 3 um filter (SPAdes) (version 2) | ecosystem: Environmental > Aquatic > Deep subsurface >...
AACGAAATAAGAACCAGGCTCCGATGGGGCAGGCGAACGGCTGCATGCAATGCGGGGCCGGGCTCCAGCCTGATTGGGACATGTGCCCATACTGCGGGAGCGCAGTCGGCGCCGCCGCAGTTGCCGAGGGCTATGGCCAACAAGGCTTCGTGCAGCAGGGCTTCACACAGCCTCAGGCACCGGACGAAGAAAACAAGACCGTCGCCATCAACATCGATGACCTCAACAAGAAGCAGACGCGACCTGTTGTTGGATGGATCGTTGCCCAGAACGGCAACCATCGCGGGCATGACTTCCGTTTGTATGATGGCAAGAACTTGCTTGGAACGGCCGCAGACTGCGACATCGTGGTGACGGATCCATACCTCTCCGCGAAGCACTGCACGATTCGACACGAGGACGGGAACTTCGTGCTCATCGACCTCGATTCGACCAACGGCACCTTCGTGAACCAAAAGAGGGTTTCGAAAATGGAGCTCATCGACAACGACACCGTGCGCTTTGGTCGTACCGAGTTCAAGTTCAAGTCGTTGTTCTAGTGTCCCCATTGGTAGGCCCGGACAGCTTATCGCAGATGCGCCAGCGAGAGGCTGCGTAGGTCGCTACGTTGCCTGTGGGCGGAGCTGTGTGCTATTTCTTGGCACTCCGTCAGGTCGGGCGCGCCGTTGCCTACTGGATGCCGAACTACAGGCCTTTCCTGCCAATAGATCTCTACGAAAGAGCGAAGATGAAAGAGACAAGAATGGATGAGCCCATGCGATCTACAAAGAAGCGACCAGCGATCCAATCGCTCTTCTTCTTGTTGTTGATGGCTTTGGGAGTCTTCACTCCCAGCACCTCGTTTGCGCAGAGCATTCTGGAGGTCTTCGACATCAACACCAAAGAGGTGGAGTCGAGCTTCGAGGACTCAGGTGCTGCCAAGATCTCGATCTACTTCAGCGCTCGGCAAGCCAAGGGACAGCCCATTTCTGGGCTGAAAGCCGACAACATCAATCTCCTGATCAACAAAGACGAGCCACCCCTCAAGTCGAAGACGCTGCGCTCATTCAAGGACGGCGATCGGGCGATTGCAGTGGTGGTCGTGTTCCCCATCGCCAAAGACTACATCGAGGAGTTCTACGGGATTCGCTCGAACGTCGCCTCGTTCGTTCAGCAGTTTCGCAGTCTGGATTGGGTGGGAGTGGTCGCCTACGACTCCACCGCCACTCCCTACGCGCCTGTGACGGGCGCCGACATCCCAGGGTTGGCGGATACCGTTCGCGAGATCCAGAACACCGAGGTCATCGAGCCCAACCTGTTTGGCGCCCTGATCCCAGCGGTGAACATGCTCAAGAACCTCGAGGCGAAACAGAAGTACCTGGTCGTCGTTTCGAACGCCGAAGGCGCGATCGTCGGTGATGATAAAGAGGCCACCAAGCGGATTCAGAAGTTCCAGTACTCCATCAAAGAGTTGGGAATCACGCCGATGATCGTTGGGTACACCCCCGACGGACCAGAGGAACTGACCTACAGAAAGTGGCTCAAGCAGCTTGCTCTGGCCGGCGGAACGTACAACGAAGCCGTTGCGATGGACGAGCTTCCCAACGCAATGAACACGGTCTTTGACCTGATCTTCCAGCAGTACATCTTGGATGCTGAGGTCGACCTCAGCGGAGACTTCTGGCTCGAAGAAGGGAAATACACCTTCACGGTGGTGGCGAAGGTCGGCAGTCAGGAGCTCAAAGGTTCACAGAAGGCTGGCTGGCCGGCTCTCTCCAAGGACAACTCCTGGCTGATTTGGATGATCGCTGGCATCGCTGGCGGCCTGCTCTTCCTGGTGCTCTTTATCGTCATCATCATCAAGGCCTTGAAGCGCAGAAAGCAAAGAGTGCAAGAAGCGCCGATGATGATGATGTCCGAACAGCCGCAGCAACAGCAGGACTTCAAGTGTGAGACATGTGGGAAAACCATACCAGATAAGCTGTATGGTTTCCGCGGGGAGTTCTGCATGAGTGGCGGTAAGCCAGACTGCCCCTACTACCAGATGCCGGACAATGGCCGACTCACGATCACCCGAGGTCCATTAGCGGACGTTACCTTCTTTATCAAAGAAGAGATGGTGACCATCGGCTCCTTGATCGACAACTCGGTCGCGCTCGTCGACAACTCCGTCTCCAAGAAGCACGCCGCGATCAAGGTCGATGATGCCAATCGTTACGAGATCAGAGACTTTGGCTCGACCAATGGAACCTACGTCAACAACGATCGCGTACAACGGATGTTCCTGAAGGACGGCGACGTCATCAAGTTCGGAAGTGTGGAGATGACGTTCACGCTGAAGTAGCAAAAGAATCGACTTGAACCCCAAATGAAGCAAGAGAGTGTCCGCGAGCACCGCTTCGAGGTTGCTCGAAACCATGATGGCTGGCGCCTAGATCAGTACCTCACCCACAAGCTGGGCCGACTCACTCGATCGCAGGCGCAGCGCATCATCAAGGTTGGGCATGTCGAGACCAGTTCGTCACGACGAATGAAGGTTGGGCTGATCTTGCGGGAAGGCGATACAATCGTCGTTCGACAAACCTATGGGTTCGAGGCGGATTGGGGAGACCAGGTCCGCGTCCTCGAGGTGACGCCGAGTCGCGTCGTGCTCGAGAAGCCAGCTGGCATGTTGGTTCACCCTACGGCCAACGCCTATTTCAATACCCTGACGGATTGGGCTGAGCGAAGTGGGTACGGCAGACTCCATGTAGTGCATCGCCTCGACCGAGAGACCAGCGGTGTCATCGTCTTTGGCCGCGACTCCACGAGCGCTGGCGAGTTGGGGGCTCAATTCAACGGCGGCGCCGTGCACAAGGAGTATTTGGCGCTCGTGGTCGATAAGGGGCGACGTCATGAGGTCGGCGCGGGTGGAGAGAGCTCGGCTCCGCTTGGCTTCGACGAGAGTTCGGTACTGCCCCGGTTGAAGGTCTGGAGTGGTTCTTGGGCGGCTGGGACGCGCTGGCTTTGTATCGGGCGTACAGGCGAGCAAGCCCTACTCAAAGTATGGATTGAGGGGGGACGCCAACATCAAATTCGCGCTCACCTTGCGATGTTCGGGACCCCTATTGCGGGCGATAAACTCTATCTGCATGGGGACGTGTTCTATCGAGATTGGCTCGAAGGAAAGGCTGACACCAAAGTGCTCGAGAGGGAGTTTCACGCTTTGCACTCGTATCGACTCAAGATTCCGTGTCTGGGGATCGACGCGGTGGGGAGCCTACCGCCTTGGTGCGGTGAGGACTTCGGCACAGTCATCCCATAGCCCTTCGGGGATGGGGAGTCCGACGTCTGCGCGATAGAGGCTTCGCGTGAGCTCTGGGGCGTCGAGAACCACAAGAGCGGCGTGCGGAGGCACCGATGTCTCGCCCTTGCTGGCTAGGAAGGGGGGGAGTCCGGTTTCCGGCCACCACGCCAAGTCGACGGTTCGACGGGTGCCGTGATCCCAGAGCCGATGGGTATGCTCGGTGGCCTGGAAGGTGCGTTGCTGGGTGAGTGCCGTTTGGTGCTCGCGCTGTCGCCTCCGCACGGTCTCAGGAGACTGTTGCTCCTTGGCTTCGTGCAAGAGTTCAGAGTGGCTCATGGAGAGGGCGCGGCGGTGTAGCCAGCGGCGGAGCCAGAGCTCGAGGGCGATGAAGGTTCCTGCCGCGCCCAGGCCTGACAGGATGGAGTTCCTGAGTTGAGAGACGCTCCAGGCGACGTTGTTGGGGTCGCCGATCGCTATGGGGAGTCGCTGGAGGAGGAGCTTCAGGGACCACCAGAGCGCTAAGAGTACGACGCCCGAGGTGAGCAGCTGGGCACTTCTTTCGAGCATCGCTCTGGCGGAGGGGAGCCCTCGAAAGCGGGGATTTGCGAAGGCATCAGCCGAGAGGTTGAGGCGAGTCTGAACTACGGCGAGGGCGATGAACATGGCGACGAGAACGATGAGGAGCGGCAGCAGCAGACTCAGGACATCCTCGAGCAGAGGCTGGACGTGGCTCACATCAGGTTCGCCGAGGTGTTGGAGCAAGCGGATGGTGTCTGCTGACCATCGTGAGACAAGGTGTTGGCCCCAAGCTGGCAGCACAAGGACGCAGAGGCCCATGACGCCGGCAGCGGCGAGGTTCAGGCTGACGGGGAGATGGCCGCGTCGGCGCGCCTCCGAGAGCCTCTTTGGTGTTGGTTCATGTTGCCCTGGCATCGAGCCAATCTCCGATGATGGGCCAGACCTGTCTCGGCGCGTATTGGCCCAGAATCAGGTCGAGGTGTCCGAAAGGGGCGTGGCCAAAGGAAGGACCGAGCACGACGAACTGCTTGTCCTTGCTGTTCGAGCGATCGAACGCAGCACGGGCGTCGATGGGCGGGAGCAGGGTGTCTCTTTCGGCGGCGACGACGAGGAGAGGGAGGTCGACATCGGGCATTTCGTCGAGGTAGCGGCGTCCCGAGCGCGAGACCAGCTCGGCATGACGCCCGACCCGAAGCAACGCCGCCAAGATGCCGAGGCTCGAGACGTCCCAGCCAATCCGAATTTGCTGAAGCAGCAGGTCCCTCTCAATGCCTCTGGGGTACCAGGCCTGGAAGGGGAGCAACGCCAAGGACGCCCTGGAGTCCGCGAACTTCACGTAATCACTTAGGAGTTGGCCAATCTTCCGTACTGTGAAGGGGGTGAGGGCGAGCTTCTGGGGGATGTGGAGTTGCTTCGCCACGCCGGAGAGGAGTCTGAGCGCAGCAGAGCCACCTGAGAAAGTGAAGATGGCGGACAAGGTGCTGACGCCGCAGAGGCGCGGGGCCAAATCCGGCATTGCGCAGTAGGTGACAAGTCCTCCCATGCTGTGTCCGATGACAAACGTCTTGGCTTGGCCAGAGCGCTCGAGTGTAGCGTCCACCAGCTTCGGGAGGTCGATCTCGATGTATTCGTCCAGATGCTGCGCGAGCTTCGTGCCCAGTTGCCGCGAGCGGCCTACCCCCCGCAGCTCTCCGATGAACACGTCGTAGCCGAGGTGTGCGAGGTATCCGGCGAACGACCTTTTGTTCAGGTGCCAGGTGTACCGGTTCATTCCGAAGCCGTGCACCAAGAGGACAGGGGCTTTGAGCGGGCTCGGCTTCTGATTGCATTGCTGGCCTGAGGTGGCGCCCCGTCGTGTCGCTGTGTTCGCGCGCGCGTGGAGACGCACCAAAGCCAGCTCACCTCCTGATGGAATGGGGACAGCAAGCAGCTCTCTCCTAAACGTCCCCCAAAGTGCGCCATCGATGGCGAATTGCACTTTTTGCGATTCCAGGAGTCGGTACATGACTCACTTTCTTTTGATCTTGAATGGATATGAAGCTTCGACGACGCGACCTTCAGGGGGAGCCGGGAAGATGATCGTCGCAAGCTCAAGGAGGAAGCAGTCCTCGGCGCCTTTGAATTGCTGGGTCGCCTCGAGGATCTTTGCGCCGGAGACGTGTCCATCGGCTTCGATAGTGAAGGCTGCTTTGACCAGGAAGCCATCGGCTGGGAGTGTCAGGCCCTCGAGGTCCTTGTCGTAGCAGGTGGTGAGGGCCTCGCGCCGGGACTTGATCACGGCGTTGATGTCGAGTTTGCCAGCGTCATCGAGTTTGCTCTCGGCCGGAGTATCCCCGGTTAGCGTTGCTGCTCCTCCCATGGGTTTAGGGACTGTCGCGGGAGCGAGCTCATTAGTGGGCGTTTTTTGGTCGGCCTCCACCTTCTGGTTTGGAGTCTCGACGGGAGTTTCGTTGGGAGTGGAAGCGCATGCGACGAAGAGGGCCAAGGAAAGGGGAAAGATGAACTTGAGTGCAGACATCAGAGACCTCGATGGTGTCAGTATTGCGAATGAACTGTTGAGCGCGATGCTCGTGCAATGAATGCACAAAAGCCCCAAGAGCGCCAGAGCCGGTTTGACTTGGCTATCGGCGCTCATATATTCACAGATTCGCTGCGGAGCACCAAAAATGCGCCGGAGCATCTTGCTCAAGACTCGGTGCCGTTGCGGCGAGAGCATCGCGGACCTACTGGCCCGCCGTGTTTCTTTCTTGCTCGTGTCGCGCTAGACAGCCCACGAAGTTCGGTTGTGTAGAAGTTGCTGACCGCGGTGCAAACAATCGAATGCCGTGCACAACCTAGTGAACGGCGCTCGAAGCACTGTCGAGAACTCGACAGTAAAGAGGCCTCCCCAGAATGTTTGGTTCACTGATCAAGAAGATATTCGGCTCGAGTCACACGCGAGCGATGAAGAGAATGCGTCCACTCGTAGAGCAAGTGAACTCCTATGAGGACGCCTTCTCGAAGTTGAGCGATGACGAACTTGCGGCGAAGACCGTCGAGTTCAAAGGGAGGCTCGAACAAGGCTCTTCGCTGGATCTCCTTCTGCCGGAAGCGTTTGCGGCGGTTCGGGAGGCCAGCAAGCGCGTGCTGGGGATGCGCCACTACGATGTACAGATGTTGGGCGGAATTACGCTGCACCAAGGCAAAATTGCGGAGATGAAGACAGGGGAAGGGAAGACGCTGGTTGCCACGGCGCCACTGTACCTCAACGCGTTGGAGGGGAAGGGGTCTCATCTCGTCACCGTGAACGACTACCTGGCCTCCCGCGACGCCGACTGGATGGGGAAGATCTACAACTTCCTGGGGATGGAAGTCGGCAAGATTCTATCCGACATGTCGAATACGGAGCGCCGCCATTCCTATGCCTGCGACATCACCTACGGCACGAACAATGAGTTCGGCTTCGATTATCTGCGCGATAACATGAAGTTCCGGCTCGCGGACTATGTTCAGCGGAAACACCAATACGCCATCGTCGACGAGGTCGACTCGATCTTGGTTGACGAAGCGCGGACCCCACTGATCATTTCGGGCCAGATCGAACAGGACCTGGAGCTCTACTACACGATCAACAAGCTGATTCCGTTCTTGAAGAAGGACGAGGACTACATTGTCGACGAGAAGCACCACTCGGTGACGCTGACCGACGATGGCGTGGAGAAGATCGAGAAGCATGTAGGCGTCGGCAATATTTATGACCCACGACACATCGAGTACCTCCACCATGTGAACAAGGCCCTGCAGGCTCACACGCTCTATAAGCTCGATCAGAACTACCTGATCGTGGACAACAAAGTGGTCATCGTCGACGAGTTCACCGGACGTCTGATGTCAGGACGTCGGTGGTCTGATGGGCTTCATCAAGCCGTCGAGGCGAAAGAGGGCGTACCGATCCAAAATGAGAGCCAGACGCTGGCGACCATCACGTTCCAGAACTACTTCCGAATGTACACGAAGCTGGCTGGCATGACGGGTACAGCGGACACCGAGGCCGAAGAATTCAAGAAGACGTATGGTCTAGACACGCTCGTGGTGCCGACGAACATGCCTCTGATTCGACTCGATCAGCCAGATGTCATCTACCGCTCAGAGCGCGAGAAGATCGCCGCGATCATCGACCAGATCATCGAATGCAACACGAAGGGGCAGCCCATTCTGGTGGGGACGGTGAGCGTCGAGAAGAGCGAGGTCATCTCCAAGGTCTTGAAGCGAAAGAAGATCAGCCACTCGGTGCTCAACGCGAAGAACCACAGCAAGGAAGCGGAGATCGTTGCACAGGCTGGGCGCAAGGGGTCTGTGACCATCGCCACGAATATGGCCGGCCGAGGAACGGACATCGTGCTTGGAGGAAATCCGGAGTTTCTGGCTCGCAAAGCCTCCTCCGAGGAGGAAGGCGGGGACTACGAGAAGTGGTTCGCGCACTTCAAGCAGGTCTGTGAGAAAGAGCGTCAAGAAGTGCTCGAGTCGGGCGGTTTCTACATCTTGGGAACGGAGCGCCACGAGTCTCGTCGTATCGACAACCAGCTGCGAGGCCGTGCGGGTCGTCAGGGTGACCCTGGTGAGAGCCGCTTCTACCTCTCGTTGGAAGACGATCTGATGCGCATTTTTGGTGCGGAGCGGATCGGTGGGTTGATGGACCGGTTGGGGATGGAGCCTGGAGTCCCCATCGAACACAACCTGGTGTCGAAGGCGATCGAGAATGCTCAGATGCGGGTCGAGGGGCGAAACTTCGACATTCGCAAGCAGCTTCTCGAGTACGACGACGTGATGAACCAACAGCGAAAGGCGGTTTACGACTTACGTCACAGTGTCGTGGAGGGCACGAACATTCGCGAGCTGGTGTTCGACATGCTCGAGGCCGTGTTGGTGGCCGTTGCGGAGAATCACGTTGCCGAAGGTGTGATGCACGAAGATTGGGATATTCAGGGCCTTCTCGAGGCGATGAGGCAGATCTGCCAGATCGAGTTCGATATACCTGACCATATTCGCAACTTCCGCGACAAAATTCTGGAGCATCTCTGGTCTCAAATGGAGGCTGCCTACCGACAGAAAGAGCAGGAGTTCCAGTATCTGGCAGATCGATACAACGAGCGTTATTCGTCGGAAGAGGAGGGCTTCCAGCCCAAGACCGGCGGTGACATCTTTGGCGAGATCGAGCAACGGTTCTACCTCAAAGAGATTGATCAGCAATGGCGTGAGCACCTCAATGAGATGAGCGCGCTGCGGGATGCCATCGGCCTACGAGGCTATGCGCAGAAGGACCCGAAGCAGGAGTACAAGCGCGAGGGTTACGACATCTTCGTCGAGATGCTCAACCGAACGAAATCCAATGTCGCTTCGCAGATCTTCCGAGTGAAGGTTCAGCGGGAGGAGGATGTTGGGATTCAACCGGTGCTTCAAGCTCCAAAGAAGGTCCAAGAGATTGCTCCCGCCGAGACGGCGCAACAGGTCGCCACGGAGTCTGCGGACACGCCGGCAGAGGCGTTGCCCACCAAGGTCACCACCGTCGTCAGGGAAGAGCCGAAGCTGCGCAGAAACGATCCTTGCTGGTGTGGGTCCGGCAAGAAGTACAAGCAATGCCATTGGCGAAAGGACACTCAAGGCCAAGCCAACCCATAACAGGTCGAAGCCAGAGATGTGCACGCGCCATGGTAGGTAAGGAGAGCTGAGTTGAACTACAGGCTAATCCTGCTGCGCCATGGTGATGCTGCAACTGACAACGCGACTGATCACGACCGTTCGTTGACAAAGTGGGGGATGGTCCAGGCTCAGACAGTATCGGCGGACATTCTCGGTGGTGGGTGGTTGCCAGAGCACTGCCTGTCGAGCACCGCAAGGCGGGCGGAGCAGACCGCAGAGTGGCTATCGGACACGCTGCCGTCGATGACCAGAGTGACAAAGGGAGCGCTCTACCTCGCTTCGTTCAATAAGGTCATCTCGGTCATCTCGGGCTCGAACCCCACGGCGGCCACGTTGGCGGTCGTGGGGCACAACCCAGGGCTCAGCGACTTGGTCTTTAAGCTCTCCGGCGTCTGGGTCGTTTTGGGAACTGCCAATGCTGCCTTGCTCCAGCAGTCGGTCTTTGCATGGAGCGACCTAGATGCGAGCCAGGGGTCTTGGGAGTTGGTCCAGGTGCTCCGCCCTGATTAAGGGGCCTTGAGGTGGCTCTTCAGGAGCGCCGCCATGGTGGCCACTCTCTTCACGTCGACTGGAGCGGAGAGTATGCCACCGTGCTTCAGCCAACTTCCGACGATGGCGCCATTGACCAGAGGAGCGAGTCGTTCAACGTTTTCGGGTGTCAGTCCTGAGCCGATGAAGAGAGGAACGCCGCTCGAGGAGCTCTGCGCTGCGCGCAGGGTGTTCGCATCGACCTCTGCGCCGGTTGCCTGACCTGAAACGATGATTCCGTCGGCGTGCCCCCGTCCAAACGCTTCTTTGATGGCCGAGGCCATTGAAAGAGGTGCCAACGGCGAGGCATGCTTCACGAGCACGTCGGCGAGAATCCGAATGTTCGTTCTCCCAAGCAGTTGCCGGTATCTCAGGGTGTGCTGGGCTTCACCTTCGATGATTCCTTGGTCTGTGACATAGGCACCGGTGTGGATATTGATCCGAATGAAGTCCAGTTCGGCAGCAGCGGCGATCCCAAGGGCCGAGTACGCGTCGTTTCGGAGGCAGTTGACCCCCACTGGGAGGGAGAAGCGGCGTTTGGTCTCGTGGGCGATCAAGGTCAGCGCAGCGACCTGATGAGGAGGGACCCGATCGCCGTGAGTGCCTTTGTGGAATGGGCTGGACCCGAAGTTCTCGACGATGATCCCGTCGGCGCCACCCTGAGCGAGGGCGTCTGCATCGATGAAGGCCCGTCGTAGGACCTCGGAGAACCCTCCGACCTGGTGTCCAGGGTCCCCTGGCATGGCTGGCACATGTACGACCCCGATGAATCCACGCAGCATCGTTTCCTCCAGGTGATCGAGGCGCTCAGCTCAACGCCAGAGTGTCGAGCGGAACGGCTTGGGCGCTGCGAACGAGGTACTCGAAGATCTCGAGGTCGTCCTCTCTCGCAAGTTAATTTCGTTGAGATCTTGCAGCGTCAGGAGCGCTCGGCAGGCGGTTTCTTGTGCACTCTCGACCTTGCCTGTGAAGACGAGAGCGATGGAGTCGTCGGAGCGTTCGACTCGAAGGAGACCTTCGAGTTGGACCCCCATTCGAAGTGCAGCCTCAAGAAGGATGCCCCTTGGGCGATCCGTCCAGCGGCAGAGCCCAAGGGCGTTCTTCGCTCCGGTTGGTCAGCAAGAACTGCTCGCCCAAGCAAGCGACGAGCTTGAAAGTTCAGTCTGGTTGATGGGGCTGCATGAAGTCTCCGCTGGGGCTGGGTCGAATGGGATGCGGACGCGAGCGCACGGTTGGCAACCACAGCCAGCTCGTTTGCACGGATGCACGCCCGCAAACAGCGCTCTCGAAGAGACATTGCGCTCCACCATTCCCGCCATTTCCAGCGTTTGTTCAGGTAGACAGTCGAATGTGGTCCTTGACCAATTGATCGACGATGGAGGGGTCAGCGAGGGTCGAAACATCCCCGAGGTCGGAGTAATCGCCTGCCGCAATCTGTCTCAATATTCGCCGCATAATCTTCCCCGAACGGGTCTTAGGAAGCCCAGGGACGAGCTGGATATGGTCAGGGGTGGCGAACGGTCCAATCACCATCCGCACCTGCTGTTTGAGTGCCCCAATGAGCTCTTCTGGGTGGTCTTCTGCGAGGAAGTCGGCGCGCACGTACACGAAAGCGTAGATTCCGGTTCCCTTGATGTCGTCGGGGAACCCGACCACCGCTGCTTCGGCGACGTCCTCGTGTTGGATGAGAGCGCTCTCGAGTTCAGCGGTACCCAGTCGGTGTCCTGAGACGTTGAGCACATCATCGACACGCCCAGTGATCCAATAGTAGCCGTCTTCGTCGCGCTTGCAGCCATCGCCGGTGAAGTATCGGCCAGGGAACTTCTCGAAGTAGGTGCTGATGAACCTGGAGTGATCGCCGTAGATGGTCCGGGCTTGCCCTGGCCACATCTGCTCGAGACAGAGGTTTCCTTGCACGTCATAGCCGAAGAGCTCCTGTCCATTGTCATCGACCAAGACCGGTTTGATGCCGAAGAACGGCAACGTGGCAGAGCCGGGCTTGGTCGGTGTCGCCCCAGGCAGTGGGGAGATCAAGATGCCCCCGGTTTCGGTTTGCCACCAAGTGTCGACCACCGCGCAACGGCCCTCACCGATGACGTCGTGGTACCACATCCAGATCTCAGGGTTGATGGGTTCACCGACCGTTCCAAGAATCCTGAGAGAGGAGCGGTCATAGCGTTTGACGGGCTCGTCGCCGTGCCTGGCGATGGCGCGAATGGCGGTTGGCGCGGTGTAGAGCACGGTGACCTTCAGATCCTCGACGATCTGCCAGTAGCGGCTGGCGTCGGGGTAGAGCGGTGTCGACTCGAACATGACCGTCGTCGCCCCGTTGGCGAGCGGTCCGTAGACGATGTAGCTGTGGCCAGTAATCCAGCCGATGTCCGCGGCACAAAAGTAGACGTCGTCGTCATGGATATCGAAGACGATTTCGTGGGTGTAGGAGGCGTAGACCAAGTACCCCGCGGTGCTGTGCAGCACGCCCTTTGGTTTTCCAGTAGAGCCCGACGTGTAGAGGATGAAGAGCGGGGACTCGGAATGCATCCACTCGACGTGGCAGGTGGCGCGTTGCCTCTTGGTTTCTTCATGCAGCCAAAGGTCTCGGCCTGCCTGCATGGGGACCTCGGTGTCGGTTCGCTTGGCGACCAAGACAGTGTCGACCATGGAAAGGCCGTCGATGGCGCGGTCGGTCGTCGCTTTGAGAGGAATGGTTCGGCCGCCACGCAGCCCCTCGTTGGCGGTGACGACGATTCGGCAACCCGCGTCGAGGATGCGTTCGCGGAGCGCTTCCGCCGAGAAGCCCGCGAAGACGACCGAATGCACGGCGCCAATGCGAGCGCAGGCGAGCATCGTGTAGACCAGCTCAGGAATCATGGGCAGGTAAAGACAGATGCGGTCCCCTTTCTTGACCCCTTGGGAGAGCAAGACGTTGGCGACTCGGCCCACGTGTTTCTTGAGCTCGCGGTAGGTGATGTGTTGGTACTCGCCAGCTTCATCGGCGGCCCAGATGATGGCGGTCTTGTCGGGTTGGTTGATGACGTGGCGGTCCACACAGTTGTAGGCAGCGTTGAGCCGCCCGCCGGCGTACCAGGACATATCGACGTCTTCGAGATCGACCTCCATGATGGACATGGGGGGGTGGAACCACGTCAGCCGCTCGGCCTTCTCCGCCCAAAATCCCTCGGGATCCTCGATGGAGTTGCGGTATTGCCGCTCGTATTCGTCCATTCCGAGGACGTGTGCGCCTGTCTTGAATCTTGCCTTGACGTCGATCATTGAGGACCTTTTCGCGGTTGTCTTTGCCGACCGCTCATTGCTGACGTGTTGCCATGACAACTACGCGTGATCGAATGTCGCTGTTGACTCCCATCGAACAATCCCCTCAGCGCGCACGAGACCCTTGTGTCGAGGTCTAGACCGCCAAAGGGGCACGAGTAGAGGCGACCACAATTTCAGGCTCGAGGACGAAACGTCAAGCGGCCCGATAGCAGTCGGTCGTCAACGGAGCTCATAGGTGGCTTGCGCGAAGAGCCCGAATGTCCAGTACAGCGTGAGGTGGTCGTCGGGGTAAGTCGCACCATCGAAGACCGCGTCGTTCTGGGAGAGCAGGTTGAGCCCCAGTGTTGGCCCCAGTTCGAGGAGGAGAGGGAACTGCAACCCGAGCTCCAAGCGGTAGGCCGCCTCGAGAGTCGTCGCAAAGCCGTTGAGATCGTTGTCGCTCGAGAAGTCGATGGAGTCCTGTTTGATGTGGCTGAAGATGCTCCCGTGGTCGTAGCCAAGGAACAGTGTGGCCGACAGAGAGAATGGGAGTTCGAGCCGAGTCAGGACCCCAAGCGAAGGCAGGACCACGCTGGTTTCGTAGGTGCGCGAGGCGCTTTCGTCTAGGTGGCCATAGGTGCCAATGCGCGCACAGAGTCCCACAGCGAAGCGCTCGGCGATGCGGACCGCGATGCTGGCGCTAGCTCCCCCTCCGATGCCCAGAGGAACCTCACCGCCGATGGAGGGGTCCGAGTCGCTGAGCGAGGCCGCGGCGCCGCTAGCTTGCACGCTGACGACCAGCTCAACGGCACCGACGTTTGTACCGTTGAGCAGGAGAAGCAGAGCAACCACGAGCGACGCGCCGCATTTCACAGCCTTCTCTCGGTAATGACGAGCTGGATTCTCTGATTGGCCGCTTTGGCTTTCTTCGACGTTCCCTTGGCGATTGGCCGTGTGGACCCTAGCCCGACGGCCTGTAATCTCGAGGCCTCCACCCCACGGGCGACCAGGTAATCGAGGACGGCTTGTGCCCGGCTCTGGGTGATGTCGATGGCTTCTTGCCCCGTCGCACCGAAGCTTCCATGCCCCTGGATTTGCACCTTCTTGATGCCGGGGTTGGCGAGGAGAACGAGGGCGACCTGGTCCATGGCACTGGCGGACTTCGTCTCATCGAGCGCATGCTCGGTCGAGAAGGCCAGGGGTGCCAGAAGCTCGATGGTGCTGACCTCGAGTTTGTACGCGGCGGGACCTTCGTCTGGACATCCGTCGTCGTCGATGACCCCATTGATGGTCTCCTTCTCGGTTGGGCAGGCGTCCGAACGGTCCATGACCCCATCTTGGTCGTCGTCGGGGTCGAGACAGCCGTCGTCATCCTCGAACTTGTCGAGGTCCTCGGCCTGGTCGGGGCAGCCGTCACCCTTGTCGGGGAGCCCGTCAAAATCGTTGTCTTCGTCTGGGCAACCGTCGTTGTCTTCGAAGCCATCGAGGTCCTCAGCGCGGTCTGGGCAACCATCCACGGCGTCGGTGAAGCCGTCGAGGTCGTTGTCTTCGTCTGGGCATCCATCGGCGTCCTCGAAGCCATCGGGATCTTCGGGCTCATTCATGCAGGCGTCGAGGTCGTCGTTGATGCCATCGCCATCCTCGTCGAGGTCTGGGCACCCGTCGTCGTCGAGGGTCTCGTCGAAATCCTCGGCGTCATTGGGGCAGGAGTCCACATTGTCCGGGATGGTGTCCTCGTCGTTGTCCCCGTCCTTGCACCCATCGGCGTCTTTGAACCCGTCGATGTCTTCGGCTTGATCGGGGCACTCATCGTCGCGATTCGCGATCCCATCTTTGTCTCGATCGGGGTCCAGAGGGGCGTATTCGGCCCCGAAGAGCACTCTGAAGTTCGGCACGCCAACCCCCGCACCGATGCCACCTCCGCCGCCAGCGGTGAAGTTGATCTCCGACTCGGTGAGCAGCGACAGTCCGAGGAGCCACTCGAAGGGTTGATAGAAATCCTCGCCGAGGTCAGAGCTCAGAGGCGCGGTGCCAAAGCCTTCGGCGTTGACGCGGAGCAGCTTCTCGACGAGCTCGTAGCGGGCGCCGAGCTTGTAGTCCAGGGTGTGGGAGGCGCGAACGTTCTGGGTGACGGACTCTTCGCGGAACGTGGCGCCGAGGTTGGCGGCGACCACCAGCGGGCCCCGAGCGAAATCGCCGATGATGACGGGCGAGACCGCAAGAAAGCCGTCGCCGAGGAAGTCCTCTTCAGCGCCGGTCGGGACGGAGAAGGCGAGCCCGCCTGCCAGTCCGAAGCCACAATGGTCCTCTCGGTTGAGGATGGTCGCTTTGCCGGTGAGCCGAAGGTCGCCGACGGAGTTGTCATCAAGGACTCGACCGCCAAAGACCCCCTCGTTGAGGAGGATGAAAGGCATCACGACTCCGAACTCCATCCAGTCGGCGACGCCCATAGACACGCCGAGGTTGAAGCTCGCCGTGCCTTCGACGATGGGGCCCTGGTCGGTGACGAGAGGCTCATGAGCGTAGTCGGCGAGGGCACGGATGCCGACGACGAGGTGGTCGAGGACCTCGCTCTGTTCAGTGGAGTAGATGCTGAATGGACCTGCTGCGGGAAGGAAGTGTCGCAAGTCAAAAGAGGCTTGTGTCTCTGTTTGAGCCAAGGCGAGCTGTGGAAGGAGGGCGATGGCGGCAGCGATCCCGACGAGCACTGTGCGGAGTAGCTTCATCTTCGCGAATCTCCTCAAAACCAATGGATATCGAGCAGTGCGAAAGTCTAGTCGAAGAGCGGTGAGGAGCAAGCGACCCGAGATCGGCTCCCCATGAGCGGCAAGAAACCGGATCAGTCTGGAGCCGGGGTGCCGAAAGCCAAGATCGAGGCGAGAAGTTCTGGAACCCGCGCCAGTTCCTCGGCAGAGAGCAGCTCAGAGCTCAAGACGAGCGCTCGTAAGCTCGAGCCTGGGAGGAGTTGAGCTTCGGCCCGAGGACGTGCAGCGGGGATGCTGTCGCCATATTCCAAGTAGAGCCCGGTTGGAAACTCGAGCGAACCCCCTTGAAAAGTACGCAAGCCGCTGGTCATCCCTGCGACCTCAAAGAAACAGAAGGCGCGGCCATCGGCGCGGGTCTCTAGGCGACAGGGGCCGAAGGTCGCCCGGCTTTTGTCCGTTAGCGCCTCTCGACCCGCCGGTCCTTTGGGGGTGAGGCGCAGGCGCTCTCTGGGGGCGAGCTCTTCGTCGACGCCGCAGCCGAAGGTCAATTGCTCATAGGGTTCGACGAGCGCGCAGACGGCCTCTCGACCGAGGGCGCTGAGTTGAAACTGGCACTCTAGTCGATAGGCGACCTCTTTCATTCGCTCGAGGCAGGGAAGGGATGGGTCCAAGAGCACTTGCAGCCCTTCGTCCTGGAGTGCGAGCACTCGCGGTGGAGCCGGGGGTTTCTCGACGTGAAAGAGGTCGCAGCTGGTCACGAGGAGCAACGCACAGAGACCGAGCGCGAAGCGCTTGGCCCGGGATCGACGGCGGTCATTCGAGTGGTCGACAGCCATGAGTCAGCCCACCAACGCGCGGTGGAGAAGCTCGATGGGGTGGAGGGCCATACGTCCTGTGCCGTCTTTGATCTGGTGACGGCAACTGGTTCCTGGTGCCGCCACGAAATCTTGCGCTGCACTCATGCGCACCGCCGGGAAGAGCACGAGCTCGCCGATCTCCATGGAGAGATCGTGGTGCTGGAATCCGAACGAGCCAGCCATCCCGCAGCAACCGCTGGGGATGGAGACCACCTCATAGCCTGCCCGAGTGAGTGCCTCGACGACGGGAGCGTTACCGACGAGCGTCTTCTGATGGCAATGGCCATGCAGATGTACCCGTCCCTTCTTTTCATTGCTGTGTTGAAGCAGCGAGCCGACGAAGGCATCGACCAAAGCGACGTGTTTCGCGACGGTTTGCGCTCTCTCTTTGAGGTCTTTCGCGACCAAATCGGGGTACTCGTCCAGAAGAGTCAGGATCTCGCTAGGTTCTATGCCTACGATAGGGACCCCTCGAGCCGCGAACGGGTAGAAGATCTCGACATTCTCCTGGGCGATCTGCCTCGCCTCTCTGAGCAGCCCCTTCGAGAGCTGCGGCCGACCGGCCGTAGGGTGTTCGACGACGAGCACGTGGTAGCCAAGGAGCTCGAGCACCTCGAGGGCCATGAGGCCGAGTTCTGGCTCGTTGTAGTCGGTGAAGAGGTCGACAAAGAGGACGACCTCTTTGTCGCTCTCGAGGTTCTGGAAGGTCCTCGAGGCCAGCTGTTGTCGCAGTGTTCGTCGGGCGAAGTTCGGCAGGTCTCGTCTTGGGTCGACGCCGAACGCGGCGCTCAGCAGCTTGCGGCCAAGCCAGGTTCGCGTGCCCCAGTTACTCAGTCGCCCAAAGCGCTGCGCCCACTCGTAGCCGAGCTCTGGGCTGCCCAGGCCGCGATTGGCCAGCGGGGTTCCCAAGCGGTCGAAGCGCTGCTGCAGGAACTCGGACTTGAGCTTGGCCATGTCGACGCTGGCGGGGCACTCACTCTTGCACCCTTTGCACGCCAAGCAGAGCTCCAAGGCTTGGTCCAGCGCGTCCGAAGTCCAGGTTCGGTTAGGGTCTTCTCCCAACAGCAGGCTGCGGAAGACGTTCGAACGTCCGCGTGTCGTGTGTTTCTCGTCGCGGGTCGCCATGTAAGAAGGACACATTGTGCCCCCCGCCGTCGCCAGCTTTCGACACGCTCCGGCGCCATTGCAGCGTTCGACGGCCCGCAGGAGGTCACCGTCCTCACTGTACGAGAAGAAAGTTCGGGGGGCGTCGACCCTGCGGTCAGGGAGGAAGCGAAGGTCGGCGTCCATGGGGAGCGGATCGAGGATCTTCTTCGGGTTCAAGATCCCGGCCGGGTCGAAGCAGTCCTTGAGCTGCTGCATCACCTTGGTGATCTCAGTGCCCAACATCATTTCGATGAGCGGACTGCGCAGGCGTCCGTCTCCGTGCTCGCCTGAGAGTGTGCCTCGGAACTCCCTGACGAGCTCGGCGACCTCTCGAGCGATGCGCTTCATCTTCTCGACATCCTGGCGTTTTTTAGGGTTCAGCTCCGGCCTGAGGTGGAGCAAGCCCACCGAGGCGTGGGCATAGTAGACACACTTGGTGTCGTGCTTTTCCAGGATCTTGGCGAAGCGGCGGATGTACTCAGGAAGATCGGCGACGGCGACGGCGGTGTCTTCGACGATGGTGACGGGCTTGAGGTCGCCCCTGATTCCCATCAGCAGGCCCAGGCCTGCTTTGCGCAGCGCCCAGGCCTTGAGCATCTCCTTGGCGTCGAGGTGAAGGTGAGCGGTGCCCAAGCCGCTCTTTTCCAAGGCCTTGACCAGCGCTTCGCTGTCCCGAGTGATGGCCTGCGGGCTGTCCCGATAGAACTCGATCAGCAGGACCGCTTCTGGGTCCCCGACGAGCCATCCACGGTTTCGTTCTTGCTCGATGTTGTCCCTGGTTGCCTCCAAGACCCGTCGGTCCAGGAGTTCGACGGCAGCGGGCTCATGGTCGACCGCGATCACGGCGGCGCGCAGGGCTTCATCGAGAGCATCGAAGTGTGAGGCCACGAGCCCCTTGAACTTCGGTGTGGGGACAAGGTTGAGCGTGGCCTCCGCGGTGAGGGCGAGGGTGCCTTCGGTGCCGCATAGGAAGCGCGCGAGATTCCAGGGCTGGCCGGCCTCGCTGAAGAGCTTGGTCGAGGCGAGGAAGTCGAGCGGGTAGCCCATGTTTCGGCGCAGCACTTCGGGTTTGGGGAAGCGCGCGCGGATCTCATCGAGGTGATTGCTCACTGCGGCGTGGAGCTGCGTCTGTATTCGGCCTTCGAGAGAGTCCGCCGCGGCGCTGGCGCGCTGGGCCTGCGCGTCTTGGTCGCCCCAGACGACCAACGAGCCGTCGCTGAGGACGAACTGCGCAGAGAGGACGTGGTCGAGCGTGGTCCCGTAGCGGATCGAGTGGCTCCCACAGGAGTTGTTGCCCATCATCCCGCCGATCATGCAGCGGTTCGAGGTGGAGGTGTCGGGGCCGAACATGAGGCCGTGAGGGGCCAAGGTGCGGTTGAGTTCGTCCAGGATCACACCAGGCTGAACTCGCACGCGTCGATTCTCGACATCGAGCTCGAGGATCGCGGTCATGTGTTTGGAAATGTCAACTACAAGACCGTTCCCGACGCACTGCCCGGCGAGGCTCGTGCCGGCGGCTCTGGGAATGAGCGGGACTTTGAGTTGGGCCGCCCATTTGACCAACGTGACTAGGTCTTGAGTGTTCGCAGGGTACGCGACGCCAATGGGTTCTTCGGCGTAGAGCGAGGCGTCGGTAGCATAGAGCATCCGATGCAAGGGGTCCCACAGGAGCTCTCCCTGCAGTTGGGCCTCGAGCTGACTGAGCTCGCTCATGGAGACTTTGGGATTCGGGCTCGTGGGCATTGGCTTGCTTGTGGTGTTGGCGATCGGAGTACGCTCACTTCAAGGCGCCTAGTGTAACGCTTCACATGTGTCCGTGCTTATGAGCGTGGCCTTTCAGGGAAGCAGGGCTCTGCCCTGACCCGCCGGGGGACTTTGTCCCCCGGACCCCCAATGACTTTCTTTTTTCTGTAATCAACAACATGCCGGTATTTTTGAAGAATTCCTGAGGATTGGGGGGCGCTCCTTGCAGTCAATAAACATGGAGAGTCATGACGGTTTACACTAGAATCTGGGAAGTGGCAGCTCGACCTCGAACGGAGCAGGCTCGACCCAGCAGGGCTCGGCATCCTGGAGACGAGAGAGTGCGCGTTCTTCGGTGTCGTTTCAAGGGCACTGCAAGGAATCCAAGGAATCCATCGGTCGCGCGAAGGGACGCAGCGGGCTCGTTTCGAGGCAGCTTGGCGCTCAGTAGCGCGCGAACTTTGATTGACTTGGGGTTGGTCACCCTGGAGTCAAGGGGTTCGCTAGTTTCCGTATTGAGGGGTCCTCAAGGGACCGTGCTCCGCGATGTATCGCAGGGTGAATTCGTCACCCGTCAAGGGTCAACGAAGTTCGCTAAGCGGCCAGTCACGTAGATATTCTTGTCTAGCGGTCAACGGCCAGCAAAAGAAATTCTTTTGCTTGCCGTTGACCGCCAGGCATCGAAATCGACGTGGTTGGCCGCGGAGAGAAGCCAGTTGCCTTTGAAAGTCGAGAGAATTGTCGTCCACGCGCGAGGAAGAAGGCCCAGAGATGCCGATGGCGACTTGGTGGGCGACGATGACGGTGGTCCACATAGAGAGACAGGCGCCGATGTACATGAGGAGGATGCGACCGGCATAGCCCCATCCTCCCATGAGTATCGTCCATCTGGCTCAAGCGAGCACCTCGGCTCAGTCAACCGAGAGGTCGTAGGTGTAAACACCAGGTGGGCAGGCACTGATGCCAGAATAGACCGCACGAACGCCAGCGGTTTCGGGAGGATCGGTATCCCCACCAGTAGCGTCACCAACAAATACGGAGTCGACTAAAGGCACCGCGAATGGGCCGATGGTGCTTTCGACAGTGCAGATTTCGACCGCGCAATTGCACGGCGGACCGCTGGCACATTGATGTCGCAACGTCCAGGGGATGTAATAGGTGTCCCGAGCGGTATGGGATTTGGTCCCGTCTGTGTACATGAAACTGAGCGTGCCAGTGCCGATCTTGGAGAGGTCGACCTTGGTGCCGCCATAAATCACGTTGCCATTGTAGTCGGACACGTACAGCTCCAAAACGGAGTCAGGAAGCTGGAGATCGGCGTCAGGTATGGGGTTGGTGGAACCCGATATCAGTCGGAATCCCGCTTTCTCACCGCCGTCGAATGTTGCTTTGTCACCCACACCACAGGCGACTTCGACGATTCGGGTCTCGGTCCAGATCAAGCGGTTGGAGTCCCACTGATTGTTTGGTCCGTCCCATTGGCTATTGCCGTTCACGTCGGTAAAAGGCTCGCCAGCGTCGCGGGTCGAGTTGTCGTTGACATCGACGAACGGCTCGGCGAGGTCGACGAAGACTTCGCCCGCGTCGTAGAGGCCGTTTTGATTGTTGTCGACGAACTCCTCTTCGCCGTTGGTGAAGGCGATGATGGAGACCCAACCGTCCCTCTGATTGTGAATCTTGTTTGAGAGATCGGTCCAACGGATCTCTCCGGTCAAGGGCGGGACATCAGTGGGCAGCGGGCCGAAGGTGTGGAACACAGTCTTGGAGGTGCCGATGGAGGTCCCTGAGGGGGAGGTGTTGATGGGGCTGTCGACGACGCCCCCCTCGGTTTGGTAGGAGACCGGGGTCGGGATCCCAATGGGGTTCGTGAAGCGATCTTGAAGCGTCACGGTGCAGTTGATGTCCGACATGACCAAGGAGCCGATGCCATCGGTGTCGACGAGGGCCGGTGTGCTCTTCTTTGCGCAGCTGAAGGTCATCCCGCGGTGGGTTGGCTTTGCGCCGACGATGGCGATGGAAGGGGTCACAACTTCATCACTTACGATTCCCACAGTTGTGCTGGCCCGAATGGAGAAGTTGGTCGCGATGCGTCCTGAATCGACGGTGAGCGAGACGAGGCCGTTGATGGCGGTGGCGCTGGTCGGACGCAAGGTGACGCTGGTCTCGGCACCAGAGTCGAAGGTGACGAGGATGCCGTCGGGGGGCACGAGGTTGGTCGAGACCGAGTCGCTGCCGGTGAGGCGGAACGAGATGATGTTGCTTTCTTGGTAGCCTGAGGTCTGTACGCCCATCTTGTCGAACTGGACATTCGCGACGTTGATCGAGGACAGGCCGACAATCTGGACGAGGAGGGTCTTACTGACCGCGGCTGTCGCGCTGGGTGGCGCGATGTCGGCGCGGGCTTCTACGTCCTTTCCTGGCAACTCACCGGTGCGCCAGGTGGCGGTGGCCAAGCCGGCCGCGTCGGTCGCGACGGTCAGGGTAGAGGCACCGAAGGCCTCGTCGATTCCGCCCTTGTCGACATAGAAGGTCACGTCGACGCCGGCGCGGTTCCCAGTGTTGTCGGAGACGTGGGCGGTCAGGGTCACAGTGGCGGTGCTGGTGGCCAAAACGCGGGCCTTGTTGGCGCTGAATTCCAGACGGTCGGTCCCGGGATCGACGACACAGGAGGTCGAGGCGAGTTCGCAGAGTTTTCCGGTCCCGCAGACCAGCGTGGCGCAGTCTGGGTCGATGCAGTCGTTCAGCCCGTCACAGTCGTTGTCGAGGGTGTCTCCGCAGGTCGATTCGTTTTGCTGCAGTCCAGGGCAGGCACATTGGCCGGTCATGCACACCAGGCCGTTGCCCTCGCAGGTGATGTTGTCGCAGTCGTCGTCCTGGCAGTCGACCAGACCGTCACAGTCATTGTCGAGTCCATCGCCGCAGATCGCTTCGACGGCTCCCCCAGGACAGGTGCACGCGCCGGCGTCGCAGGACTTGCCGTTGAGCCCACAGACCTTGTTGTTGCAGTTGGCCAGGTCGGCGCAGTCGACGAATCCGTCGCAGTCGTTGTCCTGGTTGTCATCACAGGCCGCTTCGATGTGGGAACCCTCAGGGTCCCCTGGGCATCCGCAGGTGGCATTGCTGGCGATGCACTGCAACTCGATGTTGTTCGGAGCCAACGCGGGGTCGACGCAGGTCGAGAGATCGCAGCTCGGATCCTGGCAGTCGGCGAGGCCGTTGCAGTCGTTGTCGAAGCCATCTTCACACGAGGTCTCCTCGACCTGGTCGGCGAAGCAGCTGCATTCACCCTGGTCGCTCCAACGAGCGCCAGTCGAATCACAGGGCCGACCAATGCAGTTGTCGTCTGCGCCGTCGGTGAGTCCGTCGCAGTCATTGTCGCTGCCGTCTTGGCAGTCTTGGACTGTGGCGCCTTCGTCGCCCTCGGCCGAACACGAGCAAACCCCGACCGAACAGGTAAAGCCGTTCTCGGCACAGGCGGCCAGGTCGCAGTCGGGATCGTCGCAGTCCGCCAACCCGTCGCAGTCATTATCGAATCCGTCTGAGCAGCTGGACTCCACGGTCTCCGCCAAGGACGGCTCGTCCTCGGGCATGCAGACCGTCTGGCCGTCGACGCACTGATTTCCATTCGCAAAGTCACTGCAACTCAGCGCATCGAAGTCGGTAGGAGGAGGCTCACGTTTTTCGTTCTCGACACATCCCGCAAGAGCGAGGGCAACGAGAGCGATCGACGCAAATAATCCCACGAGTCTTTCGTGCGTTCGCGTGGTTGGCATTGGCATTGGTAGTTCCTTATCGGAGCGGACTCGATCCCGAGCCGGGCGGTGGACGATTCATTGAACGACGCTAAGGTGTTCGGCACACACAGTCAAACATTCGACATCTTCGCCGCTATCAACGAACTTGTCGGGCGCGTCCCGCGCGCGACTCTTCGGGCTGACGCCACTCTCCGCCATCCCTGGCGACGAGTTCTCGCGCCAACGTCGCGACGATTCGGTATGCTGCGAGCGCTGGGACGTCATGGTCCAGAATCACGGTGGTTTTGATGCAAATCCGCCACATTGCGCCGTTCAATAAAGAAATCCGCAACCTTTTCGCTCCGATTGCCGATAACTGTCAGAAACCATTACCCACCCAAAGGGACAAGAGATGGCGGACTCACTCGCTCCAAGAACAAGATTATCGGACACCATCAAATCGATGAACGATGGGTTGGTCCAACGCAAGAAGTCGGTCGAGACCACCCGCAAGTTCATAGAGCCCCTCTTGAAGTCAGGAGGTCTGGACGACATTCGCATTCTGCAGACAGCGCACTCGAAGCTCGAGCTGCAGAGTTTGACGACCATCGGCCTGGAGTCCGAACGCATCTCACTCTGTGAGCAGCTGCAAGCGGCCGCAGCGGAGGCTCGTCGAGAGGTACGCAACCGGGTGATCAACGAGCTGCACAGCCTCTTCAACGAGAGCGACGTGCGGCTCGAGGTGCTCAGCGAGACGCCGCCGACCCTCTCGATTCCTCCGTTCACGGTCGAACTCGACGTTCCCCAAGGGCTCGCCCGAATCCTCTACGCGCGCAGCGTCGTCACGGAGGTCGCGCTGGCAGCCGAGGCCATTTTCGAGGCCCGAACCCAAGCCATGGGTTGGATACGCGAGCGTGCGGTCGAGTCGTCTGCCTTCTTCGACAAGCTGCGCGTCGCCTACCAGATGCTCTTGGTGGAGTTTGGGGGCCAGGTCGGCGACCGCATAGACCTCGTCGACCTCTTTGCGCCGCTCACCCTGCTGCAGGTCGAGCGCTCCAATTGGCGCAAGATGAACTTTTCGAAGCTCGCCGATTTTCCGCGCTACTTGCTCTCGTACCAACTCAGCCGACTGCGCCGAGATGGACTCCTCGAAAAATCTGGCTGGCGCCTCGAACTCGGCACCGCAACCGGCGGCAGCACCAAGAACAAAGCGAACGTGCTGTATGTGCCGCACTCAACGAACGACGGTCAGTACTACCTCTCACTCAGATTTACGGAGAAATGACGGTCGTTGTCGACCTCTCCCCCAGCATATCGTTCGCGCAGTTCCTTGACTTGAAGGAACTGGTCGTCGCGAGTCTAGTCTGCGATACCCGCGCGAGACTTTTGCGACTCAACCGGAGCGAGAAGCCCAACTTCTTGAGGAGGCGGGCAGCCGTACCGAGACCGCCCACACCTGGCTTTACGACGCCTAAAAAAGCGTCATGGTGTCATGCTGTGGACCACTGCAAGAGCGAAATGTGGCGTGGCCACAGCAAAGCACCGATCATGACCGCTCGCGCATCACAGGACTGCGAACACTACGATGGACTTGATTTTGCGTGAGCCCTAGGATACCCAGGCCCGGCGGACACACGCTCGAGGGCGCGTAGAATCCTAAAGTCCTCACGATTCGACATTCTGCGGTGAGCAGGAAGAGGCGACGGCTGTTTCCTGCGATGTGACTGTGAATGGCCGGATTTCCGTTTTCGTGGGTGCAGAGGGACGACAAGGAACGAAATGAACGAAACCGTGCCCGAGGAGGGCGTCGAGAGCCCGGAACTCAAGAGGCAGCTCGCCTCTCACATTCTGCAGCGGCTCGGTGAGGGAGGACAGCCTCCCGAGTATGGGGTCAAGCGCATCAACGTGGGCAACGAGAGCTACCTGAGGGTTCTCGAACACGAGTACTTCCGCAACCAGCTTCGAATCGGGGCGAGCTTCAAGCTCGTCCAGGGGTACTTTGGTGGAGGCAAGACCCATTTCCTGTTCTGCGTCAGAGAGATGGCCTGGGAGCATGGCTTCGTGACGGCAGTGGTCGAGCTCTCGCCGTCAGAGTGCCCCTACGACGATGCCTTCAAGGTGTACCGTGCCGTCGCACGCCGCGTCGCGATCCGACCGAGCGGCGCGTTCAGCGCACCGAGCTATGGAATCGCCGACCTCATCCGCAACATCGTCGACGACCGACTCGCCCATGCCGAAGAGGCCTTTCGCGGCAAAGACGTTACCGACGCGACGACCGAGGCCATCAAGGCCGTCTCGTCTTGGCTCACCAAGACCGTGAGCCGAGCCCCGTGTGAGAGCCACTCGTTCCGGCAAGGCATGACGGGGCTCGCCATGGCGTATTTGCACGCGGACCGGCAGACAGAGGTCGCGTTGGAGGCCTGGCTCCTGGGAGAACCGGTTCCGCAGGCGGAGGTTCGTGCCTCAGGAGTCTTCGAGCAGCTGGGCAAGGCGAACGGTTTTACGATGCTGCGGTGTCTCACCCAGATGGTCATCGCGTTTGGGTTGCCTGGGACTGCGCTGCTCTTTGACGAGGTGGACCGAAACCTGTCCGTGAGCACGAAGCGCAGCCACATTATTGGTGACAACCTTCGCCAGGTGATTGACCTGTGTGGTCGGCACCAACTGCCCAACACGCTGTTCCTCTATGCGGTGCCGCCTGAGTTCATGCGCAACGTCGTGCCCGACTACCCGGCCCTCTATCAACGGCTCAAGAGCCCGGTTCCGTTGAGTGTCCGTAGCCCTCAGTCCGTGCTCATCGATCTAGAGCACTTGGATCTTGGTCCTGAGGCGATGTTGGAACAGCTCGGCATGAAGATCCTCGAGGTCTTCGAGGAGGCGAGAGCGTGCACCTTCGATCGCGCGCTTCAAGCGTCGAACGCCAAGGTGTTCGCGATCGCGAGCGCGCAGACCTATTTCGAGGTCAATCACCGCAGGTTGTTCGTGAAAGCCTGGGTGGACGCGCTGTTTGCCCAACTGGTCGACGGCGAGCGCCCCATTGACCCAAAAGAGGCGACAGCGTTGATCACGACCGGACATGGCGCCCTCACCCGCGAAAAAGAAGCTGGGGACGATTTTGAAGACTTCTGAACCGGCAGCGCGCCTCCGCAGAATGAGCACTGGGCCTGACGTTCGCCAGCGCGTTCGCCACGCGCTCTATGGTGTTGGCGTGGTCGACGCCTGGCGCCGAGGAGGGCGCGTCGCCGTAGTGCTGTTCGAAAGTGAGGCGCTGCCGATGGAGATCGCGGCGCGGGAGCTCGTAGACGTGGCTGCACCTTCAGGATTAGCAGTGGAGAGCATCGCCCCAGCGATGACCGGGAGTTGGGAGCGGGGAGTGGCGCAGCAAACGCTCGAAGCGATGCGGCTCGGCGTCGTGCCCTCGGCGAACCTCGACGCCTACACCGTGGGTCGAGACTATGAGCTCGACTTGGTGGACGCGGACCTCGAGAACGCCAGGACGGAGGGGGGGGCGGTTCGCGCTTTCCTTGGCGACTATGGAGTCGGCAAGACCCACCTCCTCGAGCTCATTCAACAGCGTGCGCTCGAGGCCAACTTTCTGGTTGCACGCGTGGTCCTCGACCCAGAAGAGACCTCCCCCGCGCACCCCAAGAGAGTCTACCGAGCGGTGGTCCGCTCGCTGACCTACCCCGACCAACGCTCAGCCGAGGGGCTCGGGCTGCTCCCGCTCCTGCAGAAGGTGGCGGCGGAGGCTCCGCAGGCCACGGCCAACGGAGCCAAAGGACAGGCGCCACACCTCTACCTCAAGGCTGCAGTTGGCTATTTCAATGCGCTGAACAGCTGCACCGACAAGAACCTCCCACGCGGGGTCGGGACCGACCAATTGGCGGTTTGGGTCGAGCGCTCGAGAGAGCTGCTCCTGGACTGGATCGAGGGACACCCGACCCTCTCGAATCAGGTCATCGACGCGCAGCTTTCGAAGCTGAAAGGCCGCCACCCTCACGTCTACTCGCTGATGGACTACCGTCCCTGGTCCCGAATCTACGGCTACCTCCTGAGTGGGATCTCAACCGTCGCTCGCGCGGTGGGCTACTCTGGCCTGGTGGTGCTCTTGGACGAGGCCGAGTTCTACAGCCTGCTCAACAAGGACAACCGCTCGTTTGCGCAGGACCTCTTCAAGACTTGGACGTACGCCGCGACGGGCCCCTCAGGAGACGCCGCCGCGCTCCCCTTTGAACCCGAGTTGGTCGGGATCGGTGGCCGAGGAGTGCAGCGGAAAATCCCAGCCTGGTTCGGCGCGCGACCCGGCGTCTACTTCGTCTGCGCCATGACCCCCCACGGGGATGGACTCGAGGCGCTCAAGGGGGCGATCCCGGCCAGCCAAATCACCTTGCTCAACCCGCTCACACCTTCGGACTACCTCGAGTTGACCAGCCGAGTCTGTGACTTCTATGCCAGCTCGAGAGACGACTGGACTCTGCAGGCCGGGTTGGTGGCGCCCATGGCCAAAGTGGTCAGAGGGTTGATCCAGACGGGTTATGTCACCACACCGCGCCACGCGATGAAGTTCATCATCGAGTTCCTCGACGTGGTGCGCTATCACCCGAGCGAAGTGGGCAACGTCGTGCGGAATCTACAAGACGAGATCCTCCTCTGATTGAGCAACGCCAGAGACGGTTGGGGTTCTATTGCCAGGCTCAGCGGCCCATCACGAGGACTCGAGATGTCTAGCGGTGAACCGCCAGCAATAGAAATCGACGAACAGGCCGTTCGAGCACTGCTGCCCCACGCCTGGCATGCCTTCTACGGGCGTTTTGGGCGCCTGAAGCAAGTCCAGAAGCTGGCTGTCGGGCCGATCCTGGGTGGGCAGTCGACCCTGGTGTGCGCCCCGACCGCCACAGGAAAGACCGAAGCGGTCATGGCGCCTGCCATCGAGCGGCTCTTGCGACGTCGTCAGAAGGCGCCGGTGACGGCCCAGCTCGAGATGATGATCGTGGCACCGACCCGCGCGCTGTGCAACGATCTCATGCGCCGGCTCCGGCGTCCCGTGGTGGCGACGAAGCTGTCGATCGCCATCAAGACCGGAGACCACGCCAGTTTCAACGACAAGACCCCGCCAGACATCCTGATCACGACCCCGGAGTCCTTGGACTCGATGTTGGTGCGTCGTCCGACGGCTCTGCGCCAGCTGCAGTGTATCCTGATCGACGAGCTCCACCTGCTCGACCACACCCCCCGAGGAGACCAGCTGGCCTGCCTGCTGAGTCGGCTCGACAAAGTCTCTGAGTCGCCGGTACAGCGCTGCGCGGCCTCGGCGACGGTGCCCGACGAGGCGCTCCTTGCAAGTCGGTTCCTCGGCGAACAAGCCGCGATCGTCAAGGATCGAACGGTCGGGTTGCGCCAGATACAAGCTTGGTACGAATACCTGGACGACGACGAGCGAGTCGCTGACTGGTTGCGCGACCGTTTTGTCCAGCGCGACGCGAAGAAGATTCTGGTCTTCGCGAACGCTCGAGCCCGTGTGGAGAACATCAGCTCCAAGCTCGGGGAGGCCCCGAGCCTGGAGCATCGTATTTTCGCGCACCACGGCAGCCTGGCGCGTCCGATTCGGCTCAAAGTCGAAAGAGCGTTTTTGGACGCCCCGTCGGCGATCTGTGTGGCGACGATGACTCTCGAGTTGGGCGTGGACATTGGGGACGTCGACTTGGTCGTCCTCTTGGGGCCGCCGCCCAACGTGTCGTCTTTCCTCCAGCGTATTGGTCGTGGCGATCGCACCGAGAACTTCACCCGTGTGGTCTGTGTGTACAGGGACGAGTTCGAGCGCCACCGTTTAGAGCACCTGGCGGCTTGCGCCTCGCAAGACCTGCTCTTCCCGGAGGGCGTGGCGTTTCGTCCCACCGTCATCGCCCAGCAAGCGCTCTCGCTCGTCTTTCAGAACCCGCGCGGATGGGTCAGTCCAGGCGCCGTTCACAGCCGTCTTCCTGCCTATGCGGCCTCACGCTGGTCGGAGTCTGACTGCCGGCGAGTCTTGGCAGGGTTGGCCGCTGGCGGGTATGTGCGGCAGATCGATGGTGGACGTTATGTGGCCGATGAGAAGGCGGGCCAGCTCAAAGAGCGAGGTCAAATCCACTCGGTGATTGTCGACAGCCCCGAGCAAGAGGTCGTCGACGAGCTGACTGGGCAAGTGATTGGACGTATTCGGGTGCGGCGAGAGGAGCCCGACGGGGCCAAACCGTCCGAGAACCATCTGGTCCTCGCAGGGCAGAGACGCAGAGTGACCCGGGTTCGCGAGGGTCAGGTCTTTGTCGAGGGCAACCAAGCCCAGCAAAAGACAGAGTTCTCGGTGAGCGGACCGATCCGCTACTCCTTCGAGCTCGCCCAGGATTTTGCTCGCTTTCAAGGGTTGCCACAGGGAGAGCTGCGGGCGTTTCGCATGAAGAGTGAGTGGGGGTTGTCGCACTACTTCGGTTCGGTCTGGGGAGTGGTTCTCGAGCACATGCTGTCACTCAAGGGTTTGAAGGCCGAGAAGTTCCAGGCCTTCTTCGGCAGCCTCGATGTCGCCCCCGACGCAGGGTTGCGCTGGGGCAGCAGCCAGGAGATCTTCGACAATGCCCGCGGGGTGTTGACGAAGAAGGGACGCCGCAGTCGCATCGTTCGGTTGCTCCAGCCCGGCCCTTTCCTCGGCATGGTGCCCGAAGACCTCGTGACGAGCTGGCTCGAGGAGAGCATCGATTTTCAGAGGTTCGCAGACACCTTGAGAGAATGCGTCATCACAGTTGAGGGCGCGACCCGAGAAGTCGAGGAGTGACCTTTGAGCGGCCACGAAGACACGCGCCAAATGCTCGCGAATCGCCTCGATGCCCTCATTCAGGTTGGCCTCGAGGTGCACGAAGAGTTCGAGCGCGACGGCGTGCAGGTGGTCTCCGACCTATGTCGGATGCTCGAGCTCGACCCGACCACGGTCCCGATCTCGGCGATGGCGACCCTGGTGTTCTCCTATGCGCTCTTCGGCCAGCCCCTGCTCTGCGCGAGTCAACAGCGGCTGCAAGAGACCGTCATCGACCGCCTCGAAGCTTCTGAGCGGATGCTCTTCCGGTCCTTGCAGAACCAGGATCTCAGGGCATGGAGCTACCAAGAGCGCAAAGGCGGCCGCAGCACGGGGCGTCCTCTTGGTGGGGTCGATGTGGCGTCGGAGGAGTTCATCGATGGCGTGCTCCACGTCACCTCGAGAGTGCCGTTCGGGCAGGGCGAATACCTCGCTTGGTTCTTGACCGAGGGGCAACACAAGTTTCTGGTCTGCGCCTGGGTCTTGGACGACGCCAGCCGCGCCTTGATTGTCGGGCACCGCCCCTTCCCGTTGACCACTCCGCCTCAGCAGTATTGGGAGGATCACATCGAATTCGTCCTGCGCGTCGCCATCGCTCCGGTGCGGTGGGTCCGCGACACCTACGCGTTCCAGAAGAAACCCCCGTCTCCGCAGCCGAGAGCCAGCCAGCGGATGCGGCCGTCTTCGCGACTGTTGCCGTCCGACCTCGTGACCGAGGTCTACCTCGAATGCGACCGCCGAGGGCAGCTTCGACCTCTGCTGGCGAATGGGGCGAACCTCGATCAGACCGAGGAGCTCACCAGCCTCCTCGAAAAGCACCGCTGGGATGCGTTGAGCTGGGTAGGTAAGGGAGCGTTTACCGGAGCGAACGACCCACAGCTGGAAGCCTTCGTGCCACTGGAGCGCATCGCCAACTGTTTCGGCGTCTCGTTGACCGACGGGGGCCGTGGCGAGGATCGGGGCCTGCGGAGCTTGCCCATCCGTGTCCTAGGGATCGCCCCCGAGCACATTCTATTCGACGAGGTCCACGCCATGGAGCCCATCTCCCGGGCCTTGGCCTGGGAGTCCAAGCAGACCGCCGGCACGAAAGACGTCTCCGAGGCGTTCGTGTGTTTTCGACGTGAGCAGAGGTGGCTGGCGACCTACTCTCGCGTCGAGCTCGGGCGCGACGAGCACGTCGAGAGGCTGGACTACGCGACCCTTCGCCGAGGTCTATCAACGCTCTTCGAGCCCCGGCTCGCGACGCTCCCTATCGAGTCGATGGAGCTCTCCAAGCAGCAGCTCTCCCGACTCGAGACCGCCCTTCGCAAGAAACCCTACGACGAGACCAAACCAGTGACGGTGGGCGATCTACCCGACGACAGGGAGCACTTGGTTGCGCACCACAACGTCGGTGAGCGGGCGGAGCTGGAACTCAAGCGCGGTCTGCTGACCCTGGCCCAGCGCTGGCGTAACACACTGTTTGGGGTCGAAACGAGGCAGGCCCCGGTCAGCGAGACCACGACCGACCTCGAAGACGGCCTGAGCGAGCTCGCCTCATTGTTTGACTTCGAGGGCGTGTAGGGACCGTACCGGCTCTCTTCGAGCCGGCTTGGTGCCCAGCAACGCGGGAGTTCTAACGGAGAATGAAATGCATACGATGACCGATCTGCGCAGCGACACCATCACTCGTCCATCCAAGGAGATGCGCGAGGTTATTGCGAACGCCGAGGTGGGGGACGACGTCTTCGGGGACGATCCGAGCGTAAATCGACTGCAGGAGCTGGCGGCCCGGCGCTTCGGCAAAGAGGCAGCGCTCTTCGTGCCCTCAGGGACGATGGCAAACCAGCTCGCCCTACAGTGCCACTGCCGGCCCGGCGACCACGTCATCGTGCCGACCGGGGCCCACGTGCTCCACTACGAAGGGGGGGGTGGAGCGGTCTTCGCCGGGGTGCAAATCACGGAACAAGGCGCTAACGGTCGCTACGACCTGGCGGCCTTGGCTGCAGCGGTGCACAGCGACGACCACCACTTCACTCGCACGCGGCTCATCACCCTAGAGAACACCCACAATCGAGCCGGCGGGCGCATCGTTCCAACCGCTCACGTGGCGGAGGTTTCGGCCTTCGCGCGCTCGAGAGGGTGCGCCATCCACATGGACGGCGCCCGCGTCTTCAACGCGGTCGTCGAAGGCGCCGACCCCCTAGAACTCGGTCGACACGTCGACACGCTCAGTTTCTGTCTCTCTAAAGGGCTCGGGGCGCCAGTCGGCTCCCTGCTCCTTGGCACGGTAGAGACCATCGACCTAGCCCACCGTTGCCGCAAGAGAATGGGAGGCGGAATGCGCCAAGCCGGCCTCCTGGCGGCGGCCGGACTGTACGCGTTGGAGCACAACGTCGAACGATTGAGAGAGGACCATCGCCGCGCCAACGCGCTGGCCCGTGGGCTCGCCGAGGTGCGGGGTCTCTCTGTCGAGCCCGGTGAGACCAATATTCTGTTCTTCGAGCTCGACGAGGGCGTCCCCATGGACGCCGCGGCGTTCGTGGCGGCTTGTGAAGCGTTGGGGGTTCGGTCTCACGCGACTGGGCCTCGAAGGGTGCGTTGGGTGACCCACTTGGACATCGACGACGACGACTGCCAAAAGGCGCTTGATGCCGTCCGCAAAGTCAGCGGGTTTTGGTAACCCAAGGTTCCGAGATAGGGTTGTGATTGACCCCTGTGGGTGCGACGCTCTATAACCACAGCTCATCCAACCACGATTGGGCAACACGGATAATGACCGAGCCTTCCGTAGACATCGCTGAGTTCACCTTCGCGACGGATGTGATCAACGCCCAATCGTTGAGAAGCGCTCTGTCTCGCCGCGAGAAGAAGGGGGCGAGCGTCCCCGTCAACCTCGTGCTTGTCGGCGCCATCGCGTCCTCCGACTTGCTGCGGTACCTGACCGAAATGGCGGGCTACACCCGCATTGGTGACGAGCGTCTCAGCGAGTTGGACGAGAAGACCCTCTCGCTCCTGCCTGCCGAGTTGGTCTACGACACCGGGACGCTGCCGGTCCTCGCCGAAGAGGGGGCCATGGTCGTGGCCACGGCGGACCCAACCAACGCCTTGGTTCTCGACGACTTGCGGCTCGTTACGGCGGGACGAATCAAGCCCCTCGTGATGAGCCTGAGACAACTTGCTGTCCACTATCCGACTCTGGCCGGTCGACTCTGGCAGGTTGAAGAGTCCGACCTGCTGCCGGAGACCCAGTCTCTCACCGACGAGGTGAGTGGCGCCATCCAGCTCGCCTTCAAGCTCAACCTCGCGCTCGACGAGGCCTGTGCCGAAAAGGTCGAACAGTTTGTCATCCGGATTCCTCAGAAGGACGCGGAGGACGTGCGCATCGAGCTGTCCCGCTCAAAGCGGACGGCCGCCGCCACGCTCGACAAGGCCGGCGGACCGACACTCACCGCGGCAGAGCGGCCCAGGGTTGCGAACAAGTCCCGCGGAAGCTCGAAGCACTACCTCGATCCCGTGGTCGAGGGCGAGACCGTGATCGTCGAGAGCGCAGCAAAAGGTCGTGACGCCGAAGAGCCCAAGATCATCATCGACATGGGGATGCTCGAGGACGACAGCCCGAAGAAGAAAAGCGAGAACTCGACCATCTTCATCGACCCCAGCCTGCTCGAGCCCACTCCCCCTGGTCCACCCCAATCCGGCACCGCCCGCATCGAGGACGCCGCTACGGAAATCTGGGAGACGGTCTCCACAGACGACCTGGACGATTTCGACGACCTTCTGATGCCAGGCGACAACTCGCAGGCGGAGAGTCCTGCGAACCCGAAGGGCACGCAAGAGGCGCACACCAGTTTCGAAGTGAAGATTGGAGCCGTGAGCAATGTCGATTCGAGCACCGGCCCCGAAGACGAGTGGGAACGCCTCGGAGCGGAGTTGGACGCGCTGGAGAGTGGCCTCGAGGACCTCGAGTGGCCCTTTGACAATCTCGACGTCATGAGCGGCGAGTTCGACCTTCGCTCCACCGAGTTTGCGGTCATTGACCTCGACGAGCCCGCTCCGAAGGACAAAAAAGTCGTTCCGCTCGCGGGCGAAGCGACCTCCGATTTCGAGCGCAGCGAAGCCACGCCGCCCAAGTGGTTCGACCCCTTCAGCGAACCGGCCACTCTGGTCGAGACCAACCCCAAGCTGTGGGCGGCATTGCGTGAGATGCGCGTGGCCGAGAACCGACGTGAAGCGTTCTCTGCCCTAGCCGAGGCCATCAGCAGCGTCTACGAGCGCTCTGCCGTGATGCGCATCGAAGGCAACAAGGTCCGCGCGATGGCCTACACCACGCCACGCTCCGGGTTGAAGTGGGTCGACAGCGAGGACGCGCCGACCATGACGGTCACTCAGTTCCCAGCGCTCGCCCAGCTCATCGACGACGGGCGTTGGTGTTTTGACGGTCGCATCCCCGGCCCCGCGACCCAGACCTTCCGCCAAGCGTTGGCCGGCGGACCCGCGCTGGGCTCCATCATCTGCCCCATCGCGCTGGGCCCTCGCATCGTCATGCTTCTTCACGCCGATGGCGGCCCAGGCAGAGAGCCCAAACGCAACGCCGAGCTGTGGAAGCTCTTGCTCCGCGAGGTGCCCCGAACCCTGTTGCGCCTGCTGCTCATGCGCAAGCGCGTCAATCGCTGGGATGTGAAGGGCTAGTGGCAGGCCATCGGCCCCCGAAATGGGCCCGAAACGGGAGAGGGGGCACCCACAAGGGGGCCACAAGGGGGCACCCACAAGGGGGCACCCACAAGGGGGTCCAGTGAAGGGGTAGGGACAGGGGTGTTCGGGGCACCCACAAAGGGTGCCCACAAGGGGGCACCCACAAGGGGGTCCAGTGAAGGGGTAGGGAGAGGGGTGTTCGGGGCACCCACAAGGGG
>Ga0210044_10001601_pt1 | contig 34629 bp, 32 predicted proteins | sample CryGey13umfilter_2_FD_183959 | JGI IMG/M metagenome (GOLD analysis project Ga0210044, IMG submission 183959) | Groundwater microbial communities from aquifer in Utah, USA - Crystal Geyser 4/9/14 3 um filter (SPAdes) (version 2) | ecosystem: Environmental > Aquatic > Deep subsurface >...
TGGGCCTGTGGAGCGGGCTCGGCTATTACGCGCGTGCGCGCAACCTGCACGAGGCCGCCCGCCGCATCGTCGAGCAGCACGGCGGGCGTTTTCCACGGGATGCCGGGAGCATCGCGGCGCTGCCGGGCCTGGGGCGCTCGAGCGCGGCGGCGATCGCCGCCTTCGCCTTCGGCAGCCGTGTCGCCATCCTCGACGGCAACGTCAGGCGCGTGCTGTGCCGCGCCTTCGGCGTCGAGGGCTTTCCGGGCCGGCCCGACGTGGAGCGGCGGCTCTGGAGTCTCGCCGAACGGCTGGTGCCGGCGCGCGGGATCCGCGTCTACACCCAGGCGCTGATGGATCTGGGCGCCACCGTATGCACGCGCGCGCGTCCGGCCTGCGGGCGCTGTCCGCTGGTCTCCGGTTGCGCCGCGGCCATCGAGCGGCGCACTCACGAGCTGCCAGCGCCGCGCCCGGCGGCCAGGCTTCCGGAGCGCACGTCGAGGATGCTGGTGCTGCTCGATCACGGCCGCGTGCTGCTCGAGCGCCGGCCGCCGGCCGGCATCTGGGGCGGGCTGCTGAGCCTGCCGGAGCTTCCCGAGGACGGCAGTCCGGAAGCGTTCTGCGTCGAGCGGCTCGGCTGCGAGCTCGGCGAGCTGGAGAGACTTCCCGCGATCCGCCACGGCTTCACCCATTTCCGTCTGGTGATCGAGCCGCTGCTGTGCCTGGTCCGGACGCGCGGAATGCGTTGCGCGCAGGACGGCTGCGTGTGGTTGTCGCGGGGCGAACTCGCCGCGGCGGCGTTGCCCGCTCCGGTCCGCCGGCTGCTCGAGACCCTGCCGGGCCTCAGCTCGGGTGCCGCACCTCGCCGGCCGCGTCGCCTTCCAGGAAGCGTGCCGCGGCAAGCCCATTGACGACGCCGAACAGCAGTGCCGCGGTCGCGAACAGCGGCGAGAGCAGGAACACGGCATCGTGCGGCACCAGCCACAGGCGTGCCAGCACGAGCTGGCCGCCGACATGCGCGAAGGCTGCGATGACGCTCATGCTCACCGGCCCGAACCAGCGCGAGGGCAGCCGCACGCAGGCGGCGAGCGCGGCGAGGCTCGCCAGCGCCCCGGCGAGGCTGAGGAAGAAGCCGGGAGCGAGGAACTGGCCGAGCAGCAGGCTTCCGGCCAGCACTCGCAGGCCGGTCACCCAGGCCGCCTCGCGCCAGCCGTGCCGCGCCAGCACCACCAGCGTCACGATGTTCGCGAGTCCCGGCTTGATGCCCGGCAGCGGAGAGGGAATCGCAGCCTCGGCGACACCGAGCGCGATCGCCGCCGCGGCGTAGCGTGCGATGCGCTGGTCCTGCTCGGTCGCGATCAGTTCAATAGTTGACCGTGTCATGGACGGAAGTTCCGGCGAGCGTCAGGCTGACCTCGTTCGGTGCGCAGATCGCGATCGCGTTTGGACGGTCGAGCCAGCCCTGCCGCACGCAGTACTGGCGCGGTCCGGGATCGGAGGCGACGCGCGCGCGGCCCGTTTCGACCTCGATCCGCGTGAGGCCGAGCGGCCCTGCGACTTCGACCGTCTTGCGGATCGTGAGCGGCAGCTCCGCAACCAGCCTGCCGCCCGCGCGGATCTGGGCACGCTGCGCCGGGCCCGAAGACCCGAGCGCGAGCCACAGGAGCGCTACGCCGGCGGCTGCGGAGCCGACGGTGAGCCAGTCGCCGGGGCGCAGCAGAGGCAGCCACGCGCGCAGCCCAGTGCGCTTCCCGGCGTCCCGCGGCGCGCCTGCCTTCGCGCGGGTCAAGCGAGCGCCCTGTGACGGACGATCACGTGCGTCGAGTGGCGGAAACGCTCGGCGAGCCATTCGGCGAAGTACACCGAGCGGTGCTGCCCGCCGGTGCAGCCGATCGCGACCGTCAGATAACTGCGGTTGTCGCGGATGAAGCACGGCAGCCATTCGTAGACGAAGCGGTGGATGTCCTCGCGCATGCGCTGGACTTCGTACTGCGCATCGAGAAAGGCGACGACCGCATCGTCGCGTCCGGTGAGCGGGCGCAACTGCGGATCGTAGTGGGGGTTGGGCAGGCAGCGCACGTCGAACACGAAATCCGCATCCAGCGGGATGCCGTTCTTGAAACCGAAGGACTCGAACAGCAGTGTGATCCCTTCCTGGCTCACCGACTCGACGAATTTCCGGACCCAGGCGCGCAGCGCGTTGGCCTGAAGATCGCTGGTGTCGATGCGGTGGCCGATCTCGGCGACCTCGGCGAGCGCATCGCGCTCGCGCTGGATCGCTTCCGCCAGCGTGACGTCGCGGCGCGCAAGCGGGTGCGCGCGGCGCGTCTCCGAGAATCGCGCGATCAGCGTGTCGTCGCGCGCATCGAGGAAGATGAAGCGCAGGTCGATGCCACCGGATTTCAGCTCGCGAACCTGCTCCGGCAGCGCCGCGATGCTCGCCCCCGAGCGCACATCGACCGCGACCGCGGCGCGCTCGTAGCCCGCACCGCGCAGGTGCCGGACGAGCTGCGGCAGGAGCGTAGCCGGGAGATTGTCGACGCAGAAGAAGCCGGCGTCCTCCAGCACGTTGAGCGCCACGCTCTTCCCGGAGCCGGACAGTCCGCTGATGAGGACGAGTTGCATGCGCTCGCGGGCGGAAGATGGAATCGGCGTCCAGCATAACCAAAGCCTTCCCGCTTGTCATCCGCGCCCGTGCAACGGTCAGCCCGTGCAATGCGCTTCGCTTGTTGCGCCGAGCGCCGAGGCCGACATCGCCGTAGGACCCAATAACCGCAGGGCATTGCGCCGAACGTGCAACCGCAAGGCAGTGCGCCGCATGTCCGCCTGCGATCTCGCACGGGGCGCATGAACTCTTTCGCCGCGGTGGCCCTCAAAAGGACATGCGGGCCGGCAGTGGCCCGGTTTGCGGAGATCGAGATCATGCGGTATCTGAGAATGCAACGCCCGCTCAGGCGAAAGGCCGTCACTCCCAGACCGGCGGATGCGCCGCCCGATCTGCGCCAGGAGGCCGGCTCCGAAGCTCGCGAAGTTCCGCGCGAGCAGCGCACGCAGACCACGACCCCGCGTTCCCGCTAGTCTGGCGCGGCGCGGGCCGCGCAGGCGGGCCGGTCAGTTTGGGTTTTTCGGGCCCGCCGCGTTAGTATGCGCGGCCTATGACCCCGCAACCGGCGAGCCGCGCCCGCGGCATCGTGCTGATGCTGTGCACCGGCCTGCTCTGGAGCACGGCCGGCGTCGTCACGCGCCACATCGATCGGGCGAGCGGGGCCGAGATCACCTTCTGGCGTTCCGCGTTCTGCGCGCTCGCCATGGTGGCGATCGTGACGATCCTGCACCGGGGCGAGGCGGCGGCCCGGTTGCTGCGCATCGGACGCGCGGGGGCACTCTCGGGGGCGATGTGGGCGGTAATGTTCACCTGCTTCATGCTCGCGCTCACCCGTACCAGCACCGCGAACACGCTGATCATCACCAGCCTCTCCCCGCTCGCCGCGGCGCTGTTCGGATGGCTGCTGCTCGGCGAACGGCTGGCGGCGCGCACCTGGGCGGCAACCGGGCTCGCGCTCGCGGGCATCGCCATCATGTTCGGCGGCGACCTGCATGCCGGAGGTGCCCGCATGACCGGCAACCTGATCGCCCTGCTGGTCCCGGTCGCCGCCGGGCTGAACTTCGCGCTGCTGCGCAGCGCGCGCACCCGGGTCGACCTGATCCCCGCCGTGCTCGTCGGCGGCGCGGTGTCCGCGGCTGCGATGCTGCCGCTTGCCCTGCCGCTGCGTGCGAGCGCGCAGGATCTCGCGCTGCTGGCGCTGCTCGGAGCGTTTCAGCTCGCGGCTCCGTGCGCGCTGGCAGTGGTTGCGGCGCGCCACATCAGCGCAGCGGAGGCGGCGCTGATCGGATTGTCCGAGAACGTGTTCGGACCGTTCTGGGCATGGCTGGGCGCCGGGGAGGTTCCGTCCCGCAACGCGATGCTCGGCGGCGCGGTGGTGCTGGCGGCGCTGATCGCCCAGGTGAGCGCCCGCCCGCGAAGGGTGGCCAGACGGGCCTGAGCGCGGATGCGGTGAAGGGGCCGGGTCAGTGCGCCGGCAGCGTTTCGCCAGACACCATCTTCCGGTGCCAGGCCGCCACATCGTCGATGGCCGCTTGCAGCGGCATGCCGGCCTCGACGCGATCCACGATCTGGCGCTGCAGGACGGCGCCGAGCATCGCGGCGTTTCCGGCCATCGGCTCCAGCATCTCGCGCAGGAACTGCACCGTGGGCGGATCGTAGGCATAGGCGCCGAGGTGGGCCTCGATGTCCTTGTCGGTGGCGAGCGCGTGGCACAGGTCGTAGAGCAGATGGAAGGTGCGGGCATGGCGCTGCGCGTCGCCGCCCGTGTTGGCCCGCACCTCCTCTGCCAGGTCGCGGCGGAACTCGGCCAGCCCGTAGGCCGAGCGGCCCTTGACGACGTCATCCGGTGTGAATTCCCATTCCATGCTGGTCAACCAAAGATGGCCGCGAAGGCGTCCTGGTCGTCGCGGCAGATCGGACAGACTTCCTCGGGGGAAGGGGACACGAACGAACGGTCGCAGCGCGCGCAACGCTGCTTGACCAGGCTATGCAGGACGCGTAGAGGCCGCTCCGGCCGGGCATCAAATTCGGCTTCGGCGTCGAGCACCCGCGGCTGGCACACTTCGAGGCAGACCGCGCAGCCCACGCAGCGGTCGGTCGCGAAAGTGAGCGCCCAGTCGCCGGGATTCTCGACGATCCCGATCGCCCCGGTCGGACAGGCGCGGAAGCAGGCCGCGCAGGCGGTGCAGCCGGTGTGCAGGCTGAGCTGCATGAGCGGGAGCGCCTCGTGCCAGCGCACGAGGAAGGGCTGGTCTTCCTTGCGCGAGCACACGATCTGGAGCAGCTCGCGCCGCTCGGTGCCCGCATAGGCACCCGGCCGGATGGCTTTTTCCGGTACGGGTGCGGCAGCGGTGGGCTTCCCGGCGCCGGAAACCGCATCGGCCCCTCGCCCGAGCAGGCGGCGGAAGAGCTGGCGCCGGCCCGCGGCGAAACCGGTGCGCGGCTTTGGCGGCGCATCCATGTCGGCAGGCACTTCGGTTTCCGCCCAGTCACCGCCACCTTCCGCCTCGCGCAACTGCCGCGCCGCATCCAGGTTGTCCGCGAGCTGCACGGCGCCCCGTGCACCGTGCGCGCAGGAGCCGCAATGCGCGCTGCCGAGCAGCGTGAGCGGGATGCGGCGTTTGGCGAGATAGGCGATGCTGCCGCCATCCACGGCGCCGAGGCAGGGGACGATGGCATCCGCCGCAAGGCCGGACGGCGTGCAGGCGATGCTGAAGCGCGGCTGCCTGATGGCCTGGCGCAGCAGCTCGATGGGTTTGAAGGCGTCGGCTGCCCATGCACCGGTCAGACAGGCGGTGACGCACAGCGCACAGTTCTGGCAGCGCGCGGCGTCGAGTTGCGCGCCGCTGTCGGTCAGCGTGACGGCCTCGTGCGGGCAGGCATCAAGGCAGCGCCGGCACTCGCTGTAGCGAAACCGGTAGCGCGTGCAGCGCTCGGCACGGAATTCCGGATAGGCGAGGCTCACCGCGTCGGACCGGACTGCAATTCCTGAAGGGTGGTGCCGGACTCGCAGGTGTTCCTGGGAATGACGAAGCTCTGTGCACTCCCGCCGGGCACGGCGCCGGCATTGGCCGCTGCGGCCGATGCCGCCTGCCAGGTCGCGAGGCCGCCCTTGACCGCGATGATGGTCTTGCCCGGATGCCAGCGCGCGAGGGTGTTCGCGATCGTCAGGCTATCCGCGTCCCGGTCGCCGACGATCACCGCCGCTGCGGTCGGCCGGATCTTCAGGTCGGCACGCCAGAGGAGCGCACCGGGCAGCGGTCTGCTCTTGCGGTTCGCGGCACTGCGAGCGTCGATGACGCAGCAGGGTTCGCCGGCGATCAATGCATCGCGCAACTGGTTCTGGTCCGCGAGCGTTGCGCCGGCCCGGGCCAAGCCGACGAGGCCGCCGAACAGGAGGACGAATGCGATGCCGTGCTTCATGCCGTGACGTCCGTGTCTGCGAGCAATTCGTCGCGCAGCGCGAAAACCCCTGCCGGCAGGGCGAGTCGCCTCGCGTGCCCGTAACGCACCCAGTCGGCGATCCGCGGTCGTTCGTGAGTGAGTGGGCCCAGCCAGAGCGCCTCGCCCAGGGTCTCGACGAGTCCTGCGCAGAGATTGAGATCGGTGTCGTCGACCACATCGACGCGCACGAGGAAGCGACTCGCGCCGAGATCGCGCATCGCGGGCAGCCACCACGCGGCGAGGGTCCCGGTGCCGTCGCCCTCGCCGTCGAGCACCTCCCACGCGGGCTCGCAGAGGGAAGGCGTGACGGTCTTGAAATCGGCGTTCGATGTGGTCTCCAGCGACCAGCTCACGCTCTGGCGTTTCACGCAAGCGTGGATGCCGATGCGCTCGGCGCCGTAGCCCGCGGCGAGGCGCTGCACCACCGTGCCGTCGCGCAGCGCCGCCTGTCCGATGAGAACGCAGGGCGCACCGGCCGCGAGCAGGGCTGCCGCGCGCGCCTCGTCGCCTGCTTCCAGCACGATGCCCGCGCATCGGGAGGCGATGGCTTCGACCCCGTGTGCGTCGAACACGAAATCCTCCGCGCCCGGATCGGCCGCAGCCGGGTCGAATGCGCGCAGGCACCGCATCGCCAGTGCCTGCGTTTCAGGGGATGCGCGGTCCATATGGCCCTACCCCGTGTATTCGAATTTCGGGTAGGTGAAAGGATACAGCGGACAAGGGTCGTCGGGTGCGAGACCGGCCAGCAGCGGGCGCAACTCCCGGAGTGCCCCGAGGATGGGTTCGACATGCACGCCGAGAAAGCGCGGACTGTACTTCGCAAGCGCCATCTGCGCGTCGTCGATCATCAGCAGCGCGCCCTCCTGGTTTGCGTTCTGGGTGAAGAACAGCGCCAGGGTGGCGAATGCGAGGCCCTGCAGGAACTCCGCCTCCGGGTCTTTCGTGCCGAGCAGGCTGTTGCGGATGAGCCGCGCCCAGCGCTCGTTGAGCCAGTCGTGGAGCTGGCCGAGCTGGTTGCCGTTCCACATCGCCGCGACCTCGCTCCAGTCGATCGCAGAGAGCACCCCCCGGTCGGGGGGCGGCAGCTTCCTGGGCGCGAGGTCGAGGATCTTCATCGCAGGTCGTGCAGTGTCTGTACCTTCTCCTGCGCGGCCAACGCCTCGCCGACGCAGCCGTTGCACACCGGCTCGTTCGGATCGAACTCGACTTTGATTTCGGCCTTGGGCACGACCAGCCGCGCCTGGTCGGCGTCCTCCACGGCGAGGCCCATCGCCGCGATCTCTTCCGCCGCGAATCCATCGAGCAGGCGTGCCATTTCGCGATAGAAGGAGTGGTGGGCAGCCCGTTGCACCAGTCCCGCGTACCCGCGCACCCAGCGCCCGGGATGCTGGACCCAGAAACGCTTGATGTCCTTGTCGAGCCGGCGGCTCCCCTTCGCGTCTTCCCGATCCAGCGCCGCCGCCTGGCGCTCCAGCAGCTCGGCGACGAACATCAGCTCGACGCCGAGCTGGTCGGCGAAGACCTCGAAGCGCCCCGGTTGCAGCACGAATCCGTGGCGCTTGTAGAGCTGCATCGTGTCGAAATTCGGCTCCTGCTTGAAGCGGCCATAGAGGCGGACGGACTCCACCGGCGGGAAGCCGCCGGAGGCGGCGAAGAGCGTCGTGTATTCCACTGCCAGCGTTTCGGCCAGCTCATCGAACGGCGCGCCGGTGAAGTCGTCATCCAAGCGCAGTCCGGCCTCGGCGAATCGCCGCTGCGCATCCGGTGTCCTCACTGCGTCGAGAAATTCGCGCGACGGCTCCTCCACGAAGGCGCCGGAGAGCAGCCGATAGACGGCAGCGCGTTCCCTCACCTCGGCCGCCGTGGCGGCGGGGGATGCGACCGGCACCGACGTTTCGCCGGCAGCGGCCTCGACTTCCTCGATTCCCAGCAGATCCCTGATCATGATCGCTCCGAAAAAAACCGGCCCGCCGCACCGGCCGGGCCCGAATTACCCGGCCGCCACCGAGGGCGGATGGCGGCCGGGGGCATCCCTCTCCTCGGGGGATTCGCTTTGCCGGTGTCAGTGGCCGCTCGGCGCCTTGTGCTCGACGCTCTCGGGACCGCCCCAGGAAGCCATCTCCGGGTGCATCTTGCGGTGCAGGTCGCCCGTATAGGCATAGCGCAGGGTTTCCTTGTACGCCTCGTAGTGCTTCTGCCAGTCGCCCTGCGTGTCGCCGTATTTGTCGTTCGGCCCCGCCTTGGTCACCCTGACGACGGTGTCGTACCAGCCCTGGGAGCCGCCGATGGGGTCGACGACCGCCGGGATGATGTTGTTGGGATGCACGCCCTTGTCCTCCCACCACACGTTCTCGAGATCCGGATCGTCCTGCCCGTGACCCGCAGCGCCCTTCTTCTCCTTGAGCTTGAGCGTGGCCAGCCGGCCGTATTCCCAGTGGCCGAAGCCGGTGGGGATGGCCACCGTGCGCGGGTGGATGCCCTCGGTGACGTAGGCCTTGGTGACGAGGTAGCCGACCTTCGACTCGACGCGCACCAGATCGCCGGTCTTGACGCCGATCTTCGCCGCCGTCGCCGTGTTGATCCACATCGGGTTGCTGTGGGCGATCTCGGCCAGCCACTTCACCGCCGCCGTGCGCGACTGCTTCATCACGTTGAGCTTGAAGGTGACCAGCACCAGTTCGTCGTCCTTCATCGTTTCGTGGGACGGGATGCGCTTGAACGTCGGCATCGGGTTGAAACCGTATTCGGCCCATGCGTCGACGCGAATATTGATCAGGCGATTGCCGGTGGGGAAACCGACGTAGTTCCTGCCGTTTCGCCGCACGCCGATGGCCTTGCCGTTCTTGTGGATGGCGCCGTCCTTCTCGACCGTGGTCCCGGTCATGTCGGCCGCCGACAGCTCCTTCATGTAGAGCCCGTATTCGGCCTTGATCTCGCGCCCGGTCTTGTCGTTGACCTTGCCCGTCCTGGGGTCGAGCTTGCCGTAGATCGGCCACACGCCATGCTTCTTGAGGAAGTCGAGACCGCCGGCTTCCTTCAGTCCGGGAACGTTGTCGAAGTGATGGCGCATGTAGTCCTCGCCGTCCTTGAAGTTCCAGTACTGCTTCATCCCGCGCTTGCCGTCGGGGTCGAGCTTCCAGATGATGTCGCGCATCATGACGCGGTTCTCGCGCGATTCGCCGAGCGACTTGTGCACCGGCTGGCGGATGCCGAGCCAGGGCCACAGCGAGTTGGGCATGGACTCCGGTTCCCAGCGTTCGAGGTAGGGGCAGTCGGGCAGGATCAGGTCGGCCAGCGCGGTCTCCTCGCCCATGAACGGGCTCATCGAGACGTAGTAGGGAATCAGCTTCTCGTCCCTGAACAACTTGCCCCACACCGCCACCGACCCCGGATTCGTGTAGACGGGATTGTCCTGGTAACTGATATAGACGTTGATCTTCTGCTTGCCGTCGGCGATCCAGAACGGAACGAGATGGGCCACCTTGTGGCCGGCCAGCGGATAGTCGGGATGGTCGGCGAGATACGAGCGGTGCGCCGGCTTGGGCGGCTGCGGTTGCGGCTGAGGCCAGCCCATGCCGCGCGGCAGACAGTAGCCGCCCGGCTTCTCGATGTTTCCGGTCATGATCGGCAGCATCATGCAGGACTTCTCGTTGTAGGAGCCGTAGAGGTGCTTGCACGGGCCGCGATAGGTGAACAGGGTGGCCGGCTTCGTGGTCGCGAACTCGCGGGCGATGCGCTCGATCGTCTCCGCGGGCACCCCTGAGAGTTTGGAGGCCCACTCCGGCGTGTATTGCTTGTAGTGGGCCTTCAGCTCGTCGACGGTGACGTTGGTCCAGGTATTGATGAAATCCGAGTCCTGGAGGTTGTCGCGCAGGATCACGTGACCCATCGCCAGTGCCACCGCGCCGTCGGTGCCCGGATGCACCGGAATCCACTCGTCAGAGAAGCCCGCAGTGTTGGACAGCCGCACATCGAAGGTGACGATCTTCATGTGGTTGTCCACGCGCCCTTCGGTGATCCGCTGCGAAAGCGGGTTATGGAAGTAGGCGGCTTCCAGGATGTTGGAGCCGAAGTTCAGCACGTATTTGGTGTTGGCGAAGTCCGGCGTCTCGATGTCCGGACCCCAGGTGGGCTCCATGGCGATCTTCTTGGAGGACTCGCACACGGAGGTGTGATTCAGCACCGTCGCCGACCCCAGCGTCTGCATGAAGCGGTCGATGACGCCGCCGGTGCGCTGGCGCCCATACTTCAGCATGATGGTGTTGGGATCTTCCTTGAGCGCGGCATCGAGCTTGGCGGCCAGTTCGGTCAGCGCCTCGTCCCAGGTGATGCGCTTCCACTTGCCTTCGCCGCGGGCGCCGACGCGCTTCAAGGGATAGAGGATGCGGTCCGGGTCATAGCTGTACCACATGCCGGCGTTGCCCTTGGCGCACAGGCGGCCGCGGGTGGACACGTGCTCGGGATTGCCCTCGAGCTTCACGACGCGATCATTCTCGACGTAGGCGATGGCGCCGTCCTGGATGTTGCAGACGTGGCAGTTGATCGGGATGGCCTTGCGCTCGGCGCCGGTGACCGGGCCGAAATCCTTTCCGCCCAGCTCGGTCTCCATGGCACGCAGCAGGCGCGGCGCGGCGGCCGCGGCGGCGCCGGTGCCGGCGCTGACCTTGAGGAAGGTGCGACGCGTGACTTTCGGCATTTCCATGTTCTCTCTCCTCGTGATCGGTCAGTACAGGGTTTGCAGTTGCTGCGGGCCCATCAGCAGGGCGTAGCGCAGCGCGGCGCTGCCCACCAGCACCAGCACGGAGGCGACGATCAGGCCGCCCTGCTGTTTGCCGAAGGGCGCCAGCAGCAGCGCCACCGGGGCCGCGGTGCCGGCGAGGATGCCGATGCCGACGAAGATGAGGCCCATCGTGCCGGTGGTCAGGATGATGAAGGTCAGCTCCTCCGCCGCGCCGCCATAGTTGGTGGTCCCCAGGATGGAGATCAGGATCACGCCGACCGCGGCAGTCGACCACAGCAGGTATTGGTGCAGCACCCTGCGCGCGGCCTCGTTGCCGGCGGCCAGCAGCGAGCCCACGGCTGAGCCGGAAGCAATCGCCAGGGCGACGAACAGCACCGGCATGATTGGCGTGTTCCACACCGGCCGGGACTGGTGCACCGTCAGGTCGTAGCCGGTATAGACCGGCAGTCCAAGCGCCAGCAGCGCCGCCGCGGTGGCAAGCAGCTTCGTGCGCGCAGACTCGTCGCGCTTCACGAGCGCCAGGATGTAGAGCACCGAGACCACGCCGAAGGCGACGATGTTGAGCGAGCCCCACGCCAGCGGCGAGGTGAAGTGCAGGTAGGCCGGATTGAGGATGTTGAGGAAGCGCAGCGGCTGCGACAGATCGGCGATCAGCAGCAGGCTGCCCAGCGCCAACAGCGCGATGGAGCCGTACGCCGCCTTCTCGCGCAGCGGACGCAGTGCCGGCGTGATCCAGGACCCGTAGGACAGGAAGGACAGCCCCGCGACGATGCCGATGATGAAGAAGTAGACGGCGTAGCTCGCATGCCACGACACATCGTGAAACCAGACGTAGTCACCCATGATGTTCCTCTCAGATCTTGAAGTGGTTCTTGAAGGCAGCCCGTTCGAGCTCCATCACATCCGGTTTCCGATAGGCGTCGCGGCCGAATTCGGTCGCGTTGCGGTCGGCGCCGATGTAGAAGACGTGCGGCTTGGTGCCCTGCTCGGGACGAAGCACCTGGGTGGCGTTCGTCGCCACGAGATAGGAAACCTCGCTCGCCGGATCGTTGAGGTCGCCGAACACGCGCGAGCGGCCGATGCAGGTCTGCACGCAGGCCGGCACCAGGTTCTGCGTCACGCGATGGAAGCAGAAGGTGCACTTGTCGACCACGTTGGTGATCGGGGTGTAGGTGCGGTGCGAGGGCAGCATGAAGCGCGCGTTGTACGGGCAGGCCGCCATGCACGAGCGGCAGCCGATGCAGCGCTCGTATCGTTGCAGGACGAAACCGCCGTCCTCGACCTTGAAGGTCGCCTCCACCGGGCAGTTGCGCACGCAGGGCGGGTCGTCGCAGTGGTTGCACAGCCGCGGCAGGAACTGCTTCTTGACGGCCGGATACTTGCCTACGACCTTGTAGGGCACCCAGGTGCGATTGACCCCCAGGGGTGTGTCGTACTCGGCCTTGCACGCGACCTGGCAGGCCATGCAGCCGATGCAGCGGCGCGTGTCGACGACCATGGCATAGCGCTTCTTGCCGGCCACCCCGCGCGTCTCGATGGGGGAGACCCTCAGTTCTTCACTCATCTGCCTTGCCTCCTCTGATTGCAACGATGCGTTCTTCGGTGCCTGCGGCGACCCGCCGGGCTGCGCGGACCAGCGCGGCGGCGGGGCACGTCTTCCCTAGGCAACATCCGGGCCAGAACTGCGCCGGATCGCGCAACCCCGCTTGCCGGCAGGCGAATTCGCCTGGGGCCATGACGCCGGCCTGCACTCGATCGTTACGCCGAAGTAACGGTCGCCCCGGTTGTTGCGCCGCAAGGTGCTACGCCGGCGTAACGTCCGGAAAATCGATGCTGACGCAAAGCCGCGGACGCGCTTATCATCGTCACTTCCGCATATGAACCTCCTTCAACGCAGACAGCGCAAAGACGCAAAGGGCGCAAAGATGCGTCGAGATGCTGACTCGATGGATGAATGGGCCTTCTCCCGGTCTATCCTTTGCGGTCTTTGCGTTGCTTTGCGTCCTTTGCGGCAAGTGCGTTTGCCAGGATCATCGAAGCCATGAAAACGATCGCCGCCAATGGCGGCCATACGATGCGGCGCAGATTCCTGCGCGCTTCGCTGGCGCTCGCCACTTCACCCATCCTGCCGGCGCGAAGCGCGAATCCGCCGCTGCACATCGGGCTGACGCCGGTGTTCCTCGACGATCAGGTCCGTTTCCTCGCCCGGCTGCGTGCATGGCTGGAGCGCCGCCTCGATCGTCCGGTGGTCTTCGTGCAGCGGGGCAATTACCGCGAAGTGCTGGACCTGGTGCGCGGCGGCAAGATCGACTTCGCCTGGGTCTGTGGCTATCCCTACGTGCGCTACCAGCGGGAATTGCTCCTGGTCGCCGTGCCGGTCTGGCGGGGGCGGCCCGTCTATCAGTCCTACCTGATCGTGCCCGCCGGCGACCGGAAAACCACCAACCTGCTCGAGTTGCGGGACAAGGTGTTCGCCTATTCGGATCCCGACTCCAACTCGGGCTTTCTCTATCCGCAGTATCGCCTCGTCATGGCCGGCGAGAACGCCGCGACCTTCTTCTCCCGCACTTTCTTCACCTGGGCGCACCGCAAGGTGATCGAGGCGGTCGGCGTCGGTCTCGCCGACGGCGGGGCAGTGGACGGTTATGTCTGGGCGACGCTGGCGGAGATCAATCCGCGGATCACCGGCACCACGCGGGTCGTCGAACGATCGTCCGACTTCGGTCACACGCCCTTCGTCGCGCGCCGGGACATCTCCACGGCCGAATTCGATCGCTTCCGCGCGCTGCTGATCGACATGCCCGCGGATCCCGAGGGCGCGCAGTTGCTGCACGAGTTGCGCCTGGACGGTTTCGTCGCCGGAACGCCGGCGATGTTCGACGGCATCGCGCGCATGGCGGCGCGCGTGGGCCGGGCGTGACGATGCTCGATGATCTTTCGCTGCGCTGGAAGATTCCGCTGCGCGTGCTGGGGGCGGTGATCGGCACCGCGCTCGCGGTGACCGCGGCCCTGGTCACCCGCGAGTACGACGGCATGCGGCAGAACCTGGAAGGGCATGCGAAGAGCCTGGCGCGCGTGATGGCCAACACGCTGGTCGGTCCGGTGCTGCACGACGACATCTGGCGTGCCTGGGAGATCCTTCAGTCGGCGCGCGATCCGGTCGCGGTGGCTCCCGAACTGCAGGCCGACATCGTGCTGGTGACGGACGCCGATTTCCGGGTGTTCGTGTCCAGCCGCCCGCGCGAGTTCCCGATCGGCAGCAGTCCAGCCAGCCGCGGCGGAACGTACACGCGGCTGCGCGCAGCACTGATGCAGGGGGAGGCGGGCGAGCAGCGCATCATTGATCCCGGCGAATCGCCCCAGTATTTCGTGATGTCACCGCTGGTCGCCGACGGCGTCGCGCTCGGTCATGTGATCCTCGGCTATTCGAAGATCTCCTTCCTGCCGCGCTTCCTCGATCTGGTCGGACAGGCGGCGCTCGTCACGCTGCTGGTATTGATCGTGATCATGCCGGTGTCCTGGTTCTGGGCGCGCCGCACTGGGGCGCCGCTCATCGCGCTGGCCGGCGCGATGCGCCGGGTGCCGGGCGAACTCGAGTCTGCGCGGCTCGCCGAACTGCCGCGAAACCGCGACGAGATCGGCCAGCTCGGCGACGCCTTTCGCCGCATGGTGGTCGAACTGAAAGAGAAACAGGAACTCGAAAGCCGGATGCTCGTCTCCGAGCGGCTCGCGGCGGTGGGCCGGCTGGCGGCAGGCATCGCGCACGAGATCAACAATCCGCTGGGCGGCATGCTGACCGCGATCAAGACCTACCAGCGCCACGGTCAGGCCGATCCGCTGGCGGGCCAGACCATGTCCCTGCTGGAACGCGGATTGAGCCAGATCCGCAACACCGTCGGGGCGCTGCTGGTCGAGACCAAGACGCAAGACAGGCCGTTCGATCCGTCGGACATCGACGACCTCCTGATCCTGGTGGAGGCCGAGGCCCAGGCGCGGGCCGTGCATGTCGACGTCGAAGGCGCGCTCGACGGCCCGGTGCCCCTGCCGGCGACGCTTCTGCGGCAGATCCTGCTGAACCTGCTGCTCAACGCCATCGCCGCAGCGGAGCTGTCCGGCCGGGTGCGCGTGGGCATCTCGGACAACGGGGGGCGGCTGCGGCTGTCCGTGTGCAACGACGGGCAGCACATCCCCGATGCACAGATGGCCTACCTGTTCGAGCCTTTCGCCAGCGGCAGAGAGAAGGGACACGGCCTCGGCCTGTGGGTCGTCTACCAGATCGTGCACCAATTGAACGGCGGTCTTTCGGTCGAGAGCGAACCGGACTGCACCACCTTCAAGGCCGAGGTCCCCTATGGCACAAAGTAGCGCGCGAAGCATGCGCATGTGCCTCGTCGAGGACGACGAGATCATGGGCGAATCCCTGGTCCGGTTGTGCAGCCTGGAAGGATTCGAAGTGATCTGGTGCCGCACGGCGGCGGAGGCCGCCCGCACCATCGGGGCGCAACGCTTCGACGTCGTGGTGAGCGATATCCGCCTGCCGGACCGCAACGGCGGCGAGCTGTTTCTGGAGCTCCGGGAAAAGCAGCCTCGCCTGCCGCCCTTCCTGTTCATGACGGCCTACGGGACGATCGACCGCGCGGTCGAGCTGCTCAAGGCCGGCGCCGCCGACTACGTCACCAAACCCTTCGACGTCGACGCGCTGGTGCGGCAGGTGCGCACGCTCGCCGAGAGCTACGGATCCGGCGGCGGCGAGGACGGCGACGATTCGCTGGGCGTCTCGCCCGCCATGCGGCACATCGCCGGATCCCTTCCGCGCCTGGCACGCCATGCCGCGGCCCTGCTGATCACCGGCGAATCGGGCTCCGGCAAAGAGCACGTGGCGCGGCTGTTCCATCGCCATGCCGTGGGCGCCGCCGCCGAGTTCGTCGCCGTCAACTGCGCCTCGATCCCCGAATCCCTGATCGAGGCGGAACTGTTCGGCTACGAGCGCGGGGCCTTCACCGGGGCGGTCCGGGCCAAGCGGGGATTCTTCGAACTCGCGCATCGCGGCACCCTGTTCCTGGACGAGATCGGCGAGATGCCGCCCTCGATGCAGGCCAAGCTGCTGCGCGCGATCCAGGATCGCCGGGTGACGCGCCTGGGCGGCGAGAAACCGTTCGCCTGCGACTTCCGTCTGGTGTGCGCCACCCACCGCGACCTCAAAGCGATGGTGGAGGACGGCCGCTTCCGCGAAGATCTGTACTACCGCATCCACGTCATCCACCTGCGCATCCCCGCGCTGCGCGAGCGGCCGGAGGACATCCGCTGGTTCGTGCGCCGTTTCGTCGAGGAATTCAATCACGCGCACCCGGAGGAGCGGCGGCGGCTGGATCCGCGCACCGAGCAGGCGCTGATCCGCTACGGCTGGCCCGGCAACGTGCGCGAACTCAAGCATGCCGTGGAGCGCGCCTGCATCCTCTCCACCGGACCCCTGCTCGACGCAGAGGCATTCTTCGAGAGCAGTCCGGGCAGCGACGCCGGCACGCAACCGCCCGTTTCGGAGTCTCTTGCCGAATATCTCATGGCCTGCGAACGCGAATACCTTTCGATGATCCTCGATCGGCATCGCGGACACATGACCCATGCCGCCGAGACGCTCGGCATCACCCGCAAGACCCTCTGGGAGAAGTTGCGGCGGCTCGGGGTCAGGGCGAAAGGCGAAGCGCAATAGACCGCGCGACCGACTCGCCGCAGCCCGAGCCGCGCCCGGCACGACCGTCTCGCCGGGCTTTGCGGCCGGCCATCGTTCGTCCGGCGGCGCCCGAGGGCGCGTGTCGGTCGGCCGGGAATTCTTGAGGGGGACTGGCGCGCCTGACACGATTCGAACGTGCGACCCCAGCCTTCGGAGGGCTGTACTCTATCCAACTGAGCTACAGGCGCGGGGAGCAGAAGAATAGCGGTTTTCGGCAGTATCGTCCATGCGCGCGGAGGCGGGCCGTGGCGCGGCGCGCGGTTATAATCCGGGCGAGTCCGAGCGATTCTTGCACGGCTGTCTTCGACTTTCTCCTACACGCAGGGACACGACATGAATCCAGGGATGCGGCGCAGGGCGCCGGTGATCGGGGCGTCCGTGCTCGCGGCCGCGGTACTGGCGCTGGCCGGATGCGGGCGCGGAGGCGACAAGCCCACCGAGGAACAGACCAACAAGCTGATCGAGCCGGTCGCGAAAATCGAGCTGGGTGCCGCTCCTGCAGCAGCTCCTGCAGCGGCTCCGGCGGCCACCCCCGCCGACGCAACTGCCGCGGCGGCTCCCGCCCCCGCGGCAGCAGATGGAAAGGCCGTCTACGACTCGGTCTGCATCGCCTGCCACGCGGCCGGTGTCGCGGGAGCGCCCAAATTCGGCGACAAGGCCGCGTGGGCGCCGCGGCTTCCTGCCGGCATCGACGGCCTCGCCAAGTCCGTGCTCACGGGCAAGAACGCGATGCCGCCCAAGGGTGGCAATCCCGCGCTCTCGGATGCGCAGATCAGGGCCGCGGTCGAGTACATGGTCGCTCAGGTCAAGTGAGCGCGTGCGCCGCTATCTGAGCAGACCGAACACCTTCTTCGCCAGGTTGCCGGCCGCGCCGAGCGGGTTGGTGCGGATCGCGCGCTCTTCCTCGGCGATGATCAGGAACAGTCCGTCGAGCGCCTTCCCGGTCACGTAGCGCTCGATCTTCGCGTCCTTTTCCTCGAGCAGCCCGAACTTCGCCGCGCGGCCGGCGAGTTCGTTGTACTTCGCGGCCAGACCGACCTTTTCCGTGGCCCGGGTGACGATGGGCAGGAACTGCTCGGTGAGCTGCGCCGAGGTCGTGCGGCGGAAATACTGGGTGGCGCCATCGTCTGCGCCGGTGAGGATTCTCCGGGCGTCGTCGACGGTCATCTTCTTCACCGCCGCAACCAGGATCGGCTTGGCCCTGGCCACCCCGTCCTCCGCGGCGCGGTTCATGGCCAGGGTCAGCTCCCCGGCCTGTTTCCCCATGCCCAGCGCGCGCATGAGGCCCTCGGCCTGACGCAGCCCCTCGGGCAGGGGGATGCGGACCTTCGGATTGCCGAGAAAACCATCGGCGCGACCGAGTTTCTCGACCGCCGCCGCGGCGCCCTGCGTGAGCGCCTGCCGCAGGCCGCCGGCGGCGTCGCCCTCGCTCAGGGCATCGAGCGGACCGGCAGCCGAGGGCAACGGACAGAGCGCGATCAGCAGTACTGCGAACCAGGTGCGCGTGGCGATCCTCCTCGTGTGCGATTGCGAACGGAGCGCATGGTAGCCGATCGGCCGCGCCGGACGATTGGTCGCCCGGCGCATGCTACACTCGAACGCGAACGAAGGGGACCGATTCGCCCCCGACCGAAGGGAATCCCGACCGAAGCGGGCCTCGACATGCTCAATCCCAACATCCTGGACGACATCGCAAGACGCATCTCCGAACTCGTCGCGGCGAGTCCCGCGGGCGACATCGAGAAGAACGCCCGCGCCCTGCTTGCCAGCCTGTTCGCACGGCTCGATCTGGTCACGCGCGAAGAATTCGAGGTGCAGCGCGAGGTGCTCGCGCGCGCCCGCGAGCGGCTGGGCGTGATGGAGGCGCGCCTGGAGGAACTCGAGGCCAGGCTGCGCAGCGACGAGCAGGACTGACGCCGCACCGGACCCGCGGCTTCGCGCCTCGCCGGGAGGCGCTGCGCTGCTGCCCCGTGCTACAGTTCGCTGGCGACGGGAGAGGGAGGACGCGGGTGTCGTTGGCGGTGCTGCGCAGCCGGGCCCTGGCCGGCATGGAAGCGCCCGAGGTCGCGGTCGAGGTGCACCTCGCCAACGGGCTGCCGAGCTTCACGCTGGTGGGGCTCCCGGATACGGAAGTGCGCGAGGCGCGCGACCGCGTGCGTGCGGCGATCCAGAACGCACGCTTCGAGTTCCCGTCGCGGCGCGTCACCGTCAACCTGGCCCCGGCGGACCTGCCGAAGGAAGGCGGCCGCTTCGACCTGCCGATCGCACTCGGCATCCTGATCGCATCGGGCCAGCTTCCGGGGGCTGCGGCCGCGGGATGCGAATTCGCCGGCGAACTCTCGCTCTCCGGAGAACTGAGGCCGGTGAGCGGGATGCTGCCGATGTGCCTGCGTGCGGCACGTGCCGGTCACCGTCTGGTGGTGCCACGAGGCAACGCCGCCGAGGCAGCGCTGGTGCGCGATGCGGTCGTCCTGCCGGCCGCCTCGCTGCTGGAGATCTGCGCCCACCTCGCGGGCCGTGGCGAACTCGAGGTCTGGCGCGGCGAGGCGCCGGTCGCCGAGGCCATTTTCCCCGACCTCGCCGAAGTGAAGGGACAGGCGCACGCCAAGCGCGCGCTCGAGGTCGCGGCCGCGGGCGGGCACAGCCTGCTGATGGTGGGCCCGCCGGGGACGGGCAAGTCGATGCTCGCGGCGCGCTTCCCCGGCGTGCTTCCGGCCATGAGCGAGGAAGAAGCGCTGGAGAGCGCGGCGGTGCGCTCCACCTGCGGCGGCTTCCCGGTCGAGGAGTGGCGGCGGCGCCCGTTTCGCGCGCCGCATCACTCGGCCTCGGCCGCGGCGCTGGTGGGCGGGGGCGCCGTTCCGCGGCCGGGCGAGATCTCGCTCGCGCACAACGGCGTGCTCTTCCTCGACGAGCTGCCCGAGTTCGACCGCCGCGTGCTGGAAGCGCTGCGCGAACCGCTGGAGAGCGGGCGCATCACGGTCTCGCGGGCGGCCCGGAGAAGCGATTTCCCGGCGCGCTTCCAGCTCGTCGCGGCAATGAATCCCTGTCCCTGTGGCTACCTCGGCGGCGGCCGCTGCCGCTGCACCCCCGAGCAGGTCGAGCGCTACCGCGCCAAGCTGTCGGGGCCGCTGCTCGACCGCATCGACATCTGCGTCGAGGTTCCTGCGGTCGCGGAGGACGAACTCGCGCGGCGCGCCCCGGCCGAAGGCAGCGCCGCGGTGAGGGCACGCGTGGAGGCCGCGCGCGAGCGGCAGATCGCGCGCCAGGGACACCCGAACTTCGCGCTCGGCCCCGCCGAAGTCGAAGCGTTCTGCGCGCCCGACGCGGCAGGGGCCGCGCTGCTGCGCCAGGCGCTGGTGCGGCTAGGGCTGTCCGCGCGCGGATATCACCGCGTGCTGAGGCTGGCCCGCTCGATCGCCGATCTCGCCGGCGCGGCGCACGTGGCGAGCGCGCATGTGGCCGAAGCGGTGCAGTACCGCCGCGGCCTGGTCAGCGCTCGGGCGCCGGATCATCGTAACTGAAGATGCCGGAAGCATCGTCGTAGGCGATGATCTCGGCATAACGGTCCCAATCGCCAGCGCCCGCGAGCGCCGGCTGCGGGCCGCCACGCCGAGCGCCTCGAGTCCCAGTTCGACGTTGCCCAGCACATCGAGCCACGGCAGCAGCGCGAAGCTCTGGAACACCATCGCGATGCCCGGCTCGGGCCCACGCAGCGGCCGGCCCTTGCGCAGCACCCGGCCGCTCGCCGCCGCCCAGTGCGCATAGACGACGGTGAAGACGAGCGAGAGCACGAGCGCCATGCCCATGCGCAGGCTGGTGCGAAGCGCGTAGTAGGGCAGTTCGGCGGCATCCAGCGACACCGCCAGGCGTTCGCCCGGCACGTAGGGCACCGCCATCTGTCCGACGCCCCAGGCGAACAGGAACATCGCCGCGATCGCGAGCGGCAGCAGCACCACATCCCAGGGATTGCGGGCGGCCGCGAGCAGCGGGCGCAGGCCGAGCGCGGGCGAAGCAGTGCGCGCCGTGCTGTCGTTCGAAGCCAAGCCGCCTCCGGAGAACGATGTCGCACGGATGGTGTTGCGCGGCGCGCACGCTGTCAATCGGCGCTGAATCGCGCAACGAACGGTTTCGGGTTCCAGGGTTCGGGGTTCAGGTTCCAGGTTCCAGGGTTCGCGTTGGCGCGGGCGGCGCGTGTCGGGGATCGAGATTGCTTCGTCGCTTCGCTCCTCGCAATGAACTGTGCGCTTTGCCCCACGCACCCCGCACCGCGAAACCTGGAACCTGGAACCCGACACCCGAACAAGCGTAGAGCCCGCCGCCTAACGCGAAGGTTGACGCGGACGGAAATGAACGTATGATTCAAACGATCGTTTGATCCGGGTGGCGTGATGGCGGACGAAATCGCGAGCGTGGTCGATACCCGCGGCCGCATCCTCGATGCGGCCGAGCGGCTCTTCGCGCAGCATGGGCTGGAGGCGACCTCGATGCGCATGTTGAGCGCCGCGGCCGGCTGCAACCTCGCCTCGACCAACTATCATTTCGGCGGCAAGGAGGGCCTCATCCGCGAGGTGTTCCGGCGCCGTCTCACCTGGCTGAATCGCGAGCGCCTGCGCGTGCTCGACGAGATGGAGGCCGCCGCCACGGGCCGCCCGCTCAAGCCGCACCTCATCCTCGAGGCCTTTTTCGGAGTGGCCCTGCGCATGGCCGCCGACAGCGAGGGCGGCGGCGCGACCTTCATGCGCCTGCTCGGGCGCACCTACGCCGAGCCCTCGCAGTTCATCCGCAACTTCCTCGCCGAGGAATACGCGGCGGTGCTGGAACGCTTCAAGCGCGCCCTGTTCCGCGCGCTGCCCGCGGTGCCGGAGGCGGAAATCGTCTGGCGCCTGCATTTCATGCTGGGTGCGATGTCCTATGCGATCGCGGGCACCGATGCGCTGAAGCTCATCGCGCACTGCGAGCTCGACGAGGCCAACCCGGCCGCGGCGCTCGCACCGCGGCTGATGTCCTTCCTGCTCGGCGGGCTGCGCGCGCCGCTGCCCGCCGGATGCACCGCGCAGCGCGCAAAGCCCGACGCGAAGGTGAGGCGAAGCCGGCGGGCCGCGTAAGGAGGGCGCCCCGCAGGGCGTCGAAAGTCTGCGAGGCCCTTCGCCGGGCCCACGAAAAGGAGTGGCGAGATGACGATCCTGATGCTGTCCCTGCCGTTCGCGGTCCTCGCGGCCGCTTACCTGCGCGCGCCGGCCGTGGCCTGGATGCTTGCGGCCGCCGGCTACCTCGCCGGCTTCGCCTGGCTCGGCGGATGGGGCGAGGCGGCAGTGCTCGCGGCGGGCCTCGTGTGGGCGGTGGCCGCCGCGCTCCTCCTGGTGGCGCCGCTGCGCCGCGCGCTGCTCACGAGGCCGATCTTCGACCTGGTCCGGCGCCTGCTGCCGCAGATGTCGCAGACCGAACGCGAGGCGCTCGAAGCCGGCACCGTGTGGTGGGACGGCGAGCTGTTCAACGGCCGGCCCGACTGGGAGAAGCTGCTCGCCTATCCGGTGCCGCGGCTCACCGCCGAGGAACGGTCCTTCCTCGACGACGAGACCGAACGCCTGTGCGCGATGGTGAGCGAATGGGAGACCCAGCACGGCAGCCGCGACCTGCCTCCGCAAGCCTGGCAGTTCATCAGGGACGAGGGATTCCTCGGTCTCATCATCCCCAAGCGCTACGGGGGCAAGGAGTTCTCGGCTTACGCGCATTCCCAGATCGTGATGAAGCTCTCCACGCGCTGTAGCGCCGCCGCGGTCACGGTGATGGTGCCGAACTCGCTCGGTCCGGCCGAGCTGCTTCTGCACTACGGCACCGAAGAGCAGAAGGACCGCTATCTGCCGCGGCTCGCGCGCGGCCTCGAGATCCCCTGTTTCGCGCTCACCAGCCCGCTCGCCGGCTCGGATGCCGCCGCCATCCCCGACCGCGGCGTGGTCTGCCGCGGAATCTGGGAGGGGCGCGAAGTCCTCGGCATGCGGGTCACCTGGGACAAGCGCTACATCACGCTCGGCCCGGTCGCCACCCTGCTCGGGCTCGCCTTCCGGCTCCACGATCCCGACCACCTGCTCGGGCCGGTGGAGGACGCCGGCATCACCTGCGCGCTGGTGCCGACCTCGCATCCGGGCGTCGAGATCGGGCGCCGGCACATGCCGCTGAATGCCGTGTTCCAGAACGGACCCACCCGCGGCCGCGAGGTCTTCATGCCGGTGGAATGGATCATCGGCGGGCCCGCGATGGCCGGGCAGGGCTGGCGGATGCTGATGGAGAGCCTGGCAGCGGGGCGCTCGATCTCGCTGCCCTCCGGTGCCACCGGGATGGCGAAGCTCGCGGTGCGCACGGTCGGTGCCTATGCGCGGGTACGCAGCCAGTTCAAGGCTCCGATCGGGCGCTTCGAGGGCATCCAGGAACCGCTCGCGCGGATGGGCGGCAACCTCTACCTGATGGATGCGGCGCGGGTGATGACCGCCGGCGCGGTGGACCTCGGCGAGAAGCCCTCGGTGGTCTCGGCCATCGTCAAGTACCACCTCACCGAGCGCTGCCGGCAGGTCGTGACCGACGGCATGGACATCGTCGGCGGCAAGGGCATCTGCATGGGCCCGAGCAACTTCCTGGGCAGCGCCTACATGCAGATGCCGATCAGCATCACCGTGGAGGGTGCCAACATCCTCACCCGCAGCCTGATCGTGTTCGGCCAGGGCGCGATCCGCTGTCACCCCTGCGTGCTGCGCGAGATGCGGGCGGCGCAGGATGCCGACCGCGCGCGCGGGCTGCGCGCGTTCGACGCCGCAATCCGGGAGCATGTCGGCCTGGTGGTCTCCAGCGGTGCGCGCGCGTTCGTGATGGGCCTGACTGGCTCGCACTTCGTGCGCGTGCCGCGCGATGTCGCGCCCGAAGCACGCCGCTACTACCAGCAGCTCACGCGCTTCTCGGCGGCATTTTCGTATCTCGCGGATCTCGCGATGTTGTCGCTCGGCGGCGATCTCAAGCGCCGCGAGAAACTCTCCGCGCGCATGGGCGACATCCTGGCGATGCTCTACCTGTGCTCGGCCGTTCTCAAGCGCTACGAGGCCGAGGGCAGGCAGGCGCAGGACGCACCGTTCATGCACTGGGCGATCTGGGATGCCATGTTCAAGGCCCAGAACGCCTTCGAGGGCGTGATCTCCAATTTCCCGCTGCGCGCGCTCGCGAAGTGGCTGCACTTCGTGATCTTCCCGTTCGGCCGGCCCTATGTGGTGCCCTCCGACCGGCTGGGATCGGAGCTGGCCGAACGGATGATCGAGCCTTCCGCGACCCGCGACCGGCTCACTGCCGGCATGTTCCTGCCGCGCGGCGAGGAGGATCCGGTGGGCGTGCTCGAACTCGCGCTCGAGGCGGCGATCGCGGCCGAGCCGATCGAGGCGAGGTTGCGCGCGGCGCGCAAGGCCGGCGGGGATACGGTCCCGCAACCGAGCGCGGCGGAGCGGATGATCCTCGCGCGCCGCGACGCACTGCGCGACCAGGTGATCCGCGTCGACGACTTCCCGCCGGATTTCGGGCTCGCGCGCGCCGCCTCGGACGATGCCTCCCGCCGTCGTGCCGCCGCGTAGCGAGATGGCGGTCACGCGGGCGGCGGGGGCAGGGATGCGATTCGCGAACTTCTCGCGCAAGCCCTCACGCGCATGAGCGAGCGCGCGGTGTATGTGGTCGATGGCGCGCGCACGCCCTTCCTCAAGGCGCGCGGCAGGCGCGGGGCGTTCTCGGCCTCGGACCTCGCCACCCAGTGCGGCAAGCAACTGCTCGCCCGAGCGCCCTTCGCGCCCGAGGAGCTCGACGAGGTCATCCTCGGCTGCGCGGCGCCCGCGGCCGACGAGGTCAACATCGGCCGCGTGGCGGCCTTGCGCATGGGCTGCGGGCTGCGGGTGCCGGGCTGGACGGTGATGCGCAACTGCGCGAGCGGCATGCAGGCGATCGACTCGGCGGCGAGCGACATCCGCTGCGGCCGCTCGCACCTCGTGCTCGCCGGCGGCGTGGATGCGCTGTCCCGCGTACCGCTGATGTTTTCCGACGAGGCGGTGGACTGGCTCTCGGGCTGGTATGGCGCGCGCAAGGCGCTGGAAAAGCTCGCGGCCGCGGCGAAGTTCCGCCCGCGCATGGCGGCCCCGGTGATCGCGCTGATGAAAGGGCTGACCGACCCGGTCTGCGGGCTGATGATGGGGCAGACCGCGGAGAACCTGGCGTCACGCTTCGGCATCAGCCGCGCAGCCCAGGACGCCTGCGCGGTGGAGAGCCACCGGCGCCTCGCACGGGCGCAGGCCGAAGGGCGGCTGCGTGAGATCCTGGCGCTGTTCGACGAGGGTGGCAGGCTGTACGCGGCGGACGACGGCGTGCGCGCCGATTCCTCGATCGAGAAGCTCGCGAAGCTCAAACCGTTCTTCGACCGCTATGGCACGGTCACCGCGGGCAACAGCTCCCAGATCACCGACGGTGCGGTCTGGCTGATCCTCGCCGACGAAGAGGCGATCGCCCGGCACCGGCTCGAGCCGTGCGGGCGCATCGTGGACACGCAGTGGGCGGGGCTCGATCCGGCGCAGATGGGTCTCGGCCCGGTGCATGCGGCCACGCCGCTGCTCGCCCGCCATGGGCTCGGGCTCGCCGACATCGACTGCTGGGAGATCAACGAGGCCTTCGCCGCCCAGGTGCTGGCCTGCCTGGCCGCATGGAAGGACGCGCGCTACTGCGAGGCCGAGCTCGGCTGCGCGGGCGCGCTGGGCGAGATCGACCCGGCCCGCCTCAACGCCGATGGCGGCGCGATCGCGCTCGGCCATCCGGTCGGCGCCTCGGGCGCACGCATCGTGCTTCACACCCTCGAAGTGCTCGAGCGCGAAGGCGGGAAACGGGGGGTCGCCGCGATCTGCATCGGCGGCGGGCTGGGTGGCGCGATGCTGGTGGAGGTGGCGGCGTGAGCAGGGAGCAGGGGCCCCGCGCAGCGGGGATGCGAGCGCCCGCGAGCGCCGCCGAGCCGCCGACGGCGCGGGGGTCGATCATCGATGCGGGGAAAGGAGGCGGCGGCGTGAGCAGGGAGCAGGGGCCCCGCGCAGCGGGGATGCGAGCGCCCGCGAGCGCCGCCGAGCCGCCGACCCCAATGCCGACCGATCATCGACGAGCGCAAGGAGGCGGCGGCGTGAGCGGGTCCTGGACGCTCGCGCGTGATGCCGACGGCATCGGTTGGCTGACGATCGACTGCGCGGGGGCCGAGGTCAATACGCTGTCGCAGGCGACGCTCGGCGAGCTGTCCGCCATCCTCGACGATCTCGCGGGGAAGCCCCCGCGGGCGCTGGTGATCCGTTCCGGCAAGCCGTCCGGCTTCATCGCCGGAGCCGACGTGGAGGAATTCACCCGGCTCGCCAGCCCCGACGAGGCGCTCGCCCTGGTGCGCCGCGGCTGGGACACGATGGAAAAGCTCGCGCGGCTGCCGTTCCCGACCGCCGCGCTGATCCGCGGCTTCTGCATGGGCGGCGGGCTCGAACTCGCGGCTGCCTGCCGCTACCGCATCGCGGTCGATGAGCCGGGCACGCGGATGGCGCTGCCGGAAGTGATGCTGGGTATCCTGCCCGGCTGGGGCGGGGTGAAGCGGTTGCCCGCGCTGATCGGCCCGGCGGGGGCGCTCGACCTGATGCTGACCGGCCGCGCCCTCGATGCGCGCAAGGCGAAGAAGGCGGGCCTGGTCGATGCCGCGGTGCCCGCGCGGGTGATGGAAAACGCCGCCCGCACCATCGTCCTGGAGGCGCCTGCGCCGCATGTCCCCTCCTTCGCGCAGCGGCTGCTGAACGGCCCGCTCAAGCCGGTGGTGGCGCGCACCGTGCGCCGGCGCCTCGCGGCGAAGGCGCGCCGCGATCGTTATCCGGCGCCCTGGGCCATCCTCGAGCTGTGGCAGAAGTACGGTGGCGATCCGTTCGCGCCGGGGCGCGAGGATCCCTCCTCGATCGCGTTCCTCGCCGCGCACCCGTCCACCCGCAACCTGATCCGCCTGTTCGGCCTGCAGGAGCGGCTGAAGGCACTCGGCAGGCAGTCGGATTTCGCGCCCAGGCGCGTGCATGTGGTGGGCGCAGGGACGATGGGCGGAGACATCGCCGCGTGGTGCGCGCTCAACGGGCTGCGGGTGACGCTCCAGGATCGGGACGCGGAGCGGATCGCGCCGGCGATCGGGCGCGCGGGGGAGCTGTTCCGCAAGCGGCTGCACGACCGGCTGCGCGCGCGCGACGCGATGGACCGCCTCGTCCCCGACCTCACCGGAGAGGGTGCGCGCCAGGCCGATGTCATCATCGAGGCGATCTTCGAGAACCTCGAAGCCAAGCAGGCGCTGTTCGCCGATCTGGAAAAGCGCGCGAAGCCCGGGGCGATCCTGGCGACCAACACCTCCAGCCTCAGGCTCTCCGACATCGCTGCTGGAATGAACGAGCCGGGGCGCCTCGTCGGCCTGCATTTCTTCAACCCGGTCGATCGCATGCGGCTCGTCGAGGTGGTCGGCGGCGAGGCGACCGATCCGGATTGGCTACGGATGGGTGCCGCCTTCGTGCGCGCCATCGACCGGCTGCCGCTGCCGGTGAAAGATGCCCCAGGGTTTCTCGTCAACCGCGTGCTCGCGCCCTATCTGCTCGAAGCCTTCCGGCTGGTCGACGCGGGCGTCGCGAAGGAAGCGATCGATGCGGCCGCAGTCGATTTCGGCATGCCGGTGGGGCCGATCGAGCTGGCGGATTCGGTGGGCCTGGACATCTGCGCGGCGGCTGGCCGCTCGCTCGCCGCACAGGGCGAAACCGCGCCGGGGACGCTGGCGGCGCTCGTCGCCGCAGGCAAGCTCGGCAGGAAGACCGGCGAAGGCTTCTACCGCTGGGCCGCGGGCCGGCCGCAGAAGGGCGAGGCGGGGCGCGCCGAAGCTGGCCTCGTCGAGCGGCAAATCGGTCCTTATCTCGCGGCGGCGCGAGAGGCCGTCGACGAGGGGATCGTCGAGGACGCGGACCTCGCCGACGCCGGGCTGGTCTTCGGTACCGGATTCGCTCCGTTCCGGGGCGGCCCGTTGCATTACCTGGCCACGAGGGCCGACAATGCGCGCTGACGGATTCTTCGATGGGGGTCATTGCACCGATGGCGGGCGAACCATTGAGGCTGCCGGAAGACAGGCAGCCCGCGTTGCGGGTGGTGCCGATGCCTGCGGACCTCAACCCGGCCGGGGACGTGTTCGGCGGCTGGATCATGGCGCAGGCCGACATCGCCGGCGGCATCGTCGCGCACCGGCGGGCACGCGGGCGCGTGGCCACCGTGGCGGTGCAGTCCTTCCTGTTCAAGCAGCCGGTGTCGGTAGGCGACGTGGTCAGCTTCTACGTGAGCGACGTGCGGGTCGGCCGCACCTCGATCACGGTCGCAGTCGAGGTCTATGCCGAACGCAACCCCTCGGCCCCGGTGACGGTGAAGGTGACCGAGGCGACCTTCACCTACGTGGCGCTGAACGAGGACGGCAGCAAACGCCCGGTTCCCCCCGAACCTTGAAGACTGAAAATCCAACACCCGCTGGGCGACGCCTGCAACCGGAACCCCGGAATCTGTTGAATTACCAACCGTGCTGTCATACAGTGCGTCACGCAGCACCAACCGGAGAGGAGAGGAAACGATGAAACGACATGAAAACGGGCCGGCCTGCGCACTGCGCGCCCTGCCGGTGGTGGTGGCCGCGGCTTTCTCGGGCGCGTGCCTCGCGTCCGGCTTCCAGATCCTGGAGCAGAACGGGAGCGGCCTGGGCAACGCCTATGCCGGCACCGCGGCGGTGGCACAGGACGCCAGCACCGTGTTCTTCAATCCCGCCGGCATGGCCCTGCTGCCGCAGGGCAGGAGCTTCGCGGTCGGGGTGGATGCGATCCAGCCTTCGGCGAAATTCGAGAATAACGGCTCGGTGCCGGCGACCGTGGTGGGCGTCCCGGCCTTGACCCGCCCGCTCGGAGACTCGGGAGGCGACGCCGGAAGCCTCGCCTGGGTGCCGCACGGCTACTTCGCCATCAGCCTCGGTCCGAATCTAAGCGTCGGCTTCGGCGTTTCCGCGCCCTTCGGCCTGAAGACCGAGTATTCGCCCGAGTGGGCCGGCCGTTTCCTCGCGGTCAAATCCGAGATCGTGACGGTCAATCTCAATCCGTCGATCGCCTACAAGGTGAACGACAAGCTGTCGCTGGGCTTGGGCGCGAACTATCAGCGAATCGATGCGGAGCTGACCAACAAGGTCAATCTGGGTGCGTCGGAAACGAACGCGATCATCGATGCCGACGACACCGCCTGGGGCTACAACCTGGGCGCGATCTACCAGCCGTCGCCCTCCATGCGAATCGGTGTCTCCTATCGGTCGGAGATCGACTACCACCTCAGCGGCAGCATCAAGAGTCCCGCGCCGGTACCTCTACTCAACCAGTCGGTGAACTCCAATATCAAACTGCCGGACACCTTCACCCTGAGCGCAGTGCAACAGTTGAGCGACCGCTGGGAGATGCTGGGCGATCTCTCCTGGACCGGCTGGGCGAAGATCCCCGAGCTGCGCATCCTGACCTCGACCGGTGCGACGCTCGCGGTTACCGACGAGAAATGGCGCAACACCTGGCGGGTGGCCTTGGGCGGCAACTACAAGTGGAGCGAGCAGACGAAGCTGCGCTTCGGGATCGCTTTCGATCAGTCCCCGGTCAAGGATGAGCTGCGCACTCCGCGCCTGCCCGACAGCAACCGCTTGTGGATCGCCCTGGGCGCGCAGTTCAAGCCTGCCAAGCAGTCCGCGATCGATATCGGTTACACCCACATCTTCGTCGACGACGGCTCGATCAGCGACAGCGGCGGTGTGCCTGCGGGCGCTCCGCCGGGAACACCGACGAAGGGCACGTTGATCGGGAATTACAACAACCACGTGGATATCCTGGGCATCCAGTACTCGCAGACCTTCTGAACCGCGCCTCGCGGTTCGCCCGCGCTGCGGAGGCGAACGCCTCCGCAGCGCGCCCGCAGCACAAGCACTCGATCGGTGTGAACTCATGAAATCGAACAATCTCCTCGTTCGCAAGGCGGCCGTCCTCGGCGCCGGCGTGATGGGCGCGCAGATCGCCGCCCATCTGGTCAATGCCGGAATCCCGGTGCTGCTGTTCGATCTGCCCGCGGAAACGGGCGATCCCGATGGCATCGTGAAGAAGGCGCTGGCCGGGCTGAAAAAGCTCGAACCGGCTCCGCTCGCCGCGCAGGATCGCCTCGCCTTCATCGATGCGGCCAACTACGCGAGCGGCCTCGAGCGGCTGCGCGAATGCGACCTGGTAATCGAGGCGATCGCCGAGAAGATGGAGTGGAAGCGCGAGCTGTACGGCAAGGTGGCGCCGTTCCTCGCGCCGCACGCCGTCTTCGCCAGCAACACCTCGGGGCTGTCGATCGGTGCCCTCGCCGGGGCGCTGCCCGAGGCGCTGCGCAGCCGCTTCTGCGGCGTGCATTTCTTCAACCCGCCGCGCTACATGCATCTGGTCGAGCTGATCGCCTCGCGCTGGAGCGATCCCGGAATGCTCGACGCGCTGGAAGCTTTCCTGATCACCGCGCTGGGCAAGGGCGTGGTGCGCGCGCTCGACACGCCGAACTTCGTCGCCAACCGGGTCGGGGTCTTCGCGATGCTGGCGGCGATGCACCACACCGGGCGGCTCGGTCTCGGCTTCGATGTCGTCGATGCGCTCACCGGCCCGGCGATCGGCCGCCCCAAGAGCGCCACCTACCGCACCGCGGACGTCGTGGGCCTGGACACCATGGCCCATGTCATCCGGACCATGGAGGAGACCCTGCCGCAGGATCCCTGGGCGCGCTACTACCGTTCGCCGGCGTGGCTCTCGGCGCTGATCGCCAAGGGCGCCCTGGGGCAGAAGACGAAGGCCGGCATCTACCGCAAGGAGGGCAAGGAGATCCGCGTCCTCGATCCCGCATCGCAGGACTACCGGCCCGCGGCGGGCGCGGTCGATCCCGAGGTGGCCGCGATCCTCAAGCTGCGCGAGCCGGCGGAGAAGTTCGACAAGCTGCGCGCGCACGCGAGCCCGCAGGCGCAGTTCCTGTGGGCGATCTTCCGCGACGTCTTCCACTACTGCGCCGTCCACCTCGCCTCCATCGCCGATAACGCGCGCGACGTGGATTTCGCCATGCGCTGGGGCTTCGGCTGGAGCCAGGGGCCGTTCGAGACCTGGCAGGCGGCCGGCTGGCAGGCGATCGCGCGCGCGATCCAGGCCGACATCGAGGCCGGCCGCACGATGGCGGATGCGCCGCTGCCGGCCTGGGTGTCCGACGGCCGCAACGGCGTTCATGATGCTACGGGCTCGTATTCGGCAGCCGACGGCGCGCTGCGGGCGCGCTCGCGGCTTCCGGTCTACCGGCGCCAGCTCTTCCCCGAACGCGTGCTCGGCGAGGCCGCGGACGACGCCGGCGTCACGGTGTTCGAGAACGATGCCGTTCGCATGTGGCACGGGCGCGACGACCGCGATATCGCCATCCTGTCCTTCCGCAGCAAGATGAACACGCTCGGGCCCGACGTGGTGGAGGGCATCGTCGAGGCGGTCGGACGCGCCGAGACCGACCACCGCGCCCTCGTGATTTGGCAGCCGAAGCCCCCGTTCTCGGTGGGCGCCAACCTGGCCGCGCTCGGTGCGACGGTTCAGGCGGGTGACTTCGCCGCGCTGGAGAAGGCGGTGGCGCGCTTCCAGCAGATGACCGCGCGGGTGAAATACGCGCAGGTTCCGGTCGTCGCGGCGATGCACGGGATGGCGCTGGGCGGAGGCTGCGAGCTCGGCATGCACTGCGCGCGCGTGGTCGCCGCACTCGAGTCCTATGTCGGACTGGTCGAGGCCGGCGTGGGGCTCATCCCCGCGGGCGGAGGCTGCAAGGAATTCGCGCTGCGGGCGGCGGCCGATGCGCAGCGGATCGCGGGCGGCGATGTCTTCCTGTTCCTGCAGCCGGTCTTCCAGACCATCGCGATGGCCACCACCGCGAAGAGTGCGCTGGAGGCGCGCGCTCTCGGCTTCCTGCGCGAGGCCGATCCGGTCGTATTCAATCAGCATGAAGTGCTCCACGTCGCGATCCAGGCCGCGCGCGCGCTCGCCGAATCCGGCTACCGGCCGCCGCTCGCGCCGCGCGCAGTCAAGGTGGCCGGGCGCAACGGCGTCGCCACCCTGGAGATGATGCTCGTGAACATGCGCGAAGGCGGGATGATCTCCGCGCACGACTACCGCGTCGCCCGCGCGGCTGCGGTCGCGCTGTGCGGGGGCGAGGTCGAGACCGCAACGGCGGTGTCCGAGGACTGGCTGCTGGCGGTCGAGCGCCACGAGTTCGTGGAGCTGCTCAAGACCGAGCAGACCCGCAGCCGCATCGCCCACATGCTGGAAACCGGCAAGCCGCTGAGGAACTGAATGCAGGCCGCCGCGATCACAGCGCCTCAAACCGCATCAGGAAGAACTTGGTGCACCGTCTTCGTGCCTTGGTGGTGAAGCCTTTCGCAGGAGATCGAAATGACCAGACAAGTTCAGGACGCCTACCTCGTCGCCGCCACCCGCACGCCGGTCGCCAGAATCCGCGGCGCGTTCCGCAACGTTCGTCCCGACGACATGCTCGCCCATGTGCTCAAGGCGGTGATGGCGCGCGCGCCGGGGCTCGATCCGAAGCTCGTCGGCGACGTCATCGTCGGCTGCGCCATGCCCGAAGCCGAGCAGGGCATGAACGTGGCGCGCATCGGCCTGCTGCTCGCCGGCCTGCCGAACAATGTCCCCGGCATGACGATCAACCGCTTCTGCTCTTCCGGCGTGCAGTCGGTGGCACTGGCCGCCGACCGCATCCGGCTCGGCGAGGCCGACGTCATGCTCGCCGGGGGCACCGAGAGCATGACCTGCATGCCGCAGATGCTGGGCAACAAGATCTCGCTCAACCCGGCGGTGTTCGAGCGCGACGAGAATGTCGGCATCGCCTACGGCATGGGGCTCACGGCCGAGAAGGTGGCGGCGCAGTACAGGGTCTCGCGCGAGGATCAGGACGCGTTCGCGCTCGCCAGCCACCGCAAGGCGCTCGCCGCGATTGCCGCCGGGAAATTCCGCGCCGAGATCACCCCCTACACGGTGCGCGATCACCTGCCGGAGGCCTCGGGGGCGGTGCGCATCGCCGAGCGCGTGGTCGACACCGACGAGGGCCCGCGCCCCGACACCACCGCTGAGGCGCTCGCACGCCTGCGGCCGGTGTTCGCCGCGCGCGGCACGGTCACCGCCGGCAACAGCTCGCAGATGTCCGACGGCGCCGGCGCGGTGCTGCTGGTCTCCGAGAAGATCCTCAAGCAGTTCGGGCTCGAACCGGTCGCGCGCTTTCGCGGCTTCGCGGTCGCCGGGGTGCCGCCCGAGCTCATGGGCATCGGCCCGATCGAGGCGATCCCGCGTGTGCTCGCGCAGACCGGCGTGCGGATGGAGGACGTCGACTGGATCGAGCTGAACGAGGCCTTCGCCGCGCAGTCGCTCGCCGTCATCCGCACCCTCGGTCTCGATCCGGCGCGCGTGAATCCGCTCGGCGGCGCGATCGCGCTCGGCCACCCGCTCGGGGCGACCGGCGCCATCCGCACCGCGACCATCCTCTCGGCCATGCAGCGCGGGGAGGCGAAGTACGGCATGGTGACCATGTGCATCGGCACCGGCATGGGTGCCGCCGCGCTGTTCGAGCGCATCGCCTGATCCTGTGCATCCACCGGCGCCAGGCGGCGCCGGGAACCGAGGGAACACACCATGAAGATCTGTCCGATCGCGATCGCGGCCGGCTGCGCACGCTGCCCGCTCGTCACGCTGTGCCCGCTCAAGTCCGTGCTGGGCGACTGGCGCCCGCCCGAGCCGAAGCCGGAGGCCCCCCCGCAGCCGCAGACAGCCGCGGCGCCGAAGGACGCATCGCAGACCGCCTCCGCGAAGCCGCCGCGCAAACCGGGCGCGAGCCGGCGGCGCAAGCGCCCGCGCGGCTGAGCGGGTCGCCTTCAGCGCAGGCGGGCGACCAGGTCGCCCGCCAGCTCGTGGAGCGCGATGCCGCTCGCGCGCAGCGCATCCATGTTCGGCAGCCATTCCGCGAGCGGCCGCGGGCGCGCCGCACCTCTCGCGCCCACCGGCGCGGGGATGGCCGCGATCCCCGCGGCGGCGAATTCGCGCAGGGAGCGGCGCATGTGGAAGCCGTGCGTCACCAGCACCACGCGAGCGATTCCCGCGCCGCGCAGGATGCGGGCGCTGTAGAGGGCATTCTCGTGCGTGTCGCGCGAGGCCGATTCCGTCCAGCGCACGGGGACGCGGAAATCGCGCTCGATCGCTTCGCGCATGAGCTGCGCCTCGGGGGTTCCCCCGAACACCGAGCCCCCGGCGACGAGCAGCGGCAGGCCGAGCCGGCGCGCGAGCTGCGCGGCGTACTGCGCGCGCTCGAGCGAGAACGCACCCGGCGCCTCACCGCCCTGCTCGGGAGCCTCGCGCCAGCCGCCCGCGAGCACCACGACGGCGCGTGCGCTTCGCGCCTGGGCGAGATCGACCGGCGGCCACTTCCCCAGCAGACCATGTAGGCCGTCGGCGACGATCGGCGTGGAGAGCGCGAGCAGCAAAAGCGCGCCCGCCCATGCCAGCGCGAGCCCGGCGCGGCGCCTGCGCTCCGACAGCGTCAGCGCGAGACCGGCGACGATGACCAGCAGCGGCCCGGTCGGCGGAGCCGCGAGCGCGGTCAGCACCTTGCGCAGCAGGAACATCAGCCGGAGCGCGCCGCCCGCATGCCGCCGTCCTCGCGTCGGATGACGCGAGCATCGCGTGCGAGCGGGCGATCGCCTGTCCTCATGGCCGGTAGCTTAACGGATGCGGGGTGGGGAAATGGGGTCAGACACGATTACCACGGGGAAATGGGGAAATGGGGTCAGACACGATTACCACAGGATAAGCGCAGGGGCCATGGCCTTTTTTGTCGGCGGTAATCGTGTCTGACCCCATTTCCCGTGTCTGACCCCATTTCCCTCGGATATCGTGTCTGACCCCATTTCCCTCCGACCCCATTTCCGCCATTTCCGCCGCCGTTTCACGTCGACAACCACTGCGCACG
>Ga0210044_10001605_pt1 | contig 34557 bp, 32 predicted proteins | sample CryGey13umfilter_2_FD_183959 | JGI IMG/M metagenome (GOLD analysis project Ga0210044, IMG submission 183959) | Groundwater microbial communities from aquifer in Utah, USA - Crystal Geyser 4/9/14 3 um filter (SPAdes) (version 2) | ecosystem: Environmental > Aquatic > Deep subsurface >...
GATAAGGCCCGCGCCGAAGCCTGTGCAGCAGCAACAGACGGCTCCGCCTGCGGAAAAGGAGCCGGGCTCTCTGGAGAAGATTTTCAAATCCGCCGCCGCAATCCCCAAAGCCACCCTGAAAATCGTCAACCGGTTCGATGAATGCGAAGGCGTGCAGAACTCTATCAGATTAATCGGGGGATTCGCCGGTGTGATGACGGGAGCTGGTCTGTCTGGCGCTGGTATTTTGGCCCCTCTGCCTACAGGATTGTCGACGGCCGGGGCGATGGCAGCGGTTACTTTTACTTTGGGGTTTGGTTTTTCTCCCAGAACCCTGACGACGGCCCTTCTGATGGCGGCGGTTTTCGGGCCGATCCTTTACGGTGTGCGGGACGCCCATCTTGAAACCGTCCCGGATGCGCAGGATATCGCCTATCAGGCGCGCTGGGCCGGTCGGCCCGGCGGCCCCGTCGTTCGCGATTCACAGGGGCTGCCGGTGCAGGCCATGCCCTACGATGCGCCTTACACCTCATGGAGTTACAAAAACGCGGCCCGGTATTGCGAAAAACTCGAGGCCGAAGGACATGAGGACTGGCAGTTGCCGGACATCAAAACGCTTGAAAATCTGTTCGCGGCCAATGACGGCAGCTTTGCCGATCGAAACGATATCGTGACCTATATGCGCGATGGCGAAAAACTCCTGGAATACCGCTCTTCGGATTCGGAAGAGGCTTACAGCTTCAATCCTGCCAGACCGGGCGTTCGCAAAAACTGTGTTGTCGAGAGGAAGACCGCGCTCGTGCGTTGCGTACGCCAGCTGCTCGTGCGTTGCGTACGCCCGCTGGCTCCCGACGATCCGGCGGCGGCCCCGCTTCTGGAGGAACAGAACGGCGCGCAGGCAGCGTTCAAAAGCGCTTCCGGCACCGCGCCTGAAGAGAACGTCCACAGCTTTACGGTAACGGGCATTTCCTGCGAGATCAGGGGCAGTACAATCAACGTCAGCGCCGGAAAGGATATTTCCGATTTTACCCTTCCCAAAGGCTGCGCCCTGACGCCGTGATAGTCCTTGTACGGTGTTCTTCTTTTACGGAAAAAATGACAAAAGATATCCAGCACCGCTGAAAAATATTCGGGACTGTACCAGATAACTGGAAAAAGTTATTGGTACAAGCATGAGAAAAAGCAGATCAAACAAGATCATCTTATAGGCCATTTTTAGCCTCTTCCTGTTTTTTACAGGCCACAATAATGTAAAATATATATTATGTCAATAAATCACTTTTTTCTATTATCCATAAAATAAATATATAGAAGCAGGTCTATTCAAATATTTATCTATTTTTCCTATTTATAATATCATAGAATTGCTTTTGTTCTTTTCCCTCTCTCCAAGGCTCTAAAAAATGCTCCCTATCATCAATCGAATCAACCGGAATTCTTTTACACCCAAACTTTTTACCGTCCTTAAAAACGGTTATCATTTGCCGGATCTGCGTGCTGATCTGATCGCGGGTCTGACGGTCGCTGTTGTCGCTCTGCCACTGGCTATGGCACTGGCAATCGCCAGTGGCGCGTCTCCTGACAAAGGGCTTGTTACAGCCGTCATAGCAGGTTTTCTCGTTTCCCTTCTGGGAGGCTCACGCGTACAGATCGGTGGCCCTACAGGTGCCTTCGTTGTGGTTGTTTTTACCGTCATCGCGCAGCATGGCTATGACGGGCTTATAATGGCAACACTGATGGTCGGCCTTATCCTGATTGTCTCGGGTTATGCAAAACTGGGGCAGATCATCAAATTCATTCCCTATCCGGTTATCACAGGATTCACGGCAGGAATTGCTGTCATTATTGCCACCAGCCAGATCAAGGATTTTCTGGGTCTGCGCCCCGAGACGGTTCCTGCCGATTTTATTCCCAAATGGATGGCCTATTTTGAGGCAATCGGGACGATAAACCCCGCCGCTCTTTTGCTAGGGCTCGGGGCGCTGGCGGCAATCCTCCTGCTGCGCCGTTTTGCGCCACGCCTTCCGGCCTATCTTCTGGTCATTGTAGCCTCGGCGCTCCTTGCCACCCTTCTTCACCTGCCTATCGAAACCATAGGCTCGCGCTTTCCCGATATGCCCTCGGGTCTTCCCGCCCCGCATTTACCGGATTTCAGCTTTACAAAATTTCAGGAGGTTCTTCCCTCGGCCTTTATTATCGCGTTCCTTGCGGGGATCGAGGCACTTTTATCTGCCGTTGTTGCCGATGGTATGACCGGATTCAAACATCGCCCCAATCAGGAACTGGTCGGACAGGGCGTCGCCAATATTATGTCTGCAATTTTTGGCGGGCTGCCTGCAACTGGAGCGATCGCCCGTACCGCAACCAATATTAAATCAGGCGGAAGAACCCCGATGGCAGGTATTTTTCATGCGCTGTTCCTGTTACTTTTTATTCTTTTTGCGACCGATTTGATGACATTTGTGCCCATGGCAGCGCTTGCCGCCATTCTGTTTATCGTTGCCTGGGGGATGAGTGAAAAAGAGCGTTTTCTTCATATATTCCGTATGCCCGGCAGTGACCGCGCCGTTCTCCTGCTGACCTTTTTTCTAACCATTCTTGTTGATCTGACAGTGGCGATCGGTGTCGGCGTGACGCTGGCATCGCTGCTCTTCATGGCACGGATGAGTAAAACCGTAAAAATAAGCACACAGGCCAATGAAGCCTTTGATCTGGACAGCGAAGAAAAGGAAGAAAACCAGCGCGTGAATCTTCCTTCCGGCGTTGAGGTTTTCCAGATTGCCGGCCCCTTCTTTTTTGGTGTGGCTGACGAGTTACTGGAAACACTCAAACGCATAGGGCAGATGCCCCGCGTGCTCATTATCAGAATGCGGCTTGTACCCTATCTTGATGCCACCGGAGAAGCAGCTCTTGAAAATCTTGTAAAACAGTGCCGTGAAGCAGGAACCTCTGTAATTTTCTCTGCCGTCCAGACCCAGCCTGCCGCCATGATGGAAAAAGCCGGTTTTGGTGCGGCACATCTTCCCGTTTTTTATGCGGCAAGCTACAAAGATTCCATTGCTATGGCGCAGGATCTCCTGACGGCTTCCCATATAATGTAACCCGTCCATTATCGGCATGATGCTGCTTCACTTTGGAAATAATCATATCCCAGACTTCGCGGCGACCTTGCTCATGGGGCTTTAATGTTTGCATAAATTCTGTAAGAACAGGATGCGAAGAGAGATCATAGTCACTCTCGTACCCTATATCCGGCAAAACACCGATAAAAATGGCCAGACCTTTTCCAATTTTTTTTGCAGCAATCGCAATCGGCTGCCCCTCTGAATTTGCGTAACGCGCCATTATTTCAATATTCTTTTCCGTGATATCAGGATATAAAGCCGGCCCATTACCATAGGCAATTCCTGTCTGGCGCTGCCCGCCTTTATAAGTAATCATGACCACCGTACAATCACTAAACCAGTCTATATCACCTTTCTTTCCCAGCTCTGGAATCGACCCCCGCGCCAGACCATTAAAAAAATCAAGACCGGGTTTTGCCCTTTTTGGCTGCGCCCGCCAGGGCGGATCATAAAGAATCTCACGGCACGCATAATAAGCGCCGGCACAAACGCCTATAAAAATACCGCCCTCCTCAACATAATGCCGAAGCGCCTCATTTCCTTTTGCGCCGATATGCGCTGGGTAAAGGCTATCTTCTCCAATAATACCGGGAAGAACGAAAGCCAGCGTATTCTGATCCAGTGTTCGCGCCTGATATAAGTCAGCTTCTGTTATTTTTTTTAGAGTGACACCATGAAAAGACTGCCGCAATCTCGGAATGAGTGTTCCTGTCGCGGTATTCCTGTCAGTATAAACAACAATTTTTTTACGTTTCATGATCCTGTTTTTTATCAGACATCGCTTTTTTCAAAACCAGATGCCAGAGCGCTTCCTGTTTTTCATCGGCTTTTTTCATCTTTTCCAGAATATCTAGTTGCCATTTATACGAGGCATTTCCATGCTTGTAAATTGTTTTCCGGTAAGAAAGCGCATCATATTCTATATGCGGACTGCATAAAATTGCTTTTCCAGCGCCAGATCGGCACTCAACAATAGCGGCAGGCTGCCCGGGAAGATGACGATACCGCGCCAGAATAACGGCATCCTTGTCCCCTTCAAAAATCGGCCCTCCTGAATAAAAAGCCGGATAGCCCCCTTCTTCACCCTCTACCGTGACAACAGCATCCCACGATTTATAAAAGTCCCCTTCTTCTATAAATTCATAGATTGGCCCTATCGCCATCCCTTTATAAAAACCCAGCTCTCGCGCCCCGCAAATAGGTGTTTTCTCATCTTTCGCCCATGCAATCGCCGCACATCCATAATAAGCCCCCGCACAAATACCCAGATACGTCCCGCCTTTTTCGACAAAAGTACGAATGGCTTTATTGCCGGCGCCACCCAGTTTTTCACAATAATAAAGATCCGCGCCGCCCGGCATCACAAACAGGCGCGCCTTCTCGAGAGCGCCATTATCTATATCATCGGCATCGCATAATATTACGTAGTCTGCACCAAAATCCGCGCATAAACGATGGTACAAAATGACGTTATTATGGACATAGTCCTGATAAAGCAATACACTCATAAATGAAAAAATTTCTCGCCCAGCGTAATGAATATCTCGATCACAATAAGGATCACAATATACCACTCCACATGGAGAGACCGTTTATCCTGCAATAATCCAAGCATGGTTTCAGCGGTTTTATAGACCAGATCAAGCTTCTGCTTCAGGGCACTATTGCGCTCGATAATCTCCAGATCATCTTCCAGTTTGGCAAAAAGACGCTCCAGATCCGGGCGCTCCCACAGGACTTCCGGCTTATCGCCAATCTCGACATGCCCCACCATCTTACGCTGGATTGATAATGTACTGCCAATATGACGCAGTAATTCGCGGGTACGACGCCCCCCAAAAACACCGGATTGTAATTCGGTTGCCACAGGTTCGATCGTATCGAACGTATCTGTCATCCGTGCTTCATAATGGGAAAGAACCGCGCTTTTTGCCAGAACATCCGCCAGAATCTGTACTTTGGCAACCTCCATATTCTGAAGCGTGACAAATTTCGGCTCCGGTCCTTCTGTTCCCTTTTTATCAATTAAAACAGTGCATTCTTCGGCCACGGGCTTCGGAAAGGGATCAACAATAAACTCCTGAAGATCGCTGATGAAAGACGCTTCCTCCACAGGATTAAGGCCGAACATCACCACCACGCCATAACGGAATAAAACGGCATAACCATCAATTCCGGCCTGCATCACAAAAGGAGACATTGCCACACGCCGCCCCTGCTCCAGCGCTTTCATATTGATCCTCTGGCCAACAAACAGGCCGCGCACATCAATCCGGTCACGTTTTGACAAAGGTTTTGTATTCATGATTTATTGCCTCTTTTCAGGAGGAATTGTATATCCAGTTTCATTTCAAATGTACAGTTTTGCATGATTACTCCCTGAACTCTGCTTTATCGGGAATACGGGCAAAGGCAATTTTAGTCCCGACATATCCGGAAGATGTCTTTGGGGACACCCCGATCCGAACCGTTTCAGCGCCATATTTTTTATTTAAACCGTCAATAACACCGGACAGAATATCGTTTTTGTCACGCAACTTTTTATAAGCATCCGAATTTGTATCAAATAAATCAGGCGTAATTTCCTCACGGCGGCACAGTCCGGTTAGGCAGATCGCTGATTTTCTGATTTTTTCAGGGCGGCAGTCCGCTATCATTTTCATCCATAGAACATCAAGGGCTTTTAAAAAAGAAAAATTATCCTGCGCCGGAGACAGGCGGATTTCTGCTGCCCAGCGCTGATCCCCGTTTATCCGTACACTCATTGAAAAACACGTTGCATAAAATTCCTTCCGGCGCAGACGGCTTGCGGCTTTGACAACCAGCCGCCGTGTCACCAGCCGTGCGGCATCGGGATGGCGCAGATCAGGGTCAAGAACGCGGGAATGACCAATGACACTTGTTTTCGTAACAATATCAGGGACATCATAGCCATGAAGATTATACCAGAACCGTTCCCCGCCGACACTGCCCCATATGGCGCGGGCATGTTTGGGCGATATATTCCAGAACTGCTCGACCGTCCTGATTTTTGCGCGGTTCAGACGCTCTTCCATGCGTACATTAATGCCGGGAAGATCGGTAAGCTTCAAATCAAAAAGCCGTCCCGGAAGTGCGTCTGGTGCCAGAATAACAAGACCGTTCGGTTTCTCCATATTCGTTGCCACCTTGGCCAGAAAACTATTCGGTGCCAGACCAATCGAACAGTTTATCGCCGCGCCGACATTACGCCAGATTCCCTTCCTGATTCTCTCTGCTACAGCGCTTCCCGCTTCCCCTGTCCTCTGGCGTGGAGGCAAACGGCTTGACAGTTCGTCAATTGAGCATATTCTATCAATCGGCACATGATGAATAACCTCTTCAAGAATACGATGATGGTAATCAACATATTTATTATGTTGCGCCAGAACACAGACAAGCCCCGGACACATTCTTTTTGCCTCATAGATTTTTGTGCCCGTTTTCACGCCATAGGCTTTAGCCTCGTAAGACGCGGCAATCGCACATGTTGAATCAGTGTTCATTGGCACAACAGCCACCGGACGCCCTCGCAGTGCCGGATTTTCCTGCTGCTCGACACTGGCAAAATAACTGTTCAAATCCAGAAACAGCCATTTCAACTGATGTTCCGGCGTCATCACACCCTCATATGTTCACTATTTGTTTCACGTGAAACAAATTACACCACTATTAAAAACAAATAAAGAACATTTTGTATAAAATAGTGATGTTATAATCTGTATTTTTCGTTGACCCTTTTCGTCATAATGCTTATGGTATTTTCAGTAAAAAAGTCTTGTTGCCACCTATCATCAGTAAAGACTAAAAACATGAAAAGAATAGATGTTATTCCCTATGGCTGCAGCGCTGGCGGGCAGGTTTCCGGATCAGAGCGCGGAGCGCTGGATCTGAAGCAGAATGGCCTGATCGAGCGTTTACAATCCTCTACCCTTGATATCAAATGGCAATATGATCCAAAGGAAATTTATGACACGGATTTTGGTAAAAAAGCGCATGAAAATCTGCCACCACTGGGATCGCAGGAGCGAAAAGAAATCGTCCTCTGGCATTGCCGCCGGATACAGAATGATGTTCTGAAGGCTTTAAAAAAGGGGACGCTGCCGCTGACAATCGGCGGTGACCATGCGATGGCAGCGGGATCAATTTCAGCTGTCGCCAAAGCAAAAAATGCTTACGGCAGAACAGGTGTCATCTGGATTGACGCCCATCCCGACCTGAACACCCCGGATACCTCTATTTCACAGGCATTGCACGGCATGCCTCTGGCGGCGCTTGTGGGAATGGGGGATGAAAATTATGTATCCCTGACCGGAAACGAACCTGTCATCCGTTACGACTCTATTGTTTATATCGGAATCAGGGATATCGACCCCGGAGAGCAGGATTATATCGACCGTTTCGGGATTACCGCTTTTACTATGGACGATGTTAACAGACTTGGCATTGACAATGTGCTGGAACAGGCCAAAGCCATCATTACCAAAGATACCGACGCACAGGTTATTTCCATTGATCTGGACGGATTTGATCCCGAAGATGTCCCTGCCGTTGGATCACCCGTGCCACACGGACTCAAGCCGGAGACAACATTGCCCGCCTTGAAAAAACTGATGAAAGAGATTGATTTTGATCTCATAGAAATCGCCGAATATAATCCCATGCTCGCCGGACGGGATAAAACCCGGGACTTTATCGAAGAACTGCTGAAGACGCTTCTGTCTGATTAACCCTTAAGGATACCAGCGAAAAGTTTCCGGAACGGGAACACTCTTCAGAGCCGGTGTTTCCTGAGGAGTCTCCTGATCCTGTACATCACCACTCTTCAGGCAAAAAATTAGAGCCAAAGAAGCTGCTGCTATAGCGCCACCTGCAAGAAAACGCACGGCACGTCCCGGTGGCGTCTTCCCGTTTGTTTTTTCATCAGATTTTTGTATCTCGTTCATTATAATCCTCTTATCAAAAAACATAGATTGACATTATGGTTACATTTTATCAGGCCGCTTCAGTTAACATGGATTTTTTTCTATTCAGGGCTATTCTGACATGTGTGATTTTCTCAAATCCTTTTAAATTTTCCGGTGTTTTCTCAAGTCTCATATATTGAAAACAATCCATATCAGCAGCAGGATAGACATGGGCAGCAACATAAAGATGCCCAATCAAAAGATAGCAAACAATTTCCTCAAGAAGAAAAAGACGGCAATTTTCCTGCACAGCAATAGAATTTCCCATAATTTCATGTTTTTCCTTCCGCTGCATATATTTTTCAATATCCTTTGCAAGAGACAGACGAAAACCATTATCGTTTTGATAATATTTTATAATTTCCCCATATAACACGTCATAATCCTTATGCCCGCGCCATTCATCCCAGTGATTGATCTGTTGTATAGAAGATGAATACCGCTCAAGAACCAATCTATTTCTGAAAAGCCATTGCTTCCCCATTCTGACACTTTCTTCATAAGCCTGTGTCGCATCCATTCCGTCTGCCTGAAAATTAAAACGATAAAGTGTATCACTCAGCGTAATAATTGTTTTTTCAAAATTACGGGAGGCCCAATCCAGAATAGATATAAATTTATCCCCTTCATGCGCTATATTTCCCGGGCTAATACCCAGTTCACAGATTTGATATTCCTGCCAGTGCCGATCTCTTCCTTTTGGGGTAATACGGTATTTAATCATATGTTACTCCTGCCGTTGTTGTTGTTGGCTGCTCACAATACTTCCATATAATTTCAAACTCACGGCGTTTGATTTCTGCAATATAGCTATTTTTTATAATAATGATGGCATCGTCTGTATTTTTATGAAGAGAATTCTGGACATTAAAAGCAACTTTCTCACCATATACAGTGATCGGATTATTCAGATACAGCCCCTTTGGCAAAAAACGGTACTCATCAAGGGGATAAAGAAGATATGTATCATCATGACGAACAAGATTACGAAAGACGATCCCCTCTTTACGCAACATCATTTCCCGGTCTATAACCTGTTGCGATGACAGGGAGTTATCAATAAAACTATTCAGAACCTCACCATAAGTTCCCTTCATCGTATAAAAAATATCATCCAGCAGTTTCAAATAGGCATTATCACCCTTCGTATCTTTCTCGATCACCGTCAAAAGATCATCACGAAAGCGCAAGCCCTGCTGCGGTAAAAACTCGATTCCGGCATCTTCCAGTGTTTTCTGGATAGCGCCCAGTGTTTCGGGAGTGGAGTTGATTTTCCCCGTTTCTATTAGTTTGATCGTCGCCTCGGAAACCGTTCCACAACGCTCTGTCAGCGTCTTCTGGCTCCAGTCCAGCATAGCGCGCGCGGCCTTGATCTGTTCACGACTAATCATCAAATTCCTTAAGATATTGTTTCTTATATCAAAAAATTATAGCGTGACTAGACAAAAAGGTCAACATTTCTATTTTAAATTCATATACGAATAGTATAAAAAAATTATATTTTTAATTTGACACAGCGTTATGAGAAGCGTAATGTTCTTTTATAGACAAGATTATCACCTGATGTATTGCTTCGTTTGGCGACGTGCCAAATCCCCCACACACAAAGGCAATACATTGTGATAAGGGTCGGTTTCGGGTTATGCCGCCCGACCCAACTTTATTAAAGACCCCACTGCACATACCCCTGAGGGCTTCCGTTTATTGCGGAAGCCCCTTTTTTCACAGAAAAAACGGGGTTCAAAAGAACCCCGTTATAGGATAGCCACTCCGTAAGACGGCTAGTTGGCTTGGCGACGGAGGAAAGCAGGTATATCAAGCTCGTCTTCAGATGTTTCCGGCTTCGGTGTTTCAATATTCAAACTTCCCTGCATCTGGACATCACGCTGGGGCGCACGCAAGGCAGGTGCATAACCGCCCCCTGCTGACGATCCCTGACCGGAAGATGACTCGCCTTGTTGTCTTTTATGATCTTCCTGAAAATCCTGATGAGGTCTTAAAGGATTCGTAAAACGCTCGAACAGGGATGGTGGCTTCTTCTTATGAGCGCCACCGCCCGGCATAGGAGGTCTGAGATTTAAACCTGACGCCGTAATGCTCTGCACAGGCGGCTCTGTATAAACAGGACGCTGTGCCGCCAGAGTCTCCGATGCTTCATTCTGTCTGCGTGCGGAATCGTAGTAACTGTTCGGATGTAAATCAGGGCGCGTTTCCGGCTCTGCCGCTTTTGGCGGGATGAAAGAGTTATTATAAACAGATCCGCGTAACATTCCCGACTGCGGCTCTGCAGATCGCCATGACTGTTGCTGCTGCGGCGCTGTCTGTTCCCATTGACGGGCAGACTGTTCTGTATTCACAGACGCTGCTTCAAGAGCCTTCTGCTCGAACATATCGGCTTCAGGCTCATCAGACTTTTTTGTTGCCGCCAATGCCGCAGCATGGCTCATGGCCGATGCCGTTACAGGGCCATAATCGGGAATATGCGTCTGTGTTGAAAAAGAAGAAACCTCTCCCTTTGACTGTACAGACCCATTCCCTGTTCTTGCAGCAGAAATTGTAGAAACATTGGGCTGAGCGCGTTCCATTTTGCGTTCCTGCCCTGTGACACTATTGACCAGTGATCCGGTATAGTTTTTCCCCGATGATTTCTGGATTTCCGCTTCAATACCTGTGGCAACCACAGACACGCGCATCATGCCATCAAGTTTTTCATCAAAAGTCGAACCAAAAATAATATTGGCGTTCGGATCAACCTCGTCACGAATACGGTTACAGGCCTCGTCAACTTCAAACAGGGTCATATCAAGACCACCCGTGACGTTGATAATAACACCCCGTGCCCCTTTCATTGATACATCATCAAGAAGCGGATTATTAATGGCAGACTCAGCCGCTTCAATCGCACGGCGATCCCCTTCGGCCTCACCCGTTCCCATCATCGCCTTGCCCATTTCGAGCATCGCACTCCGCACATCTGCAAAATCAAGGTTAATCAGACCCGGCATCACCATGAGATCGGTTACACCACGCACACCCGATTGCAGAACGCTATCCGCCATTTTAAAAGCTTCAGCAAAAGTTGTTTTCTCGTTCGCAACACGAAACAGATTCTGGTTCGGAATGACAATCAGTGTATCAACATATTGCTGCATCTCGTGAATACCGGCTTCCGCCATTTTCATCCGGTGCGTTCCTTCAAAATGGAAGGGCTTGGTGACAACACCCACAGTCAGAACGCCAAGATCACGACATATTTTCGCAATCACGGGCGCAGCGCCTGTCCCTGTTCCACCGCCCATACCGGCAGTAATAAAAGCCATATTCGAGCCTTCAAGATATGCCGCGACTTCTTCAATTGACTCTTCCGCTGCTGCGCATCCGATTTCCGGTTTTGCTCCAGCACCAAGACCGCCGGTGACACTTACACCAAGCTGCACTTTATTTTCGCTAAGCGAGCCACCGAGTGCCTGCGCATCCGTATTACAGACGACAAACTCACACCCCTGCAGGCCCGAGCTTATCATATTATTTACAGCATTTCCGCCGGCACCGCCGACACCGAGAACAGTAATTTTTGGGGACAATTTCTGGACTTCTTTATTATTTGGCATTCTAACATTAATCATGATGGGAACCTCCGTAGGACAAGATACTTTGATTCTATTTATTTCAGGGTCGGAAGGAAAGAGGGGCTTTTTTGATTTCCGGCAAGAAAGACAGAAATGCGGGGCTTTTTACTCTCCTTTAGATTCGCACGGGACTTCAAAGTATTTTGCTAAGTGACTCTGACGATTCGTAATTATGAGTCTGTCAAATAGAACACCATCCGTGAAGCCCTTAAAAACAACTTTCTGTGGATAAGTTAGTTTTTATACACAGAAAGTCAATAAAGACAGGAATAAATACAAATTTACCACTGTGAACGTGTTTGTGAATAAGCGGTGGACACAAAAAATGATTACCAGTTTTCCCGCAGCCAGAATTTTACCCGTTCCCACAAATTTCCCGGTTCGACCTGCGCCATAATCTCGGCGGGCATTTCGTCGCTGCGCTCAGAAATATATAGCAACAGACCAGATGTTGTGGCGAAAGCAGGCCCATTGACAGCTTCAGCCAGACCGTCAATGCGGATCGGGCGTCCCAGACGAACCTGCTTATCAAGAACCATCTGGCCAAGATCACGCAGCCCGGGAAGCTGGCTTGCACCTCCGGTAAGAATGACGCGCCGTCCGGCAGCCTGACCCACACCACTATCATTCAGACGCGCCCGCGCAAGCTCCAGAACTTCCTCCAGACGCGGCTGGATAATCCCGACAAGAAGAGAGCGCGGCGCGTGATTAGGCTGGCTTTGATTGTCTTCACCGATTTGCGGAACATCAATCAGCTCATTTTCATCCGTGCTACTGGCAACGGCACTGCCATATAAAACTTTTAAACGCTCGGCATGACCAAGAGAGGTCGTTAGTCCACGGGCAATATCACTGGTGACATGCTGTCCGCCGACCGGAATGGCATCGTTATAAATCATCACGCCGCCATAAAAGACAGCAATGGACGTCACGCCCCCGCCCATATCAATCACGGTACAGCCCAGATCCATTTCATCCTCGACAAGGCAGGACAGTCCTGCCGCATAACCGGACTCACATAACGCGCCAATATCAAGATGGCTGCGCTCGATACAGGTTGCAATATTCCGCAAGGCACTTACTTTTCCTGTGACAAGATGGATATCCACTTCCAGAGTATGACCGAACATACCACGCGGCTGCCGAATACCGCTATTGCCATCAATCATATAGGTTGCCGGAATGGTATGAATCAGCTCCGCATCATCACGGGCAGCATTGGCCTGTGCTTTGGCCAGCGCCCGCCGCACATCATTATCGGTGACAGCCTGTCCCGAAATTTCAACATCGACACTGACATTATGCGATCTTGTATGCACCCCCGGCACATTGATAATCACTTCGCGCAGCGGATAACCCTTCATGGCTTCCGCCGCCATATTCTCCGCCGCGTGAACCGTCTGGCGAATGGCCGTTTCCGCCAGCGCCAGATCAATCACCGATCCGGCCTTGATACCTTGAGAGGCCTGATGCCCGACCCCCAGCACTTCAAACCGTCCGGTATCATCAATCACACGCGCAATAAAACACGCAACTTTACTCGACCCGATGTCAAGCGCGGCAATAACCGATCCTTTTGGTTTTGGCTTATGTTTCATACCACATCCTTCTTATGCAAAAAACCAGAGGTACAAAAATCATATATTGTTTCCCTTCAGTCCCGCTTTATAATCCTGTACCGCGCCCGGTTTTGTGCGGACGATGATACGGTCATTTTCTCTCATATCAATAGATGTCAAATCTTTTTCCAGCAGATGATCGGCTTCCTGCGCCTGCATCAAACGACGCAAGGCAAGACCAGTATCCTTTTCTGGAAGCTTGACGGTCAAACCGTTTTTAAATTTCAAATCCCAGCGCCGCTCTCCGACCCAGGTGGCGGCTTCAATTTTATCATTCAGCCCCGGTTCGGCGGAAATCATGCCGATTAGCTCCGCCGCGTGTTTGGGCGCGTCTTCTCCGACAATAATGATCAAATCCTTATAAGGCGCAATTTTCAAATCAGTCAGCGTCACACCTTCTGGATCAATCACACGGATTTTCCCTTTACTCTGCCAGAGCGCCATCGGTTCGCGCTCGATCAGCCCGATATAGATCGTATCGGGTAAGCGCCGCTCGACATGCGCTTCCCGTACCCATGAGATACGCTCGAGCAGATCACGGGCATCTTTCGGGTCAAAGGCAAAAATCGGATCACCGCGCTCGACATTCAAAACAGCGCGAAGTACATCCGGGTCGCTATGCATCCGTCCTTCAACCAGAATATTTTCCACGGAAAATCCGACGTGACCCGCCAGCTCGTAGACCTGATGCCGTACCCAGATGCCGCTTCGTGCGGCAGCACCACCGAGAAAGACCCATGATCCGGTCCAGATCAGAAGAACGATTATAACAGTCATTGTGCCAAAGCGCCGCGCCAGCGCCGTCAGGCGCGCTGCTTTATCGTTCCAGGCGCGTCTTGCCTTGATGCCTGATTTGGTTGTGAGGTTTCCTGTTTTTGTTTTTCTTGACCGTGACATGTTGCGGTTTCAACCAGATGGGAACAGAGTTGAACAAAAGACATTCCGTTATAAATCACCTGTGACGGGCCAATCGAGGCCGCCGTCAGGCCGGGCTGGGTGTTGATCTCGAGAAAATAGAGACCTTCGCTGCCCGGCTTACTGTTATCATAACGAAAATCACAGCGCGCCAGACCGGAACACCCGATGCCATTATACACACGTTCTGCATAATCCAGAGCGGTTTTGTAAACATCTTCGGAAATTTTTGCCGGAAGAACAAGAGCCGTCCGCGTATCATGATATTTGGCTTCATAATCAAAAAAACGTGTCTGCGAAACAATTTCTGTCACAGCCTGTGCTTTGCCATCCAGAACAGCCACCGTCAGCTCCTTACCGGGAATATATTTTTCGACCAGAACTTTTTCGCCAAAAGCCCAGTGTAATTCATCCAGCGGTAACTGATTTTCATTTTCCATGATCAGACGCACCCCCACACTTGACCCCTCGCAAGGCGGTTTAACAACATAAGGGGGCTCCATGACATGGCTTTCCAGAATTTCTTCAATGGGCACGACAAGGCTTTCCGGTGTGCGGACACCATAACTTGCCGCCAGCTGTTTGGACAAAGGTTTGTCCATCCCGATTGCCGAAGCCGTAACCCCCGAATGGGTATAGGGAATTTCAAGAATTTCCAGCACAGCCTGAATGGTACCATCCTCACCGCCTTTACCATGCAGATTGTTAAAAACAACATCGGGCTTTGGCAACAGCGCCGCTTCCAGTAAAGACAGATCCTTTTTGACATCAATGACCGTGACATCGTAGCCACCTTCACGGAGCGCTGCCTCGACTTCCTTGCCCTTGGTCAGGGAAACCTGCCGCTCTGCTGACCAGCCTCCCACAAGTAATGCAACTTTTTTTGTCATGCTTTTTCTCCTATCCGTCTGATTTCCCAGCGTAGCGTGATTCCGAAGGTTTCCGCAACACGCCGCCGCACCTCTTCCCCCAGATTTTCCAGATCTTCGGCACTGGCGGTTCCGGTATTAATCATAAAGTTACAGTGCTTTTCACTCATCTGCGCGCCACCGACCATAAGCCCCCTACATCCGGCACGATCAATAATCTGCCAGACTTTTGTTCCTTCGGGCAATTCCGCTCTGGCAATTTCTTCCGCAGAAGGGTTGGCAAAGGTCGAGCCGCCCGTTCGCTCACGAAGGGGCTGTGAATTTTCACGTTTTTCCTTAATCTGTGCCATATGCGCCTTAATAATTTCCGGCTGTTCCTGCTGCCCCTGAAAAACGGCGTTCACAAATATATAATCTGCCGGTGTCGTGGTATGGCGATAGGACATTCCCATTCGGGCAGGGGTCAGGATATGGGTTTTGCCGTTGCGATCCAGCGCGGTTGCCTCGATCAGGATATCCTTCGTTTCCGTGCCATAGCATCCGGCATTCATGCGCAGCGCGCCGCCAATGGTTCCCGGAATGCTGCTGAAAAACTCCAGTCCGGCGATCCCCGCATCCGCTGCCGTTTTTGCAACACTGGCATCCAGCGCCAAGGCGCCGGCGCGAATGCGATTTCCTTCCAGCACTTCGATTTTGGCAAATTCCCGTCCCAGCCGAATCGTCACACCGGGAACGCCGCCATCACGAATAATGGTGTTGGAGAGAACACCAAAAGTTTGAACAGGGGTTTCCGCAGATAATGCTGCAAAAAAACTTCGTAAATCCTCAAGATCGGCAGGTTTAAATAATATCCCGGCCACTCCGCCTGTCTTAAACCACCCCATCGTCCCAAGCGGCGCATTTTCCGTGATACGTCCGCGAACAGGGAAAGTGTCTTCTATTATCTTTGCCAGTCCGGTCATATTTTTCTCCCCTTCATCTTTCTACGACCTTCTTTTCCCGACTTTTTTCAAAAACCATCGCCAGTTCTTCCGGCAGGGCATTGGCCCATTTTGTAATATCTCCGGCTCCCAGACAGACAACGATATCGCCTTCTTTTGCAATTCGGGCGACCAGAAAAGAAAGATCCTCTGCACGATCCAGCGTTTTAACATCGCGGTGACCGCATTTTCGGATGCCTTCTGCAAGAGAGTCTCTGGTGATATTTTCGATCGGGTCTTCGCCGGCTTCATAAATATCGGCAACGATAACGATATCGGCATCATTAAAGCAGGTACAGAAATCCTCGAACAGGTCATGAAGACGGGAATAACGGTGGGGCTGCATAACGGCAATAACTTTATTTTTTACCACGCCTTCCGCTGTTATGGCGCGGGAGGATTGACCGGCATGGACAACCTGTCTGGCCGTACGCAGGACAGCCGCGATTTCTACGGGATGATGGCCGTAATCATCAATGATGGTAATTCCGGCTGTTTCTCCGGTTTTTGTGAAACGTCGTTTGACACCGGAAAAATCGGCCAGTGCTTTTTTCATTAAGGCCGGAGCAATTTTCAGTTCCTGTGCAATGGCCAGCGCCGCAAGCGCATTCTGGACATTATGCTCGCCGGGCATCGCCAGATAGATATCCTGCAGAATAATATCCGCTCCCTTCTCGCCTCCCCCTGAAAACGTCACATCAAAAAGACAGCCCTGCGCGCTATGGCGGAGATTACGGGCGCGAATATCGGCCTGCGGATTAAAACCATAGGTAATAATCCGGCGATCCGCCACATCGGCGATAAGTGCCTGCACTTCCGGATGGTCGATACAGAGTACGGCAAAACCATAGAACGGGATATTTTCGATAAACTGGCGATAGGAGGCGCGGACATTTTCAAAACTGCCGTAATGCTCCATATGTTCGGGGTCAATATTGGTAATCACGGCCACCGTTGCCGGAAGGCGCGTAAATGTACCATCACTTTCATCGGACTCGACCACCATCCATGTGCCCTTGCCAAGCCGTGTATTCGTACCGTAACGATTGACAATACCGCCATTGATAACCGTTGGGTCAAGGGAGGGGTTGACCTGCCCTCCTTCCTCCAGCATCGCGCCAACCATCGAGGTTGTTGTTGTTTTTCCATGGGTGCCGCCAATGGCTATCGCCCATTTCAGCCGCATTAATTCTGCCAGCATCTCGGCACGGCGTACCACGGGAAGCTTCCGCGCCCGCGCCGCCACGAGTTCGGGGTTGTTCTTTTTAACCGCCGAAGACACCACGACCACGGCAGCATCCCCGATATTGGCATCATCATGCCCTATGAAGACTTTAATTCCTTTATCCTGCAACCGTTTTATATTGGGACCGGCGGACATGTCCGAGCCCTGCACATGATAACCCATTATATGCAGCACCTCGGCAATCCCGCTCATGCCGATCCCGCCAATTCCGACGAAATGCAGGGTTCCGGTGTCTATGGGCATTGTACGCATAATCGCCATCCTTTTTATTATTCGTAATATTATCAATTGCGCTGTAAAGAATGAATATCATGGCATCGCCAAAAATTAAATGATTTACAGTTGTCAAAAGAAAGAAACACTATAGATTTATAGCCTCAAATAACAAAATGATGGAGGATATAATGACTTTTGAACTGCCTGATCTGCCTTTTGCCTATGATGCCCTTGCGCCTCATATGTCTGCGGAAACATTCGAATATCACCATGACAAGCACCATAAAGCCTATGTCGATAACGGAAACAAACTTCTGGAAGAATCAGATTTAAAGGGCAAGCCACTGGAAGAAATTATTCTCAAAGCTGAAGGAGGATTATTTAATAATGCCGCGCAGCACTGGAATCATTCTTTTTTCTGGAAGTGTCTTAAACCCGATGGCGGCGGTACGTCCCTGCCCGAAAATATTGCGCAGAAGATTGAACGTGATCTTGGCGGCTATGATGCCTTTAAATCAAAATTCACGGAAGCCTGCGTCACGCAATTCGGCTCCGGCTGGGGCTGGCTTGCCATGGACAATAAAAGCGGCAAACTTGAAATTCTTAAAACCGGCAATGCCGGCGTTCCTTTTACAGACGGTAAAACTCCGCTTCTGACCTGTGATGTCTGGGAACATGCCTATTATATTGACTACCGCAACGCCCGTCCGAAATATGTTCAGGCTTTTGTCGATAGTATGATCCACTGGGAATTTGTTGAATCACTGGTTGAAAAAGGCCCTATGAAAATCGCGGCTTAAGATCTTTACAGAACAGGACGTAAGGCCGCCACAACACGGCGACCTTCGGCAAGAAGGACATTATAGGTACGACAGGCCGCGCCGGTATCCATCGGCTCGACTGCAATTTTTTTACGATGGAAGGGCTCCTTAAATGCAGATTTTAAAAACTGCATCTGTGTACCGCCTCCAAACAGTACAATATCAAGATCATCGGCATGAGGCATGATTTGCGCGAAATCATCAGCCTCAAGAACTGCTTTATCCGGATTCACATTCCAGTTTTCAACTCTATCAGGGAAAACAATGACAGCAGATTCATAGATTGTCCCGCTAATACGGAATTTACCAGTGTTATAACTTTGGATAATCTGGCGGTCAGCCCGTATAAGCGGCGTGATATCCACGAATTATCCTGCCTGTTCCTGCGCATCTCCGGCTTCATCGGACACAATATTCTCGCGGCGCACTTTCAGATAGATCAGCATCGGGGAGCCAACATAAATAGAGGAAAAAGTCCCGATGATAATACCAAAAATCAGGGCATTCACAAAACCCTGAATCACGGCACCACCGAATACCCAGAGCGCAATGAGTGCCAACAGAGTCGTGCCGCCCGTTAAAATCGTGCGCGAAAGAGTCTGGTTTGTGGACTTATTAATTAATTCATTCAGCGGTATTTTTTTATATTTACGCATATTCTCGCGAATACGGTCAAAAATCACCACACTGTCATTGGTAGAATATCCGGCAATCAGAAGAATGGCCGCCAGTGTCGAAAGATCAAACTGCATCTGCGTCAGAGCAAAAAGTCCGACCGTACCGATCACATCATGCGCCAGTGCCACAACCGTCGAGACACCGAATTGCCATTCAAAGCGGAACCAGACATAAGCAAGAATGCCGATAATCGACCATATAATCGCCAGCGCCGCCGTTTTTTTCAGCTCCGCCCCGACCTGTGGCCCTACATATTCTGTCCGGCGATATTCAACCGGCGCTTCAAAACGCGCATCCAGATGTTCGTGCAGTTTATTAATGGCAAGCTGCTGCGGGCTGAGCGGGCATTTCGTCTGGTCATGTTCCTTTTCAAGGCAGGATTCACGCGCCTTTTTCGCAGTTTCATCTTCTTTCTGTTCCGGCAGACGGATCATCAGATCCAGCGGATCGCCGAATTCCTGCAACGACATTTCCCCCAGCCCAAGATGATTTATTTCCGTTCGAAGATCAGAAAGAACAGGGGCTGTCGGCACACGGACTTCAATGACTGTCCCTCCGGTGAAATCAATACCGAAATTAAGCCCTTTGGTCATACACAGAGAAAATGTCCCTATAATTATGAATAATGATACGGCGAAAGCAATATAACGCTTACCGATAAAATCAATATTTGTTCCATCCGGAATAAATCTAATACCCTTCATTTTTCTTCTTTTCTCTTTTTTGTTATACAGGCAGCAGAGACGATTTATTTTTTTTCAGCCACAACACCACCATAAGCCGCGTCACCATAATCGCGGAAAAGAACGAGGTGACAATCCCGACACCCAGCGTCACGGCAAACCCCTTGATCGGCCCTGTTCCGAAAGAAAACAGGATTATTGCCGCGATCAATGTTGTCAGATTGGAGTCGATAATCGTACTCATGGCGCGGCTATAACCGATATCAATGGAAGACAGGGCGCTGCGCCCCTGCGCCTGCTCCTCGCGGATACGCTCAAAAATAAGCACATTGGCATCCACCGCCATACCGATGGTCAGAACAATACCGGCAATCCCCGGCAAAGTGAGGGTTGCCTGCAAGACAGACAGCAAGGCAAAAATAAGCGCCACATTTATTATGAGCGCAATATCGGCAAAAACACCAAACAGACTGTAACCCAGCGCCATAAAAATCATCACCAGAACAAGCCCGATCAGACTGGCAATTTTTCCTGATTCTACAGAATCCGCACCAAGCGAAGGCCCCACCGTCCGTTCTTCCAGAATTTTAAGCGGCGCCGGAAGAGCACCAGCACGAAGCAGCAATGAAAGATCATTGGTTTCCTGCAAGGTAAAACGTCCGCTGATCTGGGCAGAACCACCGCAAATTGGTTCGTTAATATTGGGCGCGCTGATGACCCTGTCATCAAGAACAATGGCAAAAGGTTTATTGACGTTATTGCGGGTGACATCACAAAAACGTTTTGCCCCGATACCATTCAAACGGAAACTCACCACCGGCTGTCCGGCCTGATTAAAGCTCGGCTGTGCATTGGTCAGCATATCGCCTGTGAGCATCTCCCGCCGCTGGATCGCGATTGTCTGCGACGGATCTTCGGCCATAGGAAGAAGGCGCGTTCCTCCTGCACTGCGGCCTGTGCCACCATCAACAAGATGGAACGTCAGCTTGGCCGTTGTTCCCAGCAGTTCCTTGATCCGCTCGGGATCATCGACACCGGGAAGCTGGACAATGATACGCTCTGTTCCCTGCCGTGTGATAATGGGCTCGTTCGTGCCTGTCTCATCAACACGGCGACGGACAATTTCAATAGACTGGTTAATCGTCTGATCCTGGATTTTCTGTATGGCGTCTTCGGTATATTTGCCTTCTACAGTACGGCCATCCTGACTGACAATAATCTCAAGATCGCTATCAATATCGCGCATGATTTTTTTGACAACCGCCGTATCCATGCCTTCCGTCAATTGCAAGCGTATCCCGCCCTCAATACTGGAAATGCGGGTATAGCCAACTTTTTCCTTACGCAGTTCCGGACGTGCCGCTTCAACCAGATCAGAAGAGCGCTGGCGAATCACCGTACCGACATCAACCTCGAGCAACAGATGCGAGCCACCCTGAAGATCAAGGCCAAGATTGACCGTTTTTGTCGGCATCCAGCCCGGCAGGGTTTCCATCCATGCCCGTGCTTTTGAACCCATCATATTCGGAGCGCTATAGAGAACCGCCAGCAAACAGACAGCCATCACCATAAGCATTTTCCAGCGTGCCATATTAATCATGATATTTTCGTTTCATCTCCGTTTTCATTTCACGTCAGGCGGCAGGATGAATTGCTGCTTACCCGGCTTTTGCCTTGTTCTGGATTGCAGAGCGCAGAGCCGTGACTTTTACATTATTTCCCAGATCAATGACAACCTCGTCATCGCCATCCTTGATTTTGTCAATTTTTCCCAGAAAACCGCCGGATGTTACAATTTCATCGCCTTTTTTCAGTTGATCAATCATTTCTCGATGGCGCTTGAAACGTTTTTGCTGCGGCATAATCAGCAGCACATAAAACATCACAACCAGCGTTAGAATCAACAACATATTGAGCGCAAAAGCCTCCCACGGGGCGGGGGCTTCGGCAGCAAGGACTCCAGTTTGCGCCACTGTTTGGGCTATTGCTTGTGAAATCAGCATAAATACGCTCCTCTTTCCATTATTTTAAATATACAGAAAAAGACTATAAACAGCTCTCCTGCAAAGGCAAGGATTACCTTTGCGGTATATACAGAGTTTGTGATTGAAATCAGACAGGAGCGGGAATGGTATTTCCCGGACAGCCCGAAGCGGTTGTTAAAAAACGGCTTTCCGGTTTTTAATCCAGAGGATGGCACGGCCAGAAAACTGACAAAAGTGGATTTATATTCAAAACAGGCCTCTCTGGGATCTATAAGAAGAGCGCCTCTCTCATCCCGCAGCGTGATATCACTCCGTCCATTTTTCTGAATCCAGCCAAAATAGTCACGACCATCCCTCTCTTTTATATTGTACATTGCCATAAGATGAAAATCCATATGAGCGGGCTCTGTAAAAGCAATCATGGCACTCAAATAATATCCTTCAGGCAGATGTTCCCCCGGTTTTACCTGCAGGCAGCCATCAAGAAGCGCTCCCTCCAAAAAAGTATCGGCGAGCAAACGCGCATCGACCCGTCCCATCTGCATTTGTTCAACCGTAGCATTATAATGACTTACGAAGTCTTTTATTCTTTTTGTATATGAATCATTATCAATAAGCGTAATTTGTCCCGGATTTATAAACCCGTTCACAAAATTATTAACGGCAAGGGCATAACAGTTTATATTCTTAAGATCAGCCTCCGGAATTGATCCGGGGATATATAAAGGGGCATCCTCCTGCCGAAAAACAGGCAGATTTCCCCGCCATTCCGGAGGGCAGGCCACCTCAAAAAAATCCTCTTTACAGCGGGGCCCCCAAAGGGGTTCCTCATAATCCAAAGACATTTATTTTCTCTTTTTTTAAACCTGCCATTTTTAAACCTGCTATATAATTACCATAACAAAAAATAAAAAGCAAGTTTTCCAAAGACCCTAACGCCGCTCTATTTCTCCCAAAAAGTTTTCTTTTGTTTTGGCGTTGTGCAGGCTATGCAGCTCATCGGCAACCAGAAAAGCAAGTTCCAGAGACTGATGCGCATTCAGGCGCGGGTCACAGTGCGTATGATAACGGCTGGATAAATCGGCATCAGCGATTTTGAGAGCGCCGCCAATACATTCGGTGACATTCTGGCCGGTCAGTTCAAGATGGATACCACCGGGATGGGTTCCTTCGGTTTTATGCGCTGCGAAAAACTCTTTGATCTCCACCATAATGTCATCAAAGCGCCGTGTTTTAAACCCCGAGTTCGACTTGATAATATTGCCATGCATCGGATCACAGACCCAGACGACATTTTTTCCTTCCTTTTTAAGAGCGCGCAGCAAAGGCGGTAGTTTTTCAGCAACATGCGCCGCACCCATACGTGTTATCAGGGTCAGCCGCCCGGGATCATTCTGCGGATTCAGAATGTCTACTAATTGTAACAATGTTTCCCCATCCATATCCGGCGAACATTTCAAACCGACCGGGTTATGAATCCCCCGTGCAAACTCGATTTGTGCCCCGTCAAGCTGGCGGGTGCGCGCCCCGATCCAGAGAAAATGTGCCGAACAGTCATAATAATGTCCCGTTGTACTATCCACACGGGTCAGACCTTGCTCATACGGCAGAAGCAACGCTTCATGACAGGTATAGAACTCTGTCTGACGTACGATTTCGGGTGTCTTTTCGCTGGTAATGCCGCAGGCCGCCATAAAGGACAGGGATTTATCAATCTGCGCGGCCAGTTGCTCGTAACGCTCGGTCAGCGGGCTGTCATGAACAAAATCAAGATTCCAGCCATGAACACGGTGCAGATCGGCATAGCCTCCCTGCGCAAAAGCCCGTAGCAAATTGAGAGTGGCTGCCGACTGAAAATAGGCCTGAATCATTCTTTCGGGATCAGGTTCACGGGAGTCAGCGGTAAATTCCAGTCCGTTGATATTATCACCGCGATAGCTTGGCAGGCTTATCCCGTTTTTTGTTTCTATGCCACTGGAACGCGGTTTGGCAAACTGTCCGGCCATCCGTCCCATTTTTACGACAGGAAGTGATCCTGCAAAAGTCAGTGTGACCGACATTTGCAGAAGAACACGGAAAGTATCACGGATCTTCATCGCCCCGAACTCTGCAAAACTTTCCGCACAGTCACCACCCTGTAATAAAAAAGCCTTACCGCCTGCAACCTCCGCAAGCTGCCTGTGGAGATTCCGCGCTTCCCCTGCAAAGACAAGAGGCGGCAGCGTAACGAGCTTTTCTTCAACACGTTTTAAAGCTTCTTTATCCTTGTACACGGGCTGCTGCTCCGCAGCTTTTTCCCGCCAGCTATCAATTGACCAGTTTCCAGACATTTATGACTCCTTCAATAAGACAGCCTGTTATAATTTACAAAATTCTTATCATGACTATAATATTTATAAATGTTTTTATAAGAGTAAATATTGTAATCTATTTACCAGTTCGTAAGGTAACATGTATAAGCTTGGCAAGTGAGAGGAAGGCTTTTTTGTCACAAGACATTATCAGGAACATTCATTTTAAGAAAAATAGTCATTATATGGAAATTTTTATATTATTTGATCATCTGGGGGAAACGATCAGAGGCGTTGAACCGAAAGAAAAATTCATCGTTCAGGAACATTTATTAAAACTTGTCGATACACTTTGGCACAGTTTCGAACAGGACTATGCGCATCTTGCTCTCGTATCGGATGTCCTTTTTGGAAACGATACGGATTCTTTTGGAGAACAGGTCACAAATATTTTTCTACAATGGGAAAAAGAAGGTACTTCCCTCGTTGCCCTGATCGCCCATGCCATAGAACATTTCGGACTTGATGTTGATAAACCATGCGTCAAATCTGCTTTTATGGCCGCCATACTGGCAGAGTATCCCAATGATCTGAAATATCATGGGAACGGGCATTACCGCAAAGTCTTGTTCCACGCGATACGACTGATTACAACCCACAACCGCATTTACAAGGATACGAACCGGATCATTAACAATGACCAGATTGCCGAACTGCTGGCTGCGGCCTGTATCCATGACCTTGGTCATGAAGGCGGTGACAATCTGCGTGATGGCGTTTATACACCAGGAAAAATGGAGCAATATGCACTGGATATCGCACGTCCCTATTTTCAGGCACTTGATCTTCCCGAAGACCAGCTTGGCGATATTGAAACGATTGTCTTCTGCACAGATATCACATTTTTTGCCGGAGATAACAGCCCCTGCATCCGTATGAAAAAGATTTACAAGCATTTCTTCTGGGATGATGACCGCGAGGATGTCGGCATGATGATGGTTGGGAAGCTTCGCCGCTACGAGGATAATCCGCGCCTTGTCCTGATGGCGATGATTTTGCACGAGGCCGATATCGCGACATCAGCGGGACTGAGTTACGATCAGACTGTCACAGAAACAATCAATATCATGGAAGAACGTGGCGTCACCACAGCGGGGCCTAAAACAGTTCTGGCATTCCTGCGCGAGCAACTCGGCGAAACCATGTTCACAGAAGCCGGAAAACAGCTTTATGGCCGTGTCATGGCGGATGTCATCAAACAGGCCGAACAGGATGTTGCACGCGGACGCGATACTTTTTATGAAGAATGAACTTCATTATACTCTCGGCGTCCGCATCGTGACAAATTCTTCCGCCGCTGTCGGGTGAATTCCGATCGTCCTGTCAAAATCCTCTTTCGTGCCTTTCATTTTCAAAACAATACCAATCGCCTGAATAATCTCGGGAGCATCCTCGCCCAGCATATGAGCGCCCAAAACCCGTCTGCTGTTTTTATCAACGATCAGTTTGAGATATGATTTTTCATCGCGGCCACTCATCGTATTTTTCATGGGACGGAAAGCGCTTTCATAAATTTCAAGCGTTGCGCCTGTCTCCCGTGCCTGCGCTTCACTCATGCCAACAGTACCGATAGGGGGCCGGGAAAAAATGGCCGTGGGGATTGTGTCATAATCAATATAACGATCCGGCTTACCACCAAACAGACGGTCGGCCAGCGCGTGGCCTTCTTCTATCGCCACAGGCGTTAGATTATGATCATTGGCAACATCACCAAGCGCGTAGATATGCGCGATATTTGTCCGGTTCTCTTTATCTGTCTTAATTTTACCAGCGGATCCTGTGACAATTCCCGCAGCTTGCAAACCAAGAGTCTCTGTATTCGGGGTACGCCCTGTGGCGGCCATTACAGCATCACAGACCAGAACCGTATTCTGGCTTGTATGGAGATGAAAACCATCGCTTTTTTTCTCTATTTTAACAGGCTCGCAATTATAATGCAGACTCATTCCCTGCTTGCCCATTTCGGCGGCAAGATTTTCGCGCAGATATTCATCAAAAGGGCGCAGCAAGGATTTTCCACGATTGATAAGCGTGACATGACTGCCCATACCTTTAAAAATTCCGGCAAATTCTACGGCAATATAACCACCGCCAATAATGACTATATTCTCGGGCAATGCCGGCAGATGAAAGGCTTCATCAGACGTTATCATGTGCTCGCTTCCCGGGATGTCCGGCTTATGCGGATGGCCCCCCACGGCGATCAGGAATTTATCCGCCTTAATTTTCTGTCCCTCTATTTCAATTTCCTGCGCGCTTGTAAATCGGGCGTAACCACGAATCACAGTGACCCCGGCTTTGCCGAGCAAATCGTCATAAATTTTATTCAGACGGGCAATCTCCCGATCCTTGTTACGGATCAGATCCGGCCACTGGAAATGGACGGCACCACTTTGCGTCCATCCAAAGGCTTTGGCATCTTCAAATTCACGGGGCATTTTCGAACTATAAACCAGCAGTTTTTTGGGAACACAGCCGCGATTGACACAGGTTCCGCCCATATCGCGCCCTTCGGCAATTCCAACTTTTGCGCCATATCCGGCGGCAATCCGTGCCGCACGCACACCGCCCGAACCTGCGCCAATAACGAACAGATCATATTTTTCATCGGTCATATTTTCTCCTTTTACTTACTTTTTTTAATGTTCCGGCTTTCCAGTTTTTTCGAATCCCATCTTTTGTGCAGCCAGAGCCACTGCGGCGGATTCTGCAGTATCCAGTTTTCAAGAAAATGATGTGCCTGTTCAATAACCTGTTCATTTGTATGATCTTCAACAGCCAGAGGATCATATAAAGTAATTTTAAAATTTGCGCCCTTAATCCGCATAATCTGTGCAGGAACAATCGGATAGTTGAATTTTCGTCCCAATTGTATAAAGGCGGGATTGGTCATTGCCGGAGAACCGAAAAATGGCACAGCAATGCCTTCATTATATTTCTGATCTATAAGAATAGCCAGATAACGCCCTTCACGCATGGCTTTAATGATGGCCTGGCCGCCATCACGCGATTTCGGATAACAGCGGATCTGTCCGCGCAGTTTGCGCATGGACATTAATAAATTGTCAACCAGCGGATTATTCGGGGCACGATATGTCAGATCAAGCGGTCTGCTAAATTGCGCGAGCATCGCGGCGGCGGCAATCTCCCAGTTACCAAGATGACCGGCAATCATCATGCAGGGTTTGCCCTCCTTTAAAAACTGCATAACAGTGTCGCTTCCCTGAATAGTCACGCGCTGCTTGCCGATTTTTTCAAGATGCGGATATTCGGCCATGATCCGTCCCAGATTATCCCACATCCCCACGAGAATTTTCTGGCACTCTGTTTCCGAAAGCGCAGGAAAAACTTTTTTAATATTCTGCAACGCCTTTCGTGAAGCGCCCAAACGCGTCCCCACCATACGCCCCATACCGCCGCCTACTGCCGAAGCCATATCAAGCGGCATAATTTTAAATATGAGTAAAAGCACTACCAGAAAAGCAGCTTCCAGAAAATGTTTGATTTTTCTCATAATGTTCCGGTTGTGTCTTTAAGGAAAGAAACAAGCGCTTGCCCGTCTTCCCATTGAATTTCCACAGGCAGGATATCAAGCGGTATCGCACGCCTGAACTCCTGCGGAATTCTGACGGCATCCTTTTCTGTCGTTATCAAGCGTGCGTCGCTTCGTTTGGCTTTTTCAGACATGCATTGTAAATCACGTGCCGTAAAACGATAGTGGTCAGGATAAGGAATCCAGCCCACAATATTAAGCCCTGCCTCAACAAGGGTTGTTTGAAATTTATCGGGATGCGCCAGACCACAGAAAGCAATATAGGGTATTTTTTTATCGGAAATCCAGCTTTCCGGCACGTTAAGATGCGCAAAAAAAATTGGTTTACCCTTCGGCAATGTTGATTGGATCTGGCAGCAATCTTTACCGATCACTATAAAAGCATCGGCATTTCTCAATCCGGCGGCAAGAGGCTCGCGCAAAGGACCGGCAGGCAGGCATTTCCCATTTCCAAATCCTGTGGCACCATCAATCACGACAAACCGGATATCTTTATAAAGACCGGGATTTTGTAACCCATCATCCATGACCACAAGATCAAAATTATTGCTTTCGGCATAACGCGCCCCGTCACGACGATCCGGCGCAATAATCACGGGCGCTTTTTCAGCAAGCAGTAACGGTTCGTCTCCAGTGTCATCTGCTGTATGCGACTCCCGATTGACCAGAAAGTAGCCTTTGGCTTTTCCCCCATAACCGCGTGATAGGAAACAGGGGTGCTCCGCCAGCATGTTGTCTTTAACAAGCTGCATAATGGCCAGAGAAACAGGCGTTTTTCCGCTGCCTCCGGCAACCAGATTACCGATACAGATCACAGGCATTCCGGCTTTATAAGGACGCACCATCCCTTGATGCAATCTACGTCCTGCCCTGTATAAGTATGACAGGGGAAGCAGACTATATGACTTTATCCCGCATGGCTGATACCAGAATGTCGGTGTTGTCAGGCGCATGTCCGTTTTTGCCCGGTTTCAAGAGTCAGAAGAAGGGGAGAGAGTATTTTTAGTACAGTCGCAAGAACCTTCGCTTTGTCCTGTGCAAAATTATGCGCTTTATTCTGGATCGCTTCCATTCCATCATGATCGGTTAAAAGACGCTCCAGCCTTGTTTCAAATTCTTTTTCTGTTTTCACAGGAAGCGCCGCGCCAGCACGATCAAACTCTTCAAAAACCTGTGCCAGATTCTGGATACGGGGGCCATGCAGGACAGCGCAATTCAGTTGCGCCGCCTCGATCGGATTATGCCCGCCGCCGCCGTCATGACTGAATGTCCGGCCAATACAGGCAATCGGACTCAGGCGATAAAACAGACCAAGCTCGCCCATCGTATCGGCAATATAAATATTATCCTTTGCCTCGGGAAGCTTTTTGGATAGTCCGCGCAATTTTATTCTAAGGCCATATTTTTCACAGGCCTTGAAAATATCATCCCGTCTTTCAGGATGACGCGGCACAATAACGGTCAATAAATCAGGAATTTTCTTTTGCAGATGTTTGTGAAGCCGGCAGGCAATTTCCTCCTCGGCATCATGGGTACTGGCGTAAAGCCAGAGGGGTCTGTCACCGAGAGCGGTCTTTAATTTTTTCAGATCATCCTCATCATAGGAAAGCGGTGCAGAGCTATATTTTAAATTATCGGAGACAATCACATTCTGTGCGCCGAGCCGCCTGAAAAAAACAGCATCTTCTTCTGTCTGGGTCAGACAGACAGAAAAAGCCTCCAGCAGCTTGCCGATTTCTCCTGCCGCCAGTTTCCAGCGCTTGAAGGACTGGGGAGACAGACGGGCATTGACAATTGCCGCCGGAATTTTCTGCTTTTGCATGGCACGCAGCATATTCGGCCAGATTTCGGATTCCATCCAGAGCGCCAGATCAGGCTGCCAGTGCGCCAGAAATTTTTCAACCCACTGAGGATGATCAAGCGGATAATACTGATGAAACGCCTGCTGCGGCAAACGTTTTTCCATCAGACCCGCAGAGGTTACAGTTCCCGTGGTCACAAGGATATTCAGCGTTGGATATTGTTCGAGAAGCGCATCAATCAATATCAGCATGGATTGAGACTCGCCCACGCTGGCGCCATGAAACCAGACCAGCGCACCTTCAGGTCTTTCCCGTCCGGCAACACCCATACGCTCTTCCAGTCTGAGAGGATCCTCTTTCCCCTGCCTGCAGCGACGATTAAGGAGCGCACGCAGAAAAAATGTACTGGCGCCCATCAGTGAAGAATAAAGTCCTAACATAAAATCCCTTTTGCTAACCTTATCTTAGCGTTCCTTGTGTAAGGTGGAAATATAAGTGTTTGCATGGCTTTTGCAATGCAAAACAACGAAACACTGGCTATATATGACAAAAAAGATCCATCATATCACAGAAAAAAGAGAGCGCATCGTAACGCAGGCGCTCTCTACAGCACGAAAAGCACGGGAAACGCTTGACCCTGCTTTGCTCGAAAAAGCACGGGATGCCATTGGCACAGCTCTGGAAAGCTATCAGAATGATAAAGACCGCTCTCTTCAGGCCGACTCTATACCCGTAGATCAGAAGAAAAACCTGACAATTATCATGCGGTATCTTGAGCTCCACCCCGACAACAAACCCCTCTATTAGGAGATTCAGTCTTTTTTAACAAGGCATTAAGGATGTTTGAAACCTTTTGGATAAAAAACATATATTAATTATATACCTTAACTTTTTTTAAAGAAATTCTTGTATTTATAGTAGACGTCGCCTGCATAAAGAATAAGGAGTGCAAAAAATGGCAGAAAACAAGAAACAATCAAGCTGGAAAGTTCTCGCAACGCTCCTTGCTGCAACATTTTTAGGCAGTTCAGCGATGGCGGCAGACACGTCCGATCCTCATCATGATCCTTCCCATGGTCACAGTCACAGCCAGACGGCGAATGATCCTGCCACGATTGCCTATGAGGCGGCCAAGGGAAAGATGCAGTCTCCTATTAATCTGGTTTCTGCAGAGGTGTCCGGAACAGCAGGGTTACTCAATATGAAATTTGACTATAAAGACACACCCCTTAATATTAAAAATGACGGACATACGATTGTAGTGAATGTGCCAGAAGGAAATAATGTAACAATCAATGGTCACCAGTTTGAGTTAAAACAATGCCATTTTCATTTCCCAAGCGAATATGCCATTGATGGCAAAGTCTTTGATGGCGAGCTCCATTGTGTCCATATGGACAGAAATGGCAATCTGGGTGTTATCGGCGTTCTCATCGAAGAAGGCAAAGAGCATCCCGAAGCTGCCAAAATCTGGGATCATTTTCCCGAAAGCGGAGAAACAAAAGATGTTCCCGAAGTTCGGGTCAATGCCGCCAATTTCATTCCCGAGAATAAAAGTCATTTTGCATTGATGGGATCACTGACAACGCCCCCTTATACGGAAGGGCTTTTCTGGCATGTTCTGGAAACACCAATTCAGTTCTCTCCACAGCAAATCAAGCAGTTTCAGGATACTTTCGAGCCCAATGCCCGTGAACTACAAAAAAGAAACGATCGTCCGGTTACACTAAACTACTAGCAGGATTTTCTCCGGCACGATTTTATAGATATAAAAAATATTTGTTGTCTTTTCTATATTTATAGGGTATTTTCTATAAATATAAAAAAAGAAGGAGACATAAAAATGTTTATCATCTATCTCGGAGAAAAAATTCAGAATGCCTGCAGGAAAGCTTTTGAAAAGCCTGAAGTCCCCGAGGAAGCAAGATTAGGAAACGAGTTAATCGCAGAAGTGAGCAAACCTGTCGGTGAGTGCTCTATTGCAAAATGTATCAGCCTTATTGCAGACGGTGCCCGCCTTGATATGGATAACGGGGATCATAAAACCGCTTTTCTTCTTGCCGCCTGGCACGGACATACGGAAGTTTTCAAAGCCATTACAGATCAGGGTGTTAATTTTAATCAAACAGATGAATTACAAAACACGGCCATGATGATTGCTGCTGAAAAAGGACATGGCGATATTATTGATTTTCTCATTGATGAAGTACATCATGAAAAAGGGCGTCCGGATGCCGAAATGAAAAACTATCATGTCGATACAGCCTATAGTCTTGCCGCACGAGAAGGACATCAGGCTATTGCCGCGAAAATAGCACCAAGAATGGGAGAGAACGCTTTGGCCGCAGCGAAGAAAAGATCTAAAGGCCGGGATATTACACCAATCATTTAACCCTTTGTGGAACGTTCTGAAGGTACGGCTTTTCGTATTAAGAAAGCGCTTCGTTTCTTCATCACTTCGCGTTAAAATACATCTGTATTTGACCATAGAAACGAGGATAAATGACTGATTCCCTTCGTATTACGCTGGCGCAACGCAACCCGATTGTCGGCGACCTGTCCTTTAATCTGGAATTAATTCGCAAAACAGTTCAGGAAGCACCGGAAGAAACCGACCTGATCGTTTTTCCCGAAATGATTATTTGTGGCTACTCACCGGAAGATTTGATTCTCAAATCCTGTTTTCTGGAACAGGTCACCGATATTATTGAACAGATTACTGCCGAGAGCCGGCACCATCATAGGCATCTTGTTATTTCCGCTCCTGTGAAGCTGGAAGGCAAAATATACAATGCAGCCTATGTCATCGGAAACGGTAAAAAATCAGCCCCGATCCTGAAAACCCATTTGCCAAACTATGGCATCTTTGACGAGGCACGTCTTTTTTCCTCAGGAAGACTTTCTGATCCCGTGAGTATCAAAGGCCATAAAATCGGAATTCTGATCTGCGAAGACTTATGGTATCCGGATGTTGCTGCCCATTTAAAATCAAAGGGCGCGGAGATGCTTATTGCCTGTAACGCCAGCCCGTTTCATATCCGGAAATATGATATGCGCATGGACGCAGCACAGGCACGGGTCAGAGAAACAGATCTGCCTTTAATTTATGTCAATCAATGTGGCGGACAGGATGATCTGGTCTTTGACGGCGCGTCTTTTATACTCAATGAAAGCGGCAATCTTATGTTACAGGCCGCCCATTTTGCTGAAGATACGCACCATACGATCTGGGAAAGAGCGGCAAGCGGCCACTGGCTTTGTAGTACGGAAACCATAGCCCCTCTGCCGGGGCATGATCAACTGATATACCAGGCCGCAATGACAGGATTACGTGACTACGTCACGAAAAACGGTTTTCCGGGTGTCCTGATCGGCATGTCCGGCGGTATTGACAGTGCGTTAAGTGCGGCGATTGCCGTTGATGCCCTTGGCAAGGATATGGTTCATTGCGTCATGATGCCCTCGCGCTTCACATCACAGGAAAGTCTGGATGATGCCGCGGAATGTGCAGGATTACTTGGCGTTCACTATGAAACAGTCTCGATCAAAAATGCGGTGCAGGCTTTTGAAGAAGAACTGGCCACCCATTTTACTGCGGGTACACCTGAAACTGTCCACGAAAATATCCAGCCCCGTTGCCGTGGACTGATCCTGATGGCGCTTTCCAATGCCAATGGGAAAATGGTGCTGTCTACCGGCAATAAATCGGAAATGGCTGTCGGCTACACCACCCTCTATGGCGATATGTGTGGCGGTTTTAATGTTCTTAAGGATATTTATAAAACACAGATTTATGATCTTGCCCGCTGGCGCAACAAGAACAAGCCGGATCATGGCTTTGGAGGGCATCATCCTGTCATGCCGGAACGCATCATCACCAAACCGCCGAGCGCCGAACTCAGAGAAAACCAGAAAGATCAGGACAGTCTGCCGCCTTACGAAGAACTGGATGCCATTCTGACCGGCCTGATCGAAGAGGATCTCAGCCCCGAAGACATTATAAAAAAAGGACATCATCCTGATATTGTCTATAAAATAGGAAACATGCTCAACAGAGCCGAATATAAACGCCGCCAATCCCCCCCCGGTGTCAAAATCTCCCCCCGCGCCTTCGGCCGCGACCGCCGCTATCCGATCACCAATCATTTTTCTTTTGAAACAGAATAAAAGCTTTGTTTTAAAGTCAGAATTCGGTTACGCTTATTAAATAACCATGACCAAGGATGTGGGGTGTTAAATGAAAGAACATTACGCGATTTCCGAAGTTGCCGATATGCTTTCTGTTTCAAAAGAAACACTGAGACGATGGGATAAAAATGGCAAATTACAACCCGTCAGACATCCTATTAATAATTATCGCGTCTATCATATTGATCAGCTCAAACCTTTTGAACAACTCGGGTTTTTATTCAAAACCAGATCAGATCAGAATGAAGAGCCTCTCATCCCATATCACGTTGCCGAACTCTTTGCCGGTGCCGGAGGACTTGCCCTCGGCTGGGAACGTGCTGGCCTTGAGTGTGCTTTTTTAAATGACAATGATAAATGGGCGTGCAGAACACTCAAAAAAAACCGCCCCCACTGGAATGTCATTTGTGATGATATCGGACAAATAGATTTCAGACCCTTTCGTCATCAAATCCAAGTTGTCACAGGAGGGTTTCCCTGTCAGGCTTTTAGCTATGCCGGGAAAAAAATGGGCTTTAATGATACAAGAGGCACGCTTTTCTATGAATATGCGCGTGCCATTAAAGAGATGAATCCCGTTTTATGCATCGCAGAAAATGTAAGGGGTCTTCTGGCACATGACGAGGGTCGTACAATCGGAGTCATGAAAAATGTTTTAAATGAACTCGGATATACCATTCTTGAGCCACGGATCTTAAAAACAATGTTTTATCAGGTTCCGCAAAAAAGAGAGCGTCTTATCATTGTGGCCATCAGAAATGATTTTTCCCATATTCCTTTTGAGTTTCCCCAGCCCTACTCAAAAATATAGCCTACGTCACATAAAATGATTCAATTTTGAAGAGGTCTTGGATAGAGCACATAAGCTGTTTTCTTATGGATTTGGTATGCGCCCATTTTTGTTCGATAGGGTTAAGGTCAGGGCTATAAGGG
>Ga0210044_10001607_pt1 | contig 34538 bp, 38 predicted proteins | sample CryGey13umfilter_2_FD_183959 | JGI IMG/M metagenome (GOLD analysis project Ga0210044, IMG submission 183959) | Groundwater microbial communities from aquifer in Utah, USA - Crystal Geyser 4/9/14 3 um filter (SPAdes) (version 2) | ecosystem: Environmental > Aquatic > Deep subsurface >...
TGTAGATGTATGTCCTGGTTCTGATGATACTGTTGACGTTGATGCTGATGGTATTCCAGATGGGTGTGATACTTTGATTGATTCTGACAATGATGGTGTTGCAGATTCTGTAGATGTATGTCCTGGTGGAGATGACAATGTTGATACTGATACTGATGGAACACCTGACTTTTGTGATACAACTCCAAACGGAGATGGTCCTGGAGGTTCATCTAACCCTGGTGGAGATAACGGAAACAGTGATCCTCAAGCAAGTCCTGGAGATCCATCTAATAATCCTGGAAAAGGACAACCTCCTGCAAACGCTGGACCTCCATCTGGCTCACCTGGACCTGGAAACGGTAAAGGTAAACAATAATCGTTTTCTTTAATTTCATCTAAGTTGGATTCATATAATTTTGGGATTCGAAACGGACGCAGATAGACTAAAAATCAGATTTAATTCAATTTTAGAATTGATCTAATCTAGTTGAGTTGAATCTAAACAAATAATTTTTTATCACTTTTTTTCTTTACATTCAAAAAAAGATAAAAGGAGTTCTTTATTGTGATTTATTATGAGTCGAACCTGTACAAAATGTAAGAACTCAATTCCTGACGATGAACAGCTTGGAGTAGTTGCTGAGAAATATCCCACATGTAACAAATGTTGGGCAGAATGGAAAGAATATCAAATTATGGTTATGAATGAAATGAAGCTTGACATGTCTTTACTTGATCATAGAAAACTACTAAAAAAACATGAGAAAATATTTGTAGGTGTATTGTCTCCTGAAGGTGAAATAATAGATTATACTAATGAAGACAATAGAAAGCCTGATGAGCCTAAAGGCGTCTAAATATTCAAGTGTTTTTTAGCATTATCTGGAACTACCATCATAATTTTTCTTTTAGAACTCTCATCTAGATTATTTATGATTTTTTTAATTGTATTTGCAAGAATTTCTTTTTCATTTTTCTCTAACATCAAAAATATCTCTAAAATTCCATCTACATTAAAGGTAATTAGTTTATGAGGTGACTGTGCTATTTCTATAATATATGCTGAAAACAATCCGTCTCTTTGTTCTTCAGATAGAGTGGTTAGAATTTTTAACCATGTTTTAAAAAGTTTTGAAAAATTAGGAAATGGAATTGTAGGACCTGCTTCTAATGCATTGTTTATGACTTCTTTTCTTTCATCTTCTGATAATGAAAAAAACTCCATCATCCTTTTTTTTAAAATTGGATTTCTTAGAAAATCTGGTAAATTAGCCAAGTTAATTATGATATTTCCTGCAAAATTTTCGCCTACCATGGATCTAAATGAATTATTGCTGAATATAAAATCATGTTAAAACACTTTAGCTTAAATAAACGAACTGGAGTTTATCAACATGACATCCACTATAGTCGTTGGAGGATTTTTTGGCGATGAAGGTAAAGGAAAAATCATATCATATTTAGCAATTAAGGATAATCCAAAAATAATTGTACGTGGTGGTGCTGGTCCTAACGCTGGTCATACAATTAGAGATGGTGATAAAGTGTACAAAGTTAGAATGCTTCCAAGTGGTTTTCTAAATAAAAATGCTAAAGTAATGATAGGACCTGGAGTTGTAATTAATCCAGCTGTTCTTAACAAAGAAATCCAAGATTTTGGTGTCTCTGGACGTGCATTTATTGATAAACACTGTGGAATAATTGAAGAAACTCATCTATTACGAGATTCTAAAGGTGATCTAAAAGAAAAAATTGGAAGTACTGGTTCAGGTACGGGTCCTGCAAACGCTGATAGGGCTATGCGAATTTTGAAACTAGCAAAAGATTTTGATTCTTTATCTTCACTTATTGTAGATGTTCCTTTAGAGGTAAATTCTGCCCTTGCAGCAAATGAAAATGTGTTAGTTGAGGGTACCCAAGGAACTTTTCTCTCTTTATGGCATGGAACCTATCCATTTGTCACGTCCAAGGATGTCACTGCATCTGGAATATGTGCCGATATTGGCTTAGGACCTACCAAAGTAGATGAGGTAATTGTAGTTTTCAAATCTTACGTAACCCGTGTTGGAACTGGTCCTCTTGATAAAGAACTCTCTCTAGAAGAAGCAGAAAAAAAGGGGTGGTCTGAATTTGGCACTGTCACAGGTCGTCAAAGACGTGCAGCAGATTTTGATTTTGATTTAGCTAGGCGTGCAATCATGCTTAACGGTGCTACGCAAATCTCCATTACAAAATTAGACGTGCTTTTTCCAGATTGTGCAGGAAAAACTTTTTTTAATGATTTATCGGATGATGCAAAAGCATTCATAAAAAATATTGAAGAAAAATTAAACACGCCTGTTACAATAATTGGTACTGGTCCATCTGTTAATGATGTGATTGATAGAAGAACTTAGGCTCGAAATATTTTGGATAAGTTTAATTTGATAATCCACAGCTAATCCCTGTGGACAAGACACAAACTACTGATAAATTACCACGTTACATCCAAGTACATTCAACTTTGGAATTTACTAGGCTTGTTTGTGCGCTAGAAAGAGCACCACGTGTTTCTTTCTTGCATGACTATGATGGAAAAAAAATATTATCTGTTCAAATGGATATTTTAAAAGAAAAACCAATTGTGTATTATACTCATTTAGAAAATAATGGACATTATCTTTGTTATGGATTAAAAGGTGGAAAAGAAGAATCTGAAATTGTAGATACAACTTCTGATGCTAGTAAACTATATTCTCCAATTGTTAGAATAAAATCCCTTCCCAAAACATTGCAACCTGGAAATGGGACATTGGATAGATATCAACCAATAGAATTAGAAGATATGTCTAGCTTAGCCAAACTTACTTGGGGTTTTGAAGAAGTCCCATTCCCATTATTCTTATTTCCACGAAATGACAAATGGTTAATTGGAGTTTTCATGAATTTTAATGATGAGGGAACTTCTTATTTTTGTCATGTTGTAATGGACGACGATCCACTAAAACCATTTTTAAAATTTTCAACTGTAAACGGAACCCAGCCAACTTTTGTCGATAGTCCTTCTGAACATGGATATTCTTATATCAAAATCATAAAATTAAAAGACACGCACCCATTAGTTGATTATGGCCACCTTCAAAACTAGACTTTCTCAGATTTCAAAGACTAATGGTAAAGTTATTCTCGCTAATGATTATGATCTGTCTGTTAAAAATTTAGAAGCAAAAACTATTCAAAATATAAAACAATTACATCCTTATCTTTGTGGAATTAAATTAAATTTTCATTTACTTCTTCCTTTAAGTGGAAAAGAAATTCTCAAAATCAACAAAACAGCCCATAGATATGGATTGCAAACAATTGCTGATATCAAACTTAATGATATTGGAAATACCAATCAAATAACATCAGATCATCTGTGGAATTTAGGATTTGACGCAGTTATTGCAAATCCGATTATGGGTCTTGACAGTTTAAAAAATCTTGTAAAATCTGCACACAAAAATGGAAAAGGTGTTATCACTTTATGTCATATGAGTGCCCCTGAGGCTAAACTATCATATGATATGGAAATCAAAATGGAAAAAAAGCAACAATTGTACCAATTATTTTTGAATTGGGCTCTATCTGCCAAAGTTGATGGAATTGTGGTAGGAGCTACATTTCCAAAAATTATTCAATACTGCTCTAAACAAGCAGGAAAGAATTTGAGTATATTTTCCCCTGGTGTTGGAACTCAAGGCGGTAGTGCAAGTGAAGTAATTTCATCTGGAACTGATTATCTTATTGTTGGAAGAACTATTTTAAATTCTCAACACCCAATTAATATTGCAAAAGAATTACAATTACAAAGTTTTGGAAATTAGTATTTGTGCTTTTGTTAAAACAGTTTTTGCATTATCAAATGTGGTTTTCTCCATAGATGTAGTGTAATCCATCCAAGTGAAATTGATGTGTTCATGTGAAATTTTCACTTCTTTGGTTTTTGTTTCAGCTAAGAAAAAGACTACTTTTTTGTGAACCAATTCCCCTTGATACTGAAAATTATATTCAATCCACTCTTCAAAATTATCCATAAACATAATGTCTGTTATGCCTGTCTCTTCCTTTGTTTCTCTGATAGCAGTTTGATGAATGTCTTCTCCCTTCTCCATCTTTCCTTTAACAAAATCCCAATGTCCTGATGGATAATGTAAGAGTAAAAACAAAATTTTTGATTCTTCTCTTCTAAATAATACAATTCCGGCTGATGTTTCTTCAATCATTTTCCTAACCTTCTTTTCCTTTCTTGAAAAGTTCTGATTGCTCTCATTAAATCTATTTTTCTAAATTCAGGCCAAAAAATATCCATAAACACTAGTTCACTATATGCACTTTGCCACATTAGAAATCCGCTTAATCTTTTCTCTCCTGATGTTCGTAATATCATATCTGGTGATGATTGAGGCAAATGTGATGTGTAAAGATTTGATTCAATCTCATTTTTGTCAATTTCTTCTACCTTTAGAGAACCATTCTTGATCTTCTCTCCAATTTTTTTCACTGCATCTACTAGCTCATTTTGTCCGCCATATGCTAATGCAATATTTAGAAAATGTTTATCATAATTTCTTGTAGCATCATCTAGTTGTTTTAGAATTTCTTTTATCGATGTTGGAAGTAGTTCAATTCTTCCAATAGCCTTAACCCTCATTTCATTTTTATGTATTCTTGGATCATTGAATAATTTCTCTAATCTCATACGGATTAATTCATAGAGATACTCCAATTCATCATCATTTCTATCTAGATTTTCTGCTGATAATGCATAGAGAGTTATAATTTTAATATCAAATTCTTCACACCAATCAAGAAGATTTTCCACTGCATCTGCTCCTTTCCAGTGTCCTTTTTTTGGCATTGATAAGTGCCTTTTAGCCCATCTTCTATTTCCGTCGAGAATTAACGCAACATGATTTGGAATATCTCCGTTTTTGATCTCGCTTTCCAGTCTTTTACCATATATCTTATAGAGACCAGATACCTGAAAAACTACATCTTTTATCTTGCTAATGTCTTATCACCATTTGATGATTTACATATGATTGAAGATATCAGTGTTTTTCAGACATTGTTCTTAAAATTCAGTCTGAAACCATTTCTTGATCTTTGTGTTTTCTGTATTTTTTAAAGAGAATTGTGGCTGAGACTAATGTAACTGCCAATCCTCCTAATAATGGAGGAACCAAAGTAAGAGAAGACTCATCCTTAATCATAATGTTGGTAAATTGTGTAATTGTAGGATACAGTGCAGCCAAAACAATTATTCTTAAAGTATCACTAATTTGTCTTGGAACTCCACCCATCCAATTACTAAGTAATGTACCAGCAAATATTGAACCTAATCCTATCCATAAAATTGGTAATACGCCAGATACAAATTGTCCAACAATCACTTTATCTGTAATTATTAAAACGATTTCTCTATCGTTTTCCACTAATTTTGGATCAACTGCACCGATTCCAGATGGTACTGATGAAAGAATAAGTAAAACACCTGCAACCATTGTAAAAATTCTGATAAAACCCATCGGAGTCGGTTTTGACCAATTTGATAATATTCTATCAATATCAAACGCTCTAATCAAGAATGCTGCACCCAAAATACTTACAAGAAGTGCAAATATTTCCGCTGTATAGCCAATGACAGTTCCTATTCCACCAATTAACAAAAGAATCCCTGGAACTCCTAAAAAGAACTTTGAATATTTTGAATCATAAACAAGCATTTTTAGATATTTTCCAAAAACTGCATAAGAATATTCTACACTTCTACTAACTTTCATTACCACACGCTGTACTGATACTACTGGAAGAACATTTTGAATTACTGGAATGACACTTTCATCATCTTCACCATCTGAAACTATCACTGCACCATTTGCAGAAAATTTTTCTAAAACTTTTTTTGTTTCAACTAGAATTTTTTCATCAGCTTGAACGCCTCTCTCTTTAACTCCTGCAATTGTAACTACTTCTACTTGGTATCCTTTACTGATCAAGTCTTCATATGTTTTAATTGCAGCAAAAATGGAATTTGAATCTGCATCTTCAGGATCTTCTAAAGCTAATCTCTGTGCCGCCTCAATACATGCATCTCTTCCTACCACTGGTGTAACAATCCCTGCTTTTTCACCTACGTCATTATCTCTATCAATGCATATTACAAGTAATTTTTTGGCTGTAGATACATTTACGTCTTTTTCAACCTTACCTGTATGCTGAGACATTCTAATTCTCATTACATGATTGCTTTTTAACGATTTCCAACTATTGTGCTTAGTAAAATTCGGTTTTGAGGCTATCTTGGTCTTGCTTGATCTGAATTTTTAATCAATTCTCTATATTCTGTTTTCAACAAATCTATCTTTTCTAATGTCTCATTCATCTTTTCCTCCGAACCTGCATTTTCAATTAAATTGGCTAAGACTTTTGTTTCTGTAATGTATGAATTAAACTTCATCATTGCGTTCATATAACTAATGTAGCTTGTTTGCCACTCTTCAGAAGGTTTTGATGCAACAAATTCACTTATTTGTGTAGTTACCTGTGATGACGTTACTTCGATTACTGTGATATATTCTTGCGGAGTAGTTTTTCCGCTACGAAGATTTTGATATTCAATATCCACTGATTCTTCTAAAACCTCCTGAATATTTTTTACTCCATCTAAATAACTTTCATAATCTGATACCACAAAAGTTGTCTCATAATCTTGTGGAATGATCCATGACAAAAAACTTGCACCAGTAATTGCAGCCAAAATAATACCTGTTATGACTACCCCTTTTTTTGATGCCATTTTGTTATTTTGTTAATAAGGAGTTTATAATTGGTAATATTTCAGGAAATTCTTGTTTACTAAACAAAAAATCATAAAATTCTATCATTTTTCATCTTGTCAATAATTTTTTTAAAAAAAGCTTGTTTTCTAACTATTTTTCAATAAAATTGCTTTTTTAATGCCTAAAAAAATTTACACACATCTAGTCTATAGTTAATTAATTTTCACAGCCTCTTCCTAAATACCACCAAGTTTGACAAATTTCATAATGGTTCAAGCATATTGCGTAAAATGCAGAGCAAAAAGGGATATCAAAGATCCTAAAGAAACTAAACTAAAGAATGGACGTCCTGCAGTAAAAGGTACATGTCCTACATGTGGAACTAACGTTTTCCGTATTGGAAAAATGGAATAACTTCCAACAAAATCCACACGATTTCTCTTTTTCAAATATTATAGTGTCAACTGTACGTAACACCCTGTTTTTTAGAATTTTTTTAATAATTATCGCAATTTTTAGAATAATACCAATATATGGTCAAATACATCATAATTTTCAGTGACCAAATCGGATTATGAAAATTTACTTAAACGTATTCAGGATAAGATAGGTGATACCAACAAAGAATCTAACACTAGGTTTGAACTTCCTGTTGTAGATGTAATGTGGGAGGGACAGAAAACTTTTCTACGCAATTTTTCAGAATTTCCAAAGGTTCTTCGAAGAGATCCAGATAAAGTTCTTCAATATCTTTCAAAAGAATTTGCAGTTCCTGCTGAAAGACTTGGGGATAAAGCGATGTTTGTTGGTAGACGAGCTCCGGATGATTTTACAAGATTATTCCAAATCTATGTAAAAGATTATCTTGAATGTCCAACATGCAAAAGTCCTGATACAAAAATTCTCAAAGAAAATAGAATTTCATTTCTGATTTGTGAAGCATGTGGTGCCAAATCTACTTTAAAAGGTAAATATGCGTAATGCAGTTTTCAGTACGAGTCACTGATTACCAAAAAAAAATGATGCTAAATATTTGTGATGCTGATCTATTGGGAAAAAAAATTATTCAAGATGATCTAACGATGCATATCAGTGAAAGCTACTATGGAGAAAGATTTGTTGATCAAGAAGAGGCGGAATCTTTGTTGAAAAATTCATCAATCATCAACATGGTAGGAAATAAAACTATTTCATTATCAATTGAACTTGGAATAGGTTCTGAAAATGGAGTTAAAATAATTTCCGGAGTTCCTTTCTTAATAATTTTTAATATGTAACTGTTGTTTGATTTGCTTTTTTACTTTACATGTTTCTTCTTAATTTCAATAGCAATCCCTTTTATCTAGTAGGAGAATGTTCTTTTAATGACTGATACGATTAGTAAAAAATTAGAATCTAAAATAGATAATAAATTAATTTCAAAAGCTAAACGTAGTCCTCTGGAAGATGGTTTTAAAAAAGGTAAAGTCGTAAATGAAGTTTTAGATAAACCAACCGTAATGACTCTTTACAAAATGATCACTGATCACATAATTGCATATGTTAATGGTTCTATAAGTGCCGGAAAAGAATCTGTTTTGTTTTGGGGTGTTGATGAAAATGATGTAAATGTAGCGCTGAAAATTTATTTGGTAAGTACATCTAATTTTAAAAAACGTGAACCTTACATTATTGGAGATCCAAGATTTTCACATCTTAAAAAAGGCACAAAAAATCTAGTCTATCTATGGGCAAGAAAAGAATTTCGAAATTTATCTCAATGTCATGATGCTGGCATACCTGTCCCAAAGCCAATCTATGTCACAAATAACGTGTTAGCAATGGAATTTATCGGTGAAAATGGGGCTCCATGCAAATCTTTACTCGTTTCTGATGTTGATGAAAATGATTACAATCAAGCCATTTCAATTCTCAAGGATCTTTATCATAAAGCAAAGCTAGTTCATGGAGATTTTTCAGAGTATAATATTTTTAAAACTAATAATGGCTTGGTCGTTTTTGATCTTGGTTCTGCTGTTGACCTTCGACATCCTAATGCTCAAGAATTTCTTAAAAGAGATATTTATAACATTACAAGATTCTTCAATAAAAGAGGAGTCCCAGTTGAAAATTCAGATGAGTTATTTGAGGAAATTGTAAAATGAGTTTTGAGAAATTAATTCGTGTTCCAAATGATCGTGTTGCAGTTTTGATAGGAAAATCTGGCAGTGTTAAATCAAAAATTGAAAAACTATGTCATGTTTCATTGGAAATAGATGGTGATTCTGGCGAAGTTTTTATAAAATCAGATGGAGATGTTGAAAAAATTCAACCATTTAAAGCGATGGAAATTGTTACAGCTATTGGCAGAGGATTTTCTCCTGAGAATGCAATGACTTTGTTAAATGGCGAAAACACATTACACGTTATAGATCTTAGAGAGTTTGCTGGAAAATCAAATGCTAATGTTGAAAGGATAAAAGGGAGGATTATTGGAGAGGGTGGTAGAGCTAGAAGAAATATGGAAAATCTAAGTGGCACTCATATCTCAGTTTATGGAAAAACTGTTTCAATTATTGGCGATTCAAGTAAATTACGATTAGCAGTTGACGCAATATCTTCAATTTCAAATGGAAGTATGCACGGTGCAGTTTACACAAAATTGGAAGCTGCAAATCGTAGAGACAAACAAGAGCGAATGAAATTGTGGGAAGATCAAGATGTCTTCTATTAAAGAAAAATTTAATCAAATATCGCCTAGCGAATTCTTTTACAGTAACCGTGACTTAGCTGGATTTAGTAATCCTACACGTTCTCTTTATACAGCAGTTAGAGAATTTGTGGAAAATGCATTAGATGCATGTGACCAAAAAGGGATTCTTCCAGACGTACATCTGTCAATCAAGGCTGTTGATCCTGAAAAACCTGACCCTAAACCTTACATTTTGACTGTCAAAGATAACGGTCCTGGTATAGATGCTGGACACATCCCACTAGCTTTTGGAACTGTTCTATATGGTTCAAAATTTGGCCTCAAACAAGCTAGGGGCATGTTTGGACTAGGAGCGACTATGGCTATTTTGTATGGACAAATTACGACTAACAAACCTGTTACCGTGAAAAGCTCTGTCGATGGAAAAATACAAGATGAATTTGAGTTGTTACTTGACATTCAAAAAAATAAACCAGTAATTGTTAAACATACTACTAAAGAAGTCTCAAAGCATGGACTCTCTGTGAGTATTTGTTTAGAAGGTGATTACTCTAAAGCAGGAAACAAAATCAGAGACTATGTCTATGAAACTTCCTTGATCACTCCATATGCATCAATAACTTTTGATGATCCTAAAGGAGAAAAATTCAGTCATCCACGATTTGTAAAAGATATCCCACCACCACCTACAATAATTAAACCGCATCCACATGGCATTGATGTAGAAAGAATACGAAGAATGATAGTTGAATCTCAATTTGAAATTCCTACTATTGACGATGCAATGATCGATAAAGTGAGAAAAGATTTAGGATTGTCTACGAAAAATCTTAGTTTTACTGCAATTATGGATAAAGCAAAGAAAAAATGGAAAACTCTTCCACGTCAAGTTAGAGTAGTAATAGCTTTAATGTCTTTTCTAAAAATGGATTTTGAAAAATTAAACAAAATCAAGATTGAGGATATTGATATGCCAAATAAGACATTATATTATTGGGATTTTGGTGACTCGCAATCCAAATCTGTGGATATGGATCCTGAAAGTCAGTATTACAAACAATTAACTAACACTGTACAAGGTGAACCTCTTACTACATTTCTAACGAAAAGATTTCAACGAATAGGTCCTACAACTGCATTAAAATTTGCGTCATTTACTGGATTCAAACCGGAAAAACGAATGGGTACAATGACTAATCAAGAATTAGTTAATCTTAGTGACTCATTACAAAAATTTGAAGACTTTCTTGCACCTGATCCAAGTTGTCTTGCTCCATTAGGTGAGGAGCCTCTTGAAAAAGGGATTAAGAAATTTTTTAATCCTGATTTTACGGCTGTAGTTCAGCGTCCTGCATCTGCTTATTCTGGATTCCCTTTCATAATTGAGATGGGAATTGCATATGGTGGTGATATCAAACCTGGCGGTCCACATGTTTATCGATATGCCAATCGTATCCCATTACTCTATGACGAGGGTAGTGATGTGGTATTAAAAGTTGTAAATGATACTGACTGGGGTAGATATAAGATAAAAGGTGAACCACCATTCATCATTGTTAGTCATATTTGTTCTACAAGAATTCCATACAAAACTGCTGGAAAAGAAAATGTTGCTGATAGACCAGAAATAGAGCGAGAGTTAAGATTGGGGTTACAATTCCTGTCAAGAAAATTAGCTGCATACATGTCAAAAAGAGGCCAAGCTGATATGGCAAAAAAACGAGCAAATCTTTATGCAAAGTACATTCCTTTAATTGCAACATTTGCTACTGAGCTTGCTGGAAAGAAAAAAGAACCCAATTACAAGAAAATTTTGGACGCTGAAAATATAGCAGAGTCAACCACAACAGTAGCGGAGGAAACTGAAATTGAAAACGAGTAAAGAACAAAATCGAATAAAAGAACGTAGCAAGAAAGCTGATGAAAAACAAAAAGGCATTCTTGAGATGCTCAAAAGTCATGGTGCAAAAATATATGATGATCTAGACAATGGACAATTTCCAAAATTCTCCATCCCAAGCAGATCTGTAAGCAACATAGTATATGATAAAAAACTAAGACAATACATTTTAGGCAATAATGCAGCTTTGAGAAGTTCAAGGAATTCTTCTCAGCTAAGATCTTTTACACAACTGATGTGGTTAGCATTTTTTGCAAATAGACTGACTCAAGAAAAAAAATCATCAACACTAAGAGATGTTTATTATTCTTCACAGGCTTTCGCTATAGAATTTGAAGATCAATCCGAATCAGATAATATCATTGTAGATTTGGAAGCAGTTACTTCCAAACCTAGAGAAGATTTTCATATTTTTCCAGAAGAGCGAAGCTCTATTTTTGGCGATTTGAATATTGAATACACTATTCCTGGTTATGAGGGAAAAACCATGAATTTATCAAATCATCCTGATGGATATTCTATCGGTCCTAGTTTGACTACTGCAGAATTAGTAGATACTAGTGCTGAAATTGTTATTGCAATTGAAAAAGGTGGTCTTTTTACAAGATTTGTAGAAGAACAAATTGATAAAAAATTCAAATCTATCATCATCAATACTGGTGGACAAGCTCCTCGTTCAACTAGAACTTTGTTGAAACGACTCCACGATGAAATGAAATTACCTGTGATTGTTTTAACTGATGGTGACGTGTATGGAGAGCATATTGCAATGGTAATCAAATCTGGCTCAGCTAATGCTGCACATCTTAGAGAACTGACAGTTCCTGATGCCAAGTGGGTTGGAGTTTGGGCTACAGACATTGAAAAATACAAGTTACCTACCATCCCTATGACTGAATCTGATATCAAACGATGTTATGATCTTCAAAAAGATCCTAGGTATCAAGATGGAATATGGAAAAAAGAACTTGATGTGTTTTTAAGATTAAAAAGAAAAGCGGAATTGGAGGCTTTCTCAAAATATGGTCTTACTAACATTACTGACAAATACTTGCCACAAAAATTAGAATTAGCAAAAAGTCTTTAGTTATTTTATTCTTAATGTTAATACGCCGTTTCTATATTTGAAATCAAAAATCTGCATTTCATTTGCTCCATCTATTGGTACTTCTTTTGAAAAACTAGATGTACCACGTATGTATAAAATTCCGTCTATTAGTCTGACTGCAATTTTATCTTCTGGACCTGGAACTTCTGCAACAAATACAAATTCTTTTTCCCCTTTGATTAAATCATAAACCCAATTCTTTGTTTCTTGTTCTCTAGCTTGAGTATATGTTGGCTTTTGATCTTTTGTCATTTTCTTTAAAACTCTAGCCCAATAGAACATTGTAAGTGCTGCTGCACCAATTAGAATAAAACTCACAAATCCTGAATCTGCTCTTTGTGTCATAATGTAGATGATTCCTAAAAATAAAATTATGATGATTGGTATGGCAAAATTTAATGATTGTTCATTTGAGTATGCACCTTTGTAGCTTGCCAAACAGTCAAAATCAGAGTCTACCAAATATAAAGTATCTTTGGTATTGAGACAACCATTCCTTTATCTGTACTTTAATTGTATATTATGTCAAATGGAGATTCATCTTTATGAATTGTGAAAGTTTTATTCCAAAGGCAGCAAAACATGAATCTCAGCTCCCTTTCCGCGTCCATCAGATTCTGCCCAGATCTTTCCATTATGGTTTTCAACTATTCCTCTACAGATTGCCAAGCCTAAACCCGTACCCCCAATCTCACGGGTAAAGGTGTTATCAACCTGATAAAACTTTACAAAGATTTTATCTAGTTTTTTGGAGTCTATTCCAATTCCGTGGTCTTTAATTACAATTTTTGCATAAGAACCGTTCTTGCTCAAAGTGATATGGATTTTATCACCATTTTCAGAGTATTTCATTGCATTTGTAATTGTATTTGTCAAGACTTGGCTAATTCGCATCTTATCACAGTAACACGAAACATTTACCTGCAAATCAGGTATTATTGAAATGCCTTTTCTCTCCAGAGCAGGATGCAAATTAGAGATTGTTTCGTTAACTATCTCATGTAAATTATGAATTTCTTTATCAAATTTCAATTTGCCAAGTTCCATTTTTTGGGCATCCAAGAGATCACTGATCATATTGAGAAGTATGGAAGAGTTTGAACGAACTATTTCAAGTTTAGATTTGATGTTTTCATTTATTGCCCCGTACTTTTCTGCCACAATAAGATCAAGGTATCCATTTATTGGAACCAGAGGTGTTTTTAACTCATGAGATATCATGCTAAAAAACTCGTCTTTTTGTAAATCTATTTCTTGAAGTGTCTCTAGTTGTTTTGTAATTATGTTGTCTTTTAATTGAATTGCTTCATAAAATTTTGTCATGTCTCTTAGTACAGTGTTACTTCCTATCAGTTTCCCATTTTTATCATACATATTCATCGCATTTAGTAAAACGGGAAAAATGCTGCCATCTTTTCTTTGTAGAAAAAGTTCTACATCTGAAACAGTTCCTTTGTTTTTCCAAGTTTCAAAACATTCATTCATTGTAGACAGGCTTTTTTCAGCAGTATGGGCAAAAACAGTGCTTCCGATAATTTCTTTTTTTGAATACCCTAAATTTTTTGCGTATGCGTTGTTGCAAGCAATAATTATTCCATCTTCATCGACGGTTCTGTAAAGTCCAGGAGATTGTTCATACAGATTTTTGTATATTTCTGCCAAATGTGGATTGTCAGTTGTCTCAAAATTAGTTTCAGATTCTTGATTATCCATGAACATGGTTACTATGTTCATATATTATTATCTGTTTGTTATTTGGAATAATACAAAATGAGCGTGTTAGGAAATTTGATGTTTAAACCCTAATAGATTTGAACTGTGGGCTTGATGGATTTGATATTGTGATGTCTCTTTTTTGAGTTCCACCGTGCCTAGAATTTAGTTTGGTTTTAGTTTTTTGAAATTATTCTTTACTCCATATTGGAATCATCTTGAATCATCACTGCATCTTGGTTTACGGAAAAATTTCTTGGAAGTATGATGGATATTTTGGTTTACGTTAAATTATTTCCGTAATGTCTAACTGAAATCCTGAATCTCAAAGCAACATCCTGCGGTGATCTGACCATTAATGATGGGGCAGTTGCTCTTGCAGAAAATGAATTTGGAGAGATTGTAGAGATTGCAACAACTCCTGCCATTATGACTGTAGCAATTGATCCTGAAGATCTAGACTGTGACGGTCTCTCAAATGAAGATGAGGCATTGTTGGGCACTGATCCTAACGTAGATGATTCTGACTCTGATGGATTATTGGATGGCGAGGAAGTCAACCGTGGTACTGATCCGTTGGCAGCTGACACAGATGGTGACACACTAACTGACGGTGATGGTGTTGATGATGCAACTGATGCTGCACCACTAGATGAGACAGTACAGTAAACACACAACCCTCTTTTCTTTTTTTAACACAAAACAATAGAATGTTTTAAAATAACAGAATCCACACCAAAGTGGAAAATTCATGAAGAATTAGAAAAAATGGGCTATTGAAGATATTGGAATTACAATTACTGTTAGTTTATATCTAAAACATTCTTGACGTACTATGTGAGTAAACGTGTTACGATCATGATTGATGATGATCTTGATAAAAAACTACGAATGCGCCAAGCAAAGATGATACAGCAAAACCAGACATCATTTAGCTATTCTAAAACCCTGAATGAAATGTTGCGAAGAACTCTGTGATTGTTGAAATCTATGCGTGTTTTTTGATTAATTTTCAAAAATATTTTTTGTATTTTTATGAGAATTTTGATTTTGACAAAGCTGAATTATTATTTATTTAATCATATTGTCTTATTATGATACTATGTGACATTGTATATGTAAATAAGACGCATTCTTTATAGCAATCTTACATTGTATGTTCATAAAGAACAAGCTGTGTCTTAATACATTAAAAAAAATGTTTTGGCTGTGAGTAAATAACATGAAAAAAATCATCATCGTGGATAATATACATGACCTTGTAGATTCTCTTGTAGATCTTTTAAAGATGTTGGGAATGGATGTTGTAGGTACCGGTAGTAACGGGCAAGAGGCAGTAGCCTTGTACAAGTCACTAAAACCAGACATAACAATACTGGATGTAATAATGGATGATTATGACGGATTTTATGCAATAAAAGAGATTCAGAAAATAAACCCTCATGCCAAATTTATTGTCATGACATCACTTGATTCTAAAAAAGGATACGATGATTTGCTGGCATTGGGGATAAAAACAATAATTCGTAAACCTGTCACGTTTGACAAAATCAAAGAAACACTGAATAATGTTGTATGATTTAACATAAATAGGATGTTGTGAATGTCATCTTATGGGGTATTTTTTAGCCGTCAAAAAGGTTGATCCCAAATTTTTTCCAGACATGGAATCAATCAAACAAAATGCAGACGAGTTTGGCATCAAAGTGTATCAGCTTGCATTTAATCGAGATCTTCACAAAATGTATTGTCTTTGCCATAGCCCTTCAAAAAATGAAATAGTAGAACATCTAAAAAGACTAGACATTGTATGCGACGAGATTGTTGAAGTGGAAGAACAAAACTCTCCCTCAAATTTTGAAACAATATCAAAATTTACGCAGATTGGTCAAACAATTGCAAGTTTCTCTCACGACATAAGACAATCAATATCTGTAGCGTCATTGAATTCCAGATTGATCAAAGAGAAACTCTCTACAAAAGATGTTGAACAAATTAAAATCTATGTAGACAGAGTAGAAGATGCTATCAAAAAGATGAATCGGAATGTAAATGAGATATTAGATTTTGTAAGGGTAGCTCCATTGTTAAAGAAAGAGACATCAATTAAAAAACTACTTGATGAGTCACTATCAGAGTTTGTTTCTGATATTAATATATCCTTTAGATTGCCTGATTACGATGTAATTGTTTCATGTGATGATGAAAAGATTCAAGCAGTATTTTCAAACATAATCAGTAACGCCATTTCTGTCAAATCTAAAAATATCATCATATCTGTAAGTGATGACTCTAGTTTTGTCAACATTGAATTTTTAGATGACGGGCCAGGAATACCCAAGCAGAATCTTGATAAAATTTTTGAACCATTATTTACTACAAGACCAAGTGGTACAGGCCTTGGGCTGTGCATATGCAAAAATATCATAGAGCAGCACAATGGGACAATCACTGTAAAGAATGATCCTACCAGGTTTACAATTACATTGCCAAAATAACCATCCACAAAATTACTTGTAATGGTACTTGATTCGGATATTATTTTAATTCATTATGAGATACTGTAACACTATTACGACATAATTATTCAAGGAAATGCCTAATATTTGAAATATGTCTTGAGAAACGAATCATCATGAGTGCTGGAGGTACACTAAAAGCTGGACCACGTGAATGGATAGGACTTGGGGTGTTATCCATTGCCTGTGTTTTGTACACTATGGATCTGACAGTGTTGCATTTGGCTGTACCTCAAATCAGTGCAGATCTTCAACCTACAAGTTCTCAGTTATTGTGGATAATTGACATCTACGGATTTTTCTTAGCTGGCTCTCTAATCACTATGGGAAATCTTGGTGACCGCATTGGACGGCGAAAATTGTTAATGATTGGTGCATTTACATTTGCAGTTACATCTGTGATTGCGGCATTTTCAACTAGTACGGAGATGCTAATAATTGCACGGGCTCTCTTGGGAATATCTGGTGCAACACTTGCCCCTTCAACTTTATCTTTGATACGAAATATGTTTCAAGACTCACGTCAACTCACATTTGCAATCAGCATATGGATTACAAGTTTCTCTATAGGTGCTGCAATTGGACCACTTGTTGGTGGAGTATTACTGGAGTTCTTCTGGTGGGGTTCTGTATTTTTAATTGCAGTACCCATAATGGCAATGCTTTTGATTCTAGGACCAAAGATACTTCCAGAATTCAAAAACCCAGACAATAAAAAAATTGATATCGTCAGTGTAGTATTGTCCTTGGTATCCATACTCTCTGTAATTTATGGGATCAAACAGATTGCACAAGACGGGGTTGAATATCAGTACTTGTTGTTTATTATTATGGGAATTGGAGTAGGTCTTGTCTTCTGGCAACGACAAAAGAAGATTACAAATCCAATGATTGATCTATATCTTTTCAAAATACCGACGTTTAGCATATCTCTTGCAACGTTTCTATTGGTAGTCTTTGTTGCTTTTGGAGTATTTTTGTTCATATCCCAATATCTGCAACTGGTAGTAGGTTTGTCTCCCATTGTGGCAGGAATCTGGATGTTGCCTTGGGCAATTTCATTCGTGGTTGGTTCCTTGCTAACTCCTGCAATTGGGTGTCGGATTCATCCGTGGCAAATCAATGTTGGTGGGTTGATCTTTATAGTGATTGGAATTGGATTACTTACGCAGGTAGGTATAGACTCATCACACGTGTTTCTTTTTGCAGGGTTGATAGTTTCATCTCTAGGCATAGCGCCTATTGTCACACTTGCAACTAACTTGATAATTGTATCAGCTCCTCCTGAACGTGCAGGATCCGCATCTGCAATTTCTGAGACTACTGCCGAGTTTGGTGGGGTGTTGGGTATTGCAATACTAGGAAGCATAGGTGCTGCAATATATAGAAAGGAATTGCTAGATACGATCTCTTCGAAAATTCCATCAGAGATTAAAAATACCGCACTAGATACGCTTGGTGGTGCCATACACATTGCAGATGGCCTTTCAGATGATTTGAAACCCTCTTTTCTTTTTGCCGTAAAAAATGCATTTGTTGAGGGCATGCATTTTTCAATAATTATCAGTACAGTACTTGCAGCTGTTACCACTGTTCTAGTGTTTGTGTTCTTGAGGAATGCAAAAGGATACAGACTAGAATCAAAATCCGATTAAACTAGAAAAATATATCCTACACTAACTAAATCCTGATTGAATTTGTAGTCTTTTTTATTTTTGATACCATCAAATATGTGGTTGATCATGCGTAAATTTTGTTCGTGATCAACCAACAATTTTACCGCATCTTCTCAAAAGTTCTAGATAAAAACACCGATGGTATAAAAGAATGAAATTATGAACTTTATCATGGGAAAAAGAATTACCATTGTACTTGAGGATGATCTTTTGAAAAAACTCAGGCTCTTGCAGACAAAACAAATCAAAGAATCTGCTTCCACTGTTAGCTTTTCTAAAATAATTAATGAAACTTTGAAAAAATCCCTCAAAAATTAAACCCATTTTTATTGGGGAAGAATAACATGATCTACTTGGATTAACGAGGATGATACATCTCATATATTTGTCAGTGACAAGGGCGGTAATGAAAGGTGGTCAACTGGAATGATAAAATTCGGAGAGTCATCATCTGTGGCATTTAACAGGACAGGAGTTTTTGGGTATCATGGAAATCCAGATTCTTGGATTAAAGATACAGTGACAGTCATGGAAAATCAGAAAATGAAAACTAGATTATTTTTATTTTTGTGGTAATTCAATGGTAAACGTAGTTGGGTTATTTTTAACACTGATACGTCCATTGTGTTGTAGAATTATTTTTTGACATGTTGGCAATCCTAGTCCTGTCCCTGTTGATTTTGTAGTAAATAATGGCTCAAATATTTTATCCATTATATCTTGAGGTATTCCCTCTCCCGAATCTTCAAAGTCAATTATTGTTTTGTTATTTTCTTGTTTTACCTTGATGTGTATTATTCCTTTTTTGTTCACTGCACTAATTGCGTTTGTCAGTAAGTTGATAAACACAAGTGTCATTCGTACAGGATCGCATCTTATTGTTACATCCGTATCTGGTCGATGTATGGATACAGTATTTGGCACATCAATGTTACTAATGGCTTTTTCAAGAATCTCTAAAAGTTTTGCCTCAATAATTTTAATTGTTGGCTTTTTGACATAATTTAACACGTCATTCATCTGCTCATTGATAAGATTGAGTGATTCTCTCATGGACTTGACTCTTGATGATAAAATAGAATTGTCAATACCACTGTTTTCAAGTAGATCAAGATTGATTGAAATTACCGATATTGGATTTTTTAAATCATGTATGATTTGAGACAAATTTGCACCTATGTTTGAAAATTCTGATGACTGGAAAGTCATATCTGATTTTTTTCCTAACATTATTTCCAAGTCCTGCTTTTGATTTTGGATTTCTTTAGTCTTTAATTGTAAGAATTTAGTTATGTTTTTGCTTATTAGAAAAACTATTATTGAAAATACTGTAATAATAATAAAAATTCCTGCAAACAGAGACGTAACCAATGATTCATTTGAAATATTCTCTCCGTAAGAGTAAACTAATAGCAGAGATGTGATTAAAAATGTGGTTCCGATGACAAATGGTATTACAAATTTACCAATTACTTCAAAGGTCATTATGCGTGTCTCAGAATTAAAACTATCTGCTTTTGTCTTGAGATAAAAAACAAGTCCTCCGATGTAAAATAAGTATCCAATTAGATAGAGCAGATCGGTAATGTGACCATCATAGTATGAATCATCAATTATAGTAAACAAAAAGAGAGTGTCTGCAATACTATCTATCAAAAATCCAATAAATATCATTATCCAAAAATTTGTCTGGTTACCTTTGAAGAAGTATGTAATTCCAAGTAGAATAAAAAATAACAATACACTACTAAATATTGGATACAGAATTCCTATGCCAAAAGCAAGTGAAGTGTCTTCTTGATAATAGTCCATCAATACATAAAGTGAAGGAATTACAAATACAAGAGATATGGCAACTGAAAACAGAATTATATTTCTCGAAATATCTGTTTTTATTGGTTTTAAGAATAAAATAAAAAATCCTACAAAAAATGGGTATGCAAGAAGATAGAATACGTCTGCAATCGATGGAAATGGGTCTTGATCAAAAATTACCTCTGTAACAGTCCATGCTTGTTCTGCTATGAACCAACAAATTATGCCCCCTGCAAAAAACATCATTGCAAATTTGTTGCGAGTTTTGTTTTTCCATTCTTTTACTGCAACATATGATGATATGATTGCAAGAATTGCTGGAATTATGGCATAGATTCCAATTGATATCGACCTAAATTGATCCTCATCTAGTATGAATTGCGTCGCATAAAGAAGGGATATTCCAATAATTGATAATGCTAATATTTTTAGAACATATGCTGGATTTGTTTTCATCACACTATTCACGTTAGATGCAAATATTCTAGGATATATCTTAATTCCTCACATTATCAATTTGATGGAATAATTCCGTGATACTGAATCTAGAAACAAAACATATCAAATCACTATCGTCCTAAACTTTCAAAACAAATTTTTGATAAAAATAAAGTATGAAATTAGGCCAATATTTTCTTAAAATCTACTGTATTGGTCCAATGACTGACAATTTCATCGATGGTTTTATAACAGGTGGTATGATAACGTTTTGCCAATATGGAAGAGTTGGCAGTAAAAAAAGATTTTACAAACATTTACACGCAAAAATATCCAAATGAATATCTAAAAGAAATGGGTAGATTGGATTATCGGATTCCTGATAATACAAAACCCTTGTATCTTTCTATTACAAAACAACTATACGAAAAACTTTCAAAAAAAATTAACATTATAGATATTGGAAGCTCCTATGGAATCAATTCTGCACTAATGAAATATGATTTGAAAATGTCTGACTTGGATGATTTCTTTTTAGGACAAGAGCCTTCAATCGAACAATCAAAACATTTTTTTGAAAATATTTCATCTGATGACACACTTGATTTTTATCAAATAGACATATCAGAACCTGCACTCAAGTTTTCTGAAAATACAGGGCTTTGCAAAAAAGGAATATGTGTTAATTTAGAGTCGGGGAACCTACCAATTAATGAGATGCCACGATCTGATCTGATTATTGCAACTGGCTGCGTTGGTTATATTGGATACAAGGCATTCTCAAATCTTTTTGAGTTAATTAAAAAACAGCAATCTGAATCTGATTTGGAGATCTCAGAACAAGGTCCTGTTTTTGCATTCTCTGTTTTACGGATTTTTGATATGGAAAAAATTGAGAAAACCTTCGATCATTATGGATACTCTCTTGTAAAAAGTGATCTAAAACCAATCAGACAAAGGCGATTCTCAGATATGGAAGAAAAGCACAAGACAATCTCTCTTTTGCATAGCAAGGGAATTGATACAAAATGGCTTGAAGATGACGGTCATTTTTATGCAGATTTTTACATTGCAAGTCCAAAAAGACTTGAAACCAGTCTAATCTTGATGTCTGAAAAACTGAAGAGGTATGCAGAACATTAACACAAAATATTTTTGATTTTATTATGAGTTTACAAGAAACAAAATGTCCTAGATGTGGAAAAGATACTGTGATTACAGATGTAGTATCTCAAGAAGTGTTTTGTTCCAAATGTGGAGTGGTGCTGGATGAAAAAGTAAATGACAGTAGACCGGATAGGATGTTTACAAATTCTACTACAACCAGATCTCATACAGGTGATAAGACAACCTTGACACGACATGATCGAGGTCTAAGTACCATGATTAATCCCTTTGACAGAGATTCTTCTGGAAATCCATTACCCACTTCAATGAAATCTTCTTTGAAACGTCTTAGAAAATGGGATAGTAGAAGTCGGATGAAAAACAACGATGAACGAAATCTTCAACAAGCACTATTAGAGCTTTTAAAATTAAAAGAAAAACTATTCTTGCCTGATGCAATTGTGGAAAAAGCATCTTACATCTATAGAAAATCTTTGGAACAAAAACTAGTCAGAGGACGTTCTATTGCTGCCCTTATTGCAGCTGCTCTTTATGCTGCATGTCGTGAATCCGAGACTCCACGTACACTGCAAGAAATTGCATCAACAATGGGAATAAAAAGAAAAGAACTTACTGCAAGCTATAGGTTGATTTTCAAAGAATTAGAACTAAAAATACCAGTTGCTGATTCTGTTTCATGTATTGCAAAAATTGCAAGTAATGCTGACTTGTCAGAAAAAACAAAACGTCATGCTATGAAAATTCTAAAAAAGGCAGAAAAACAAAACGCCCTTGCTGGAAAACATCCTATGGGGTTAGCTGCGTCTGCGCTGTATCTTGCAAGTATCGATCTAGAAGAAAATCGAACTCAAAAAGACATTGCCGATGCTGCAGGCGTTACTGAAGTGACAATAAGAAATAGGTGTAAGGATCTTAGGATGATACTGTGACACAAATATTCAAAACTCATGAGTTGTTTCATGATGTCATAGTAAAATTTAGTTGAGAAATTTCTTATTTAATCGGTTTTAATGTTACATCCATACAAAAAAGATACAAAACGTAATATCTAATTTTTTTATAAATAAATTTTCTTGAAAATTCATTTTCAAACTAAATAGAAATTATGATAATAACAAAGTACAAAACTCGGTCACTATTTTATGACTAATCTTTGATATTTATTACCATTTTTGAATTTTTATCTATTGTCTGATGATAAACAATCTAAGCTCTCATTACTTGATATTGTATTGCGAGGAACTGTTATTGCTACTATTATCGCCATACCATCGATAATCGCATTTATCATTACTTGGATTATTTTAGATAATCTGATCTATGCTGCAATTTTGGGGGCAATTATACATTTTATTGCAATGGGGTTTTCATTGAAAATTGCTAAAAAACTCCTTGTAAAAAAATAACTTTATAGATCATGTTTTATGCTGAATAATTCATTCAAAAAATAATGAATTCTGGAATTGAAAATGATTTGATACATGAAATCCATTTAGATCCTGTTCAGGCCAGAGTTTACCTTTTAGTTACCTGTTATGGAAAAATGTCATCTACTACAATTGCAGAAAAATTAAAAATTTCACGTGATGAGGCCCAAAAAGCCTCTACCGATTTGATGGCCCTTGGTGCCTTTATTGATATTTCTGAAACTGAATTTGAGGCAATGCATCCTAGATTTACGGCAGTTAATATGTATAGAAAGATGTGCGAACGAGAAAATATTGAATTTAAACGAAACAAAATTGTCGATAGTATTGGTGTAGTTTTAGAAAAATTATACGATGATGCAAGAACTAAATAATACTAATTATTTGTGAACAACATTGAGTATTGATACTGAAACTTGTAAGCATCAGCCAGTCTATTTTGGTGTTGTAAATATCAACATCGACGAACGAACAATAGGTTCTGTTGATGTCTGGAGATGCGGTATTTGTAAAAAACGATTCTGTGAAGAAAAGCAGCTTGGAATTGAAGAGCTTGCAGATCTAGTAGGAATGCCAAAAATTGATCCTGATGCAAAATGGGCAGTTACTGTATGTAAACTGCAACAAGGCAAATACAAATGGAAACTAGTGAAACTAAAAGAAAATGGTGAAGTTAAGCATGAATGTTTAGATGAACAAGTAATCTCACTTAAGGTTAATGATTTCAAAGTTGAAGATGACAAACACTGGAGTTTTCTAATTGATGATAATGTTAACAAGGCTGTAGAAATTTAGTCTTTAAAATGGATCTTAAAGTTCACATTAATAATATTCATGGAAGCCAGATGGCTGCTAAGATTAATGGTAATTTCACGTTGGATGATAAGGAATTTCATTTCACAGCTATAGCATTTGGTAGAATCGGTGGGCAAAATATTGGAGCAAAACTCTCACAAACTACTGAGAAAGAATTAGAAAGATTGGGATACGATGTTGAAGAAGTAATTTTATTGCTTCAGAGAAATTTACTACAAGGCGATTTGACTCTTCCTGAAGGGCTCAAAAAAGAATCGTTTGCTGATGATTAGAATTCTGCTTCCTCTAATGCCTTGGCACATGAGCAACTTCTAGTTTTAGAAATTTTATCTATTAATTCTGTTAATACTTTTTTTGTTTTTTCTACATTTTTTGAAAGCGTTTCTAATACTTCCTTTGCTGTGACAGATTTTTCTGCCCAAACATCGTAATCTGTAACTGTTGAAATAGAAGCGTAACACATCTGAGCTTCTCTTGCCAACTGGCATTCTGGTACAAGTGTCATTCCAATTATGTCTGCTCCCGTTGTTCTATAAAATTTTGATTCTGCTTTAGTTGAAAATCGTGGCCCTTCAATGCAGACATATGTGCAATCTTTATGCATTTTCAAATTTTGATTTTCTGTAACTTTAAGAATTGATGATTGTAATTCAGGACAAAATGGATCTGCTACTGAAATGTGTATGACTTTGCCGTCTTCTGAAAATGATCCATCTCGTGATTTTGTAAAATCTAAGAACTGTGTTGGCAATGCAAAGTGTCCAGGCTCAACTGCTTCTTTTAGACTTCCAACTGCTGATGGTGCTATGATTCTAGTTACTCCTAACTCTTTGAATGCCCAAATGTTTGCTTTAAAATTAATCATATGTGGAGGAATGGTGTGTTTTTTACCGTGTCTAGGAAGAAATGCAATCTTTCTTCCATTAAATGTTCCAACTGTAATTGTATCGGAAGGTTTTCCATAGGGTGTGTTGATTTCTATCTCTTGTGTGTTTTCAAGCAAGCCTGAATCATAAATTCCAGTACCACCAAAAATTCCAATCTCCACATCTTTTTCCATCAATATTTCACCAGTGACTTACAATTGTATTTGCTAATTCCTTTGATTCCATTAAGATCTGTTAATTCAATGATAAACGCAAACCCTACAATCACTCCGCCTACTTTTTCAATTAATTTTGCAGAAGCTTTTGCGGTGCCTCCGGTGGCAAGCAAATCATCACAAATGATTATCTTTTCATCTTTTTTTACAACGTCTTTTTGAATTTCTATGGTATCTTTGCCGTATTCGATAGTGTATGCCAATTTTGTGGTTTTTCCAGGCAATTTTCCAGCTTTTCTAATCATGATCATACCTTTGTTATATCTTGAAGCCAAGATTGAAGCTAGGATAAATCCTCTTGACTCAATCCCTGCAAAAACATCTACATCTTTTGGATGAAAATGTTTTGAAAATTCATCTGCAATATGAGATAATGCTGATGAATCTTTTAAAATTGGACTAAAATCTCTAAATAAAATACCTTTTTTAGGAAAATTTGGATATTCTGATATTTTGTCTTTGAGATTCATGCATTTTGTTCTATGAGGTGAAATAAAATTGTTTGATATTATTGAATTTCAAAAGTTGTTTCTGCTGAATCTGTAGGATTTGTTACTTTGATTGTATATAGTCCTGGTTCTGTTTGCTTAGGAATTATCCATCTTTGTTCAATCTTACCTTCTTTTGTAACCTTGCCATCTAAAACAACTATCACTTTGTTCTCGTCTGAGATAATCTCAATCTCTGCGTTTTGTTTTGCTCCGAATACTTTGATTATCAATGTATTCTCATTCCCAAGATATCTTTCTCCTTTTGTTGCTGTTACGACCATTCCTTCAAGTGCTGATGTGACTACATCCAATTCGGTATTATCAAAATTTGATCCACTTTTTGCGTTAATTATCCATGTACCTGGTTCTGCATCCGATGGTATCCTAAATGCACTCTCAGTGATTTTTCCAGTTTTATCTGAAAATGTTTCTTTAACTTTGATTTCTTTTCCTTCTGGATCAAGCATAGTTAATGTTAGAAGAACATTTGGTCCTGTCTCTCCTAAAACTAGTATTGGATCTCCTGGTTCATAATTTAGTTTTGTTGTATTGATAACAATTTGTCCTGAACCTATTGTTAGACCGACTGTAAACACTTCGGAACTTTGAGCGCTACCTTTGCTAACTACTGCTGTGTATACTCCTGATGAATATCCCTTTAGATCTAACGAATGTACTCCACGACCATCTGGTTGTAATGTGATTGATATTGTCTCTCCTTTTGGTTTGTCTCCAGGATCTACTATCAACAAGCTAATGACTTCTGATGCTTTTCCAGATAATGTGATTATTGCTGTATCTGTTGCTTTGTAATTTAATTTGTCAAATTCTATGTTGACAGGCGTTACTGGTAACATTCCTAATCCTGCATAAATGAATTCTTTTTTCTTTTCTTGGGTGGCAATTAGTGTGTATGTTCCCTCTATGGTATTTTGTGTGGTTGGAAATTCAAACTCTACAATACCTGAATCTCCAACTTGAATTATGTCTGAACTAATTTCTTTTCCGAAAGGATCTTCTAATATAATTTCAATTGGTTTGTTTGGTAATGCAGTGCCGTTAAATTTCATAGTTTCTCCAGGCTCAAATTTCAAATTTGTCGGAATTATGATGATTGTTTTATCTGATTCTAGTATCCAACTTGCTGTTTTGCTATCTCTTCCATCTGAAATAATTCCTGTATATTTTCCAAATGGTCTGTCAAGTGGAACCAAGAGTGGTTCTAATGCCCAATCTCCTTTATTGTTACTTTGTGCTGTTCTTGTTCTCACACTTTGACCATCTGGCCCAATAATTTCTATTTTGATTCCGCTATTTGGATTTCCAGTTCCAAAAATCTCTAAAAAGTCTCCTCTATGAATGACGTCCGGAATACCTTTTACCGTTAATGGAATGTTTTCTACTTGTACCATTCTACTTTTTTCATCTTCTATTCTAAGACTGATTTTCTTTTCTTTTCCATCCTTGTCTTTTACTATCAAATCTACCCTGTCTGCTTTTTGATCATCTGGAATTTTCATTGTAGTCATAAAATGACCATTCTGATCTGTTACAAAAGTGCCGATTTTTTTAGCATCGATATAAAAATACAATTCTTGTGATGGGCCAAATTTTTCTCCAGTCACTCTAATTGTAGATCCAACATTTGGTTTTTCTGGAATGATTCTAAATATTGATTCTGTTGATATGCTTTCGCCTGTATCATTTGAATTTTCAGTCATGCTTGGTAATCCTTTGGGGATAGATTTCCCTATGCTCATTTCTGTATTTTTGCTATCTAATGCTTGCCAATTAATTCCTGAATTGGGTTTGTCTGTTTTCACTCCAAATTTTACAGATTCACCTGGTTTGATTGGCTCAGATGATGTAAAAATAATCATACCTTGTGTATTTTTCTCTCCTACCCATCCTTTTTCAGTTTTAAAAGACTTGAAGCTAAAATCACTTCCGAGCCATATTCTCACAGTATTGACATTTTCATTTGAATCGTTTGTTAATTCTAATACTGATGTTTCTTCTAGTGCAATACTGTTCACTATGATTTCTTCACCATGTGCACTTGATGGAAATACAATTAACACAATTGAAAATAACACTGCAATTGAAAGGAAAATTCCTCTCATCGAGGATCTATTCATGTAATTTAAACTCAATATCTCTCACTTAAACCTTAAAGTTTTTTCCCCACTTTTCTATTTCTTAATTTAGTGTTTTTCATGAGAAAACTTCTTAAATCCTAAGATCTTGCCTTTTGGAATTTATTCAAATCTGCTTTTGTAACAACATTTTGATATTGTCTGATACGTTCAGCAATTAGTCTGTATAGTGATCTGAATTGGTCTTTAGTTTTATCTGATAGGAAACTAGTTTCTTCTAATGTGATTTTCTCACAAATGTATCTGGTGATTTCTTCATTGTTAAATTCGCCCCAATCATCATCTCTATGGTCTTGCCATATTCTTTTCAATTTTTCTAAAACCCCTTTGCCTTCTTTAGATGCCACCTCTTGTGGTGTTAAATTTGAAAATCCCTCATGTCTGAGTTTTATTTCATAAGTCTGGTTTACTGGATAAAGATAGTCTTCAAGTGCAATATAGTCTTCAATTGATTCAAGTTTTTTACCCTCTCTTTCAAAAAATATGGTCTGAATTGATGAAAATTCATTTGAAACTAGTTGTGCGGAAATTTGCTTTGATTCTTCTGAATTATCTAACAAAATAAATGTCCTGTAGCCGTGATTTCTGTAAAAAATTGCCAAGGGCAAAACTGAGTTTTTGTTATATGCTGCAACCACATTTAATGGATTCATTGATATGTTTGGATCTTGTAAAAATTTATCAAATGCGTTAAGATACATTGCATCTGACATCGTTTCGACTATGATTATTGGCCTTGAATTAGTTCCCATTTCTCTATCCACAATAGACTCAACTTGACCTCGACACAATCCATACAAAATTGGTGTCAGTGTCTTGTCATCTGCATTCCAGTAATCGTAAAATATTCTACTGAGATGTTTTCTTTTATCCAGTTCTACTACTAGTAGATTGCCTGGTGTGTAATCAAATATCATAAATGGTGAGTGTGTTGCATACAAGACTTGATTTGATCCAGCTAGATTTTTCAATAAATCTGAAATTCCCATTTGCTGAGTTGGATGAAGATTTCTAGCAGGTTCATCCAAAAGCAATATGGCTTCTTTTAATTCTGCTCTTTGTGTTTCTGCTGCAAAGTTTACAATAAATGAAAATGTCCATTTGAAACCCTCTGCTCTTCTATTTAGCAATCCTGTATTGGTAATCGTTCCATCTCTATGAACATCTGAAATTACAACATTCATGATATTTCCTGGATTATATCTCAAATCAACATGAATTGGATCTCCTTTCCAAGCAGGGTTTAATTTTTTAGTCAATCTATTACTTGCCGCGTTGAGAAGTTTGATGCATTTTGATGGACTCTCTTTTACCTCGTCTAATTCTTTAATGTCTAGTTCTGCAAGATAGAATAGGTTTCTTACTGTCTCAGCTTTATCAAATTCTTCTATGAATTCAATTGAATCTGGACGTTCTCCTCTTTCTTCTCTAAGGTACTCATTGAGGTTGATGCTGCCGTAGATTTTTTTATAATCTGAAAAATATACAAATCTAGGATGTAATTCGGATGCAATAAAATTATGCAATGCTGTCTTTTCACTTTGACCGCTTAGGAGATTTGAAAATTGGTTTTCAGGCTTTTCGTAGATTTTTTCCCACTCTTCAATTACTTTGGGCTCTTGAATGGCAATTACATGGAATTGGTTACTAAACTCAGCCATTCCACTATCGAACATTTCTTGATTTTTTGGAACGCTACCTTCAAAAAATCTTGTATCGATTTGTATTCGTAGGTGATTTGGAATGGTATCTAAGAATTCAAAAATCTGTTTTGAGAAATTCTCCCACGAGTTAATTCCACTGCTACCTTCATCGCTAATTTCAATGTCTTCAAATTCGTATTGAACTTTTGGGTTTCGATTTGTCCTGATCAACTTAATTTTTTTAATTTCAGGCAGTCCTGGAAATTTCTCTTTAATCAAACTAATTTCATGCTGACTTAAATCAAAGTTGCCTTCTGCTAATCTCATCTCGTCTTTTAATTCTTCGTTCATTTCATCACAAAGATCTAATTCTGAGACAATTTCATCTCTATTCAATAATGTCAGCGCTTGCAATATTGTAGTTTTTCCGCTCTCATTTCTTCCAACAAAAGCTGCCAAATCCCCAACGGTTATTTCTCCAGAATCATGAATACAACGATATGCTCTAACTCTGAATTTTCTAAGTCGCATCTAGCGATATTTTAGTTGGCTACGATTTAACTCATTCGTCAAATTGATCTTAATCTTTGAAATTTTGCTAAATAGATATAAGGGAATCCCAGATCTTAAAACAAAATGACTAAGCGAGTTTTTCTTGTATTTGTATTGCCTGTAATATTCTCATTAATTTTTGGTGCCGTAGTATTGTCTGATATTCTTCAAAAACCAGATAGAGAATTAAACATGTGGCCAATGTCTTCTGGCGGACTGTCTTCCCATTCTCCTATTGAAATAATCGGTCTGTCTAAACAATACTCTACCTCAGAGCCTATTGAAGTTCAAGTAAAAGTCAATGATTCTTCATTCAATTGCGGAGATCTTTATATCACAATTTACTCTTCTGGTAAAAGTGATGTGATTACTCAAGGAGGCTTTTTCAGTCAATGTTTTGAAAATGAAAGTCCAATTATTCCTGTAGGTGATGAATTCTCTAAAATTATTGACAGTCCTGGTTCATATGATCTAGTCACAGAAATGGTCTCAAATGATTTAACGACTATTTCTACAAAAGAAACATTTACTGTTAAATAGGAATGAAATCTTGTTGATAAATAAGAAATTGAATTTAAAAAATAAGGTGATTTGATGGCAAAGAAAAAAGATACTACAACTGAGACTGCAAAAAAAGCTGAAGAAAAGCCAGCAAAGAAAACTGCAAAAAAAGCTGAAGAAAAGCCAGCAAAGAAAACTGCAAAAAAAGCTGAAGAAAAGCCAGCAAAGAAAACTGCAAAAAAAGCTGAAGAAAAGCCAGCAAAGAAAACTGCAAAAAAAGCTGAAGAAAAGCCGGTAAAAGTAAAGAAACTAACAAAAAAAGAATTAGAAGAAGCCAAAAGAGAAGCTGAAAAAACTCTAGAAGAAGAACTAGAAGAGCAACTCTCTGATGAAGAAATTGAAAATTTTCAAATTGAAAAAGTAGACATGGAGAGATTGACAAACAAAGTATGTGATATTTTAGCTGAACGTGAATCTGATGGAATGCTTCAAGGCGAATTATGGAAAAAACTTAAACTAACTAATCAGATTGGTTCTCGTCTAGCGCTAAAACTTGAAAGAATGGGTACTATCACAAGAGAAAAACTCCTTGAGAATAATCGTTGGACTTACAAATTAATTTTAAAAAAGACTCCAATCAGTACGCAATCTATTGAAAATGCTCCGTGTTTAGTTTGTCCTGTAGAACAGAAATGTTCACTTGAGGGTGAGATTAGTCCTACAAATTGTCAATTCATTGAAGATTGGGTAATTGCTGACCTGAAAAAACCTGTGAAATCTAAATGAAACTAATAGAAGCAAGAAAAGATCAATATCGTAGATTAGCTCATGAACAAGGTTTTCGAAGTAGAGCTGCTTTCAAATTAAAAGAGCTAAATCGTTCATATCGACTTATTGGTCCTGGATTTTATGTTTTAGATCTTGGATGTGCTCCTGGCGGTTGGACACAGATGGCTGTTAAGTTAGCAGGAAATCAAGGAAAAGTTATGGGTGTTGATTTATCATATGTTGAAGAAATACCTGGAGCGCATATAATTCGAGAAAACATTGAGGATGAGCATGTTGTTGATGAAATTATGTCTTATTTTGGGCGTAAAGTTAACGCAGTAATATGTGATCTTTCTCCACAAGTGAGTGGAAACTGGTCAGTTGATCACGCTAAACAAATTTCTTTGAATTATGATTGTACAAAAATAATGGACAAAGTTTTAGCACATAAAGGAAATGCCGTTTTCAAAGTTTTTGATGGTGAGTATTCAATGGAATTTAAGGACTACATAAAGAAAAAATTTGCCAGAATTAATCTTACAAAACCCAAAGCAAGCAGACAACAAAGTAGTGAATTATACTATGTATGCTTAGGTTTTATTGGATAGTTTCAAAAATCTTAATTATTTCATCTATGTTGGCATTAGTTCTAAACCCTGTTGGGCTAAATGCTGTAACACTAGCTTGAAAGTTATTTTTTTGTAAATTTAATATTGCATTTTCTAGTTTTGGAGGTGACGCCTTCATTTTTGATGCAATTTCATCTAATGTAAAATATGTTCCCGGCATTTCTGATTCTGCAAGACATTTGGAAAGTGTTTTTTCACACACTTTATCTACTGCTAAATTAGGAATCTCCAATAACATATCTTGAATAAACTCTCTATCGAAAATTTTTCCAATCCATAATGGCCCTGCACTGCTAATTTTTAATTTACACAGTTCGCATTCTTGCTCTTGCTCTAACACGATCTTTCTATGTCCACAATGTTTACAATGTAGGATATATCCTATGTTCTCTTGTTGATCTGGTCTGTTTAACACTTTGACATATGTTCTGTAGTAATGCATTTCACTTTCAACAAATATGGGGATTATTTCTACACCCAATCTTGCAGCCACTACTCTTAAACAACCAAGAATCAATCTAATGGCAATTTCATTTCCATATTCTGTTCTTACAGGAACCCCACCGTATTTTCTCTTACATGCATTTTGAAATAAACCGTTTAGAACTTGAAGATCAGTTGCAGCCGTAGATAATATGCCTCCATGCATGGTTGCCCTTATACCACAGTCAAAAAATGCAGCAGGTGAACCAAAGGGATCTATATCTATAATTGAACCCCGTCTTCCTTTTTGTGAATATTCGCTAAGAAATCTACACACTTCTTTTTCAGAATATTCGATGTTTTTTAGTTCGTTAAGATTCGCTGAATATTCTGCCATTTTAAGAGCGGATGGATTTAGATCATTTATCACAATTTTTTCAATCTCTAATTCGTTTGCAACACGTAATCCTCTTGCACCAATCCCTGCTAGTCCTTCTAAGAAAATTTTTGGCCCTTCAAATTTATTTAGAAAAGCAGAATATGCAATTATTGAAAAGTCTCTATTTAGTTTTGCTTTTGGATTAAAAAACGCTGGTTTTTTTGGAGGTACTTTATCTGTAATTGATTTTTTTGGTACCAGAAGTTTTGTTTTACCTTCAATTATTTCTTGAAAAATTTCATTAGGAATTTCCAACTGTCTTTCTATTTTTTTAAAACGTATAATGGTTTAATACTTGTGCTTTAAGACAAAACTCGTGCAAATTTGTGGAATTGATGATGCTGGACGTGGTCCTATGTTGGGACCTTTAGTTATTGCTGGAATATCATTAGAGAAAAAAAATATAAAAAAATTAAGTGCAATAGGTGTAAAAGATTCAAAAAAGCTCACTCCTAAATCACGTGAATATCTTTACAAAAAAATTATTGAGCTTGTAGATGATTACTATATTGCAAAAATTTCTCCAAAATCAATTGATGCCAGTGTCAGAAAACATTGTCTAAATGGTTTAGAGGCGAAATATATGGCAAAAGTTGTTTCAAAATTAAATCCTGATGTTTCCTATGTTGATTCGTGTGATGTTAACCCTACTAGATTTGGAAAAGAAATCTCTAAACTGTCTGATAACCACAAGATAAAATCATTTCATCGTGCAGATAGTAGATTTGTAGTAGTTTCGGCTGCATCTATTTTAGCCAAAGTGTCTAGAGATAGGGCCATTATGAAATTAAAAAAAGAACATGATCTGGGTAGTGGATATCCATCAGATCCTATAACTGTCAAATTTGTTGCTGAATATTATAAAAAAAATCAAATTATGCCCAGTTTTGTGCGTAAAAGTTGGAAACCCGTTCAAAAAATAATGAACAATACTTAGCCTTTGTATTTTGAAATTACCATTGCATGATCTTTATCATAAGGGTGTAAATCTATAGATTGTAACACTTCAAATTTATCTCTTAATTTCTCTATCTCTTCATCGACAATTCTACTTGGGGCTTTTGTTACATCAATACTTCTTGTTTTGATCACTAAAAAGAAAAATCCCTCTTTTTTTAGATACATGTCACAATTATCTATTGCAATTTGTGTTTGATCTGGCTGTGCAATGTCTACATATACGATATCTACTTTTCCAAACACAGAAAAATATTCTTTTGGTTTCCTAGCATCTTGAAGAATTGGAATAATGTTTGATCTATGGGTTGCAACTCTGTCTAAAAAATCCCTTGCTACTCTACTTGCATGCTCTACGCCAAAAACTATTCCACTTGGACCTACAATGTCTGAAATATGACTAACTGTAGTTCCAGTTGATGCTCCTAAATACAATACTTTAGATTTGTTTTCAAAAGGGAAATAATCTAACTCATTCATTATAGACGCTGCTAATTTACTTCTAAATGGATCCCATAATCTGTACTCTACTCCTTTTTTAATAATTAATTTTTCATTATACACTTGATTTCCTGGAACCATGTTCTCTGTGGCTAGTTTTTTTTGTCCTTCTGATTTGATCCAAAAAAATGATTGATTATCTTCTTCCAAACTTCTTTCTCTTCTTGTTTGAATCTGTTCGTTCTTTATTTACTCCACCTTCTCTTCTTGGACTGTCTCTAAAGCTACTACCTTCTCTTCTTGGACTGTCTCTAAAGCTACTACCTTCTCTTCTTGGACTGTCTCTAAAGCTACTACCTTCTCTTCTTGGACTGTCTCTAAAGCTACTACCTTCTCTTCTTGGACTGTCTCTAAAG